>ERZ869936.653-NODE-653-length-30341-cov-5.083207_pt1 | contig 30341 bp, 29 predicted proteins | sample MGYA00520876_ERZ869936 | MGnify/ENA primary metagenome ERZ869936 (study PRJEB32218, sample SAMN09650985) | biofilter metagenome | isolation source: enrty point of leading RO module | place: Saudi Arabia: Thuwal, RO plant located on Red Sea | collected 2016-02-17 ... | reverse complement strand
GCCGCCATCGCCAGCGGCTCAAACAGATAGCGAATCATGCCGCTGAGAAAAATGCCGTCGAAGGAACCGGCGCCGCCGATCGACGCGATCGGCGCACCGAGCTTACGGATGTCTTTCAGCCGCAGCAGATCGGCGCCGATCAGCACGCCAAGCGTGCCGCCGATGTAGGCGAGCGGTGCCCGCGCCTGCTCGTCGCCGAGGGCGTAGGCGATCAGCGCCGCGGCCAGCGGCGCGATCAGGATCGGAATGCCGATGCCGACGCCGGCTATCGGCCGGCTGGCCGCAAATGCCACTGCCGAGACCGCAGCGACGCAGATCACGGCGGCGCCGAACGGTACCGGATGCAGGCTGAACAGGTACAGCGAAAACGCGGTGGGCACCACGCAGCCGCCCACGTTCACCGCGATCAGGGTCTTGCCCGGCGTGCCGATGCGCCGCGGCTGAAGCCAGGCGCGCAGCTGCGGCGGCACCGGGGTCTCGCCGCTGAAATTGGATGCGATGGTGAACAGCGGCATGTTCAGCAGGCTGCCGGCGAGCGTGACGACCAGCAGCAAATAGGCCGATTCCGCCGACAGGCCGAGCTTTCCAAATGCAATCTGCAGCACCTCGAACTGCACGAGGACGGCGAGAATGCCGACCGCTGCGATCAGCAGAAAGAGATGGAGTGGCGAGCGAGGCACTGTGGTGGGGTTAACCGCGCGAGCTGGGCGTCGCGTCCGGTCGGGACTGCCGTTGCCTGACGCTGACAAAAACGCCCGGCGCCATGGCGGTCGCCGGGCGGCACAGATTCAGGCTGCGGGTGTTACTTCAGGTCGTCTGCGATCGCGTCGATCGCCGCCTGTGCGCAGACGCCGTCCTGCTGGGCGGTGGCGCCGGAAACGCCGATCGAGCCGATGTGGTGACCGGAGGCGGTCTTGATCGGCAGACCACCCTCGAAGGTCGCGATACCGGGAATGAACGCCAGCCCGGGCACGCGCGTCTTGACGATTTCCTCGACCTGCTTGGTCGAGAACGGGAAACCAGCCGACGTTTCGGCCTTGATCATCGCGATGTCGATGCTCTTGAGGAAGGCGTCGTCCATGCGCACGAAGTGCTTCAGGTTGCCGCCGCCATCGAGAATGGCGATGTTCATGCGCCAGCCTTCCGCCCGCGCCTTGTCCACGCATGCCGCGGACATCTTCTGCGCCATCTCCATGGTCAGGATCGGCCGCATCTCTGCCGCGGCCACCGCGCCGGCGGCAAACAGCGACGCCAGGGTTGCGCAAATCAGTGTCTTTTTCATTGATGAGTCTCCTTGTCTTTGCGATGTTGAGTGGCAAATTCGGGAGCGGTCATGTGCTTGCAAGGCGGTCCTCCCCGCTCCGTCCGCCGTGAGTTCATGCCGGATGCATGGCTGCGCGCCGGGCACCGGCCTGTCGGGTTGCGACAGAAGGCTTGGTCAAGCGCGTGCACGCAAAGTTCGCCCGCCTCCCCGGTCCATGCGCCGGCTGCTGTGACGCGCGTGCTGCCCTCAGCCGTCTGCCAGGCGCAAGCCCTTGAACTGCCACCGGTCCCGGGCGTAGAAGAAATTTCGGTAGCTGGCCCGGATGTGCGAGCGTGGCGTGACGCAGGAGCCGCCGCGCAGCACCATCTGGTTCACCATGAACTTGCCGTTGTATTCGCCCAGCGCGCCGCCGCTGGCGCGAAACCCCGGGTAGGGCAAATAGGCGCTGGCGGTCCATTCCCAGACATCGCCGAAGAATGCGCTGTCGCCGGCGCAGGGGCGCGGGTGCAGGCGGCCGCTTTCCATGAAATTGCCCTCCTGCGACCGCGTGGCGGCGCAGACTTCCCATTCCGCTTCTGTCGGCAGCCGCTTGCCGGCCCAGCGGGCAAAGGCGTCGGCTTCGTAGTAGCTGACATGACACACCGGCTCGGCCGGCTCTACCGGACGCATCCCCGACAGCGTCATCTGCCACCACTCGCCATCGCGCAGCTCCCAGTACAGCGGTGCCTGCCAGCCCAGTTCGTTGACCGTCTGCCAGCCGTCGGACAGCCACAGCGTCGCCTGCCGGTAGCCGCCGTCCTCGATGAAGGCGATGTAATCGGCCTTGGTAACCGGCCGGGAGGCGATGCGAAACGGTTCGAGATGCACGGGGTGGCGCGGTGATTCGTTGTCGAAGGCAAACCCGCTGCCGTCGTGGCCGATCTCGCATAGCCCGCCGTCGACCGACAGCCAGCCAAGCGTGTGCGCCGGTTTTCGCGCCTCCGCCGGCGATGCCCGGTAGACGGGCCGCTGCGGATTGCACCAGAACAGGTGCTTGATATCGGTGAGCAGCAGTTCCTGGTGCTGCTGTTCGTGATGCAGTCCGAGCCGCGCGCGCAGCGCGATGTCGTCCGCATGGGAAGGCGGCGGATCGGCGAGCAGCTTCGCCAGGGCGGCATCGACATGCGCGCGATAGCGGCGCACGGTGTCGAGCGTCGGCCGGGTGAGCAGTCCGCGGTCGCGGCGCGGATGGAACGCACCCACCGACTCGTAATACGAGTTGAAGAGATAGGCGAACTGCGCGTCGAAAGCAGTGTAGCCGGAGGCGTAAGGCAGCAGGATGAACGTCTCGAAGAACCAGGTGGTGTGCGCAAGATGCCACTTGGCGGGACTCGTTTCAGGCGCGCTTTGCACCACGCAGTCTTCCGGCGTCAACGGCTCGATCAGCGCCAGCGTCTGCGCGCGCACCTGCATGACCTGTGTCTGCAGCGCGGGAACCCGCGTCGCCGCCGCGGGCGATGCCAGCGTATTCATGATCGGCTTTCCTCTCTGCGATGGCAAAAGTGTAAGGCCCGGGCCCGTCGACCGACAAACGCACCCGGGCGCGACGTCCTTGCCTGTTTTGTTACATTTGACCGAAAACCCCGGGCGGTTTCCACGGTCATCATTTCAGGGTAGGGTGCAGCAAACCCGACATCAGGAGAACAACAAATGCGGATGGCAGATCGATCCCTCGGGCATGAGCTTCGCAACTTCCGCTTCGTCTTGCACGGGCACGGCGGCGGTATCGACCGTGAAGAAGTGCTGGCCGGCCTCAGCGCGGCGCAGAAGACGCTGCCCGCGAAGCTTCTGTATGACGCGCGCGGCAGCGCTTTGTTCAACTCGATTTGCGCCACCGAAGCGTATTACCCCACGCGCACCGAACGCGCGATCTTCATCGCGCATGCGGAATCGATCGCGCAGGCAGTGGGCCGGGACAGCGCCGTCATCGAGTTCGGTCCCGGCGACATGTCGAAGGTGCGGCTGCTGCTGGATGCGCTGCACCCGGCGATGTATATCGGCATCGACATCTCCGAGGCAGAACTGATGCGCGCCGGGTCGGCGCTGGCGGGAGAATACCCGTGGGTGCAGGTGGTGGCGGTGTGCGGCGATTTCGCCGCGACCGACATGCTGCCGGCCCTGGTGCCGGCGCAGAACCGCTGGGTCGCTTTCTTTCCGGGTTCGACCATCGGCAATCTCGAGCCGGCGGAGGCGGCCGCCTTCCTGCAGCGCCTGCGCGCGCTGGTCGGTGCCCGGGGTGCCGCGATTGTCGGCGTGGATTTCCGCAAGTCGAAGGCGGTGCTGGATCTTGCCTACAATGACCCGCAGGGGTTTACGCGCGCCTTCAATCTCAACCTGCTGACGCGACTCAATCGCGAGCTGGGCGCGAACTTCGACGAACGGCGTTTCCGCCACCATGCCTTTTACAACGAGGCCCTTGGGCGGGTGGAAATGCACCTGGTGAGCGCGGTGGCACAGCGCGTGCAGCTGGCCGGCGAGCAGATCGTTTTTCGGCCGGGCGAATCGATCCACACCGAGAGTTCGTACAAGTACCGTCCCGAGGATTTCGACCGGATGGCGGCGGACGCCGGCTTCGGCACGCGCCGCCTGTTCAGCGACCCTCAGGCGTGGTTCGGCGTGTACGTGCTGAGCGCGGAGTGATCCGCGGCGCCGCTACAGCCAGTGCATCATGCCCATCTCGAACGGATGGGCGAGCAGCCGGTTGTGCGGGTAGACCCGGATGCGGTATTCGAGCTTGCCGCACAGATCGGGCGTGAGTTCCAGCACGAACCGCGTCTCGCCCTGCTCGGTGCGCGTGCCCTCCGGCTCGAAGCGATAGCAGGTCTGCCGCTGGCGGTCGACCGGGCTGTCGTCCCGGCCCAGCAGCAATTCCACTGAAATGTCGTCGGCCTTCAGGCCGTCGGTTTCCACCGCCACCTCGAAGCGCAGCTTGTCGCCGAACTGAATCTGCCTGACCGGATCGTCCAGGCGCCGCGCCCTGATCTTGCCCCAGCTCTTGCGTACCCGCGCCTTCCATTGCGCGACGCCGCGCGCGCCTTCGTAGTCCGAGTCGGAGAAGCGCCGGCCCTGCCGGCTCGCTGGCAGGTAGAACTTCTGCACGTACTCGTTGACCATGCGGATCGAACTGAACCGGGCCATCAGCGTCGCCATCGAGCGCTTCGCCATCTGCACCCAGCCGGTCGAGTAGCCGGTGTCCCCGCGCCGGTAGTACAAGGGAATCACCTGATCCTGCAGCAGCTCGTAGAGCGTGCGGCTTTCTTCGAGGTCGCGGCGCTCCTCGTCGAGCTGATCCGAAACCGGCTTGATCGCCCAGCCGTTCCGGCCGTCGTAGCCCTCCTCCCACCAGCCGTCGAGCACCGACAGGTTGATCACGCCGTTGATGCCGGCTTTCATGCCTGAGGTGCCGCTCGCCTCCAGCGGGAAGATCGGGTTGTTCAGCCACACATCGACGCCGGCGACCAGCCGCCGCGCCAGCCGCAGATCGTAGTCCTCGACCAGCAGGATCTTGCCTTCGAACTCCGGCATGCGGGTGATCTCGACCACGCGGCGGATGATGTCCTGGCCGGGCGTATCGGCGGGGTGGGCCTTGCCCGCGAACAGAAACAGCACCGGGTGCGTGTCGTCGGCCAGGATCTGGCGCAGCCAGTCCAGATCGCGAAACAGCAGCGCGGCCCGCTTGTAGGTGGCAAAGCGGCGCGCAAACCCGATGGTGAGCACGTTTGGATTTCTCGGGTCGGCGAGCTTGAGCAGTCGGTCGAGGTGCGCTTCCGAGCCGCGGTTGCGAAAGTGCTGCCGGGACACCCGGTGGCGGATCAGGTGCAGCATCTGCGTTTTCAGCGACTGGCGGATGCTCCAGAACAGATGGTCCGGAATATCGTCCACCCGGCTCCAGTAGTTGTGGTCCAGCATATGGTGCGACCAGTCGAAACCCAGAAACTTGTCGAATTGCTCGCCCCACTCCGGCGCCAGAAAGGTCGGCACGTGCACGCCGTTGGTGACGTAGGCGATCGGGTTTTCGTGGGGCTCGAGTTCCGGCCACAGCGGGGCGCAGATGCGCGACGACACGCCGCCGTGGATGCGCGACACGCCATTCTGAAAACGCGAGCCGCGGATCGCGAGCGCGGTCATGTTGAAATCGCGGCTGTGGCCGACGCGGCCGAGCGCGAGAAACTGGTCCTCGCTCAGGCCTAGCTCCTGCTGCATCCGGCCGAAGTAGCTGCGAATCATGTCTTCGCCGAAGTGATCGTGCCCGGCCGGCACCGGCGTGTGCGTGGTGAACACGGTGTTCGACGCGACCGTCTCGAGCGCGGCGTCGAACTCGAGGCCCTTTGCGACCAGCATGCGCACCCGCTCGAGCACCAGGAACGCCGGGTGGCCCTCGTTGATATGCCAGACGGTCGGCTTCAGGCCGAGCGCCGACAGCACCCGCACACCGCCGATGCCGAGCACGATCTCCTGTTCGATGCGGGTGGTGCGGTCGCCGCCGTAGAGCCGGTGGGTGATATCGCGATCCTGCGGGCTGTTGGCCTCGAGGGCGCCGTCGAGCAGGTACAGGGTCACGTGCCCGACCACCACCTTCCAGACCCGAAGCTGCAAGTGACGGCCAGGCAGCTCGACCTGGACGCGCACCTCGCTGCCATCGGCGTTGTGCACCGGCAGGATCGGCAGGTCGTCGAACTCCGAATCGGTGTAGTGGGCGCGCTGGTTGCCCTCCGCGTCGATCGACTGGTGGAAGTAGCCCTGGCGGTACAGCAGGCCGACCGCGACGAACGGCAGGCGCATGTCGCTGGCGGACTTGCAGTGATCGCCAGCCAGGATGCCGAGGCCGCCGGAATAGATCGGCAGACTTTCGTGGAATCCGAACTCGGCGCTGAAGTAAGCGACCAGGTCGGTCTGGCGCAGCCATTCCGAACCGTTGCGACGCAGCGGTTCGGAGTGGTAGGTATCGAACTCCGAGAGTACCCGGTTGAAGTTGCCGAGAAACACCGGATCGTCCGCCGCCGCGACCAGCTTCTGCTCGTCGACGCGCTTCAGAAAAGCCTTGGGATTGTGGCCGACCGAATCCCATAGCGCGGTGTCCAGGCGGGAAAACAGCGTGCGCGTCGACCGGTCCCAGCTGTACCAGAGGTTGTTGGCGAGTTCTTCCAGCCGGGCGAGCCGGCGCGGAATCTTCGGTTTGACTTCCAGGAAATAGGTTGTCGCTTTACTCATCGATGCCAAATGGGGCCGGGGCGGCGGGCCCGCTCATTATCGGGAAACGGTCGTGGCCGCGAAAGACTTGCGCCCCGATGGTGCGTCGCGCGCCGGCGCGGTGCGTGCCGGACTCCCGTTCCGGGGCTGCCGTCGCTACAGCACATAGCGCGCCAGATCTTCGCTGCCGGCCAGTTCCTTGAGCCGGGCGTCGACATAGGCGGCATCCACGGTGATCGTCTGCGACTGGCGCCGCGAAGCCTCGAACGAGAGCTCTTCCAGCAGCTTTTCCATCACCGTGTACAGGCGCCGGGCGCCGATGTTCTCGGTTTTCTCGTTGACCTGCCATGCGATCTCGGCGAGGCGCCGGATGCCGTCGGGCCTGAACGCCAGGGTCACGCCCTCGGTCTCGAGCAGCGCCTGGTACTGTCGGGTCAGGCAGGCATCGGTGGCGGTGAGAATGCGCTCGAAATCGCCGACCGAAAGGCTCGACAGCTCCACCCGGATCGGAAACCGGCCTTGCAGTTCCGGGATGAGATCCGAGGGCTTGGACAGGTGGAACGCCCCGCTGCCGATGAACAGGATGTGGTCGGTGCGCACCATGCCGTACTTGGTCGACACGGTCGTGCCTTCCACCAGCGGCAACAGGTCGCGCTGCACGCCCTGTCGCGAGACCTCGGCCGCCGAGGTCTCCTGCCGGCTGGTGATCTTGTCGACTTCGTCGATGAACACGATGCCGTTCTGTTCGGCATTGGTCAGGGCGCGCAGCTTGAGCTCCTCGTCGTTGATCAGCTTCGCCGCTTCCTCGTCGGTCAGCAGCTTGAACGCTTCCTTGATGCGGATCTTGCGCAGCCGCTTGCGGCCACCGCCGAGGTTCTGGAACATGCCCTGAATCTGCGAGGTGAGCTCCTCCATGCCGGGCGGTGCCAGGATTTCCATGTGCGCAGCCGCCTGCGAGACCTCGATTTCGATTTCCTTGTCGTCGAGTTCGCCCTCGCGCAGCCGCTTGCGGAATTTCTGCCGGGTGGCGGTGTCGGTGCTGGCCGGTTCGCCGCCCCCGAAACCGACTTCGCGTGCCGGCGGCAGCAATGCATCGAGAATGCGCTCCTCGGCAAGGTCTTCGGCGCGATGGCGGACCTTGCGCGTTTCCTGCTCACGCGCGTCCTTCACCGCAGTTTCCACCAGGTCGCGAATGATGCTGTCGACATCCTTGCCGACGTAGCCGACCTCGGTGAACTTGGTCGCCTCCACCTTGATGAAGGGCGCGTCGGCCAGCCGCGCAAGTCGCCGCGCAATCTCGGTCTTGCCGACGCCGGTCGGCCCGATCATCAGGATGTTCTTCGGCGTGATCTCATGGCGCAGCGGCTCGGCGACCTGCTGGCGCCGCCAGCGGTTTCTCAGCGCGATGGCGACCGCGCGCTTGGCCGCATCCTGGCCGATGATGTGTTTGTCCAGTTCGTGGACGATTTCCTGTGGGGTCATCGAAGACATGGTTGAGTTCGGTGATGTGTTTGTGGCTACGGCCCGCGCTGCGCGCTTAACCTGCTGCGCAGGTTAGCCTTCGCCGCAACAAGCCGCTGCGCGGCGTGTTGTCCAGTTCGTGGACGATTTCCTGCGGGGTCATCGAAGACATGGTTGAGTTCGGTGATGTGTTTGTGGCTACGGCCCGCGCTGCGCGCTTAACCTGCTGCGCAGGTTAGCCTTCGCCGCAACAAGCCGCTGCGCTGGCGGGCATTTGTGTCGCTGAACCGCGGGTGCTGCGGACCGGGCATGCGCTGGACGTCAGTCGATGGTCTCGACGCTGTGGTGCTGGTTGGTGTAGATGCAGATGTCGCCCGCCACCACCAGGGCCTTTCTGACGATCTCCTCGGGCGAGAGTTCGGTGTTCTCCAGCAGTGCGCGCGCCGCCGCCTGCGCGAACGGGCCGCCGCTGCCGATGGCGATCAACCCGTATTCCGGTTCCACCACGTCGCCATTGCCGGACAGGATCAGCGAGCTTTCCCGGTCGGCGATGGCCAGCATCGCCTCCAGCCGACGCAGCACGCGATCGGTGCGCCAGTCCTTGGCGAGCTCCACCGCCGAGCGCAGCAGATGGCCCTGATGCTTTTCCAGCTTCGCCTCGAAGCGCTCGAACAGCGTAAAGGCGTCCGCCGTGCCGCCGGCAAAGCCGGCGATGATGCGGTCGTTGAACAGCCGGCGCACTTTGCGCGCCGAGGCCTTCAGCACCACGTTGCCCAGCGTCACTTGTCCATCGCCGCCCAGCGCGACGCGATGGCCGCGGCGCACCGACACAATGGTCGTGCCGTGTAGGGTTTCGCTCATATCCTGTGTTCCACCTGTACCCCGCGTCCGCCGACCCGGCGCTCGCGCCGGGTGGCACTGCCGCCGCGCACCGGAACCGTGAGTCGCGGTTTCCGGGCGGGCGGACGCCCAAAAAGGAAAAAGCCTGCGCGCATGCGCAGGCTCTTCGAGCATAGCCATTGCCTGCCGCGCAGGCAAGGCGGCTCAGGTGGCGGGCGAGTGCTTTTCCAGCGCGCTGAACGCGATTCCGGCCAGGGCTAGGGCCCAGACAATGACCGCGCCGGTCGGCAGGTCGGTGTACAGCGACACCAGCAGGCCGGCCAGATAGCCGATGGCGCCGACCGCGTAGGCTTTCGCCAGTCGGCGGTTGCGCGCGTCGCGGGTTGCCAGGGCCGGAATGATCAGGCTGGCAAACACCAGATAGACACCGACCATCTGCACCGAGGCAGTGACCGCCAGTCCGAACAGGAGATAAAAACCCATGCGCCCCAGCCGCTGCTCGCCGGCGCCAAACCAGGCGAGGCAGACCATTGCGGTGACTGCGCCAACCCACAGCAGCTGCTCCGAACCGACCCAGAGAATCTGCCCGACGAGCAGTTGCCGCAGGTATTCGCCGCCGTGCGGATTCTGCGAAAGCATCAGAATCTCCAGTGTGGCGGCCAGAATGAACACCGTGCCGATAATCGCTTCCTGGTAGCGCGGCCAGCGTTTCTCGGTCCAGGTCAGCAACAGCGCGCCGGCCATCGCGGCGCCCAGCGCAGACAGCTGAACCGCGATGCCGTGGCTTTCGAAGCCGGCCAGATCCGCCGCCACCACGCCGGCGCCGGCAATCTGGGCGATGGCAATGTCGATGAACACGATGCCGCGGGCGAGCACCACCATTCCCAGCGGCACATGCGTGGCGATCACCAGAAGGCCGGCGACAAGGGCCGGCAGCAGAATGGTCAGCTGTTCGGTGGGCATCAGCGCCCCGCCGCCTTCCTCAGCCGCGCGATGCTGTCGTCGAACAAGCCGAACAGGTCGCCCGCCTCACGCGTGCCCCCCACGGTAAACGGCAGGACCGCAATCGGCACGCCGGTGCGCTCGGCCAGCCACTGCGGCGCTTTCGGCTCGTTGTAGGCCATGCGCAGGATGAGGTCGGCCGGATCGGCTTTCAATCGGGTCAGCAGTTCCGCCAGATGGCCAGCGCTGGGTGGAATGCCGGGCTTGGGCTCGATTGTCATCGCGAGCTTCAGCCCCAGCCAGTCGGCCAGGTAGACCGAATCGCGATGGTAGGTCACTACCGCCAGTCCTTTCAGCGCCGCAGCCTCCTTTTCCCAGCGGGCGATGGCCTCGCGCCAGCGCGCCTGAAAATCGCGGCCGCGGGCTGCGTAGTAGTCGGCACTGCCCGGATCGATCTGCGCCAGCCGCTGGCTTAGCGCCGCGCCGATCTTCGCGATCCGGCGCGGATCGAGGTGCACATGCGGATTCCCGTACGGGTGCACATCCCCCATCGCCCGATCGACCTCGGCCGGCACCTCGAGGCGGTCGACCTGGTCCGCCGCGAGGAAATGCCCGGGCTGGCCGGGTTGCACCGAGCGGTTTCCAGACGCCTTCAGGAGCACCGGAAGCCAAGCGACTTCCAGTTCGGCACCGTTGCACACCATCAGATCGGCAGAGCGCATGCGGGCGATCAGGCTGGGCCGCGCTTCCACCCGGTGCGGGTCCTGCCTGGGCGAGGTGGCCTGGTAGACCGAGACCTTGTCGCCGCCGAGCGCTTCCGACAGCGAAGCCCACTCCGGCTCGCAGGCAAAGACGTTGACTTTTGCCTGCGCCGGCGCAACCCACGCCAGGCTGGTGGCGGCCAGGATGAATACTGCAAACAGGATTCTCATCGCACACTCCCCCAGTGCGGGCGGGCCGGCGCTGCGGCCGGCCCGCCCGCGCGATCAGAACCGATGGGCGCCGTGCGCGCCCAGGCTCATGATGTATTGCAGAACGATTTGATTATCGGTTTGATCGAAGCGCGCCTTGTCCTGGGCGAACTGCAGCCGCAGCCGCGAGAACTCCGTGGGCGAGAAATCGATCATTGCGGTACTGCGCTCCGGTTCGTGGGCGCGCAGCAGTTGCAGATCGTCCCGCGTAAGCGCGCCACTGGCGACCGGCGCATAGTCGAGTGTGCCCGAATCGAGCCGGTCGTAGCGCACGCCGAAGCGCCAGCGCGGCATGAACTGGTAGATCACCTGCGCGTACCAGCCGTTTTGCTCGCTGGTGTAGGCGCCTTCCTGCGCGAAAGTTTCGGTGATGTCGTCGAAATCGTATCCGAGCTGACCGTTCTCCTTGCGCTGGAAGTATTCCGCCTGGAACTTGAAATTTCGTGCCTTCGAATTGCCGTCGGGCGCCCACTTCCAGACGAAGTCCACGCCCCACATCTTGCTTTCGAGATCGGAGAAAATGTTCTCGATCTCGGTGCCGGCGGAATCGCTGTCGTCGTACTCGCGTTCGGCGGCGCGCGTCTCGCGGTAAGACAGGCCGAAGCGGTAGCTGTGGCTGAAGCCGATATCGCCGCCGACACGCGCGAACAGCGCGCCGGCATTGAGTCCGTTCTTGTCGCGCTCCGAGCCGGGGAAATTCGCGCCGCGCCCCGCTTCGCCACCGAGCTCGACGAACAGCGGCGTGGGCGCCACCCAGCGCAGCTGCACGCCGTCGTCGGCCAGGTTGCCGCCGAAGAACGCCTGGTGGACAAGGGGAATGTCGGCAAAATCCCAGGCATGCGGGTGCTGCTCGTTCTGGTAGCCAAAGGCGGAGAAGAACCGTCCGGCCTTGATCGTCAGTCCGGGCACGAAGCCGCTGTTCTGCACGAAGGCTTCCTCGACCTCGATCTCGTCCTCGCCGGTGACTGCGGCGGTGAAGTAGCCGGAAAAATACGGGTCGATGTTGGCCGAAAGGGTGAGCTCCGATTCCTCCAGGCTGAAGCCGCGCTCGCCGGGGCCGGCGCCATGGCCGTGCCCTTCCTCGCCGTGGCCGCCGGCCGGCACGAAACCGCCGATCTGGTAGGTCTCCGGCGACTCTTCCAGGTTGCGGTACTTGGCGTCCAGGATCAGCGAAATCGCCGGATTGAACGTGTTGTCGCTCAGCATCGAGCGGCTGGAGTCCATGGCCGCCGGCGCGGCGGGTGACGCTGGCGCGGCCCGGCGCTGCTCGGCGCGCTCCACGCGCTCTTCGAGCTGGCGGATCTGTTCGCGCAGCGTTTCGATTTCGGCATCCTGGGCGGCAACGCCCAGGGGGGTTGCGAACGCGGCCGCCATCAGCGCGGCAAGCGGTTTCCTGACCATTGATACTCTCCTCTGATTCGAAAAAGCGATAGCACGCCGCCGCCGTGAGCGGGCGTCGCGTCGGACTTGGTCGGTCAGAGGAGGTGCGGCGGTGCGCGGGAGCGGTAAGCCGGCTGCGCCTTGGTAACGCAGGCACACGCCTCGGCCGCGAGCTGCAGGAAGCGACCTTCCGTTGCCACCAGTCGAAGGTCCGGCGCGGCGGCGGCATGCGAGAGCTTCTCGATCGAGACGCACTTGCCGCACAGCTTCAGGTGGACAAGCGATTGCTCCTGGGCGGGCGGCTGCCCGGCATCGAGATGCGAAACCAGATGCGCGAGCGCGCCGTGCTGCGCAATCAGCAGCACGGCGGGGATAATCCAGTTCAGCGCTCGGCGAAAAAGCTTCATTGCGGTCGATGATGCAGTCGGGCGGGAGTGTAACCAAACTTGCCCGGGGCTGTGAACCGCCGGCGCAGCACGGCGTGCTGTGCGCGGGCTATAGTGCTGACAGGGGGTGTCTGCTCGAAGCCGGAATGACTCGCCAACGCATAATGCAGCGCGCCGGGTGCAGTGTGTCGCGTCGCCGGCTGCTCGGCGCCGGGCTTGCGCTGGCCGGCGGGTGGCTCCTGCCGGCGCCTGCGCGCGCGGGACGCCTGATGGGCCTTTCCGGCGAGGTGCGGGTCAACGGCCGTCGGGTAAGCGAAGGCGCGGCGGTGCTGCCGGGCGACCTGGTGGAAACCGGCGTCAACGGCGATGCTGTATTCGTCATCGGCGAGGACGCGTTTCGCCTGCGTGCCGGCAGCGAGATGGACCTCTACGGCGCGCGGGGCGCGAACGGCGGCGTGGTGTCCGGCCTGCGCCTGCTGAGCGGCGCGCTGCTGGCGGTGTTCGGTCCGGGCCGCCGCGACGTGCTCACCGCCACCGCGGTGGCCGGCATCCGCGGCACCGGCATCTACCTGGAAGCGAGCGCCGAGCACACCTACTTCTGCACCTGCTACGGCGAAGTCGACCTCGCCGACCAGCACCGGCAGCAACGCGTGCGTGTCGCCAGCCACTATCACCAGCCGCACATGATCTACGCCGCGATGCGCGAGGGCCGCATGATGGAACCGAGCGGCGTGAAGAATCACTCCGACGAGGAACTTGTCTACCTGGAGTCGCTGGTCGGGCGGGTGCCGGCGTTCGGCAAAGGCTAGAAGTCGTCCAGCGCCGCGTCGCGGGTGAGATGGGAAATGTCGCCCCAGGCGCTGACCTGCCAGGCCTTGCCGTCGTATTGAAGGCAGTTGACGCTGGCGTTGAGCACCGGGAAATCGCGCGTCTTCTCCAGCGCAATACGGTTGACGAACCGGTAGGCGGCATCGAGCACGCCGCCGTGGGTGACGGCGACGATGCGGCCGCCGGCATGGCGTGCGGCCATCTCGGTCAGCCAGGCGGCCACCCGGTCATGCACCTGGCGGATGCTCTCGCCCTGCGGTATCGCGTGGTCGGGATCGCGCTGGCGAAACCGCGCGTAGTCCTCGGGAAAGCGCGCCTCGCACTCCGGGCCGGTGAGCCCCTGAAAAATGCCGAGATGGCGCTCGCGCAGGCGCGGCTCGCGTACCGGCTGCTTGCCGCTGTGATCGGCGATCGGCTGCGCCGTCTGCAGCGCCCGGCCCAGGTCGCTGCAATAGAAGTGGTCGAAAGACTCGCGCCCCAACCGCTCGCCCACCAGCAGCGCCTGGGCGAGACCTTCGTCGTTCAAGGGACTGTCGAGGTGGCCCTGGATACGCACCTCGGCGTTCCAGGCGGTCTCGCCGTGGCGGATCAGTATGAACTCGGTCATTTCTTCCTCCCTATGCGCGCCTGCACAGCAAGCCCTTGAGGTAATCGCCTTCCGGAAACTGCAGCGCGACCGGATGATCCGGCGCCGGCTCGAAGCGGTGCAGGATCTGTGCGTCCACTGCGGCGTCGGCAGCGGCGCCGGCGACGATCTTCTGGAACAGCTCGCGCGAGATGCCGCCGGAACAGGAAAACGTCGCCAGCAGCCCGCCGGGGCGCAGCAGCTTGAAGGCGAGCAGGTTGATGTCCTTGTAGCCGCGCGCGGCGCGCTCGGCGCTGGCGGGCGTCGGCGCGAACTTCGGCGGGTCGAGCACGATCAGGTCGAACTGGCGTCCCTGATTGCGCAGGCTGCGCAGATGGTTGAAGGCGTCGGCTTCGATCCAGTGCGCGCGCCCGGCCGGCAGGCCGTTCAGTTCGACGTTGCGCCGGCCCAGCGCCAGCGCGTCGGCCGAACTGTCCACCGACATTACTTCCGCGGCGCCGTGACGCAGCGCATGCAGCGTGAAACCGCCGGTGTAGCAGAACATGTTGAGCACCGAACGCCCGGCAGCGAGGCGGCCGACTGCGTCGCGATTGTCGCGCTGGTCCAGATAAAAGCCGGTCTTGTGGCCGCGGGCGATGTCCACGATCAGGCGCACGCCCGATTCCTCGATTTGGAGTTCGGTGTCGCCATCGCCGCGCAGCCACCCGCTGCGTGGTGCGAGCCCCTCCAGCGCGATCACCTCGGCATCGGAGCGCTCGTACACGGCGCGCACGCCGGCACAGTCGAGCAGCGCGTCGGCGAAGCTTTCGCGCCAGCGCGCGGCGCCGGCGCTGTTGCACTGGATCACCGCGACATCGGCGTAGCGGTCGACCACCAGCCCCGGCAGCCCATCCGATTCGGCGTTGACCAGACGCAGACTGCTGCGCGCCTGCGCGCTGCGCGCTTCGACGGCCTGCGCGAGCCGCCGGCGGATGAAGGCTTCGTCCACCCGCGCGTCGGCATCGAACGACCACGCGCGCGCCACGATCTGCGAGGCCGGGCTGTAGGCGGCCCACGCCAGAAAGCGACCGTCGCCGGCCTGCACCGCGAGCGTTTCTCCCGATGACGGCCGGCCTTCGACCCGGTCGATCGCGCCGGAGAATATCCACGGGTGCCGGCGCAGCAGCGATTTCTCCCGGGCCTTCTTCAGGATCAGTTTCGCGGTCACTTAAAAGAGAAAACTGGCCACTGAGATCACAGAGAAAGGAACAGAAGAATGCATGACTAAAGGATTCCCGCAAACGGAGGGATAGGTAGCGCACGCGCCGCTTCTGACTTCCTGTCCCTCGAAATTTGTTCTTCTCTGTGCCCTCTGTGGTTCAAGGCTTTCCAGGTTTTCTTTTCGCGCGCGGATGCGCCGCATCGTAGACCTTGGCGAGATGCTGCCAGTCGAGATGGGTATAGACCTGGGTGGTGGAAATGCTGGCATGGCCGAGCAGTTCCTGCACCGCGCGCAGGTCGCCGCTGGACTGCAGCAGATGCGAGGCGAACGAATGCCGCAGCATGTGCGGGTGCACCGGCACGTCCAGCCCCTGGCGCAGCGCCCACTGACGCAGCCGGTGCTGCACGCTGCGCGGGCCGATGCGGCGGCCGCGGCGGTTCGCAAACAGCGCCTGCGGATCGATCTGCGGCAGCGTCGCCCGCAGCGCCAGCCAGGTGCGCAGTGCGGCGAGCGCGGCGCGTCCGACCGGAACCACGCGGGTCTTGGCGCCTTTGCCCGTCACGCGCACGGTGGCGTCTTCGAGGTCGATGTCGCCGGGCTTCAGCGCGGTGAGCTCCGACAGCCGCAGGCCCGAGGAATAGAACAGCTCGAACATCGCGCGGTCGCGCACCGTGTCCGCCTCGTCGCCGGGCAGCTCCACCAGGCGGGCGGCCTGTTCCGGGGACAGGGCCTCCGGCAGGCGTTTTTCGGTGCGCGGCGCACGCACGCCGAGGCAGGGGTTGCTCGCCAGTCGCTGCTCGCGTGCGAGATAACGGAAAAAGCCGCGCCAGGCCGATAGCGCACGCGCAATCGAGCGACCGTCCAGGCCCCGCGCGTGCAGGGCGCCGACGAAACGGCGAATCTGGTGGATCTGCAATTGAGCCAGCGGACGGTCGCCGGCCAGCTCGACCAGCGCGCTTAGATCGCGCGCGTAGCCGTCTACGGTATGCGCCGACAGCCTGCGCTCGCTGCGCAGATGTGCGAGATAGGCGTCGACCAGCGCAAGCTGCGCCGCGGCCGCAGTGTCGCCGGCTTTGCGGCGGGTCGCCATGGTCAGACGAAGCGGCCCACGCTGGCGGCGAGCAGCTCGCCCAGGCGCTTCAGATACAGGGTGCCCATCTCGGGGTAGAAGCGCTTTGCGTCCTCGCTCGCCAGCGCGAGCAGGCCGGCGGTGCCGTTCGCGTGCAGCGCGACGTAGGCGAAGGAGTGCAGCTCGCCGACGCCTTCGCCGAACCAGGCAAGAGAGTCGAACATCGGCTTTGGCGAACAGTACGGCGCCGTCAGGCTGGCGGCGAACACCCGGGTTTCCTCGCTTACTGCGGAAAACTCGGGCGCCTGCCCGCCTTCGCCGCCCCACAGGCGCAGGGCGACATGCGGCACCGAAAAGCCCTCGCGCAGGTTCAGGTACAGCCCGGCCAGCAGATCTTCCAGGCTGCGGGCGCGGATCATGGCGAGCGTCGCGTCGTGCAACCGTTCGCTGATCGCGTCGTTTTCCTCGCCGAAACTCACCAGCTCGTGCAGCTTGGATTCCAGCAGTCGGTTGCGCTCGCGCAACTGCAGCAGCTGGCGCTCGGCCAGCGGGATGGCCCGCCCGTCGTGCGGGTGCGACAGCTCGATCTGCGCCAGCAGGTCGGCGTAGAGCTCGAAGAATTCCGGGTGCGCCTTGAGATAGCTGGCAACCTCGTCGTTGGTCATTTCGCTTCCTGTAATGGTCATTGGTTCGATTTTCTTGAGCCTCGTGATTACAGATCGACCTCGCCCGTGAATACGCTGCGCGCAGGGCCCGTCATCATGACCGGATGGCCTTCGCCGGGCCAGTCGATGCGCAGTTCGCCGCCGCGGGTGCGCACCGACACCGGCGAATCCAGCAGTTCCCACTGGATGCCGACAACGACCGCCGCGCAGGCGCCGGTGCCGCAGGCCAGCGTCTCGCCGGCGCCGCGCTCCCACACGCGCAGGGCGATGTGTCCGCGATCGAGCACCTGCATGTAGCCGGCATTCACCCGCTGCGGAAAGCGCGGGTGGTGCTCGATCAGCGGTCCCTGGGTGGTCACCGGCGCGGATTCGACTTCGCGGACGACCTGCACCGCATGCGGATTGCCCATCGACACCGCCCCGATCTCGACGGTCATGCCCTCCACATCCAGCGCGTAACTGCGGGCGCGCGCCGGCGCGTCGAACGGCACCTCCGCCGGCTCGAAGCGCGGCACCCCCATCTCCACGGTGACCGCGCCCTCGGCTTCCAGCCGCGGCTCCATCACGCCCGAGGCGGTCTCGACCCGGATCGGGTTGCGCCGGGCGAGGCCGTGGTCGTGCACGTAGCGCACGAAGCAGCGTGCCCCGTTGCCGCACTGGCCGACTTCGCCGCCGTCGGCATTGAAGATGCGGTAAAAAAAATCGGTCCCGGCGCTGCGCGGCGGCTCGATGACCAGCAGCTGGTCGAAGCCGATGCCGAAATGCCGGTCGGCGAGGCGGCGGATCTGCGCAGGCTCGAGCGCCAGCGGCGTGCGGGTGGCGTCGACAACGATGAAATCGTTGCCGGCGCCTTCCATCTTGGTGAACTTCAGGCGCATGGAGAATCGGCGCGAGGCGCGAGGCGCGAGGAAAACCATGAGATTGGAAGCGGGCTCATTCCGAACCCGCCATGCGCAGCATGGCGCCCTCGGGCCTCGAGCCTCGCACCTCGCGCCTGTTCTGCGATGCCTCCTGCCCGATGAGCCGTTCCATGATGTAGTCGTCCATGACGAACCCCTGCCCGATATCGGCGGTGACCGACTCGACGATCCTGTAGCCGTTGCGCAGGTAGGCCTCGATCGCGCGGCGATTGTGCTTGTTCACCTGCAGCCACAACCGCCGACTGCCGCGCGCGCCCGCGCCGGCGGCGACATGGGCGAGCAGCCGCGAGCCGAGGCCGCAACCCTGAAAGCGCGGGTGCAGGTAAATCTTGTCGAGCTTGTCCGCCTGGGGCCGCCCGCCCGCCTCGATGCTGGCGAAGCCGGCCAGCCGGCCGTCGACGAACAGCGTATCCCACCAGGCGCGCCCGCCGGCCAGCTGCCGGCGTATCGCCTCGGCGCTGTAGCGTTGCCCGAGCATGTAATCGATCTGGGCGACGCTGATGATGCCCGGGTAGTGCAGGTTCCAGATTTCGCTTGCCAGCGCGATCACCGCCGCAATGTCGGTATCAGCCAGCGGCGCAATACGGATCTCGCCGTTCACGCCGGTCACCGCTCACCTGCGAACATCGGACCGCACAAGCCGTTGTAGTCGCGCCAGATGCAGCGGTCCATGATCACCTGCATGCCGCCGGCGCGGGCACGCTCTGCGGCCGCCTCGTTGACGATGCCTTCCTGGATCCACAGCCGGCGCAAGCCAAGCCGCAGGCACTCGTCCACGATGCCGTCGACGAAGCGCGCGGCACGAAACACGTTGACCAGATCGACCGTAAACGGGATGTCGGCGAGCGATCCGTACGCCGGCTCGCCGAGCACCTTCGGTACCAGCGGCCGCACCGGCACGATGCGGTAGCCGGCGCCCTGCATCGCCCGGGCGATGCGATAACTGGGGCGCACCGGCAGCGGCGACAAACCGACCACGGCAATGGTCTTCACTTCCCTGAGCAGCGTGCAGATTTCCCCGACATCCGGATTGGTGAACATACCGTCTTTCAGTAGATCCTTTCCTCGCCCGGTGGCCGGGTCTTGAACCGCTTGTGCAGCCAGTAATACTGTTCCGGCATCTCGCGCACCCGCTCTTCGATGAACGCATTCATGCGCGCGGTGTCGGCGTGCAGGTTGCCGGTAGGATAGTCCTTCCACGGCGGATGGAAACAGATGGTGTAGCCCTCGGCAACGCCGTTCTGCCGGATCACCACCGGCACGATCGTGGCCTTCGCCAGCGCCGCCAGCCGCGGCACTGCGTCGATGGTTGCTGTCTGCACGCCAAAGAACGGCACGAACAGCGCGTCGCGCGGGCCGAAATCCATGTCGGGCAGGAAGAACAGCGGCAGCCGCGCCCGCAATCCGCGGATCACCGGCTTGATGCCGTCCTGGCGCGACGCCAGCCGGATCGGCCGGAACCTTGTGCGCCGGGACTTCAGAAAGCGGTCGAACAGCGGGTCCTTCTGCTGGCTGTACATCGACATCGCGTCGTGCTCGATGGACAGGCGGATGGCGAGCACGTCCACGCCGACAAAGTGCGGGGCGAGAATGATCGTCGCGCTGGCGCGATCGGCGCGCTCGAAATGCTCCCAGCCCTCGATCTTCGCCAGGCGCCGAACCCGCGCCGCGCCCGACCACCAGGCGATGGTGGTCTCCGCCAGCGCGCGGCCCACCGCGCGGAAATGCGCGCGCGCCAGCCGGCTGCGCGCCCTGGCATCCATTTCCGGAAAGCACAGCCGCAGGTTGGCGTGCACCACGCGGCGCCGCTCTGCGCCCAGCGCCATCAGCGCCAGGCCGAGTCCCTGTCCGATCCGTGCCAGCAGCCGCTGCGGCAGAAAATGCATCAGCCACAGCAGTCCCAGCGCCAGTCGCGTCAGCATATGCTGTCGCCGCCGCGGCGCGCGTCCGACGGCAGCCGCCTCACGCCGATGACTCCTGCGGCGCGCTTGCGCCGGCGGGCGACTTGTACCGGTTGTAAGACCAGAGATACTGGGCCGGGTGGCGGCGGATGATCGATTCGAGCGCGCGGTTGAGCCAGCGGCCGGCGGATTCGCCGGGTTGCGCAGCCGGCATCGGTTCGAAATGCAGCCGGTAGCCGTGACCCTGCGGCAGCCGGATGGCGTAGGTCAGCAGCACCGGCGCCCCGGTGCTTTCCGACAGCCGGCTCGCCAGCGTCATGGTGTAGGCCTGGCGCTCGAAGAACGGCGCCCACTCGCCCTCGCCGGCGCCGGGCACCTGGTCGGGCAGGATGCCGATCGCCTCGCCGCGCTTCAGGGCCTTGAGCAGCAGGCGCACGCCGCTCACATCGGTGCTGGCGAGCTGCAGGCCGGGCCGCTCGCGACCGGCACGCATCGCCGGCGCCAGCGCCGCGAAATGCGGCGGCCGGTACAACACCGTGAGCGCGAAGCGCTCGGTCAGATACTGCGGAATGATCTCGAAGCAGCCCAGATGCGGTGTGAGCAGGATCAGTCCATGACCCTGCGCGCGGGCGCGCTCGACGCCGTCCCAGCCCTGCACGTCCTGCACCCAGGCCGCCGTTTCCGGGCGCGGGCGAAACCACACCGCCGGCAGCTCCGCCACCGCCTTGCCCGACTCGACGACATTGGCGTGCAGGATGCGGCGGAATGCCTCTTCGTCCTGCCAGACCCTGCTTTGCAATAGGTTTTCGCGCAGCCTTGCGGCGTAGCTTGGCGCGCTCAGGTAAACGAGCCAGCCAAGTGCTGTGCCCGCTGCGTGCAGCCAGGGCAGCGGCAGTCTTGCGAACAGACGCAACAACCCTGTCAACATCTATGCCTATTTTTGGCTTTTAGAGGCTTGTTTGCTATTCTTCTTCGCCTTTCCTCAGCATTCTGCGGGCGGTGCGCATGAGCGAGTATCTGTTTACATCCGAGTCGGTTTCCGAGGGCCATCCGGACAAGGTCGCGGACCAGATCTCCGATGCCGTGCTGGACGCCATCTTAACCCAGGACAAATACGCTCGCGTCGCCGCCGAAACGCTGGTGAATACCGGGCTGGTGGTGATGGCCGGCGAGATCACCGCCAACGCGGTGGTCGACTTCCAGCAGGTGGCCCGCGACACCATCAAGCGCATCGGCTACGACAACACCGAATACGGCATCGACTACAAAGGCTGCGCGGTGCTGGTCGCGTACGACAAGCAGAGCCCGGACATCAAGCAGGGCGTCGACAAAGCGCATGACGACCCGCTGAACCAGGGCGCGGGCGATCAGGGCCTGATGTTCGGCTACGCCTGCGACGAAACACCAAGCTACATGCCGATGGCGATTCATCTGGCGCACCGGCTGGTGCAGCGCCAGTCGGAGCTGCGTCGCGACGGAAGGCTGCCGTGGCTGCGGCCGGACGCGAAATCGCAGGTCACCATCAAGTACGTGAACGGCCGCCCGGATTCGATCGACACTGTGGTGCTGTCGACCCAGCATGCGCCGGAGATGGCGCTGGAGAAAATTCGCGAGGCGGTGATCGAGGAAGTGATCAAGCCGGTGCTGCCGAAGAACCTGGTGAAAGGCGACATCACCTACCTGGTAAACCCGACCGGGCGGTTCGTGGTCGGCGGCCCGCAGGGCGACTGCGGCCTGACCGGGCGCAAGATCATCGTCGACACGTACGGCGGTGCGGCCCATCACGGCGGCGGCGCCTTCTCCGGCAAGGATCCTTCCAAGGTCGACCGCTCGGCCGCCTATGCGGCGCGCTACGTCGCCAAGAACATCGTCGCCGCCGGCCTGGCGCGCAAGTGCGAGGTGCAGGTGTCTTACGCGATCGGCGTGGCGCGGCCCACCAGCGTGTGGGTGTCGACCTTCGGCACCGGCGCCATCCCCGAGGAAAAGATCGCACAGCTGGTGCGCAAGCACTTCGACCTGCGGCCGAAGGGCATCGTCGAGATGCTCGACCTGCTGCGCCCGGTCTACGAGAAAACTGCCGCCTACGGCCACTTCGGCCGCGACGAGCCGGAATTCACCTGGGAAGCGCTCGACAAGGTCGAAGCACTGAAAGCTGACGCCGGGGTGAAGCAGACCGCCGCCGCCTGAGCGCCGGCGGCGCGCGAACCAAAAGGGACCCTGAGCGGTCCCTTTTTCGTTGCCGCCGCGGAGGCCGTGCCGGCTTTTCCCGCGGCGGGGCTGGCCCTATAATGCGGGCCCTGCTGAGGAGCGCTGCGACCCCGTGAAAGCCGGGGCCAGGCTCAGCACAGTTGTTAACGGCGCTCGCAAACCCTTGATCGGTTTGGAGCGCCGTTGTCATTTCCGGCGCTCCGCGAGTCATTCGAAAGGAGAGTGTCCGATGTCCGCAGTCCCTCAAACCAAGCAAACGTTCGACGATTTCCGGGTGGCCGACCTGTCGCTGGCCGACTGGGGCCGCAAGGAAATCGCCATCGCCGAAACCGAGATGCCCGGCCTGATGGCAATCCGCGAAGAGTACGCGGCCACTCAGCCGCTGCGCGGCGCCCGCATCGCCGGCTCGCTGCACATGACGATCCAGACCGCGGTGCTGATCGAGACGCTGAAGGCGCTCGGCGCCGAAGTGCGCTGGGCTTCGTGCAACATCTACTCGACCCAGGACCACGCGGCGGCGGCGATCGCCGCCACCCGCACGCCGGTGTTCGCCTACAAGGGCGAGTCGCTGGAGGAGTACTGGGAGTTCACCCATCGCATTTTCGAGTGGCCGGACGGCGGCTACTGCAACATGATCCTGGACGACGGGGGTGATGCCACCCTGCTGCTGCACCTGGGCGTGCGCGCCGAAAGCGACCGCAAAGTGCTCGAGCATCCGGGCAGCGAGGAAGAAGCGGCGCTGTTTGCCGCGATCAAGGGGCGGCTCGCGAAGGAGCCGAAGTGGTACTCGACCCGGCTCGACCAGATCCGCGGCGTCACCGAGGAAACCACCACCGGGGTGAAGCGGCTCTACCAGATGGCCAAGGAAGGGCTGCTCAAGTTTCCGGCCATCAACGTCAACGACTCGGTCACCAAGTCGAAGTTCGACAACCTCTACGGCTGCCGCGAGTCGCTGGTCGACGGCATCAAGCGCGCCACCGACGTGATGGTGGCCGGCAAGATCGCGGTGGTGTGCGGCTACGGCGATGTCGGCAAGGGCTCGGCGCAGGCGCTGCGCGCGCTGTCCGCGCAGGTGTGGATCACCGAGATCGACCCGATCTGCGCGTTGCAGGCGGCGATGGAAGGCTACCGGGTGGTGACCATGGACTATGCCTGCGACAAGGCCGACATCTTCGTCACCGCCACGGGCAACTACCATGTGATCAATCACGATCACATGAAAAAGATGAAGAACCAGGCGATCGTCTGCAACATCGGCCACTTCGACAACGAGATCGACGTTGCTTCGCTGAAGAAGTACAAGTGGGAAAACATCAAGCCGCAGGTCGACCACGTCATCTTTCCGGACGGCAAGCGCATCATCCTGCTCGCCGAAGGCCGGCTGGTGAACCTCGGCTGCGCCACCGGGCATCCGAGCTACGTGATGAGTTCGTCGTTCGCCAACCAGACAATTGCGCAGATCGAGCTCTACAACAACCCGGACAAGTACCCGGTGGGCGTGTACGTGCTGCCGAAGCACCTGGACGAGAAGGTGGCGCGGTTGCAGCTGTCCCGGCTGGGCGCGCAGTTGACCGAGCTGACCGACGCCCAGGCGCGCTACATCGGCGTGGCGAAGGAAGGCCCGTTCAAGCCGGACAGTTACCGGTACTAGGATCGCGGCGCGGATGGTGTCGCCCGGTCTGACGATTCGCCACACGCGGCGGGAGGACATCCCGCCGCTGCTGGCGCTGCAGGCGCGCATCTATCCCGACATTCCGCCCTGGCCGCAGCGGCGCTTCGAGCATCAGCTCGAGGTGTTTCCGCAAGGCCAGCTCACTGCGGAAATCGACGGAGAGATCGTCGGCTGCGCCAGCGGCCTGATCGTGCTGTGGGACGACTGGCCGGTGGAGCACACCTGGAAGGAAATCACCGCGTCGGGCACGTTCGACACCCATAACCCGAAGGGCCGCACCTTTTACGGCGCGGAAGTGTTCGTCGACCCGCATCTGCGCGGCTACGGCTTGGGCCACGCGCTCTATGAGGCGCGGCGGGAGCTGTGCCGGCGAATGAATCTGAAGCGCATCATCGCCTGCGGGCGGCTGCCGGGCTATCTGCAGCACGCCGGCGAAATGTCGGCCGACCTGTACGCGATGAAAGTGGTGTGGGGCGACCTCAACGATCCGGTGCTCGGCTTCCAGCTGCGCGAAGGCTTCCGCTTCTGCACCGTGATTCCGGAGTATCTGCCCGAGGACAAGGAATCCTGCGGCAACGCATCGCTGATCGTGTGGTTGAACCCCGAATTCGACCCCTCGCAGCCGACCCGGATTCCGGAAGGAGATGTGATTTGATCGTACGTATAGCCGCAGTCCAGTACCTCCTGCGCTCGATCCACGACTGGTCGGGCTTCGAGAATCAGGTGCGCTTCGTCGTCAAGGCGGCGGGCGAGTACCGTCCGCAGTTCGTGATGCTGCCCGAGATCTTCACCACCCAGCTGCTGTCGTTCATGGACACGCGCGACCTGCCGGCCGCCCTGCGCAATATCCACGACTACACCCCGCGCTTCGTCGAACTGATGCGCAGCCTGGCGCAGGAATGGAAGGTGTTCCTGGTCGGCGGCAGCCATCCGACGATGCGCGGCGACCGCCTGCTCAACACCGCCTACCTGTTCACCCCCGACGGCGGCGTGTACGAACAGGACAAAATTCACCGCACGCGCTGGGAGCGCGAGAAATGGCACACCGACGCGGGCGACCTGCTGCACCTGTTCGACACGCCGTTCGGCAAGATCGCCATCCTGATCTGCTACGACATCGAGTTTCCGGAGCTGGCGCGCCGGGTGTGCGAGGAAGGCGCGGACATCCTGTTCGTGCCTTCGTGCACCGACGACCGCCAGGGCTACCTGCGGGTGCGCTACTGCTGCCATGCGCGGGCGATCGAGAATCAGGTGTTCGTGGCGATGACCAGCACCGTGGGCAACCTGCCGGTGGAGGGGCTGGCGCTGCATTACGGCCAGGCCAGCATCATCACGCCGTCGGATTTTCCGTTCGCGCGCGACGGCATCGCCGCCGAGGGCACGCCCAACGTCGAGCAGATCATCATCGCCGATCTCGATCTCGAGACGTTGAGCGAGAACCGCATCAACGGCACCACCATCCCGCTCTACGACAAACGCACCGACATCTACGACAACAAGGTCGAGATCGTCACCGCCAAATGAATCCTCCCGGATGTCCGACGGGCATGGGCGGCGGCCGATGAGCGCCGGCGAGCGGCAGTTCAGCTTCGAGCTGTTTCCGCCGCAGACGCCCGAGGGCGTGGAGAAGCTGCGCGCGACGCGCCGCCAGCTGGCGCAGCTCAACCCTGCGTACTTCTCGGTAACCTTTGGTGCCGGGGGGTCGACGCGCGACCGCACCGCGGCAATCGTGCTGGAGATCCAGCGCGAGGGGCACCCGGCGGCGCCGCACATTTCCTGCATCGCCTCGACGGCGGCAAACATCCGCACGATGCTCGACGAGTACCGCGCGGCCGGCATTCGCCGGCTGGTGGCATTGCGCGGCGATCTGCCCTCGGGCATGGCCCAGCCCGGGGAGTTCCGATTTGCCGCGGAACTCGTCGCCTTCATCCGCAAGACCTATGGCGACGCGTTTCACATCGAAGTGGCGGCCTACCCCGAATATCATCCGCAGGTGCGTACGGCGCAGGAAGACCTGCTGAACTTCAAACGCAAGGTCGAAGCCGGCGCCGATTCGGCGATCACCCAGTATTTCTTCAATCCGGACGCCTACTACCATTTCCGCGACGAGTGCGCGGCGATGGGCGTGGACATCCCGATCGTGCCCGGGATCATGCCGATCAACCGCTTTGCCCAGCTCGCGCGTTTCTCCGATGCCTGCGGCGCCGAGATTCCGCGCTGGATCCGGCGCAAGCTGGAGGGCTACGGCGATGACAGCGCAGCGATCCGGGCCTTTGGCCTGGACGTGGTGACCCAGCTGTGCGAACGCCTGCTGCGCCACGGCGCGCCCGGACTGCACTTCTACACCCTGAACCAGGCCGGCGCCGTCAGCACCATCTGGCAACGGCTCGGGCTCTAGCCTCCCGACCGGCGGCGAAAGGATCAAGTTCGAAACACGAAGGCACGAAGTTTTTTGGTGGTCTTGGTGGTTCGATCGCTTTTCTCTGTGTGCTCTGTGTCCTCTGTGGTGAGGCATTTCTCGAGAGGCGATGAACCCCAAACTGCGCCAGCCATAAGCTAGCGCTTCGCCAGTTCCGCGATTCCAGTGGCGGCTTCGTGCAGGGGTTGACCGCCTGCCCCGGTTAGCTTCGCGCCTTCGTGTTTCGCTCTTGGTCTTTTCCCGGCGTCAGGCACGGCATGCCGGTGACAACGGCAGGGCGGTGCAATAGACTCCGCGCGTGCCGTTCCTCCGCAAGCATCCCCTGCTCCTCCTGTTGGCCGTCTTTGCCGTGGCGGCGGCAGCGGTTTTCAGGCTCGATCTGCTGCGGGGCCTGGAGGAGCGTTTCTCCGATCTGTTCGTCGCCGCGCAGGCCGACCGGCGCGCGGCCGATCCCGACATTGTCATCGTCGACGTCGACGAGGCCAGTCTGGCAGCCCTTGCGCAGGAAGCCGGGCGCTGGCCGTGGCCGCGCTCGCTGCACGGCGAGCTGGTCGCGGGCATTGCCGCCCAGCAGCCGCGGGCGATCGTATTCGACATTCTGTTCTCCGAGCCGGACGTCTATCGTCCCGAGGCCGACGCCTACTTCAACGAGATCGTGGCGCAGACGCGCAACGTGTACTTCCCGGTGGCGCGTCAGCCGGTGGCCGGCGACGCCTTCGGCTGGCCGCTGGCGGAAGTGGCGCCGGCGCTGGGGGCGGTGCGCACCGCGGCTGCAGACCCCGAAGCGCTGATCGATATCACGCTGCCGCGGGCGCTGGCCCCGGAAAACTGGCAGCTCGGCCTGATCGACTTTCTGGCCGATCCCGATGGCATCGGGCGTCGCTACTACGTCTACCGCGACGCCTATGGCTGGAAGCTGCCGTCGCTGCCGGCACGCGTGGCGCAGGATCTCGGCGTCGGCGTGCCGGACCGCGAATCGATACGCCTGTCCTGGCCCGGCGGGCGTAACGCCTACCGGCACGTTTCCTATGTCGACCTGCTGGCCGATTTCAACCGCGAGACGCCGCTGCGCGACCCGCAGGAGCTGCGCGACAAGATCGTGGTCATCGGGGTGAGTGCCACCGGCTTGCACGATATCCGCGCCACCCCGATCGCGGCGCTGCACCCCGGCGTCGATATTCTGGCGACGGCCATCGACAACCTGAAGAACGGCAACCCTCTGCGCGAGACCGGCAAGGCGCTGCAGGCGCTGGCAACCTTGCTGCTGCTGGCTGCGCTGTACGCCGCGTTTCACTACCGTTTCAACACCCTGGCGCTCGGCGGGGCCCTGGTGGCGGTGAGCCTGGCCGCGTTGGGCGGGGCGTATCTGGCCGCCGGGCAGCTGCTGGTGCTGCCGGTGCTGCGTCTGCTGCTGTTTGGCTGGGCGTTCTACTTTGCGGCGGCGCTGCAGTCGTATCTGCGTGAGCGGCGGCAGCGCGAACAGGCGGTGCGCGAATTTTCGAGGTTCGTGAACCCGCATGTAGTGAACGAGTTGATCGAGCATGGCGGCCTGTCGCGCGAAGGCGAAAGCCGGCAGGTCACCCTGCTGTTTTCCGACATTCGCGGCTTTACGAGCCTGTCGGAAACCCGCCCGCCGCAGGAAGTGGTCAGCATTCTCAATCGCTATTTCACCCGCCAGGTCGCGGTGATCTTTCGCAACAACGGCGCGCTCGACAAGTTCATCGGCGACGCCATCATGGCCATCTGGGGCGCGCCGCTGGACGACGCCGACCATGCGGTGCACGCCGTGCGAACTGCGCTGGAGATGGCGGACGAACTCGAGGCCTTTCGCCGCGAGCTCGGCGAAGCGGGCCGGGATTTCGATGTCGGTATCGGCATCCATTCCGGGCCGGCGGTGGTCGGCCTGATCGGTTCGCAGCAGCGGCGCGAGTACACCGCCATCGGCGATACCGTCAATCTGGCTTCGCGCATCGAAGGATTGACCAAGGGTGTCGCCCGCATCCTGGTGTCCGAGGAAACACGTCGCCTGTGCGGCGAGGCTTTTGACTTTGTGCCGCGCGGCCTCTATAAAGTCAAAGGCCGCGCGCAGGAGGTTGCGTTGTTCGAGCCGCAGAAAAAGCTCACATGAAACGCTGGTTGATGTTGTCGCTGATGGCGCTATGCACCGCGGTATCGGCGGCGAGCGAGCTCGGCTATACGGTCCGCGACACCGAACTGAAGGAAAAGCCCTTTCTCGATGCCGCCACGGTGTCGACCCTGCCCTCGAAGACTGCGGTCGAAGTGTTGACCCGGCGCGGCGGCTGGATGGAAGTGCGCAGTTCGGACGGCAAGCAGCGCGGCTGGGCGCGGCTGCTCAACGTGCGCCTGGGCGATCCCGAGCGTCGGCCGCCGTCTGGCAACCTGTTGTCGGCGCTCGGCATCGGCAACCGTCCGCGGCCGCAGACCACCGCCACCGTGACCACCGGGGTGCGCGGCTTCTCCGAGGAAGACCTGCAGAAAGCCGAGCCCGCCCCCGAAGAACTGAAACGCATGGAAGGGTACGCCGCGGACGCGCCGGCGCTGGCGCGATTTGCCCGCGAGGGCAACCTGAAACCGGGCGGCCCCGCGCACGTGGCTGCCGAAGGCCGGCCACTGGAGACCCCTAAATGATGCCGCTGCGCCCGTGGCCGGTTCTCGCGCTGCTGCTCTGCGTCGTCGCCTCCGGCTGTAGCCAGCAGCAAACCGAGGCCTTCATGCAGAACATCGGCGAGGCCGGCGGATTGGAACAGACCCTGCGCAACCTGCGCGAGCCGACGCAGTCCGAGGAGATCGAAATCGGGCGCGGCGTGACGGAGACCCTGCTCGGCGCCCGTCCGCTGCTGGACGATGCCGAACTGCAGCGTTACGTGAATGCCGTCGGCCTGTGGGTGGCACAGCAGTCCGAGCGTCCGGACCTGCCGTGGCGGTTCGGTGTGAACGATTCCGACCACATCAATGCCTTTGCCGCGCCCGGCGGCTACATCATCGTCACCCGCGGCATGCTGCGGCAGCTGCGTAACGAGGCGGAACTGGCGGCCGTGCTCGGGCACGAGATTGCGCATGTGGTTCAGAAGCATCATCTCAAGGCACTGCGCAAGTCGGCGGTGGTGAACCTGCTCGGCGCCGGCGTGGCGGCCGCTGCGTCGGAAGGCGAGCACGCCGCGTTGGCGCAGAAGCTGATCGGCCCGACCAAGACCCTGTACGCCCGTGGACTGGACAAGGCCGATGAGTTCGAAGCCGACCGTATGGGCGTGGTCCTTGCCGCCCGCGCCGGCTACGATCCGTTTGCCCTGCCGGCGGTGCTGACCACGCTCGCCGCGGCCAGCGACAAGGACCCTTTCCTGGCGTTGCTGTTCAAGACGCACCCCGCGCCGGAAGCGCGAATCGAGCGGCTCGACACCGCGATGGGTGCGCGCTTCGATGGCTTTTCGGTTGCCTCCCAGAATGCCGGCCGCTTCGAGCAGGCCACCCGGCGCCTGCGGGTGGCCGGGGGCTGATCGCGGGCGCGCCAGCGCCGCTCGCAGGTTGCAGCCTGATCCGTCGATGACCGGCAGCACCCCCCGCAGCGCACGGCTTGGTCGCGCCTGGTCCGCCCGGGGGCGTCACCCGCGCGCGCGCGTCGCGGTATGCAGGACCCGGTGAAACGCATGGTGTCGCGCGCAGCATCCCGCCACGACGCCGCCCGGCTTGCCGCGCTGCGTCGCTATGAGGTGATCGATACCGGACCGGAGCCTGCGTTCGACGAGCTGACCGGGCTGGCGGCGCGCATCTGCGGCACGCCGATCGCCCTGATCTCGCTGGTCGACGACACGCGGCAGTGGTTCAAGAGCCGGATCGGACTGCAGGAAAGCGAAACCCCGCGGGACATCGCCTTCTGCAATCACACCATCGGCGCGTCGGAGCTTTTCGAGGTACCGGATGCGCGGGCCGACCTCGTCTTTCGCGACAATGCGCTGGTGACGGGGCCGCCGCACATCCGCTTTTACGCCGGTGCGCCGCTCACTTCGCCCGATGGCTACAACATCGGCACGCTGTGCGTGATCGATCGCGAACCGAGACGCCTCGATGCCGTTCAGCGCGACGCTCTGATGACACTGGGCCGGCAGGTGGTGCGCCTGCTCGAGCTGCGCAGCGCGTCGCTGCGCCCGTACCGGGCACTGGTCGAATCCTCTCCCGACGCCATCCTGATCCACAGCGACTGGCGGATCCGGTTCGCCAACCAGGCCATGCTGGCCCTGCTCGGCGCGGAAGATTCGGCGCAGGTCGTCGGACGCTCGCCCCTCGACATCGTGGTCGAAGCCCAACATGAAGAGGTGCGTGAGCGCATCAAGGCGCTGTACTGATGCCCGCCGCTGGCGCGTGCGGCGCAGCTTTATCGTAG
>ERZ869936.652-NODE-652-length-30397-cov-6.121020_pt1 | contig 30397 bp, 17 predicted proteins | sample MGYA00520876_ERZ869936 | MGnify/ENA primary metagenome ERZ869936 (study PRJEB32218, sample SAMN09650985) | biofilter metagenome | isolation source: enrty point of leading RO module | place: Saudi Arabia: Thuwal, RO plant located on Red Sea | collected 2016-02-17 ... | reverse complement strand
CCGAACGCTCGAAACCAGATCCGGCCTGGGAAAAACGTCCGCCGGAACCGGTGGGGTGGCGTGAAAGCCAGGGATGATCCCAATCTGGAAATGTAAGGATTTTGGGACCGACCCCAGCTATGATCGCTCCCTTGGGGGCGGCTTCTATGAAAGCGGCAAGTTCTCGAGCCAGAACAGCCAGCTCACGATCGCCGATGCCGTTTGGAATGTGGCCAAGCGGCAACTGAAGAGGCGATAGGGCTCGTTCAGCAACGACGCCGTCAACACGTCGGACTTGAAATGGTTCCTTCCCGGGGCCCGGGGGGGATGCGCACTTGCGCGCACCGCGCCGGGCTCGGGAAGGTCGCTTGAAGGCGAGGTGTGTACCAATCTAACGCCATTCTACCTCGAAATCTTCCTTCCCAAGAACCGCAACAACAGCCTAGGTTGCCACCGCCTAGGATCTGGGAATTTGACCTCAACCCCTCGCTACCTACAAGTCGACAGAGATTCGGCCTCTCCCACCTGCCCTTTCAACAACACCAATTCTAATGAGTGAGTGGACTCCAGAAGAAGCCTACGCGGCCTTCAAGAAGCACGAGGCTCGATTCTCAGACTTTGACATTGAGTCAAATGAGGCACAAACACGGCTAGAGCTGATAGACACTGTCCTCTTCGACATCCTCGATTGGGAAAAGGGACAAGTCGAAGTCGAAAAACACTGCCGCGAACCTGGCTACGCTGACTACGTGTTCATTGTTGGGAGTAGGTTTCCACTAGTCGTAGAGGCTAAGCGCGCAGGAAAGAACTTCTTCGTTAAGCCCAACTCAATATCCTCTGATCGCCCCGTCCCATTCTCGCTACTTGCGAAGGAATCCCCAGATGCAAAATCCGCTCTGGTACAGGCGATAATGTACGCGACGACGCTAGGAACTCAATTTGCAGGAATTACCAACGGTCTACAATGGCTATTCACATTGACGTTTGTCGAAGGCCAGACGATCGACGACCGACAAGTCTTCGTGTTTGATTCATTCTCTTCAATTGATGGTGCTTTTCGGATGTTCTGGGAATGCTTTTCCCGGGCCGGCGTCGAATCAAACCGCGTAGTCGAAAAGCTACTTGAGAAACGCGCCAAACCAGCCCCGCGAAAACTATCAAGCGAGATTCCAAACTACCCTCAGCTTGCGAACCGGAATTACTACGTCAACGAACTATCATTCGTTCTCAACAAATTGTGGGACGTCTTATCTAGCACTGAACATACCGAAGATTTCGTAAGTCATTGTTATGTCAGTTCGACCTACAACGTTCAAATCTCTTCATATGCTCGCGAGATTCTAAAAACTAGAGCTGAAGCCGATAGCGAATTTGAAGCCGGAGTCGTGGAAGGAACCAAGGGCGTGAATGAAGCCATTCAGTATGGCATCACGGACAAGCCTTTCATTATTCTTGGGGAAGTAGGTCGAGGTAAATCCAGCTTTCTGGATAACCTCAGATATTTCCAAGGGAAGGATGAGCTTAAACGTTATATTCAGCTCGAAATTGACTTCCTTGTTCGCCCCGATTTCTCCACTGAAGTCACCGACTTTATTTATGAGGAGCTTGAGTCAACTCTGCTAAATCAATTCGGTATTGATATTCATGAGAACTCTGTGGTTAGAGGCGTCCTTCACACAGAACTTCAAAGATTCAAGAATAGCGCTAAATGGAAGTCCGTCGAAGGGAAGCCAGAAAAGGAGTCTGAGCTTGAGCTTGCCTTCATAGATGAATGCATTCGCAGTCGCCACAGGTATTTTAAGGATTTGCTGAGACACCTAAAGCGAGGCCAACAGAAGTCCATCGCAATCTTCTTTGACAACCTCGACCGAAGAACTCCGGAGATTCAAGAAGAAGCCTTTTTGAAGGCAGCTTCGATCGCCCGCGACTGGGGGTGCGCAGTATTTATCTGCCTCAGACCGGAAACCTTCCACGATTCATTGCGACGCGGGGTCCTCGATTCAGTCGCCCCAAAGACCTTTACGCTTGCTGAACCTGATCTCTCGGTAGTGCTCAAGCGGCGCTTCGAGTACGCAAGAATGATAGTAATGGGCGATAACACCAATCCTGCACTCTCACAGTTTGTGCGCGATACCCAGGTGGGATTGAAGCTTCCAAGTGTAGCTGAGATTCTTGAGTGCTGCGAGCTATCTGCACGGAAGCGCAATAGCGCAATTGAAATGCTTGCTGCGTTATCGAACGGCAATATTCGGCAATTGATCGATCTAGCGAAGCGGATTCTTACGAGCGGATTGCTCGACACGAAGAAGATTCTCAGAGCAATCAAAGAATCAGGAGGATACACAATACCGGATTTCGAAGCACTGAAAACACTTCTCTTCGGTGATTACTCCCAATACGATCCAAGATCATCAGTATTCCTCAATTTGTTTGATATCTTTTGCGATGACGAAAAGGAGCACTTCTTCCGCATCTTAGCATTGGAGTACCTTTCACGATTTGACGAGAACTCCGACAATGAGGGTTTTATCTTCGCCGATGATCTAAAGGTATATATGCAATCGTATTACTTTACAGGAGAAGTGTATCTGAAACATATGCACGCTCTTGTTGAAGCTAAGTGCGTGGCAGCGCAGGATTTCCGGGATGAAGACGGCGAGGGGAGATCTACTTTCAGGCTTCGCAGCCGAGGTCGATTCCATTTGTATGAAATGACCAAGAGCTTTGTGTATCTTGACGCAATGATCATCGACACCCCAATTGTTGATTCAGAGGTTCGTAAGCGAATGAAAACCGAAGGTTCGATCGAAGAACGACTCACACGAGCATCGGAATTCTCTGACTATTTGATAGAGTGCGCTCAACATCTCCACGATGCTACAGGAAAGGACCTCGTTCTAGAACTGCTTACGAAAGGAGCCGAAGACATCAAAAGGATTCAAAAAAACCTTTCCGGGCCACCCGCAAAGCAGTCGAAGAGGCGGCCGCCCCGCAGAGGGAACTAGAAACGGCGTCGGTCTGGGTCTGGGGTCAGTAGTACCTTGAAGGGGTCGGTCCTTGAAAACGAACATTCAGGCAGATGCGGACATTTCCTCGGCGGGCTTGATGCCGGCGGTGAGCTTCTTGCGATCCTTGGCGAGGGCGCGGAAGTCGCACTCGACCTGGAGGCCGTGCCAGAAGGTGTCGGACTGGCCGAAGAAGGCGCCGAAGCGCAGTGACATGGCGGGGGTGATGGAGCGCTTGCCGTGGACGATCTCGTTGATGGCGCGCGGGGCGACGCCGATGGCGCGGGCCATGGCGTTCTGGGAGATGCCCATGGGCTTGAGGTATTCCTCAAGGAGGATCTCGCCTGGAGTAATCAGTGGGTTCATGGGTGTAACGTATGACGTTACAGGGGTGGCGTCAATGGTAGTCGCGGATGGCGACGTCGGCAGGGCCGTGGTCGGTCCAGCGGAAGACGATGCGCCATTGGGAGTTGATGCGGATCGAGTGGAAGCCGGCGAGGTCACCCTTCAGGGCTTCAAGGCGGTTGCCGGGTGGCACCCGGCCTTCGCCAGAGGCTACGGCGGGCAGGCCTCCCTACTTCGGTGGGGCGATGGCGTTGAAGCGGCGGTTTCTCTCGGTGCGGAAGAGTTGCTCCGTGTCGCGGTCGGTGAAGTTGCGGATCATTGGGGGAGGACCAATGCCCGACTGGGATCGCGCGGTCCGGCTGGGGCATGTGGGGTGTCAGACAGGAGTGTCTGACCTCCTTTGCCAAGGACCTTGGAAATCGGGCATTCTTCAGGCGTGCGTGTCGGGTGCTTGTTGAGCATGAGCGAGGAGGATGGGGCGTTGGTTGGAGAAAGAGGGAGCGAGGTTTCACCGCGCAGCATGGCGGGTTCCGTTAGGCGGGGGAAGGAGGAAAGTCCCGGCGGCGGTTTGCGCGGCAGGGGCAGGGGCCGGAGTGTCGGGGAGCTTGGGTGGAGCTTCGCGTGGTCCAAGCCCTGGTTCCCTTGCTTGCCCGAAACCCAGGGCGCTTGTCCGCCGAAGCCCGCAGGGCGGAGGAGGATTGCCCTGGGCTGGGATGTTTCGGCCCTTCAGGCCGTGCCTGGGGTCCCCAAATTCTTAGCTTGCCGGGGATGGTTTCCGAGGTGGGCGATCAACGTTCAGCGGGGACGGCTTTCCGTCCCGGATGGCTCGGAAGAGGCGGGTCCGTCCGATGCCACGTCACCATCCGCCCGGGAGATGAAGTGCCTGAACCGGTGGTAGAGGTAGCCGACGCCGAGGAGCACCGCCGCCATCACGAAGAAGGCGTAGATCCGATAGAGCGGGTCCTCGATGTCGACGATGAACATCCGGATCATCGCCAGGCCGAGACCGCCGAGACCGGTCAGGCGGTAGGGCTTGATGCCCGCCACCAGCCCGATGACGAACAGGGTGATCGCCGCGACGCCCCAGCACACGGTGGTGAAGGCATCGATGCCGAGACGGTCGGCGGCGCAGGCGGCGAAGACCAGGCCGAGCGCGACGACTCCATGGCCCCAGGCGTAGTGGCGGGTCGTGCGGCTTCCGCCGTGGAAAAGAACCACTCCATGGCCGGCGATCAGCAGGCCGAGGATGGCCACCGAGATGACGGTCAGCGTGCCGTCTCCGAAGACGATCCGATCGGTGGCGGCGACTGCCGCGGTGGCCAGCGGGATCAGCGAGGAGAAGCGGCCCGGTGCCGACCCGCATGCCCTTCCGATCATCGCCATCGCCACCGCCACGCCACCCAGCGAGACGAGCGTCCACGGCGTCGGCAGCATGTGATGACCGGCAAAGCTGAGTCCGACCGCGGTCAGGATGGCCTCGCCGATTCGCAGCGCCGGAACCACCGGAGAGTCGCCCATGCGACGGAACCGCCCGGCGACGAACCAGGCCATGAGGGCGAGCGCGGAGCCCCATGCCAACAGCCGGGCTCCCGGCGGCGAACCCTCCGCCTGACCTACCGCGAGGTGCAGCACGGCCAGCAGCACCGGCAGCGAGGAGACCATCGGAAACGATTGCAGCGGCACACGGTTCGCGACCGCGACCATCGCGAGCGCCAGCAGCGTGTCCGCCAGCAGAACGCCTCCGAGCGGGAACTGCGTCCGGAACCACCAGTGGATGGAGACGATGGACAGCGCGTGGAGGATCGCGTCGAAGGTTAGCGTCACCTTTGGCGACAGCCGCACGCCCGACACCACCCAGGCGGTCGCCGTGCAGACCGCCACGATGATGCCCGCCGCCAGAAGGTGAGGGGCGGACAGGGCCGGGTCGTTGAACTCCAGCAGGTGAGCCCCGACGCCGACGACGAGGGGAATGCCGCCGGCGACCGCCACGGTGACGTTCCGCGCCCGGAGCGCGCACAGGAAGAATCCGGCCGCGGCCAAGGCCATGAACGGACCTTGCAGCCGGACGTCTGCCAGGAGGTCGAGCGAGACGGCCGTGACGCAGCACCCCGCCATCGCGGCGATGAACCATTGGTCGGTTCGCGGTGAGTCGTTCCCGTCGGCGGAGTCGCGCCGCAGCAGCGGCAGGCCCTGCCGGATCAGCGCCAGCGCGCCCACCGCCGTCGCGCCGAACAGGCCCGCCACCCGGAGTCCGTCCGCCGTCAGGCGAAGGTGCTTGTGGAGGAGAAACGCCACGGTGAAGAGCGCGCCGACGTGCAGCAGCGTGCGGACCTCATTTCCCAGGCGCCAACCGCGGCGCCAGAAGCGCCGCGCCAGTTCGGCCAGGACGAATGCCAGCACCAGCAGCCAGGTTCCCACCCAGGGATCCGATGCTTGGAGCGAAGCGCCTCGTGGGGCATAGAACACGACCGCCGCGCTGAAGGCGATCAAGCCCGTGAGCAACGGAGCCGGCTGCCGCCACACCGCGCCCGGCGCGGCCACCACAAGCGCTCCGATCGAGAGCAGCAGACCCCGTCCCGTTTCACCCGTCGACCAGTCGCCCCAAGCGGCAAGCAGCACCAGCACCGCCCCCAGCAGGGCGGCGCCTCCGAAGCGGATGAGGGACCGCGTCCCGGGTGTCCTTTCGGGGGCGCCGCCGGCCCCGGTCCACGCGCCGTGGAGCGCGACAGCGGTTGTGAGCAGGGTCAACGAAGCGAGGCCGACCCCGCTGCGGATGCCGAAGAGCTGGAACGTCTCCGGGTTCACGACGATGTCGTGCGCGACCACCGCCACCGTGCCGAGAAACAGCGCGGCGATGCCGGCCTCGACCCACTTCAGCCGGGAGCGCCGCCAGACGAAGAGCATCGCCAGCACCTGCCCGGAAAGCGACAGCCAGCGGGTCGGGCCTTCGAAGCAGGCGATGAAGAACAGCGCGAGCAGGCCGGCGGCCTTGAGGAAGTAGGTCTCGGTGATCGCGACCGGATGCGACTTCCAAAGCCGTGTCCCGGCAAAGAGGCCGATGATCGCCGCGAAGCCGAGGTAGAAGGTCGAGATGTGGCTGCTCTCGACCGCGGGTGGGTACGTCATTCGTAGTACCAGCCAACCGATGGAGATCGCGAGCGACGTGTTTGCGAGCGTGAGCCGGCGCCGCCAGCGCTCGGACTCCGCGCTGGAGCCGGCGGCGGGGCGCCGCCCGTAGTCCAGGAAGCTCGCCGCCTCCAGGATGACGACCAGCGCGGCCAGGCTGCCGAATTCCATCATGAATCCCGGCCCTTCGCCCGGCGCCCAGCGACTGATCCCGAGCACCAGGAATCCGGCCCAGGCGGCCGTCATTCCACAGCCGCAAGGCCAGCGCCAACCGCGCAGGACGAGCAGTGCGCCGCCCGCCGCCGCGAGGCACAGCAGCCCGGCGATCACGAAATGGTCGAGCGCGAAGTGGTGGGAGAAGGCGCAGGCGACGAAGCCCAGCACCACCGCCATCGTCGCGATGGCCTCGTCGCGCTTCCACCAGCTCCACGCGACGACGACCACCACCGCCAGCGCCTGCACGATGAACCCCAGCGCGGGATTCTCGATCACCTTGGTCGCCTCGAGCGCGTAGGCGGCGAAGGCGACGAGATAGCCGAGGGCCAGCCCGCCGGCGGATATCAGGCGTCCGAACGCGGGCAGGCGTCGCTCGAGCCACACCCCGAGGATCGCCACGCCGGCGGCGATGGCCCCGAGCGTCGCGAGCCGGACGCCCGGCGGCGTGTTCTCCGCGATCCGCACGCCGAAAAACACCGCGCCGATGATCAGCACGATGAGCCCGAGCCGCGACATCCACCAGGCGCCGATCGCCGCCTCGGCGTTCTCGCCGGACGGCGGCCAGAGCTTGAGTTTCTCGAGCACCGGCTTCCATTCGCGGACCGGTTGCGGTGGACGTCGCGGCGGAGCCGGCTCGCGTCTTGGTTCGGGGGCGGGTCGCGGGACAAGCCCGGGCCGCGGGCCGGCCGGCCTTTCCGTCGGGGGCATCGGGGGCGGTGTCGCGGCAGGAGCCGGTGGTGGCGCCGCCTGCCCGGCGGCCTCCGGGCCGGGAGGTTCCGAGGCCTCGCGCTTCGCCCTGGCGAGGGGCGTTTCCCCCAGCGCCCGGGTTTCAGCGGTTCTCCCGTCGCCGAGTTCCTCCAGGCGCTTCTCCAGCTCTTCGATGCGCTGGTTCGCACGCCGCGAGTGGATCAGGATCCACAGGGCGAAACCGAGGAAGACGAAGAATTCGAACGCGGTCATCGGAGGGGTGCGGCGGTCGCCGATCGCGGCAGCCTATCAGCATGCCTCCCGCTTTTCTCCATCCAAAATCCTTGCCCGAAGATCAGCGGAATCGATGTTCCGCCGGTGACCCGCGGGCATCGGACTTCCGGTCATCCTGCCGTCGCAAATTTGACGATGCCGCGACGTGCGACTATGCTTCGACCGTCGTCGGGGGAACCGCCCCTTCGAGGTTCAGACCAAGACCCGTTCGTCTAGCGGTTAGGACTCCGCCCTTTCACGGCGGCAACACGGGTTCGAGTCCCGTACGGGTCGCCATCCTTTTCCGGAGCGGGTCATGGCTCCGGGCTTTCGATGGGGAACAGGATCTTGTGCTTCTCGATCTTGCCGATGCGGGAGCCGTCGTTGAAGACGTTGATCTCCCGGCGGGTGGGGCGCAGGACCACGGTCGAGGCGCTGAGCAGCTTCCACTCCTTCCGCTCGGGATGGAAGAAGCGGTAGATGATCGGCTGGTTGGTGGGCTTGGCGAGATTTCCCGCCTGGTACATCCCCGAGCGCCTCGCGGGCACGGCGACCTTCTTGTCGCCGATCTCGACCCCGATGTTGGTGTTGCTGAGGTTGATGTAGAGACGGTCGCCGCCCTTGAAATCCGCGAGGTTCTGAACGGTCGAGTGGAAGATCAGGTCGCCCTTCGGCTGCGCCAGCGGCATCAGGATGATCAGCGCCTCCCGGACGCCTTCCGGGATCCGGGCCTCGGCCAGGACGAGATACTTGGTCTTCGCGGGATCCTCGGGATCGGGCACTCCCCGGACGATCCGGATGATGCCATCCTCGGGGATCGTCACCGGATCGCTCGCCATGTATTCCGGGAGTTCGAGTTCGGTGATCTTCTCACCGGCCAGCACCTTGACGGGATTCTCCAGGTCGTCCGGGATGGACGTGCAGGCGAACCAGGCGGAACGGCCGGCGCCGCGATCCCGCCCGCCTTCGGCATCGGATTGCGCGAAAAGCGGAAGCGTCGCCAAGAGCGGAATGCAGAGGCAGCAAAGGACGTTTTTCATCATGATGACGGCAGTGGTCGCAGGGGTCGCGGAAGACGAAACGACTAGACCTCGGAGGCGTTCAACCACCGGAAGCTTTCGATGACGAACTTCCTGCCGAAGCGGCGGTTGGCGGGGGTGAGGTCGCTGTCGTCGATGGAGGAAAACTCCCCGCCGGAGTCGAGGGTGCGTGCCGGGGTCTCGGGGGTGTCGCTTTCATCGGTGTACTCGGGAACGCGCTGGACGATCGCCTCACACCAGGCGCGGGCGACCACGTTGCCATTCTGGTCGAGCGAGTCGCCGTAGGCGCGGATGCGGAAGGTGTCGTCGCGCACCGAGAGCGTGTTGGCGATGGGCTTGAGCAGGTCGGACTGGATGACGTAGCCCGGGATGCCCGCGAAGCGCGAACCCACGGCGGCCTCCGGGGTGGCGAAGGCGTGGCGGCCGAGGTCCGATTCCTCGAGCATGAAGTCGGAGTTGCTCTTGAACGGGTAGTTGATGGAGTTGGGATCCGGGCTGTCATCATCGTAGTCGATCGCGGCCTGCACCGCGCCCATGATGCCAAGGTCGTCGTTCGAGAGGCGGCGGTTGATGAATTCCGAGAAGTTCAGGAACGGGCCGCGCTGTTTCACCTGCTTGACGCATTCCTCGGCGAGCTTGCGCAACTGGTCGTCGTCGAGAAAGCGCACGCCGGACCAGGCCTGCATGCCGTCGTCCCTGGAAACGCCGAACTCGGGGTCGGTCCCTTCCTGGTCGGTGGTGGCGGTGTTGAAGCGCGAAAGGGCGATGCGCTTGCCGGACGGGACCGCGACGGGCTTCAGGTTGCCGCTCCGGTCGCGAAAGACGACCTGCCGCTCGCGGATGCCGGCGAACAGGGCGTGCCAGGCGTCCACCGAGGTGCTGTTGACGTTGAACATGCCCTCGACCATCAGGTGGGCCGCGGCCTTGAGGTAGCCGTCTTCGGCGTCGAGATCGGCCCTCACCTCGTCTCCGGCCCGCCCGCCCAGGTAGGGGACGTAGCGGGCATTTGCCAACTCCTCGCCGTCGGCGAGTTTCTCCAGATTCTCGGCAAGACTGTCGCTCACGCTCGCCCCGGGCCGGGTCTGGTCGGCCAGCGACGACACGAAGTAGTCGTCCCACAACGCGTCGTTGAGCAGCAGCACATGGTCCCAGTAGTCGCAGTAGGCCTTGGTGTCGGTGGCGGTATGGCCACCCGCCACATTGCTCTTGTCCTTCAACTCCATGCTGACGGAATTGTTGAAGAAATGATAGACATCCGTGCGGGGAATCATCGGGTGGAGAAATGAGTTGCCGATGCCGGGGCCGGTCAAGCCGCTTTGGTAGGCGGTGGCCTTCGCCTGCGCGAGATACAGCGAACGGCCTGACAGGTCTGTCGCGCCGCCGCGAGGAAAGAAGCCCTTGCTCCAATCCGGATTGAGGATTCCAAGCTCCACCCAGCCTGGATCGATCTTCATCCCGGAAAAGCCCGCAAGGCTGCCGATCGGGGCGCTTGGAAGCTCCAGACCCGGCACGGCGGTGACTCTTTCTTCGGAACTCATGATGGCGCTGCGTCCAAGATGCTGGATGATGTCGTCCACGTCCTTGCCCGATCCGAGCAAAGAACCGAACCTGAATTCATAGGGGGAATCAATCCGCTGCGTATGACCGATGGTTTCATCGTCGGACATGTACAGACCCTTTCCGACATAGAACGGGGGAGCCTGAATCCAGTTCCTGCAGCGCCAGTCCCTTTCCCAGCTGATCGTATCGTAATTGTGATCGTGAATCCCCTTGATCACCAACTGCATGTAACCCACCGGAAGGAGCGCATCATCGAACAGCCAGGGAGAGGGGGCTCCTGGCGGGGTGATCGGCGCGAAATATTGGGAGGTATTCAGCCAATCGACGTGCTGGTTGAAGCGGAAGGAGGATCTCGGATGGGGGTCTCCGGTAGGTGACCAGAAGCGGTAGGTCACAAAAGATGCGGGAGTGTTCCCGTGCTGGTAGTTGAACATGTGGTAGATCCTGTGTCCGAAAGTGATGTCGAACCTGGGATTCTCTGACGGAGTGAAGTCACGGTTGGGGATGCCTGAGGCGTAGGGGAGTCCGCCGAAAGACTGGGGATCGAACCCGGGAGGCATCGGGAACAGGTACTCTCCGTCCAGTGTCTCTCCTCGCGCGGAGAAGATGCGGAATTCTCCGGGCTTGAAGACGATGTCTCCACCATTGTCGGAAATGATCTTCAGCATCTCGTCGTTGAACCTCATCATGATGTCGTCCGTCGTGAGTGTTCGGCCTGTGTAGAAGCGGCCCCGAAGCGGTTGACACAGTTCCAGATACGTCCGCGAGGACAGAGCTGCGCTCGGAAGGCGCATCTCCACATTGTAAGGATTCCAATAGACGATGATCGGTGACATGACGTAACGCAGCCTGTATTTTCCGTTCGATCGTTGATCGGCTTTCAGGCTCAGGATATAGGTGATATGACTCATGACCGGGAACCTCGTGTAGGAGTCCTGACCTTCCCATGACGATGTGTAGGTTCCGATGTTGCAGTCCGTGTATGGTTTTGATCCGTCCCATGAGAGGCCGGGGCTGCCGCCTGTTCCGCCGGGGTCTCCACCGCTGCTTACCTCGCCTGGTGCCACGGCATCGCTGTCCTGCCGGTACATCCGGTAGAAGTGCCGCATCCTCGTCCACGGGGCGAAGTGCCGCTCGGGGAGCACTGCCCTGCCGGCGATTTCCGGACTCATCGGGCGGATCGACGGTTCGCGAATGTCGGTGGAATCGAAGCGGTAGGGCTCGGGCAGGTTCGACTTGTCCTTCTCGAAGAGCAGGCTGAGGTCCTTCTTGAGGTGGCCGGTGCGCACGCTGGCCAGCACGCCGCGGCTCGACTCGGTGAGATCGAAGAAGTGGTTCCGCACGACCTCGGAATCGATGCCGGCGACACCGAGGGTCTGGAGCGAGACCATCCTGTCGCTGACGCTCGGGTCCGAATCGAGGGCGCCGAGGCCGTCAAGGGAGCCGACCCCGACTTCGTCGGTGTCGGGATGCGCGGTCTCCCAGGGGTCGGTGCTGTGGGGGCGGCGCTGCTTGGCGAGGTCGATCCGGGCCTTGTGGTTCTCGGGTCCGATCCACCAGGCGCTGCGGCCGGTTTCCCCGACCGGGTTCAGGTAGGCGCGGGTGACCTGTGCCGGGTCGCTTGCCGCGAGTTCGCCCAGGCTGCCTTCGCCGACGAGTATGACCGAGTTGCTGTCGTCCCAATCGATGGAATCGACCGGCGCATCGACATCCCTGCCCATGTCGCCGGGCAGGGAGAGCAGCCATCGGCGGAACATCTTTTCCCGGCCCTGCGTGTAGGTGTCACCGATCTCGAGGGTCTCGCCGGTCGAGGGATTCCGGTAGGAGGCGTTGAGCCAGCTTCCCCAGGATTCGTAGCTCCCGAGCCAGTTCGGCTGGCGCACCCCATCGATCTCCTCGGTATCCGGGTCACGATCGAGGATCGCGGCCTTGGCGCTGACGCGCATGTCCGGACCCATCTCGTCCTGGAGTTCGCCGAGGGCGAGGATCATCGCCATCCTGGCATTCGCCCGCGCCTCGCTCATCGCATCCTGCCCTTCGCTGGCGCGGAGGGAGATCGCCGAGAGGCTCAGCATGCCGACGGCGAGCAGGGCGAGGATGACCATCATCGAGACCGTCACGACGAGGACGAAGCCCCGCGACGGTTGCCATTTCCGCGTGCGGACGAGTGCTGGACCTCGGCTATTCATGTAATGACATTGTGATATTGGGTTTCAAAACTTCAAGGCGGATGATTTGGCGGAGCATGCCGGAAACTGGCTCGGTTGAGCGCTTGCGGAATCGGGCCGGCATCGCGCCCATCCGGATCCGGGAGGCCCCGTTTCAAGAACCGGTGCCGGGACGGGGATCACTGCGCCGGCACGATCTTCCAGATCCGGCCATTCTGGCCGCGGGGGGTGTTGGAGTCGTTGGTGAGGACGTAGATCTCGCCGTCGCGGTCCTCGGCGAAGGCGGTGATCCAGGCGTCGCGGTCTTCGGGGGATCCGCCGCCCGGCAGGCGGACGCTCTTCCATTCCCCCTCATCGGCCGGCTTGGCGGCGAAGATGCCGTATTTTGGCCCGGCCCAGCTCATCGCCCAGTCGGCGTAGAGGTAGTGACCCTGCAGGCCCTCCACGGCGGCGCCGCGATAGACATGGCCGCCGGTGATGCTGATGCCCATCGCGGGGAATTTGCCGTAGCCCTCGTTGTGGGGGTAGGCGATGACCGGGTGGACGGTGTCGTCCGGAGAAGTCTCGCGTGAGGCGTCGAGCTTGATCGGTTCCGCGGGATTCTTCTGGTCGAAGGGGGCGAAGCCCTCGAAGCGCGGCCAGCCGTAGTTGGCGCCGGCCTTGAGGACGTTGGCCTCCTCGAAGCGGTTCTGGCCGACGTCGGCGAAGATCATGCGGTTGCCGCCCTCGTGGTCGGTGGTCAGCCCCCAGGGGTTGCGGATGCCCCAGGCGAAGATCTCGTCGCGGCCGGGCTTGCCGACCAGCGGGTTGCCGTCGGGGATGGCGTAGCCGTCCGCGGCATCGACGTCGATCCGCAGGATCTTGCCGAGGAGCGTTTCGAGCGACTGGCCGTTGCCGCCTTCGGCATGGCCGTCGGCGAGGTCGTTGGCGGCGCCGCCGTCACCGACGCAGATATAGAGGTAGCCGTCGGGGCCGAAGGCGATGTTGCCGCTGTTGTGGTTCCACTGGTGTTGGTGGATTTCGAGCAGCACGCGCTCGGTTTCCGGGTCGGCACGGGAGCCGTCCTCGGTCGTTTGAAATTCCGAGAGGCGCATCGTGTGGTCGAAGCCCTCGGGTGCGTCGTCGGCGAGCGGCGTGCCGAAGTAGAGGTAGAACCTGCGGTTCTTTTCGAACTCCGGGTGGAGCGCGAAGCCGAGCATGCCGCGTTCGTCGAAGCCTTCGCGGACCCAGTCGAGCCGGGAGCGGAGGTCGAGAAACGCCCCGCCCCTGGTGCCGCCTTCTTCCGAGAGGAACGAGATCAGCCCGGCCTGCTCGCCGATCAGGAACGCGCGCTCGCCCGACTGGTAGGGGACCATGAAGACCGGCCCGCTGAGTTTCCGGGCGAAGGACTCGAAACGGACTTCGGGGAGTTCCGCCGCGGTGGCGAGACCGGCGAGGGCAGCAAGGGAGATCAATGGTTTCACGGTGCGGAGCCTCGGGGAACGGCGGGGAGCGCGCAACCGGAAAGGGGGGATGACCCCCGGCGTGGGTCGGGAGGCGCCTGGCCCGAATGGCACTCCCTCGAGCGCACAGCTTCGGACAGGTCCCGGAGGGACCACGCATCCCCAGCCGGGCGCTTCAACGACCGGGTCTAGGGCTGTTCCGGTCTCCGCTCTTCCTTGAGCCCGTGGTATCGCACCAGGCTGTCGTGCGAGTGGTTCACGAAGACCGAGCTGCCGAGGGGATGGTGGCCGTGGAGGACCTTGTGGAGTGTCCTGCCGATGGCCGAAACCGCACGGGCCCCGGTTTCGGCGGCGAAGGTCACCGACGAGGGATTGGAGGTCGCGAGGAAGGCGGCTTCGTGTTCGACCGAAAGCTCCTCCCGCTCGATGTGGCGGATGAGGGCTTCGAGCCGGGCCATGCGTCCCGGGTCGGGCCGGCCCTGGGCTTCCTCGAAGTTGCGCCGCAGGGCGCGGTCCTCGACCTTCAGGGCTTCGAGTCGTTCGAACAGGTGGTTGGCCGCGGGACGGCCGATTTCCCGGAGCTTGTATTCGAGGGCCTCGAGTCGCGCATCGACGTGCGCGATCTTCTCGGCGACGGGGTCGATCTTTGCGTTCATGGCGATGGGAGTTGCACCCGGTAGAGTATCCCGTCCGCCACGAGATGGCGATGGGATTCTGTGGAAATCGCAGGATCGTGCGATTGGCAGCCGGGGGCGAGGCCGGGTAGTCTTTCTGATCATGAATCAGGCTCCCGCAGCTCTCGTCGCCGCCTCGCTGGTCCTCGGCTCGCCCACGGTCGGGGCCGATGGTCCGGTCCAGGTCTTCATCCTCGCCGGCCAGTCGAACATGGAGGGCAAGGGCGTGGTCTCGATGGACCACCCGGAACACTACAACGGAGGAAAGGGGAATCTCGTCTGGTCGATGGAGCACTCGGCCAGCAAGGAGAAGATGAGGCACCTGCGCGACGCCGACGGGAAGTGGACGGTGCGCGACGATGTCACGATCCGCTACAAGACGGGCGGCGAGGTGAGGCAGGGCGGCCTGACGGTCGGCTACACGAATTTCGGCGGCTCCAGTCACATCGGTCCGGAACTCCAGTTCGGGCACGTCGTGGGCGATGCCCTCGACGAGCCGGTGCTCCTGATCAAGACCGCCTGGGGCGGCAAGAGCCTGTTCGAGGATTTCCGGCCGCCGAGTTCCGGCGGCAAGACGGGTCCGTTCTACGACCAGATGATCAGCGAGATCCGGGAGGCGCTGGCGGATCCGGGCGGGAGGAAGTACGAGATCCGCGGCTTCGTGTGGATGCAGGGTTGGAACGACATGATTTCCAAGGAGGCGACCGCCGAGTACGCGGACAACCTCGTGAACCTGATCGGGGACGTCCGCCGGGAGTTCGAGTCGTCGGATCTGCCTGTGGTGATCGGCGATCTCGGCAACGGCGGGCCGGCGAAACCGGGGTGCGGGATGGAGGTCTTTCGCGAAGCGCAGAAGAAGGGGGCCAGGAGGATCCCGCACGCGAGATTCGTCCCGACGGCCGACTTCGCCCGCCCGGCCGACCTTTCTCCCAACACCGGCCACGGCCACCACTGGTTCGGCAACGCGGAGAGCTACTTCCTCGTCGGCGACGCGCTCGGTCGGGAGATGCTCGAACTGCTGGAGTAGCGGGTGGCTTCACCACTCGCGCTTCGCGTCTTCCACGAGCGTCCGGAATTCCGGATCGGCGAGCAGCAGGTCGACGAGTTGCCGCGCGGCGAGCCTTCCGGCATCGGTGTCGCTCGGGTAGTGGAAGCCGGCGATCTCGCGGTTGCGGGCGATGCGCAGGGCGTCGGCAAGGCAGGCATCGGCGTGCTCCGGGTCCAGTTCCCGGAGCATGAAGGCGATGGTGTAGGCCTGGGTGCTGTGGCCGCTGGGATAGGCCGGATGATCGGGCACGGGGAAGAGATGACCCAGCTTCGGGTCGAGCACGCTCGGGCGCACGCGGTCGAAGCGGTGCTTGAGGGAGAAGATGACGATCTGCAGGTCGTGGGTCAGCGCGTCGAACAAACTGCGCGTCGCCGGCGTCCTCCCGGATTTCGCCATCTCGTCGTAGGATCGCTTCCCGAAGCGGAAGCCGTCGGAGGTCAGTTCCTGTCGGACCTCCGGCCGCTTGGCCGACCTTGCTTCCCGGACCTCGTGCAGGTGGGCGAGTTCGGCACTCGTCCTCGCGGAGCTGTTCGCCGGCGGGGCGGGGAGGACGATCCGCTTTTCCCAGTCGTCGGGAAGAAAGCGTGGCGTGGCACGGCTGAGTTCCAGACATCCGGGATTCCAGCGCTGCGTGTTGGAAAAGCGCAGCTTGTCCCTTTCGGCGTCCGTTCCGGCACCGGAGAGATCGGAGATTTCGCCGCCGGCGAGGTGTGCCGGGAGCATGAGCAGGAGGACGGGGATCAGATGGCGGATCATGCGGGGTGCTTCTGGGTGAAGATTCCGCAAGCCTGCCCGTCCCGGTCTGTGAGCGTGGCGCCGCCGGTGGGCCGGTTCAGTAGGGATTCTGGTTCAGCATGTTGCCCTGCGGACTGTAGTTGGCGACGTAGATCACCATGCCGTTGGCGCAGACGGCCTTGCCGCAGCCGACCTGGGTCGAGCCGCGCCAGACCATCTGGGTGTAGTGGCCCACGCTCATCAGGTTCTGGGCGGTGATCGGGCCGCCGTAGTAGGACGATTTCTCGCTGTACCAATTCCGCGCCGCCTGACCGGCGCCGGCCGACCCGCCGGCCAGCATGGCGATGTTCTCGCCGTAGCCGCTCTGGGGCCGGTGGCGCAGGAGGCATCCGCTGGAGGCGAGGTTGTCGGCCCACTGCTGGGCGAAGGCCGCGAGGCCCGGCGAGTAGGTCAGTGGCGGCACCCCGACCTCCATCCGCGCCTGGTTGTGGACGGCCATGAAGTCGTTGATCTCCTGCTGGGAGAGGGCGGACGAGGCCTGGCCATTGACGGCACCACCGGTGGCGGGGCCGGTCGGGGGATAGGCGGCGGACGGATCGTATTCGATGCAGCCGGCGAGGGCGGCGAAACCGAGGAGGACGAGTGTGAGGGAAGCGCTCTTCTTCATGGGTCGGAGGGGTTGGGGGTCGGATTGTGGGGGTTCCCGGGCCGATGCTTTGCTGGCACGGAGAATCGCCATCCTTTCAGGAATTCGCGATGGGCGATAGCCCAATCTTCGGCATCGGGGGTCAGGGTGATCGAGCCAGGGAGGAATGAGTTGCTTGATGCAGAGGATTCAAAGGATGGACATGATGAGATTTGAAATCCGTCGTTCCGACGGCGCGCAGATCCTCCTGTGAGAGGCCGGAAACCGGGGGAGGGATCCCGTTCATCCTGTCCATCAAGTCCATCATGCTCCCAATCTCCCAGCGCCCCGCATGATTCTATCCCTGGCTTGATCGCCCTGCATCGGGGGGCCCCTGTCCTCACCACCTTCAAGGACCGGCCTCGTGGGCGGGCAGGGCGGCCTTGCGCTTCTTGAACTCGTCCTCGTCGATCTTTCCGAGCACGAATGGAGTCTGGCCTCCCTGCACGTCGATCCGGTCATCCTTGATGGCGATCTTCACCGGCGCCGACTTGGGAGCATCCGGCGGGCCGACCGCCCTGAGCGTGAGCGTCTTCGCCGCCTTGTCGGCTTCGAGGATTTCGTAGGGCATCGAGATGGTGCCCTGCTCCGTGTATAGATGGACCTTTCCCGGCTCGACGTGGACCGTGAACTTCGCGAACTCCGCCACCGCCATCGCGGCGTCTTCCTCGCCCAGCCCCATCTTCTCGGTGAAGGCCTCGGTCATCGCCTCGATATCGGGCGCCCAATAGCCGAGCGCCTTCTTCTCCAGGTCCTCGGCGATCTCGGCTGCGGCCGCGACCGGGACGGCCAGGGCGATGACGGCGACGGTTCTTTGAATGATGTTCATGAGGGTAGGTTCGGACAAGGTGTTGCGGTTCGGACACCAGGCAAATGACTTTCGTCCCCGATGATGAATGCCGACCGCGGGAATGCTCCAAGAAATTCGGCGCTCCCCCAGATTTGTTGGGCATCGAAACAGGGAAGGGGCATCTTTCCGGACACGGAGAAACCGAGAAACGGAGGTCATGGAGCGGGACGGGGTCGAGGTTGTGCTCCTGCGATGGATATCTGAATCCCTCTTCTCTCCGTGTCCTCCGTCGCCACTGTTTCTCAGTGACTTGAGAAAGCCAAAGTCACGAGATCACCTCGGGATCGCGACCGGTCCCGCCATCCGGCTGGCCGATGCGAGGCATTTCTTCCCGGGGACCGGGCGATCGACAAGGCCTGGAAGAATCGCCGGATGTCGATCGATGCCGCCATCGCTGCCGCATCGCGGACGGGTCGGCTTTGACGAATGAAAGAATGGTCACGGGGCGTGGTAAGTTCGGTCCGACCCATGAAGACGATCCTTTTCCCGGTCCTGGCGGCGCTTTCCCTGTCGATCGGTGTGTCGGCCGCGGCGCCGAAGCTCGAACTGGCGGTGCCGTTCACCGACAACATGATCCTGCAGCGGCAGGCGAAGGTGCCGGTCTGGGGGTTCGATGCACCGGGGAGCAGGGTGACGGTCGAGTTCGCCGGCCAGACGAAGACCGCCGTGACGGATGCCAACGGCGACTGGATGCTGAAGCTCGATCCGCTGGAGGTGTCGCGCGAGGAGCGTTCCTTCCGCGTGAAGAACGACCGCGGCGAATCGATCGACCTGCGGGGCGTGCTGGTCGGCGAGGTGTGGTTCTCCTCGGGGCAGTCGAACATGGTCTGGGTCGCCGGGAAGAGCATGGTCAGCGACCTGGCCCGTGAGCTTGCGGGCTCGGAAACGGACATCCCGATCCGGGAGATCGGCATCGACACCGTGTCCGCGCTCTACCCGCAGAAGCGGGCCACTTCCGAGGGCGGATGGCGGACGGCGAAGGATGCGAGCAACTTCTCGGCGCTGTCGCTGTCCTTCGCCCATGAGCTCTACAAGGAACTGGACATGCCGATCGGCATCCTGCTCAGCGCGCACAGCAACACGCGGATCGAGGCCTTCACCCAGCGGGAGGCGATCGAGAAGCATCCCGGCATCGAGGGCGACGCCGACCTCATCCACGATGCCGACCCGCTCACCGAGCAGGGCAGGAAGGCCTTCGCGAAGTACTATGAAGACCTGAGTTCGTGGCAGGAAAGGGCCGGCCCGATCGCGGTCGCCGGAGGCAAGGTGCCGGAGCGGCCGAACCTCCCGGGCATCGCCGGGATGTGGCGCGGTCCGTCGCAGTTCTTCAACGGCAAGATCAACCCGGTGATCCCCTACGCCATCCGCGGCGCGATCTGGTGCCAGGGCACCAGCAACAGCGGTGACGGACGGATCTACGCGGCGAGGATGGAGGCGCTCGTCCGCGGATGGCGCGACGCGTGGGACATGCCCGGCATGCCCTTTTACTTCACCCAGATGCAGGCCTACGGCGCGCCCGACTCGGGCCCCGATCAGGTTGGTTTCGCCGACATCCGCCAGGCCCAGCATCTGTTCTTCATCAACAACCGCGAGAACGTCGGCATGGTCGTGCAGACGGACCTGAACTCCGCCCGGCCGCAGGGGATCCACTACTCGGAAAAACTCCACCCCGGCATGCGCCTGGCCCGCTGGGCGCTGGCGAAGGACTACGGCAGGGACATCCCCCATACCGGGCCGATCTACAGCGGCTACAAGGTCGAGGGCGACAAGGTGGTGGTGTCCTTCGAGAAGGACAGCCTCTTCGGCGGCCTGATGGTCGGCAGCAAGGGCATGGCCGCCGACTACCGGGAGGAGGGGAAATACGTCGAGCCCGCGCGCCCGACTCCCGGTGAGAAGCTCAACCATTTCCGCCTCTGCGGGGCCGACCGCAAGTGGCACGCGGCCGAGGCGGAGATCGTCGGCGACACGGTGGTGGTGCGCTCCGCGGCGGTGAAGGAACCCGTCGGCGTGCAGTACGCCTACAACGCGGTGCCGATGAACTCGAACCTCTACAACCAGGCCGGGCTGCCGGCGACGCCCTTCGCGGCGGTCGAGGGCAAGCTCATCTTCGAGGAGGACGATCCCGCCAAGGTGGCCGCCGAGAAGGCGAAGTATGCCCGCTACACCGACCCGGACTACCCGGTGTTCCAGGTCGCGGAGTATTTCCGCGACGGCGCCATCATCCAGCGCGGCCTGCCGATCCCGGTCTGGGGTCACGCCAACGAGGGCGTCGAGGTCACGGTCACGCTCGGCGAGGTGACGAGGAAGGCCGTCGCCAACGACCTGCAGCAGTGGTCGGTCGAGTTTCCGCCCCTCGAGGCATCGACCGAGCCCATCACCCTGAGCGCGAGCTCGAGCCACGACCGGAGCCGGACGGTGAGCGGGATCCTCGTCGGCGATCTGTGGTACCTGACCGGCGGCACGCTGCTCACCAGCGAGTGGCCCTACAACCCGCGCGACGAGAAGGCGCAGAAGCCGGAGGCCATGCCGCTGGTGCGCGAGTTCAAGCGCCGGACCAAGGCGAGCACCTCGACGACGCCGAGGAAGCGGAGCTTCGAGACCGGCGGCGGGAAATACCGGACCTACTGGGCGACGGCCGACTACTCGAAGGAGGGCCAGGGCGTCGGGATGTTCGCCTATCACTTCGCCAAGGCCCTCGGACGCGAGGGGATCCCGCAGGGATTCATCACGATGTCGTCGGGGGCCGGTGGGAAGAACCGCCAACTCTCCTCGCCGCTCTCGTGGACCTCCTTCGCCGGGGTGAAGGATCTCCGTCAGCCGCCCTTCCGGGCGCGCGTGGACGAGTTGCTGCTGCAGTTTCCCAACAGCGAGGTGGCGAAGAAGGCGGCCGCGGAGCACGTCGGGGAGGTGAAGTCATTCGTCGCGACCATCATCGCCCTCGGGGAGAAGGGCGGAGACCTTTCGAAGGCGCCGCTCCGGGGACCGGCCTTCCCCGAGCCGGGGCAGTCCGACGAGGTCGCCGCCGACACCATCCCGACCTACACCTACAACTGGTGCGTGAGTCCGCTGACGCCGATCGGAACCTCCGGCGTGATCTGGGTGCCGTCGGAATCCAACATCGGCGAGCACCCCGGGGAGTACGCCGCCGAGCTCGAGATCTACGCCAAAAGCCTGCCCGGCACCTACGGGCAGGACGAGGTGCCTTTCCATTTCGCCCAGCCGTCGGCGGCGCTGGTCGAGGGCATCACCGAGCCGGACATTCCCGGGGCGAAAAGCGTGTCCTTCGACGCCTGGCCGAAGAGCCTGAAGGAAGTCGCCACCGAGATGGGCAAGCTGGCCAGGTAAGCTCCGTTTCTTTCGGAAATCCGCGTCGGCCGGAAACCCCGCAGTCATGAGCAAGGAACCGAGCGGAAACCCGATGAGCAGCGGCGTCTCGCGCCGTGGCTTCCTCCACGGCATGGGAGGGGCGGGCGCGCTGCTGGGAATGACGGGTTGGACGAGCGCGGAGGAGGCGCCGACCGATGGCGACGGGAACGTCATCCCAGGATTCGAAGTTGGCCGGGAGGATCCGGATGCCTCCAGGGGCTGGGAGCCGTTCTCCGACCGCAGGATCCGGGTCGGCATCGCGGGCTACGGGCTCTGCAAGTTCGGCGCGGCCTTCTTCTATCAGGACCACCCGAATGTCGAGGTGGTGGCCGCCACGGATCTCGACCCCGGGCGTCGCGCGGCGCTCGCCAGCGCGGTGGGCGCGAAGCGGACCTATCCGTCCTGTGAGGAGATGATCCGGGACCGGGAACTCGAGGCGATCTACATCGCGACCGACGCACCGAGTCACGCCCACCTCGCGATCATGGCGCTGGAGCACGACAAGCACGTCGCCTGCGCGGTTCCGGCCGTGTTCGGCTTCGAGGCCGAGGACGAAGCCGGGAAGCTCCTCGACGCGGTGAAGACGAGCGGAATGAAGTACATGATGAACGAAACCTCGTACTTCCACGCCGACCTCCATGCGTGGCACCGGAAATACCGGGCCGGCGCCTTCGGCAGGATCATCTATTCCGAGGGCGAATACTTTCACCACTTCGCCAAGCCGATCGGCGGCTACAACCCGAAGACCGGCAAGGTGGACGTCAACGGCTGGCGCAAGGGCCTGCCGCCGCAGTGGTATCCGACCCACTCGAACGCCTATCACATCGGCATCACCGGCGGAAGCTTCACCGAGGTTTCGTGCATGGGCATGCCGAGCGCCGTGCCGCACCTGCAGCCGGAGAACAACGACTACGGGAACCCCTTCGGCTCCGAGATCGCCCTGTTCCGGACCAACGATGGCGGGATGTCGCGCATGGCGGTGGCCTGGGACATCCCGACCCACGGCGGTGAGCGCGGGAGGATCTACGGCCAGAAGACGGGCAACGCCGAGGTGGACACCGCCCGGCCTCCGCTGCCGCCCGGGATGGGTGGCGGCGGGCACGGCGGTTCCCACGGGCACCTGACCTGCGAGTTCGTCGATTCCATCCTGCGGGACCGCAGACCCCGGATCGACGTGGCGCAGGCCCTGAACCTGACGATCGCCGGCTTCGTCGCCCACCGGAGCGCGCTCAAGGACGGGGAGCTGATGAAGATTCCCCAGTATGCCCTGTGAGGTCGGGATGGCGTCGGCTGCAAGGTTTGTTGAAAGGTCGTCGCGCTTTTCCGGTAGGTCTGACACAACCGAGGGGGACGGGGCGCCGAAGCCCCCTTCCACGGCAAAGACCATGAAGGCATCGACGATCCGAAACGCAACCCGGCGGCTGGGAGTGGCTGCCGTGGCGCTTGCGACCACCTCGCTCGCCACCGCGGACGACTACTACAAGCAGGAGCCGCAGTTCCACATGTGGCCGGATCCGGGCGGGGCCGGCTACAGGATCGACCACTTCGGACCCACCGGCATCGGCCTGGAACTCCGCCAGCCCGCCTTCACGATGCACGTCATCAGCGTCGCGGAAGGCTCCCCGGCCGCCGCCACCGGCGAGTTGAAGCAGGGCCAGATCATCGAGAGCGTCAACGGCCACGTCCTCAAGGACGAGGACCCGCGCGTGCTCCTCGGCAACTGGATCACCGAGGCCGAGGCCAAGGACGGCGTCATGAAGCTGATGGTCAAGGACGGCCCGGACGCCGCCGCCCGGGAGGTGGTGATGAAGATCCCCGCCCTCGGCGCCTACAGCGAGACCTGGCCGGTGAACTGCGCGAAGAGCGACAAGCTCATCCGCCAGCACGCCGACATGCTGGCGGCCAACATCGACTCCGCCGAGATCGGCCTCAACGGTTCGGTGCTCTTCATGCTCTCGACCGGCGAGGAGAAGGACCTCGAGGTCGTCCGCGGCTGGATGAAGAAATTCGTCGAGAACTACAAGCCTCCGGGCGAGGGGCGCGAGACTTACCCGTGGTTCGCCGGCTACACCGGGCCGGGCTTCTGCGAGTATTACCTTCGCACGGGTGACGAGTCCGTCCTGCCGATCATCAAGGACGCGGCCGATTCGCTGTCGCGCACGATCTACAACGGCTCGTGGATGGGCCGCGGAGGCGCAAACTACGGCTATATGGGCGGCGGCCACCTCAATGCCGCCGGGCTGCACGCCGTGACCTTCCTGCTGATGGCCAGGGAGTGCGGCGTCGAGGTCGACGAGCATACCCTGCAGAGCTCCCTGCTTCACGTTTATCGTTTCGCGGGGCACGGCAACGTCGCCTACGGCGATCACCTGCCGGAAGGTGGATTCACCGGCAACGGCAAGACCGAGGGACTGGCCTTCACCATGCAGGCCGCCGCCAACCTCCATCCCGACGGTGAGAAGTCGGTCTATGCCAAGGCTCGCGACATCTGCGGCAACAAGGCCTTCTACAACACCTCCTGGCTTTTCCACGGCCACACCGGCGGCGGCATCGGCGAGCTGTGGAAGGGCCGCTCGATGGGGCTGGTCCGCGAGAAGCGTCCCGAGCCCTACCGCTCGTTCATGGACGAGAGACTGTGGCTGTATGAGCTGGCCCGTGATCATCAGGGGCTGTTCTCCTGGGTCAGCGATTGGAACGTCAGCTACAACACGACCGCGCTCGGCAAGGGAGGCTGGGGCGCCTACATCCCGCTCGTCTACACGCTGCCGCGCAAGGCGCTGCGGCTGCACGGTGCGCCGCCGACGAAGTATTCCCACACCTACACGATTCCCGACAATCCGTGGGGCAACGAGGCGGACAAAATTTTCCTCTCGCTGATTCCCGGGGAATACCTGCCCGGCAAGCGTCAGGATGTCTCCAGGGAGCAGCTTCCCACCGATGCCTCCAAGCCCGTGCTGGCCCGCCTGCGCGATCCCGAGGTGAGTGACGAGGTCGTGCTGATGTACGCCTACCACTTCGAGCACGGCATCCGGGCCATCGCCGCGGGCACCATCAACAATCACAAGCGCTTCCACCTCGTTCCCTTACTCCTGAAATCCGAGGACCCGCGCGCGCGCCGGACCGCGCTCGATGCCATCAATGCCAGCGACAGGAAGAGCGCGGGCTTCCCGGCCGAACAGTTCACGCCCGAGATCGTGGGGCTGATCGGCGCCATCATCGACAACCCGGACGAGTCCTGGTGGGTGACCATGGGCGCCCTCGAGGCGATGGGTCGGGCGACACCGGAGCAGATCGCCCCGCACTTCGACCGCATGCTTTCGTGGCTGGACCACGACGACTGGTGGCTGCGCCAGGCCGCCATGCTGGGTCTCACCCCGATGGCGTCCGCCCCGGCCCACTACAAGCCCTTCCTGGCCAAGGTCGGCGAGGTGCTCCAGACCAGTGACCGGCTCGGCGACCGCGGACCCCTGGGCGGCATCACGCAGCGGCTCCAGGATGCCTCCCCGGAGATCCGGGCCTTCGCGATGGAAGTACTGGGAGAATCGTACGTCAAGTTTCCCGAGGAACTCGTCGAACCGGGCGGCCAGGACCTCACCGCCAACATCGACCTTCTGCTCCAGAACCTCGCCCGCGACCTGACCCAGGTCCCGGGTGGCTACGACGTGCTCTACGAGCTCGCCCGCAAGCGCAGCCCGGACGAGGCGCTGCCCCACGAGGAGATCTTCCTCAATGCCGACCCCTCGAACTTCGGGCCGAAGCTCAGGCAGGCGATCGAGCCGACCATCAAGAACCGGCTGATCCCCGAATACATCAAGGCCAACCGCCAGAACCTGGAGCGGGAAATCACCTCCCGGGAGCCGAACCGGACGGTCGAGGGGCTGGTGGACCTCTACAACAAGGCCGACATTCACGACTATGACTGGAAGCTATACGGCCCGGCCCGCGACGTGATCGTGTGGGACTACATCACCTTCGACCCGCCCGAGAAGAAGCTGTGGGAGAACGGCCACCGCTTCCGCGAGGTGACCGTGCCGGAGGGCTCCGAGGACTGGTTCACGACCGCCTTCGATCCGAAGTCAGCGCCCGGCTGGAAGACCGGCCGCGCCCCCTTCGCCAACAACGACGGCAAGCCGGAGCCCATCGGCACCTGCGTCGGCGATCACCACTTCTGCGGCTGCGGCAACCCGGTGAACACCTTCTGGGACCAGGAGGCGCTCCTCATGCGCGCGGAGATCAAGCTGCCGCCCATGCGCGACGGCTACGCCTACCGCCTGCTGGTCGGCGGCCGCTCGCACTACAATGCCGGTGGCGGAACCGACGTGTGGATCGACGGCGACTACATCCCGAACCGACGGAAGGGCCTCGCCACCATCCAGGGCGGGAGCGGTCGCAACTCCAATGTCCCGTGGGGGGTGACGATTCAGGACGAGGACCGCGAGCACTTCGCCGACGGCAAGGTCCTGCTCGCCACCAACGGCTTCCTCCGCTGGGGCCACAAGATCGAGCAGATCAAGTCCTACAAGGCCTTCTGGTTCGAGGAGATGAAACTGCCGGAGATCCCGGATGCCCCCGAGCCGACGAATTGAAATCCAGCCAACCGAATCCAAGCGAAACACCATGAAACGCACCCCCATCGGCCTCGCGACCGCCGCGGCCCTCGTTCTCTCGATGGTCACGCCCCTCGTGGCGGCCCCCGCCGCCGAAAGCGAGGGACCCCGTCCGCTCGCCGTCCAGCTCGGCGCTCCCTTCCACGACCACGCCATCCTCCAGCAGGGCATGAGCGTGCCCGTCTGGGGCTGGAGCAAGCCGGGGACCAAGGTCACGGTCGGGTTCGCCGGACAGAAGGCGAGCGCCACCGCGGATGACGGCGGCAAGTGGATCGCGGAGCTCAAGGACCTGAAGGCCAGCTTCGAGCCGGCCGAAATGGTCGTCACCGAGGATGGCGGCAAGACCGAGACCCTCACCGACATCCTCGTCGGCGAGGTGTGGATGGCGTCGGGCCAGTCGAACATGCAGTGGACGGCCGGGAAGTGCGCGGTGAGGTCCCTGGTGGAGGCATTCGCCGCCGAGAACGAAGGCAAGGTGGCTCCCATCCGGGAGTTCCAGGTTTCCTCGGTGACCTCGCAGTTGCACCCGATCAAGAAGGCGACCGGCTCGTGGAAGAACGGCAACTACGCCGACTACAGCGCGATCGCCTTCGCCTTCGCCCACAAGCTCTACGGGGAAATCAAGGTTCCGATCGGCATCCTCAACTGCTCGTTCAGCCAGACCGCGATCCAGGCCTGGGTGCCGCGCGAGGGCTGGGCCGCCGCCGAGGACGACTACAGCAAGGCGATCCACCTGAAGTGCCTGCAGACCGATCCGACCACGCCCGAGCACAAGGCGGCCTGGGATGCCTTCTACAAGTCCCTCGAGGACCAGATCGCTGCCAGCGAGGCGGCGATCAAGGCCGAAGAGGAGGTGAAGGAGATCGACGAGCCCCTGCCCGGAAACCTGAACGGCAACCGCGACGCCAACTGGCTCTTCAACGGCCGGCTGAGCCCGGTCGTTCCCTACGCCATCCGCGGGGCGATCTGGAACCAGGGCTACGCCAACATGGGCGAGGGACTGCCTTACTACCACAACCTCCACAACCTCGTGCGCGGCTGGCGGATCGTGTGGGACAAGCCGGAGCTGCCGGTCTACTTCCACCAGTTCTACAGCGCCGGCATGAACAAGGTCGGCCAGGAGGACAACTCGCCGAGCATCAGCTCGTCGGCCGAGATGCGCCTCGGCACCTGGCTGGCCCGCGACATCCCGAACACCGGCATGGCTTCGCAGATCGACATCAGCGGTGCCATCCACTACTCCGCCAAGGCGGTGCCCGGCCAGCGCCTCGCGCTGCACGCGCTCAAGAACCAGTATGGACAAAAGGACCTCGTGGCCGACGGACCGATGTTCAAGTCCTACACCGTCGAGGGCGACAAGGTGATCATCGAGTTCGACCATGCCGACGGCGGCCTGGTCGTGGCCTCGACCGCCTACAATGCGATCGGCAAGCACGAGGACTCGACCGGCTTCGCCGACCCCAAGGTCATCCCGAACGGCGACGACCAGGTGAAGCTGTTCTACGTCGCCGGCGAGGACCGCGTCTGGCACCCGGCCACGATGAAGATCGACGGCGACAAGGTGGTCGTCAGCTCGCCCGCCGTGCCCAAGCCGGTTGGCGTGTCCTACGGCACCGGTGAGATCGGCTGGCAGCCGAACCTCTACAACAAGGCGCTGTTGCCGATGACACCCTTCATCTATTTCGACCGGAAGATGGTCACCAGCGAGGACTGGCCCGACGAGAAGCTCAAGGTGGCCGGCGAAACCATCGACCCGAGCACGGTCGGCAAGGTGTATGAGTACCGCAAGATGCCGCTGCTGAGCACGCAGTTCCGCGACGACGCCGTGTTCCAGGCCGACCAGCCGGTCACCATCTGGGGTTCGACCCGGAACTATGGTGAATGGCAGGCCGAGCCCGAGGAGGGCGACTGCAAGGTGCACTTCGAGTTCGGCGACATCAAGGAGGTCATCGACGTCAAGCCGGAGATGACCGAGTGGAAGGTGACGCTGCCGCCGATGAAGGCCGGCCCGGAGAAGCACACGCTGAAGGTGTGGTTCACCATCGATGGCGAGATGGTCCACGAGCGGGTGATCAAGGGCATCGTCTTCGGCGACGTCTGGTGCGTGATCGCCCCGGGACTCGGCAAGGGCGGGGAGTGGTCCATGCCGGAGGTCAAGCCGTCGGGACAGATCGTGCGCATGATCGAGAACGAGTCGAAGCGCGGCGGTCGTCCCGAGCCCAGCCGCTTCAGCATCTGCGTGTCGCGGACCCCGCGGGTGATCGAGGCGAACGGCAAGCCCAGCAACCGCTTTGCCTCCTACTGGAAGGATGCGGAAGGGATGGCAGCGGCCATCGGCAATGCGATCGCCGCGAAGACCGGCCGCCCGGTCGGCATCATCTTCCTGCAGGAGAAGACGGCGGACGTCCCGCTCAAGAACTGGATCGCCCCGGCCTTCCTCAAGGACGCCCCGAGCCTGATGGAGGACTACAAGACGGTCGGCAGCAAGTATCCCGACAACCCCTACTACCTCGCCAACGTGCGCCGCTACATCGCCGACTGGAAGGGCTACTGGGGCGGGTACATCCCCGAGATGATGAAGACGAAGGCAATCCCCGAGGGCGCGGCCTGGGGGGACAACTGGGGCCATTATCCTTCGCCCAAGCCGGAGATCGGCGACTCGACGGCCACCGCCGCCTACAACGTCTACATCCACAGCTTCACCCCGGCCGCGTTGAGCGGCGTGGTGTTCCTCGCCGGCGAGGCGATGGTGGCCGACGACCAGGGCGCGAACTTCGGCCCGGAGATGGCGGCGCTGGCGAAGAGCCTCAAGAAGCGCTTCACCCTGTGGCGGAAGGACGCGGATGTGCCGGTGATCTACACCGTCCCGGCCAGGTCGCTCGCGCCGAAGGTCACCAAGCCGGAAGGCATCGCCGGGGAAAGCACCGCGGTGGAAGTCGGCGGCTGGACCGAACTCGGCGGCGTCTTCGAGGCGGTGGTGAAGTAGGGAACTTCCGATACTCGACCCATCGGCCCCGGGCCGGTGGGTTATGCGGGATCTCGGGCAGATTCGGCTATTCGTCGCCGCGATCCCGCGGTAGCTCTCCGGTGACGACCATCCGCTCGATGCTGAACGAAAAGGAGATCCGGGAATTGGTGGCGGCTCATGGAGCCGCGGTGAACGAGGGGCGTTCCATCGGCCAACTGATCGGGGACGGCGAGCTTCCACGGTTGGAGGGCTGCACGGTGCTCAAGGGCAAGGTGTCCGATTCGGTCTTCGGCGAGGCGCTGAGGACGCCGGCCGGGAAGCCGATCCGGCTGATGTTCCGCAACAACCGGATCTCGACCCACGACGTCAACCGCGGCGCGATCCCCTTCAAGGACCAGGTGCTGGCCTTCAACCACGACCACATGCTGCGGCTGGTCCGGGGGGTGCTCGGATCGTCGCAGTTCGAGGTCGGGGGGCTGTCGCCGTCCTCGACGGTGATCCCTTCCGAGAACCTCGAGATCGTGAAGGTCGAGAACGTGGTCCGGCGCTACATGGCCGAAAGCACGACCTCGACCTCGCTCTATCAGCACTGGCTCAAGGCGAAGGAGGCCGGGCAGGAGGTCCTCGAGTATGCCGGCCACCGACTGAAGGTCGCCGAGCTGACGCCCAACGGTCCGCTTCCCTACCTGATGGACACGCCGAGCACCAAGGAGGCGGTGGACCGCACGGTCGACGCGGCCTGGCTGGTGGAGCATGGCGTCTGCACCGCGGAGCAGTATGCGCAGATCCGCAATGCCTCGCTGATGGCCTTCGGGATGGTCACGCAGTATCTCTCGGAGAAGGGCATGGTGCTCGTCGACACCAAGACCGAGCACGGGGTCAACGCCGACGGCCGGATCGTGGTGGCGGACGAGGTTTACACCATGGACTCGTCGCGCTTCTGGAGGATCGGCGACGATGGCGAGCTGGTGACCCGTGACGGCAAACCGGTGTCCTTCTCCAAGGAGTTCGCCCGCGGCATGGTCAGGGAGAAGGGTCAGCAGTTTTCCGAGGAGGAGGCCACCGAGATCGCGGTGCGCTACATCCAGGGCCTGCAGCACCTCACCGGCGAGGCCTTCGCGCCCGACCTGCGGCCGCGCGACCAGCGGATCGTCGAGTCGACCAACCTGATTCTGGACGCTTTGCTTCGGAGGTAGGCGAAGGACCGCTCCTTCAGCCAGTTCCCCTCGACCAGCGCGACGAGACGGTGGACGAGGAGCGTGGGTGGAGGCGCCTGTCCCAATCGGGGTCAGGTGCTAGGCAAAGAAATATGACAATCATGTCACAATTCTTCTTGCGTCTTCGTACCGGGCACCCAGACTCCAGAGCCTCCAATTGTCCTTTTACTACTGGAAAGCTAGTAAAAGGATATTGAATACCAACAACCCAAAAACATGAGAAACAACCCAACCACACGAGATTCCCTCGAAATCCTCGCCCGGACGGCCTTGATTAGCGCTGGCGTTCTGATTGCGATCCCTGCGACGGTCCAAGCGGCCAGTCTCAATGTGGACTTCCAAGCGACACTCTCGTCGCAGAACAATCCGAATGCCACCGGCGAGGGAAAATACTACCACGTCTCGC
>ERZ869936.651-NODE-651-length-30404-cov-6.961317_pt1 | contig 30404 bp, 32 predicted proteins | sample MGYA00520876_ERZ869936 | MGnify/ENA primary metagenome ERZ869936 (study PRJEB32218, sample SAMN09650985) | biofilter metagenome | isolation source: enrty point of leading RO module | place: Saudi Arabia: Thuwal, RO plant located on Red Sea | collected 2016-02-17 ... | reverse complement strand
CCGTTGATGCTCGTCTGCCACGTCGTCCTCCCACTCCTCGGCCGCTTCGGGCTACCCGCTTCCCGTGACGTGCACCTCCGCCCGACCGCCGGCGGCATGGAGGCGCTGGCCTGCGACCTGAACAATCTCGGGACGCTCGAGGCCTACCGCGAGCGCATCGCCCGCTGCGCCGAGCGCGACCCGGACGCGTCGTGGATCACCGGCGGCGGCTGGCTGATGTCCGTATTCGGGCCCGGCGCCATGCCGCAGAAAGAGATTCTCGACGAACTCGTGCCCGAGCGGCCCGTGTTCCTGTCCTCGGCCGACGGCCACACCGGCTGGGCCAACAGCCGCGCGCTCGCGATCGCCGGCATCGACAGCGACACGCCCGATCCGCGCGACGGCCGCATCGACCGCGATCCGGCCACCGGCGAGCCGGTCGGCAGCCTGCAGGAAGGGGCGATGTACCTGGTCTCGCGGCACGTGCCGGAGCCGACGCCGGCAGAGCGCGTCGCCGGGCTGCGCTACGCCGTCGAGATGCTGAACCGCTACGGCATCACGTCGATACAGGATGCCAACGTCGACCGGCAGGCGCTCGAGACCTACCACGCGCTCGACGCCGAGGGCGAACTGACGCTGCGCGTGATCGGCTCGCTGTGGTGGCAGCGCGAGCAGGGGCTCGAGCAGATCCCGGAGCTCGAGCGCCTGCGTGCCGAGTATTCCTACGGCCGGGTGCGCGCGAGCACCGTCAAGATCATGCAGGACGGGGTCATGGAGAATTTCACGGCCGCGATGCTTGAACCCTACGACGTCGCGGGTGCGCCGCGCGGCATCCCGATGGTCGACCCCGGGCTGCTGAAGGAAGCCGTCACCGCGCTCGACGCCGCCGACTTCCAGGTGCACTTCCACGCGATCGGCGACGCGGCGATCCGCCAGTCGCTCGACGCGGTCGAGGCCGCGCTCGCGGCACACGGCCAGCGCGGCAACCGGCACCACATCTCGCACCTCGAGCTGATCGACCCGGCCGACATCCCGCGCTTCCGCGAACTCGGCGTGGTCGCCAACTTCCAGCCGGTCTGGGCCTATGCCGACGAGTACATCACCGACCTGACCGTGCCGTTCATCGGCCCCGAGCGCAGCCGCTGGCTGTACCCGATCCGCAGCGTCCACGCGTCCGGCGGCATGCTCGCCTTCGGCAGCGACTGGTCGGTGTCGACGGCCAACCCGTTTCCGCAGATCGAGGTCGCAGTGACCCGCAAGGACCCGGACGACGCGCAGGACATCGTGTTCATCCCGGACGAGCGCATCGACCTGCCGGAGGCGCTGGCCGCGTTCACGATCAACGCGGCCTGGGTCAACGGCCAGGAGCAGAGCACCGGCTCGCTCGAGGCCGGCAAGTACGCTGACCTCGTCGTGCTCGACCGCGACCTGTTCGCGATTCCCGCGGCTGAAATCTCCGAGACGAAGGTTCTGCTGACCCTGCTCGGCGGTGCGCCCGTGCACGGCGACCCCGCGGAGCTGTAGGTCGGCGCAGCCGCAACGGGCGGTGCCCGCCGTGCTAGACTTTTGCCCTTCCCGAGGGCCTGTCGCTGAGGAGAACACGATGACAGTTGCACTGCGCCGTTTCGTCTTTCACCTGGTATCGCTGTCGCTGCTCGGCCTGGGCTTCGCGCAGGCGAGCTTCGGCGGCACGATCGACACGCGTTCGCTGATGGCGCTCGAGGCGGGCGATGCCGCGCGCGAGCGCGTGCTCGAACTGCTGGACCGCGAGGACGTCGCGTCGCGGCTCGCGGAACTCGGCGTCGAGCCGACGCTCGTGCAGGCGCGCGTCGCCGCGATGAGCGATGCGGAGATCGCCGCCTTCGGCGAGCGTCTCGATGCCGGCATGGCCGGCGGTGACGCGATCGCCGTGATCGGCGTCGTGTTCCTGGTGCTGCTGATCCTCGAGCTGGTCGGCGTCACCAATGTGTTCACGAAGATCTGACGCGCGAGTCAGCGCGACCCGACCCGGGGCCGGCCTGCTGCCGGCCCTTTTTTTCGCCGCCCTGCTGGCCGGCTGCGCAGCGCAGCCGGACCTCGCCGGCGTCCGTCCTGCGCCCGAGCTGAGCGCGACCCCGTTCCATCCGCAGGAGCGCTACCAGTGCGGTCCCGCCGCGCTGCTGACCGTGCTCGAACACAGCGGCGCGGAAGCGTCGCTCGACGCGCTCGTTGAGCAGGTCTACCTGCCGGGCGCGCGCGGCTCGCTGCAGGTCGAACTGCTGGCCGCGACGCGTCGGGCCGGGCGGGTACCCTACGTGCTGCCGGGCACGCTCGCCGCGCTGGCGGCCGAAGTCGCCGCCGGCCGCCCGGTGCTGGTCATGCAAAACCTCGGCGTGCGGCTGATCCCGCGCTGGCACTACGCGGTCGTCATCGCCGTCGATCCGGCCGGGGGCCGCGTCGTGCTGCGCTCCGGGACCGAGCGCCGCCGGGTCACGCCGCTCGGCCTGTTCGCGAGGACCTGGGCCCGCTCCGGTAACTGGGCGTTCGTCGCGCTCGGGCCGGGCGAGTTGCCCGCCACGCTCGAGCGCGAGCGTTACTACGACGCGCTGGCCGGCGTGGAGGAGAGCGGTCGCCCGGCGCTGGCGCTGCCGGGCTGGCAGGCGGCGCTGACGCAATGGCCCGGCGACGCGGTCGCGCAATTCGGTCTGGGCAACGCGCGGCTGGCGCTCGGCGACTGGCGGGCGGCCGAACATGCCTACCGCGAGCTGCTGGCGGCGCGCCCGGCCCTCGCGCCCGCCCGCAACAACCTGGCGCTCGCGCTGCTGGAGCAGGGACGGCTGGCGGTAGCGGAGGCAGAGGCGCAACAGGCGCTGGCCGACGCCGACCCCGGCAGCGCGCTGGCCGCGGAAATCTCCGACACGCTCGCCCGCATCCGCGCGGCGCGCGAGGCTCAGTCGTCGAGGTCCGGCAGCCCCTCGAGCACGAGCAGGTAGTAGCTGACGATACCGACCACCTTGTCGCCCTGCAGTACCGGCGCATGGCTGATGCCGAACTGTTCGAACAGCCGCGCGCAGTAGCGGATATTCATGTCCGGGTGCACGGATATGACCGGCTTCGCCATGATCTCGTAGACGTTCGTGCGCTCCGGCGCGCGGTCCTTCGCGATGACCTTCTTCGCGACGTCGGAGAACAGCAGCATGCCGTACTCGTCGCGCTCGTCGCGGCGCTTTACGATAAGGCTCGTAGCGCCGACTTTCTTCATGATTTTGAGCGCCGAGAGCACGTCGATCTTGCCGTCGACCTCGGTCACGTCGGTGCGCATGACGTCGCGCACCGGTATCCAGTCCCTGCTCATAGCTCTTCCTCCACCTTTTCGCTCAATTCCTCGCTCTGGTGCACGACGCCGACCGCGTCCTCGACGTCGATCTGCACGGCGATGCCGGTGCCCGGCTTGCGGTCGAATTCGCCGACCTCGCCGATGTGCTCGAGTATCTTGCGGCTCAGGTGCTTCTCGACCAGCAGCAGCACGACGTCGCGCTGGGTCGACAGCGTCAGCCCGAAAAAGGTCTTGTTCTTCTTCAAGCCCTCGCCGCGGGCATTGCTGATGACCGTGCAGCCGGTCGCGCCGGCCTCGCGCGCGGCGTCCATCACGTCGTCGGTCTTGGAGTCCTCGACGAAGGCGACAATCAGTTTGAAGTGCATGGTTTCAGTCCCCCGTTTCGAGCGGTGAGCGTTCGACCCCGGCCGCGCGACCGGAGCGTAAGACGGACAGCTGTGCGTAGGCGAGCACCGAGATGACCGCGAACAGGCAGGCGAAGGCGACCAGTCCGAAGCCGTCCTGGACCGGGCTGCGGCCCGGCACGGCCTCGGCGAGGCCGAGGCCGAGCGCGGTGATCAGCGGCACAGTGACGGTCGAGGTCGCGACGCCGCCGGAGTCGTAGGCGAGCGGCACGATCAGCCGCGGCGCGAGTGCCGTTTGCACGACGACCAGCAGGTAGCCGGCGGCGATGAAGTAGTGCAGCGGCAATCCGCTGACGATCCGGTAGCAGCCGAGCGCGACGCCGGTGCCGACGCCGATTGCCACGGCCACGCGCAGCCCCCAGACGTGGATTGCGCCGCCGGAGACTTCGTTGGCCTTCAGCGACACTGCCAGCAGCGCCGGTTCGGCCAGCGTCGTGCTGATACCGAGGGCGAGTGCGAACAGGTAGACCCAGTAATAGTCCTGCCAGCGCAGCCGCTCGGCGGCGAGCCCGAGAAATTCGGGTGCCGTCAGCTGTTCCGCCATCATCCGGCCGAGCGGGAACAGCGCCTGCTCGAGCCCGATCAGGAAGCAGCCTAGCCCGACCACGACCAGCACGAAACCGGCGAGGATGCCCTTGCGATTGCGCATCGGCTTGCCGATGACGAAACGCTGGAACGCGAACAGGAACAGGGCGATCGGCAGCACGTCGCGCGCCGTGCTGCCGAGTATCGCCAGTGCGCTCTTGATCAGGTCCACTGCGTCAGGATCCCGAACAGCATCACGAACAGGATGGGCGTCAGCGATGCGAAGGCGATAAGGCCGAAGCCGTCGAGCATAGGGTTGCGGCCACGCACGGCGCTCGCCAGGCCGACGCCGAGCGCCGCGACCAGCGGCACGGTCACGGTCGAGGTCGTCACGGCGCCGCTATCGTAGGCAATGCCGACGATGTCGTCCGGCGCCAGCGTCGTGATCACGACGACCAGCAGGTAGCCCGTGATGATCATGAGCGGCAGCGACCAGGCCGCGAGGATGCGCAGCACGCCGAGCACGATCGCGACGCCGACCGCCGTGGCGACCACGAGCCGCAGCACGAACGCGTAGCGCGCGCGGCTGTCGTCGTCCGCCGGGATGGCGCCGCCGACCGCGGCGACGCGCGAGGCTTCCTCGGCGACGGCGAGCAGCGCCGGCTCGGCGATCGTCGTGCCGAAGCCGAGCAGGAACGCGAACGCCAGCAGCCAGAACGCGCTGCCCTTCGCCGCCAGCGAGTGGGCGAGGCGCTCGCCGACCGGGAACAGCGCGAGCTTGAGCCCGTAGATGAACAGCGTGAGGCCGAGCAGGACGAGCAGCCCGCCGGCCGCGAGCGGCGCGAGGCCGGCGACCGGGTTGCCGAGCACGAAGACCTGGAACACCGCGATGACGCAGACGATCGGCACGAGATCGCGGACGCTGCCGAGCGCGTCGGACATCAGGGCGCGCAGCGATTCTTTCACGGCAGCACGCGGCGGGCGGCTCGGTCGGGCATGCGACCATCATACCCGCTCGGCCGCGACGGGCCGGTCGCGGCGGCTCAGCGCCCGGCGAGAGCCTCGACCACGTCGGCGACGAGCCGGTCCTGGCGGAAGCGCGCGCCGTCCGGGTTGACGCCGGTGCGCACGATTACGAGATCCTCGCCCGGCACGACGGTGACGTACTGGCCCTTGTTGCCGGCGCTGGTGAACGTGCCGGGCGGGATGCCCGGCAGCGTATCGAGCAGCCAGAACTGCGCGCCGTAGCCTTGTTCGCCCTCGCCCGGCGGCCGCGCGGGCGCCGGCGTACGCGAGATCCCGACCCAGCCCTCCGGCACCAGGCGTCCGCCCCGCCACTCGCCGTCCGCCGCCAGGAACAGCCCGAAGCGCGCCAGGTCGCGCGCGGTCGTGTACACCTGGCTCGAGCCGATGAAGTTGCCGAGGTGGTCGGTTTCCATGCGCGTGTGGTACATGCCTAGCTTGTGCAGCAACTCGTCGTACGGGAATCGCAGGTAGCGCAGGTCGTCGCCCAGTGCATGCCGCAGCGCGCGCAGAAACAGCAGCGTGTCGTTGTTCGCGTATTTCCAGCGTTCGCCGGGCGCCGCTTCGAGCGGCGTCGTCGTGATCGCGCTGACGGCGTCCTGGCCGCCGAAGTAGACGGCGTAGGTGTTGTTGCCGCCGCTCGCCAGCCCGCTCGACATCCACAGGAGCTGCTCGTACGTGATCGCCGCGCGCGGATCGCCCGGGTACCGCCACTCCGGCACGGCCGCAGGCGCCGACAGGTCGACGACGCCCTGCGCGGCGGCGACGCCGAGCACGGCGGCCGAGATGCTCTTGGCCGTGGACCACGTCCGGTAGCCGGTGTGCACCCCGAAGCCGGGACGGTAGCGTTCCGCGACGATCCTGCCGTCGTGCAGCACGATGACGGCGACGGTGACCGAGCCCGCACCGTAGCTGTCCCCGTCGAACGCACGCTCCACGGGCCCGGCAAGCGCCGCGTAGCCGTCGGCGAGCCCGCCCGGGCCGAGTTCGACGCGGTCGCCCTCCGGGAACGGCCGGTCGGCGAGGTCCGGGACCGGGCCGAGCTCCGCGTACGGCAGCCGCCACGCGTCGGCCGCGGTCCAGTCGGGCGGCAGGACGGTGCAGCCCATCGAGTCGCGGAAGGCCGCGGTCATCTGCCGGCCGTTGCCGTCTTCGGCGTGCACGAGGTAGCGCCCGGCATCGATAACCGGCGCGGGCAGATCGAAGCGGGTCGTGTCGACGAGCTCGACCTCGAGGATGTCCTCGAGCGGCCGGCCCATCAGGAAATGCGCGGAGCAGGTGAACAGCGCGCGGTAGCCGGCGAGGATCATCGGTTCCTCGAACCCGGCGAAGCCGGCGGGTCGCCGGTAGTCGCTGGCGGCGGCGACGACGGCAGTGGCGGCGAGGGCGACGAGCGCAGTCGCGAGGCGGCGGGCGATTGGTTTCGGCATGGTGGCTCCGGGCGGCGCGGGCGTGCCCCGCATTCTGCCCGCCGCCGGCCGCCGCTCCAAGGCGGGCTGCCGGCGGGCTGACAGCGACGGGCCGGCCCGCTACGCTGGCCGCGGGCCACAGCACGGACACCCGCATGACTTATCACTGGTACGACCTCGTCGGCATTCTCGGCGTGTTGCTCGTTCTCGGCAGCTACCTCTGGCTGCAGCTCGGGCGGCTGCGCGCCGAGAGCCTGGTCTACTCGCTGGCGAACGGCCTCGGAGCCGCCGGCATCCTCGTGTCCCTGTCCTTCGACTTCAATCTCGCGGCCTTCCTGATCGAGGCGGCCTGGCTCGCGGTCAGCCTGCTCGGCGTGCTGCGCTGGGCCGCGCGGCGCGCCGGCGCGTGAACGGCGCCGAAGAGCAGCCGGCCGCCGCGGCGGCCCGGGCTTCCTTCGTTGCCGGCTTCCGGGCCACGCTCGGCCTCGCCGTCGCGGGCGGCGTGTTCGGCATCCTGTTCGGCATCATCGCGCTGGCCCGCGGCTTCGAGCCCGACACCGCTGTCCTGATGAGCGCGGCGGTGTTCGCGGGCTCGGCGCAAGTCGCCGTCCTCGAGCTGTGGCAGGAGCCGCTGCCCTATGCCGGCCTGTTCCTCGCCGCGCTGCTGGTCTGCAGCCGGCATGTCCTGATGGGCGTCACGCTGCACGACACGCTGGCGCGACCCGGACGACGTCCGCCGCTCGGCCGGCTGTTCGTGCTGACGGATGCGAACTTCGTGCTGACCTCGCGCAAGCCCGCGGTCCCCGACCGGCTGGCTTTTTTCTTTGGCAGCGGCGTGGCGATGTACACGTTCTGGGTCGGCGGCACGCTGCTCGGCGTGCTCGCGCCGGCGCTGCTCGACGCGCGCACGCTCGCCGGGCTCGGCATCGGCGGCGCGCTGTACATCGCCGTGCTGCTCGCAATTTATTTCGAACGCCGCCGGCCGGCCGCGCTGCTGGCGCCGGCGTTGTCCGCCGGGGTCACGCTGCTCGCCGCGCGCTGGGTGGACGCCTCGCTCGCGATCATGGCCGGGGTCGCGGCGGCGGCGCTGGCCGTGCTGGTCGTCGAGGTGGCCCGGCGTGCCTGAGGGCGGCGCGGCGCTCGCCGGCATCGCCGTCATGGCGCTCGCGACCTATCTCACGCGGATCGCGGGCTATTTCCTAGGCAGCCGAATCGCCGCGGACTCGCTCGCGGCGCGGGTGCTCGACGTGCTGCCGGGGGCCGCGCTGGCCGGCGTGCTGGCGCTGGCGCTCGCGGCGGTGGACCTGGCGGACCGCTTCGCGGTGCTCGCGGCCGTCGGCGTGTACCTGTGGCGACGGCACACGCTGCTCGCTATCGCGACGGGCCTGTTGCTCGCCGTCGGGCGCGCGCACCTGTTCGCGTAGGACAGCCGGCTGCGCGCCGGGCAGCGACGCCTCAGCGGACGGTTTCGCGCGCGACCAGCTCGTCGATGATCTTCAGCAGTTCCGGGTAGCCGACCGTCTCGCTGGCGCCGGTGCGGTACTTGCCGTTGACGACGATGGCCGGGACGCTGGCCACGCCGTAGCGGCGCGCGAGGTCGTCGGCGACCCGCAGCTTCTGCGCGACCTCGAAGGACTTCCAGGCCTTCTGGAAATCTTCCGCGTTGACGCCGAAGCGCGCGAACAGCGCCTGGATCGCGTCCTCGGAGGCGAGCCGGTTGCCGCGCTGGTGATACTCCTGGAAGACCGCCTGGTGAAAGGCCTCCGGGTCGGCGAGCTGGCCGTTCTTCGCCAGCACTTCCTCGGTGTAGTAGAGCTGCGCGTGCAGCTTGACCAGCGGGTTCCACATGGCCGGGATGCGCACGAAGCGCGCGTTCGCGGGTTTGCCGTCGGCCCAGCGCTTGATGTAGGGCTCGAAATTGAAGCAGTGCCCGCAGCCGTACCAGAAGATCTCGGCGACCTCGACCTTGTCCGCGCCGCCGACGGTCGGCTGCGTCGGTACCAGGCGGGTGAAGTGCTCGCCTTCGCGGTAGGCCCAGTCGCGGGCCGGCGTGTCAGCCTGCGCGAGCATCAGCGGCACGTCCTCCGGACTCGTCTCGACAACATCGGCCGAGGACTCCTCGACCAGCGTCGGCGCGGCATCCTCGTCGGCGGCCGGCGGGCGGGCGTCGGCTGCCGGTTCGGCCGGCGCTTCCGCGGCGGGTTCGACCGCGTCCGTCGTTTCCGCGGCAGGCGGCGGCGTCTCGCCGCAGGCAACGAGCAGTACGGGCGCGAACAGCGCCCAGACCTTGAATTTCTTCATCAATCTGACTCCGGGTGGATCCTGGCTTGTGACCGCGGGCGGGCGGAAGAATTCCGCGCGCGTCAGTCGGCGGTGACGCTGCCGCGCAGCCCCTGGACGTAGGCGGACACGGCGTCGATCTCTTCCTCGCTCATGCGCTGCGCGATCTCCTGCATCATGCGGCTCTGCCGGCCGGTGTCGCGGGCGCCGCTCGCGTAATCGCGCAGGGTCTTGGCGGTGTAGGCGGCGTACTGGCCGCGCAGGACGGGATAGTTCGACGCCGGGTTGCCCTTGCCGGTCGGGCCATGGCAGGCGATGCAGGCCGAGACCCCGGTCTCCTTGTTGCCGGCGCGGTATACCGCTTCGCCGGTCGGCACGAGGCTCGGGTCGGGGACGGTCTTGGCGGCCGGCCGCTGGGCGTTGTAGTAGACGGCCAGGTCGCGCATGTCTTCCTCCGACAGGCCCATCGCCTGCGAGGACATCAATGCGTTCTGGCGCGCGCCGCTCTTGAAGTAGCCGAGCTGCTCGGCGATGTAGGTCGCGTGCTGGCCCGCGAGGTTCGGCCACAGCGGGTTGACGCTGTTGCCGTCGGCGCCGTGGCAGGCAGCGCAGGTAATCGACTTGGACTTGCCCGCTTCGGCAGAACCCTCGACGAGACCGTCCGCAGCGGCGGCGGTGGTCATCAGCGCGCCGGCGAGCGCGATCGCAACAAACTTGAAATCCATCATTCAGTAACCGTACCTGGCAACGGGCAGCTTGCGGGCCGCCGGGATGTTGATCTGGATGAGAGCTTGCGCCGGTGCCGGGACGCCCCGACCTTGCCGCCCGCGGGCGCAGAAGTCACACTGGGCGCCGGTTCCCGGTCGCAGAAGGCCCCAAATTATACACGGATCGGGGCGTTATCCCATGTCGCAATACCCCGATGCCCGATTCCTGCTGAGCGCCAACGCGCCGTCCCAGTTCGTCCCGGACACGGGCCGCGAGGTCGCCGTCGCCGGCCGCTCGAACGCCGGAAAGTCGAGCGCGATCAACGCCATCGTCAATCGCCGCCAGTTCGCCCGCACCAGCAAGACCCCGGGTCGCACGCAGCTCGTCAACTTCTTCGCGCTGGGCGAGGAGCGCCGGCTGGTCGACCTGCCGGGCTACGGCTTCGCCCGCGTCACGGGGCGCGTCCGCGAGCACTGGGGCCGGCTGATCCAGCAGTATTTCGAGGGCCGCGAGAGCCTCGCCGGGCTGCTGCTGGTCGTCGACATCCGCCGCGGGCTGACCGACTTCGACCGTCAGCTGCTCGCGCTCTGCGGCTCGGTCGGCGTGCCGGTGCACGCGCTGCTGACGAAGGCCGACAAGCTGAAACGCGGCCAGGCCGCGCAGGCGCTGATGGCCGCGCGCCGAGACCTCGGCCCGTGGGCAGGCGCACAGCTGTGCTCGGCTTTGAAGCGCACGGTCCTGGCCGAGGCCCGGGCCGCGCTCGACGGCTTCCTGGCCGCGCCGCGTGCATAAAAAACCCCGGTCACCTCGCGGTGCCCGGGGCAAGATGTGCAGCCGGCTTGGGGCGGCCGGGCTGCGTGCCTGATTAGGGAGGTAAACAGGCGAGTGACTGTGCACTCGCTACCTTGGAACGGTTTGTCCGGGCGGAGTTCCCCGGGGCCAAAAAAATCTATTTAAAACAATGCTTTGACGAAGCGCTCAGTGCGCCTCCTGCCAGTCGCGGCCGCTGCCGGCCTCGACCACGAGCGGCACCTCGAGGCGGGCAGCCGCCTGCATGCGCGCGACCACCTCCTCGCGCACCTCGCCGACGGCGTCCTCGTCGACCTCGAGGACCAGCTCGTCGTGCACCTGCATGATCATGCGCGCCGGCGCCTTCGAGTCCCCGAGCCAGGCGTGCAGGTCGATCATCGCCCGCTTGATGATGTCGGCGGCCGTGCCCTGCATCGGCGCGTTGATCGCGCTGCGCTCCGCGTACTGGCGCCGCTGCGCATTGCGGTCGTTGATCTGCGGCAGGTACAGGCGGCGGCCGAACAGCGTTTCGACGTAGCCCTGCTCGCGCGCGGTCTCGCGCGTCGAGTCCATGAAGGTCTTCACCCCCGGGTAGCGTTCGAAATACAGGTCGACGTACTCCTGCGCCTCGGCGCGGCCGGTGCCCAGCTGCTTCGCGAGGCCGAAGGCGGACATGCCGTACATCAGTCCGAAGTTGATGGCCTTGGCCGAGCGCCGCTGGTCGGCCGTCACCTCGTCGACCTCCACGCCGAACACCTCCGCGGCGGTCGCCTGGTGCACGTCGCGTTCCTCGTTGAAGGCCTCGAGCAGGCCGGGGTCGGCGGACAGGTGGGCCATGATGCGCAGCTCGATCTGCGAGTAGTCCGCCGCGAGCAGCAGCTTGCCCTCGGGCGCGACGAAGGCCTTGCGGATACGGCGGCCGGCTTCGCTCCGGATCGGGATGTTCTGCAGGTTCGGGTCGGTGGACGACAGGCGCCCCGTCGCGGCCACGGCCTGGTGGTAGGAGGTGTGGATGCGGCCGGTCGCCTTCGAGATCTGCTGCGGCAGCTTGTCCGTGTAGGTGCTCTTCAGCTTCGACACGCTGCGGTAGTCGAGAATGATCCGCGGCAGCTCGTAGTCGGCGGCCAGCTCGGCGAGCACGTCCTCGGCGGTCGAGGGCTGGCCCTTCGGCGTCTTGCGGACGACCGGCAGCTCGAGCTCCTCGAACAGTATTTGCTGCAGCTGCTTGGGCGAGCCCAGGTTGAACGGGCCGCCGGCCGCCTCGTGCGCCTCCTTCTCGAGCCGCGCCATCGTCTTCGCCAGCTCGCCGCTCTGCTTCTTCAGCATCGCGCGGTCGACCAGCACGCCGGCTTCTTCCATCGCGAACAGCACCGGCACCAGCGGTTGTTCGATGGTCTCGTAGAGATCTTTCAGCGGCTCGATCGCCGACAGCTCGCCCCACAGTTTCCCGTGCAGCCGCAGCGTGATGTCGGCGTCCTCGGCAGCGTAGGGCGCCGCCTGCTCCAGTGCGACCTGGTCGAAGGTGATCTGCTTCGCACCTTTGCCCGCTACGTCCTCGTAGTGAATCGTCTCGACGCCGAGGTAGTGGCGCGCGACCGAGTCCATGTCGTGACGCGTCGCGACGCTGTTCAGCACGTAGGACTCGAGCATCGAGTCGTAGCGCACGCCGGCCAGGCGGATGCCGTAGCGGGCGAACACGTGCGCGTCGTACTTGAGATGGTGGCCGAGTTTCGGACTGTCTTCGTCCTCGAGCCAGTCGCGCAGTGCATCCAGCACGTAGTCGCGGTCGAGCTGGTCCGGCGCGCCCGGGTAGGCGTGCGCAACCGGAATGTAGGCAGCGTCGCCCTCGGCGACGGCAACAGACAGGCCGACGAGTTCCGCCTCCATGTAGTCCAGGCTCGTCGTCTCGGTGTCCAGCGCGACCAGCTTCGCCTTGCGCAGCTTGTCCAGCCAGCGCTCGAAGTCCTTCTTCGCCAGGACGGTCTCGTAGCTGGCATCGACGGCAGCCTGCGGCTCGCCCCCGTCCTGCTCGCCGGCGTCGCCGAGCTGGCGCAGGAGCGAGCGCAGTTCGTAGCGCTCGTACAGCTCGCGCAGCCTGCCGGTGTCGGGCTCGCCGCGGGCCAGCCCGGCGGGCTCGCAGTCGAGCTCGACGTCGAGCCGGATCGTCGCGAGCTTGCGCGACAGCTCGAGCTGTTCCAGGTGCTCGCGTAGGCTCTCGCCGACCTTGCCCTTGATCTCGTCGGCCTTCGCAACGAGCGTGTCTATGTCGCCGTACTCGTTCAGCCACTTCGCCGCTGTCTTCGGCCCGACCTTCGGCACCCCGGGGATGTTGTCGGACTTGTCGCCGATCAGCGCGAGGTAGTCGACGATCTGTTCTGGCCATACGTCGAATTTCTCCCTGACCCCGTCGCGGTCGAGGACGCTGTCGGTCATCGTGTTGACCAGCGTGACGCCGTCGTCGACGAGCTGGGCCATGTCCTTGTCGCCGGTCGAGACAACGACGCGCATGCCGTTGGCGCGCGCCTCGCGGCACAGCGTGCCGATGACGTCGTCGGCCTCGACGCCCTCGACCCGCAACATCGGCAGGCCGAGCGCCTCGACGGCCTCGAGCAGCGGCGCGACCTGCGCACGCAGCTCGTCGTCCATGGGCGGGCGGTTGGCCTTGTACTCCTTGAACAGCTCGTCGCGGAAGGTCTTGCCCGAGGCGTCGAAGACGACCGCGAAGTGCTCGCTGTCCTGCTCGCGCATCAGTTTCTGCAACATGTTGAGCACGCCGAGCAGGGCGCCGGTCGGTTCGCCTTTCGCGCTCGTCAGGCGCGGCAGCGCGTGAAACGCGCGGAACAGGTAGGAGGATCCGTCGACGAGGACGAGGGTGCGTTCGCTCATGGCCTGTCAGGGTCTCCCCGGGGGTCAGCGCTCGCCGTCGTCGTTCTGTTCCTCGTCCTCGTCCGCGGGCACGGTCGTGGCGTTGGTATCGGGGACCGGCTGGCGGACGGCGGACGGGTCACCCGGCAGGTACAGCGGGCCTTTCTGGCCGCAGCCGGCGGCGGCCAGCAGGGCGGCGACGAGCGCGAGGCGCACAACATTCGGCAGCATGGTATCGGTCCGCGTGACGGCAGAGCCGCATGGTATACCAGACGGCTGCTGCCTACCTCTGCCCGGACGCGTACTCGCTGGCGACGCGCCGGTAGGCCTCGCGGAACGGGATGCCCTCGCGGCGCACGAGCTCGTAGGCTCGCTCCGCGGCGTACAGGCCGTCGTCCAGCCGTATGTTGTCAGGCAGGAACTCGAGCCGGGTCAGCAGCCAGGCCATGACCTCGCAGCTTTCGACGGCCAGGTCGATGCCGCGGAACAGCGGCGCCTTGATGCGCTGCGCGTCGCGCTGGAAACCGGACGGCAGCTTGGCCGTCAGCTGCAGGCATTCCTGCAGGCAGGCCTGCACGCTGGCGCCGGCGCCGCGCACCAGTTCCAGCACGTCCGGGTTGCGCTTCTGCGGCATGATCGACGAGCCGGTCGTGACGTCGTCCGCCAGCCGCACGTAGGAGAACTCCTGCGTGTAGAACAGCAGCAGGTCGGAGGCCAGCCGGCCGAGGTCCTGCATCAGCAGCGACAGTTCGAACAGCAGGCCGGCCTCGGCCTTGCCGCGCGACAGCTGCACGGCCGTGACCGGCGCCTGGGTTTCCGCGAAGCCCAGCTCGCGCGTCGTCAGGTCGCGGTCGAGGTCGAGACCCGGCGCGCCGTAGCCGGCGGCGCTGCCGAGCGGGTTCTTGTCGATGCGCCGGCGGCAGCCGTCGAGGCCGGCCAGCGCATCGTCGAAGGCCTCGGCGAAGCCGCCGGCCCACCAGGCAACCGACGACGGCATCGCCTGCTGCATGTGCGTGTAGCCCGGCAGGGCCACGTCGCCCTGGCGCTTGACCAGGCCGCCGAGCGCGTCGTTCAGCGCGCGCACCGACTGCTGCACCCGGGCGACCGCGTCGCGCAGGTACAGCCGGAGCGCGGTCAGCACCTGGTCGTTGCGCGAGCGCCCGAGGTGCAGGCGCGCGCCGGCGTCGCCGATGCGCGCAGTGAGCCGGGTTTCCAGCGCCGTGTGCACGTCCTCGTCGTCGAGTTCGATCCGCCAGGCGCCGGCCGCGTGCTCGCGGCCGAGCGCTTCGAGTCCGTCGCAGATCGCCTTGCAGTCGGCCTCGCCCAGCAGGCCGCGGCTAGCAAGCATGCGCGCGTGTGCTATCGAGCCGCGGATGTCGTAGTCGACGAGCCGCGCGTCGAGGACGTGGTCCTCGCCGGCCGTGTAGCGCAGCACGCGCTCGTCGAGCGGCAGGCCTTTTTCCCACAGGCGGCTCACGGCGACTCCCCGCTTGCGCTCTGCTCGGCCGGGGTCAGCGCGCCGACGTCGTCGACGACCAGCGTGCCGGTGCCCTCGTTGGTGAACACCTCGAGTAGCAGGCTGTCCGGCATCTTCCAGGAGATAACGTGTACGCGCTTGACGCCGTCCGCGATCGCCGAGTCGATGGCCGCGGCCTTCGGCAGCATGCCGTCGGCCAGCAGGCCGTCGTCGCGCAGCCTGCGCAGGCCGGCCCGGTCGATGTAGGAGATCAGCGACTGCGGGTCGTTGCGGTCACCGAGGATACCCGGCGCTCCGGTCGCGAGGATCAGTTTCTCGGCCTCGAGCTCGGCCGCGATCGCGGCGGCGACCGTGTCCGCGTTGATGTTCAGGAGCGTGCCGGCCGAGTCGCAGGACAGGGGGCTCACGACCGGCATCAGGCCGTTGTCGAGCTGCTTGCGCAGGATGTCCGCGTCCACTGCGTCGATATCGCCGACGAAGCCGTAGTCGACCGGCTCGCCGCCGTCTTTTGCCACCGGCGGCCGGCGGTGCGCGCGGATCAGTCCCGCGTCGACGCCGCTGATACCGACGGCCGGGATCTCGAGGTCGCGGCAGGCGGCGAGGATGCGCGTGTTGATCTGGCCGTTCAGCACCATCGTCGCGACATCGAGCGACGCGCCGTCGGTGACCCGGCGGCCGTCGACGAAGCGCGTGTCGAGGCCCAGCGCTTTCGCGAGCTCGGTCGACTGCGGCCCGCCGCCGTGCACCAGCACGACCTGGATGCCGACCTGGTGCAGGATGCCGACCTGTTCCATCAGCGCGCGGGTCGTCGCGGCCTCCGCGAAGATCTCGCCGCCGGCCTTCAGCACGAACACCTTGCCCTTGAACAGGCGGATGTAGGGCGCCGCGTGCTTCAGCGCCGAGACGACGACGGCGCGATCGCGCCCGCCGTTCACGCGCCGCTCCCGAGCATGCGGTGCAGTACCGCCATCTGCGCGAGCATGCGGTTGCGTGCCTCCTGGATCACGACGCTGCGCGGCCCGTCGAGGATGCGGTCGGCGACGACGACGCCGCGGCGCACCGGCAGGCAGTGCATGAAGCGGCAGTCCTCGCGCGCATCCTCGAACCAGGGCTCGTCGACGCACCAGTGCTCGAGGCCGCGCCGCAGGTCCTGGTCGCCGGCGCGATCGCCGTAGCGGGCCGTGGATGACCAGGACTTCGCGTAGATGACGTGCGCGTCCTGCATCGCGGCCCGGCGGTCGTCGGTCTCGCTCACGCTGCCGCCTGCGGCCGCGGCCGCGTCCTTCGCCTTCTGCATGATCGCGTCCGGCAGCTCGAAGCCCTCGGGTCGCAGTACCGTGACGTCCATGCCGCGCATCGCGGCCATCTGCACCGTCGCCGCCGGCACGGCGAGCGGCAGCGCCTTCGGGTGGTAGGCCCAGCTCAGCACGAACTTGCCGCCGTTCGCGGGGATGCCGAGATCGTCGAGCGTCTTCCAGTCGGCGAGGCTCTGGCAGGGATGGTTCATCGCCGACTCCATGTTGATCCAGGGCTTGTCGACGAGGTCGGTCAGCGCCGTGAACTCGCGCTCGGCGATGTCGTCGTCGAGGCTGCGGCGCTCGGCGAATGCGCGAATGCCGATCGCGTCGCCGTAGGACGCGATAACCGGCACGGCCTCGCGGATGTGTTCGGCGGCCGTGCCGTCCATGACGATGCCGGGCCGGGTTTCGAGCCCGTGGATGGACATGTCCGGCGAGATCACGAACGAGCCCCCGCCGAGCCGCGTCATCGCCGCCTGGAACGAAGCCAGCGTGCGCAGCGACGGGCTCAGGAACAGGAGCGACAGGACCTTGCCGCGCAGCGCTTCCGGCTCCGGCTGGCGGTCCAGCCGGGTCGCGAGTTCGAGCAGCGCTTGCACCTGTTCGGCGGAGAAATCGGCGAGGTCGTTAAAAGCTTTCATCGGTGAATCCCGTGTGGCAGTGGTCAGGTTTGCGGCGCGATGTCGGCCAGCGCCTCGGCGAGGCGGCGGACGTGGTGCGCCTGGATGACGAGCGGCGGCAGCAGCCGCAGGACCCGCGGGTCCGCGCTGGTGCCGGCCAGGATGTCGTGCTCGAGCAAAGCGGCATGCACTTCTTTCGCGGGCCGGTCGCAGACGAGGCCCAGCAGCAGGCCCATGCCCTGGATGCGCCGTACCGGGCCGGTGACACAAAGCTCGCGGATCTGCGCCTCGCGCGCGCGTACGTTGTCGAGCAGGCGTTCCTCGAGGATCGTGTCGATGACCGCGGCAATGGCCGCCGCGGCGACCGGTCCGCCGCCGAAGGTCGTGCCGAGGTCGCCGGGCCCGAGCGTCGCGGCCAGCGCCTCGGTGCAGAGCAGCGCGCCGCAGGGGAAGCCGCCGCCCAGGCTTTTCGCACTGGTCAGCAGGTCCGGTTCGATCTCGTAAACCTGGCTGGCGAAAAACTGTCCCGTGCGTCCCATGCCGGACTGCACCTCGTCGGCGATCAGCAGCGCGCCGTGTGCGCGGGTCGCCTCGCGCAGCGCGGCGACGAATTCCGGCGCCAGGTCGAAGGCGCCGGCCACGCCCTGCACCGGCTCGAAAATTACCGCGGCGACGTCGGCGCCGACCGATGCGTGCGCGGCGGCCACGTCGTTGCGCGGGATGAATTCGACGTCGAACGGCAGCCGCGGGAAGCCGTACCAGCTCTGCGCGGCGTTCCAGGTCACCGCGGCCGCGGCGGCCGTGCGGCCGTGGAAGGCGTGCGTCACGGCCAGCACCTTGCCGCGGCCGGTTGCCCGGCAGGCGACCCGCAGCGCGTTCTCGTTGGCCTCCGCGCCGCTGTTGACGAAGAAGGCCCGCGTCAGCCCGCGGGGCGCGACCCGCGCCAGCGCCTCGGCCGCCGCGGCGCGCACGTCGAGCGCGACCGCATTGCTCTGGAACATCAGGCGCCGGGTCTGCGCCTCGACGGCCTCGAGCAGCCGCGGGTGCCCGTAACCGAGCGCGGCGACCGCGTGGCCGCCGTACAGGTCGAGCACCTGGCGGCCATCGGCCGTAAAGATGTCACAGCCCGCGGCCCTGACGGGGTTCAGCGCCAGCTGCGGGTACACGGGCACCGTGGCCGCCGCTTCGCGCGCGACGGCGTCGGCTGCCGGCGGCCTGCCATTGCCCTTGCTCAGGTCCATGCCGGTGCCGGGGCATTGAGCCCGGTCGCCTCGGGCAGCGACCAGAGCCGGTTCATCCATTGCATCGCGCCGCCGGCCGCGCCCTTGACGAGGTTGTCGATGACGCAGAAGACGACCACCTGGTTCGCATGCGCCGCCACCCCGACGTGCGCATAGTTGCTGGTCACGACGTCCTTGAGTCGCGGCGTGCCGTCGACGACGCGGACGAAGTCGGCCCCGGCGTAGTACTCCGCGTACAGCGCGCGCAGCGCCGCGGTCGTCATCGGCTGCGGCAGCGTGGCCGCGAGCGTCACGTGTATGCCGCGCGCGAACGGCCCGGAATGCGGCACGAAGTTGATCGTGACGACGTTGCCGCCGGCCGCCGAGACGCCGCTTTCTATTTCCGGCGCGTGGCGGTGCGCGAGCGGCTTGTACGCGTACAGGTTCGCGTGGCGTTCCGGGTGATGGGTACCGGGCTGGGCGCTGCGGCCGGAACCGGTACTGCCCGTGATGCCGCTGACGAACAGGCTGTCGAGCCCGGGTTGCGCCCTGCACAGCGGCACGGCCGCTAGCAGCGCGGCCGTCGCGAAACAGCCCGGGTGACCGACGTGCGCGCGTGTCGTCTCCGCCACGTGCTCCGGCAGGCCTTGTTGGAAGCGGTCGAGCAGGTCCGGCGCGCCGTGCGGCTGCCCGTACACTGCGCTCCACGCGGTCGCGGAGTGGTAGCGGAAGTCTGCGGAGACGTCTACGACGTGCAGCTCGACTTCGTGCTGCTCCGCGGCGTCGATGAAGCGCGCCACGAGCGCGGCGGAGGCGCCGTGCGGCGCCGCCGAGAACAGCGCGAGGCGCTCGAGCGCAGCGAGCCGCGCCAGCGCGTCGTCGGGCGAGATGAACCTGCTGTCGGGGAAGGCAGCGGCGAGCGTCGGAAACGTGGCTGCCAGCAGGCCGCCCGCGCTCGTGGTGGAGACGGCGGAGTCGAGGACGAAGCGCGGGTGCGCGGCGAGCAGCCGCAGCAGTTCGCCGCCGACGTAGCCGGTGGCGCCGACTACCGCGACGGGGATGCGTTCGCTCATGTCCTTGCCCCGTCCAGGCCTAGCGCCCGGGCCACGTGGTCGCCGAGCGCGGCGCCGGCCGTCATCGCGTTGATCGCCGGGAGCTTCAGGCGCTCGCGGATCTGGTCGATGCCGACGTCGTTGTCGGTCGCCGGCCCGGTCACGACAGCGGGCTCGATGCCGTACTGCTCGCGGAGGATGCGCGCGCCGCCCCAGGCGCCGACCGGGTCGTTGGCGCACAGCACGACGACGCTGAACGCGGCACGGATCGCGGGGTCGGCCAGGATCGCGTCGACGCCGTAGGCGCCGATCAGCCCGTCGCCGAGCTCGACGACGATCGCGCCGGGCCCGCGCGCGGCCAGTTCGGTCAGCAGGCTGCGCGTCAGGGCCGGGCCGTTGGCCGCCGTCGTCGTGACGATGCCCAGGTCGGAGAAGATCATCGTCGCGCTGGCGCCCGCGTCTTCCATCGCGAGGATGTCGCGGCGCAGCGCGACGCCGGTGGCCTTGCAGGCCGCGACGGTCAGGCCGTGGTGCCGCAGGCCCGCGACTATCGCGCAGGACGCGACCGTCTTGCCCGAATCCATGCAGGTGCCCGCGAGCGCGACGACCGGCACGCCGCCGGTGTCGAGCGGCGCGTCGGCGTCGTAGGCTGCGCGCCCGGCGCGGGCCGGTACGCCGATGCGCTCGCCGAGATAAGGGAAGTGCAGGACGGTGCCGAGCACCTCGCAGTCGAACGGCGCGCCGACGTCGGGATTGGCCGAATCGCAGATCCCCATGACGCCGCCGATGTTCAGCAGCTGGACCTGCTCGCCGACCGCCAGCGAGGCGGGCAGGTGACCGGAGTAGCCGCGCAGCGCCTTGCGGTGGCCGAGCGCGCCGACGACGACGTCGCCGCGGTTCACGGTCGCCATGCGGCCGCTGACCAGTTCGAGCTGGTTGTAGCGCGACTTGTTGTTCAGGACCCGCGCGGCGATCAGCACGCCTTCCTCGCAGGGAATCTCGTCGGCGAGGCGCAGTTCGGGGCCCAGGTTGCTGTGCTGCGCGACCGAGGCGATCTTGTCGACCAGGACGCTGCGCACGTCAGGCCGCTCCGCCGGCGCGCGTCTGCAGCGTGCCCGGCAGCGACAGCACGCGCGAGTAGCCGAGCGCGTCCGCCGGGGTCCACTCGCCCGCGCTCTCGCCGTAGACGCCGCGCGTCGCGGCCAACAGCGAGTGCGGCGAGCGCGTGCCTGTCACGAACAGGTTGCCGGGGCGCAGCCGCAGCATGACCTCGCCGGTGACCCGTCGCTGCGACGAAGCGAGCAGGGCTTCGATGTCGCGCGCCGCGAGGTCGAGCTGGCGACCCTCGTGGACCATGTCGCCGTAGGTTGCCGCAACGGCGTCCTTGATGCGTGACTGGTGCGCGCTCAGCACGAGCTTCTCCAGCTCGCGGTGCGCGACGATCAGCGTGACGGCCGCGGGCGCCTCGAAGGCGACGCGGCCCTTCGTGCCGAGCACGGTGTCGCCGAGATGGATGCCTCGGCCGATCCCGTAGCCGCCGGCGATCGACTCGAGGCGTTCGATCAGCGCGACCGGCTCGAATGCCTCGCCGTCGATCGACACCGGCACGCCGCGCTCGAAGCCGATTGCAAGCTCGCGTTCCGGCAGCGGCTCGGCAAACGCGCCGGCCGACAATACCCACGCGTCTTCCGGCAGCGCGAGTTCGGAGCCGAGCGTCTCGCGGCCGCCGATCGTGATGCCCCACAGCCCGCGGTTAACGGAATAGGTCGAGCCCTGCGGCGGCAGCGGCAGGTCGCGCTCGCGCAGGAACGCGAGCTGCTCGTCGCGCACCCAGCTGTTGTCGCGCACGGGCGCGAGCACCTCGAGCCCCGGGTTCAGCGTGCGCAGCGCGACCTCGAAGCGGACCTGGTCGTTGCCGGCCGCGGTGCAGCCGTGCGCCACCGTCGTCGCGCCGCGCTCGCGGGACAGGTGCGCGAGCGCAGCGGCCTGTACGCCGCGCTCGGCGCCGACGCAGAGCGGATACGCATGGCCGCGCATCACGTTGCCCGCGATCAGGAAGCGGATCACTTCGTCGAAGAATCGCTGCCGGCAGTCGAGCTGCAGGTGCTCGACGGCGCCGAGCGCGCGCGCACGCGCGGCGAGGTCGCGCGCGGCCGCGTCGTCGATGCCGCCGGTGTCGACCGTGACCGTGATGACCTCGCGGTCGTATTCCTGTTTCAGCCACGGCACACAGAACGAGGTGTCGAGGCCGCCGGAAAAGGCGAGGATGATCGGGGACGTGTCTTTGCTCACGGCGGGACTCCGTTGTTCAGCTGCTCAGTCGCCGCGGCACGGCGTGCTCGATGCGCGCGATCACGGCGCGCTGGGCGGCGGCGTTCGCCGTCGCGGTGAAGACGGTATCGTCGCCGCCGACGTTGCCGACGATCTCGGGCCAGCCGCAGCGGTCCAGCGCGAGCGCGACGCGCTGCGCGGCGCCGATCGCGGTATGGATGACGAGCAGGTTGGGGCCCGCGGCGCGCAGCCGTCGCAGCAGCGACGCGACCGCGGCGATCTCGTCCTCGCCGGCGCCCGTTTCCGGCAGCACGTAGCCGTCCCGGGTCTTCAGCGCACCGAGTTCGCGCAGGTCGCGACTCACGCTCGACTGGGTCGCGATCAGCCCGCGCGCCGTCAGCGCTGCGACCAGCTCCTGCTGGGTCGCGGCCGGCGCGCGGCGCAGCAGGTCGCGGATCGCCCGGCGGCGCTCGGTCGTGGTTCCGTTCGGGTCGGGCATTGGCTGGCCTGCATAAATATGCGCATAAAGCTAGCAGCATGCAGAAGGTCGGTCAAGGCCGGCGGTGCTTGGCCGCGGCGCCGGCAGTCTTTACCATCCGCCCGTCGCCATACACGGGGTAGATGACTGATGCTGGAGACCGTCGAGGTCTGCAAGGGGAGCGGCGCGGACGGCAGCGTGATCTGGCTGCACGGGCTCGGCGCCGACGGCCACGATTTCGAGCCGATCGTGCCCGAGCTCGCGCTCGATAAGCAGCTCGACCTGCGCTACCTGTTCCCGCACGCGCCGGTGCGCGAGGTGACGATCAACAACGGCATCGCGATGCGCGCCTGGTACGACATCGTCAGCCTCGACCGCGGCGGTCCGCAGGACGAGGACGGCATCCGCGAGAGCGCCCGGCAGCTTGACGAGCTGGTCGAGCGCGAGCTCGCGCGCGGCGTGCCGCGCGAGCGCATCGTGCTGGCCGGCTTTTCGCAGGGTGGAGCCATCGCCTTGCACACGGCGCTGCGCCAGCCCGAGCGCTATGCCGGGCTGATGGCCCTGTCGACCTGGCTGCCGCTCGGGGACGCGTTCCGCGCCGAGGTCATCGACGAGCCCGGGTCGCAGCCGCGCGAGTTGCCGGTATTCATCGCGCACGGCACCTTCGACCCGATGCTGCCGATTGCGCTCGGCGAGGCGACCCGCGCGGCGCTGGAAGAGGCCGGCTTCCGGCCCGAATGGCGCGCCTACCCGATGGCGCACGCGGTCTGCCCGGAAGAGATTCGCGACATCCGCAGCTGGTTGCTCCGGGTCTACGACAGCGCCCCTGCCTGAGGCGGGTCCAGCCGGAACTGGCGCTCGCCCGACTGGCGACCGTCCGCGCCGAAGCTGCGTTCCGCCACCAGCGTACGGCCGTCCTGCTCGACCAGCACCACGGTCGTGCAGCGCGTGCCGTAGCGCTCGTTCTTGATGAACGGCGCCGACACGGCGCGCGCCAGCTCGATCGGCAGGTCGCGGTCCAGCTCGCGCACCGGCGCCGGCGTCGTGTCCGCGAGCAGCTGCATCAGCGCGGTCGGCGACGGGTCGCCGCGTTCGAGCAGGCCGGCCAGGCCGGCGCGGCAGCGCTCGAGCTTCGGCCACGGCGTATCCAGCGTCGCGTTCGACAGCCCGTATATGCCGGGCTCGAGCAATCGCGCCGCGTCCTCGCGATTGCCCGTGTAACAGAGGCTGTCGGCATCCGCCGCCAGCAGGCTGAAGCCGGCGTAATGGCTGCCTTCGAGCGACCGCGCGTAAGCGAGCGGCGCGGTATCGCCGCTGACGAAGTCGCTGACCAGCCGGCCGCGGCTCGTCATGCCGGGCTCCGTCCGAAAGCGCTCGCGGTAGTTGGTGACCGTCGCGAAGCGCCCGCTGCGCGACAGCGCGAGCCAGGTGCCGCCCGCCTGCAGGTCGCGTCCGGCCAGCAGCCCGGGCTGGTCGGGCCACCAGTGCATCGCCTCCGCGGGCCGTGCGTGCAGCTCGTCACGATTGGCCGCAACGACCAGGCGATAGCGGGGGTGCGCGCGCCAGGCGAAGACGACGAGGCACATGCTCAGTCGTTCTCCCCGAGCCAGTCCTCGACCAGCCGCCGAGCGATCGACAGGCGCGGCGGCAGCCGCGGGAAACCGCTCTGCAGTTCCTTGCGCGTAAACCAGCGCGCGTCCTCGAGTTCGCCGTCGTTCAGGTGGATGTCGCGGCTCGCCGCGGTCGCGGTGAAGCCGAGCATCAGCGAGGACGGAAACGGCCACGGCTGGGAGCTGTGGTAACGGACCGCGTCGACGCGCACGTCCGTCTCCTCGCCGACTTCGCGGGCGACCGCGTCCTCGAGGCTCTCGCCCGGTTCGACGAAGCCGGCGATCGTCGAGTAGCGGCCCTCCGGCCAACTCGCCTGCCGGCCGAGCAGGCAGTCTTCGCCGTCTGTAACCAGCACGATGATCGCCGGGTCGACGCGCGGGAAATGCTGCGCGCCGCAGTCCGGGTTCACGCAGCGGCGGGTATTGCCGCCCGCGCTCGGCCGCGCGGCGCCGCCGCAGCGCGCGCAGTAGCGGTGCGCAGCATGCCAGAGCACGAGCGCGCGCGCGTGCGCGACGAGATTCGCCTCGTCGGCCGGCAGGATGCTGCCGAGGTAGCGCAGGTCGTGGAAGTCGCCGCGGTCGGAGAACGGCGGCTCGCCGGCCGCGTCGACCGGTACCGCGAACGCCGGGCGGTCCTGGTAGAGACCGAGAAACACGGGCTCGCTGCCGGTAAACGCCGCGAGGTCATCGCCGGCGAGCAGCACCGCGCGGTGCGGCTCCGGCGTCGCGAGGCAGCGGTCGCCGCGAATCGGGACGAACACCGCGTCGGGGCGCGCCAGTGCGCGCTCGAGCCAGCCCGCATCGCGCCGCCGGTGCGACGAGCGATCGACGAAGGCGCCGGCGAAAACGTTGTGTGCGGACATGCTCGAAGACCCGGAAGCGTGCGGCACCGCCCGCGGTGGGCGGCGCGGTGGCCGCAGTGTACCGGATTCGCGCGCGGCTCAGCGCAACAGTGTCGCCGTGCCGGCGGCGTTGGTCCTGCCGGCATTGAGCGCGCAGCCGGGACAGTGACCGCTGTCGAGCGCATAGCTGTCGCGAACGAAGCGCGAGCGGCAACCCGCGCAGCGCGACAGTCGCAGTTCGTCGTTCTGCGAGATGTTTTGCAGCAGGTTCCAGGCCCACTCGAAACTCAGGCGCGGCTGCCGGTGCAGCAGCCGGTAGGTTTCGAACGCGCGGCACAGGCGGTGGCCGTACTCGACGTCCGGACGCGGCCAGCAGGGATGCACGTTCAGGTCGCGGTCGATGCGCAGCAGCAGGTTGGCCGCGTACAGCGCGACCAGCGTCGTGGCCTCGAGTTGGTACAGCGGGTTCTTGACGAAGCGCGCGACCTGCTGCGGCGACTTGCCGCGCCGCCGGCGAACCCGCGGCCCGGCGCCGCCGCGGAAGTAAGTCGCGTACAGCTTGCGGATGCGGTCGTCGCTCAGCCCCGTGCAGGCCCGGATCGTGCGGGTCCGGGCTTCGTGCCCGATCATCCTCAAAGCCAGTTCGAACTGCTGCCGCTCCCCGGCGTAGCGGTCGTCTGTCAGGCGCATTTTCTTCTCTTTATGCTAGTTTAAGCCCATATGCAGTGCTATAAAACGGTATACGATCCATACATGGGATTGCAATAATAAACGCCGTTACCGGCGCTTCCTGCCAGAAACGGCCATCCGGGGAGAGGCTGATGGAGTACCGGGGACCCCAGGACAGCGACTACGAGAACGTCCGTGCGCTCAACCGCGCGCTGCTCGACCTGCTGGCGGCGGGCACGGCCGGGGACCGCTGGCTGGCGCCCCTGCCCGGGCCGCTCGCCGAGCGCTGCCGTCGCCTCGGCGTCGCGCGCCGGGCACGCCTGGCGGGCACGCCGTTCCTGCTGCTGACGTTTCGCGAAACGGACACCGAGCGCTGGGAAGGCCTGCTGGCGGCCGGGCGCAACCGGGACCTGTTCGCGAGCGCTCCGGACGCGCGCGAGACGCCGTTGCTCGATGCGACGCTCGGCTTCGCGTGGCAGCTGGCGCGTGCGAACGCCTACGCGGCGCGCCTGCTTTGCGGCGCCTCGTTGCACTGGTGCGAACTGGTCGCCGAACAGCCGCTGGTCCGCGTGCTCGCGGTCGCCGCCGATGCCGGGCTCGCGGGGCTGCGCCGCGCGGACGATCCGGTCCTCTGGCAGCGACTGCTCACCGACTGCACGGCGCCGGACCGGACGCTCTGCGAGGCCGCCCGCATCGCGGCGTTGCAGCGGGTGCTGACGAGCGTGCCCGGGCTGCCGCTAAAGCGGGCCGCCCGCCGGCTGGACGGCAGAACGCTGCGGGTTGCGGACGAATCGGGGCGCTGAAGGCGTCTGCGGGCGCGTATACAATACGCCGCCATGCATGCTCTCTCGATACGCGACCTCCGCAAGACCTATCCCAACGGCGTCGAAGCACTGAAAGGCATCGACTTCACGGTCGACGCCGGCGATTTCTACGCCCTGCTGGGACCGAACGGCGCCGGCAAGACCACGGCCATCGGCATCATCTGCTCGCTGACGCAAAAGTCTTCCGGCAGTGTCGAGATCTTCGGCCACAGCATCGACCGCGAACTCGAGGCGGCGAAATCCTGCCTCGGCCTGGTGCCCCAGGAGGTCAACCTGAACCTGTTCGACACGGTGCTGAACATCGTCGTCAACCAGGCCGGCTACTACGGCATACCGCGTCGCCTGGCCCACGAGCGCGCGGAGAAATACCTGACGGCGCTGAGGCTCTGGGACAAGCGCAGCGAACCGGCGCGCAACCTGTCCGGTGGCATGAAGCGCCGGCTGATGATCGCGCGGGCGCTGATCCACGAGCCGAAACTGCTGATCCTCGACGAGCCGACAGCTGGCGTCGACATCGAGATCCGGCGGTCGATGTGGGAGTTCATGCGCGAAATCAACCGGGCCGGGACGACGATCATCCTGACGACGCACTACCTCGAGGAAGCCGAGAGCCTGTGCCGGCACGTCGCGATCATCGACGAGGGCACGATCATCGAGAACGCCAGCATGAGCAGCGTGCTGCGCAAGCTGCAGCGCGAGGTGTTCGTGCTGAGCCTGCGCGACGCGGTCAGCGAGGCGCCGCAGCTCGACGGCTTCGAGGTGACGCGCATCGACGAATGCGAGCTCGAGGTGGCGATAGACGCCGGCAAGGACCTGAACCGGCTGTTCGCCGCACTGTCCGCCCAGGGTATCTCGGTGATCAGCCTGCGCAACAAGGCGAACCGGCTCGAAGAGATGTTCATGGGCCTGGTCGAGGGCAAGCAGGCCACGCGTCCCGGGGCCGCGGCATGAACATCGCGCTGAACTGGGTCGGCCTGCGGACGATCGTCATCAAGGAGATCGTCCGCGTGCTGCGCATCTGGGTGCAGACGATCGTGCCGCCGGCGATCACGATGACGCTCTACTTCATCATATTCGGCAACCTGATCGGCAGCCGCATCGGTCCGATGGACGGATACGATTACATGCAGTACATCGCACCCGGCCTGATCATGATGTCGGTGATCACGAACTCCTACGGCAACGTCGTCTCGTCGTTCTTCGGCGCCAAGTTCGCCCGGCACGTGGAGGAGATGCTGGTATCGCCGATGTCGAATGCCACGATCATCCTCGGCCACGTCGCCGGCGGCGTCATTCGTGGCCTGCTGGTCGGCGCGCTGGTGACGGTGATCGCGCTGTTCTTCACCGAGTTGCGGATCGAGCACCCGCTGGTCACCTTCTCCATGGTGTTGCTGTCGTCCACCGTGTTCGCGCTCGCCGGCTTCATCAACGCGATGTTCGCGAGGAAGTTCGACGACATTTCAATTATCCCGACTTTCGTGCTGACACCGCTGACCTACCTGGGCGGGGTGTTCTACTCGATCTCGCTGCTGCCCGAATTCTGGCAGAAAGTGTCGCTCGCGAACCCGATCCTGTACATGGTCAACGCGTTCCGCTACGGGATACTCGGCACGTCCGACATCACGATCACGCATGCCTACGTCATCGTGCTGCTGTTCGTCGCGATTCTTTTCAGCACCTGCATGCTGCTGATGAACCGCGGCGTCGGCATTCGGGGCTGACGATGTGCGGCCGCTTCGCCTTTTATTCCCCTGCCGAGGCGGCGGCCCGGTTGTTCGGCGTGGAGGATGCGCAGCCGGTCGAAGCCCGCTGGAACATCGCGCCGACCCAGTATGTCGCGAGCGTGCGCGAGGGCGATGACGGCCGCGAGCTCGTCATGCTGCGCTGGGGTCTCGTGCCGTTCTGGGCAAAGGAGCCGTCGATCGGCAACCGCATGATCAACGCGCGGGCTGAAACCGTCGCCGAGAAGCCCGCGTTCCGCGCCGCCTACCGCAAGCGCCGCTGCCTCGTGCTCGCCGACGGCTTCTACGAGTGGCACAGGGAAGGCGACGCCAAGACTCCGTACTTCATTTCTGCCGCTGACGGCGAGCCCTTCGCCTTCGCCGGGCTGTGGGAGAGCTGGACCGACAAGGAGTCCGGGGACGCATTGCAGACCGCGACGATCCTGACCACCGAGGCCGACGCATTCATGGGGCGCCTGCACCACCGGATGCCCGTGCTGTTGCGCGAGGCCGGAGCCGACCGCTGGCTGGGTCCGGACCAGGCTGAGCCGCTTGCCGCAGCGACCGACGCGCCGCGGCTGCAGGCCTGGCCCGTTGCAAAAACGGTGAACAACGCGCGCAACGAGGGGGCGGAGCTGATAGAGGCCGACGGCCCGACGCTGGGCGACGCGGCGGCGGGCTAGCGGCTCGTCGCAAACTCGTCCGCGGCCGGTTCGTCGTCAGGCCGCGGCAGGCGTGCTTCGCAGCGGGCGCGGGTTCCGCACTGCTGCAAGCCCGGGAGCGACGCCGGCGCCTCACGCCAGCGTCCGCGCGGCCGCATTTATCGACGGGCCGCTAGGCGAACTCTTCCGGCGAGCGCTCGCGCTGCAGCGCGACCACGATGGCGCCGGGACCGCTGTGTGCGCCGAGGGCCGAACCCAGTTCCGTGACGATCGAGCGGCTGATTGACGGCAGCCTCTCGCGCAGCAGCTGCTCGAACTCGCGCGCTTCGTCGGGACTCATCGCGTGTGCCACGGCCAGCCGCCACTCGAGCGACGGGTCGACCCGCGAAGCCACGTAGCGGGCGAAGCGCGGCAGGACGCCCTTGCGACCGAACAGCACGCCGCCGGCGGATACGCGCCCGTCGGGTTCCGTGCGCAGCACCGGGGTCAGCCGCAGCAGGTCCGCGAGCAGCTTGCGCGAGGCGGGCACGCGGCCGCCGCGCACGCCATAGCGCAGGTCCTTGACCACGCCGAAGGTGTGGGTTTCCGCTATCACGACGTCGAGCGCGCGCAGCGTGCGCTCGATATCGAGGCCGGCGGCCGCGCACTCGGCGGCGAACACCGCGATCAGCCCCTGCCCCAGCGACGCGTTGAGCGAGTTCACGACGTGCACGCGGCCGCCGGCGCTGACCCGCTCGGCCGCCGCCTGCGCCGCCTGCAGCGTGCCGCTGACCCGGCCGGTGACGTTGATCGACAGCACGTCGCGGAAGTGGCTGGCGAGAAACTGGAACTGGCGGCGGAAATCGCCGGGCGACGGCTGCGAGGTCGTTGGGTGCAGCGGGTTGCGCCGGAGTTCGGCGAAGAACTCCTCGGCCGAGATGCTCACCTTGTCGAGAAAGCCGCGGTCGCCGAACTGCACGCGCAGCGGGACCATGTGGATGTCGAGGCGCTCCATGTCCGAATCGTCGATGTCGGCGGCCGAGTCGGTGATGACGGCAAACCTGGCCTGGCGTTCGTGCGAGCTGTGCTGTTGCCGGCGCATGTCGTCGGCCTTCTCGCCGCTCAGCACGCCGAAGCGCGCCGCCAGTTCGAAGACCTGCTGCGGCTCGTCGACGTGAATGTGGATCTTGGCCTTGCGCTTCGTCCCGGCGAGCACGAGCGAATCGCCGAGCTCCGCCAGCGCCTCGCGCAGCTTGCGGCGATCGATCTCCGTGCCGGTCACGAGGCACTCGGTGCAGTAGCGATAGACGGGGTCACCCTCGTCCGCTGCCGGCATTTCGACGGCGACGTCCTCGAGCGAGACGTGCTCCGGCAGCGCCGTCACCGTGCCGTCGACCAGGTAGTCGCTGATGCCCTCGAGCAGCGCGAGGAAGCCCTTCGCACCGGCATCGACGACGCCGGCCTTTTTCAGTTCCTCGAGCTGCTCGCGGGTTTTCGCCAGCGCCCGCCGGCAGTCCGGCAACGCCGCCTGCATGAGCGTGGCGAAGTCGTGCGGCGCGTCCGTCGCCACCTGGCGCTCGAGGCTCGCCGCGAAGGCGTTGATGACCGACAGGATCGTGCCCTCGCGCGGCCTGGCGAGCGCGTCGCGCGCGTACTCGCTGCCGCGGGCCACCGCGCGCGCGAACGTGTGCGTCGAGAAACGCGTGAGCTGCTCGCCGGCATCCGAAACGCCCTGGAAGAACTGCGCGACGATCGCGCCCGAATTGCCGCGCGCGCTGTCGAGCAGCACGTCCGCGAGGCGGGTCAGCAGCGTGCCGAGGTGCTTGCCGGGTGGGCGCTGCAGGGTGCCGAGCGCCGCGCCGAGCGACAGGCTGAGGTTGGTGCCCGTATCGCCGTCGGGGACCGGGAACACGTTGATGCTGTTCAGTGTTTCCTGTTCGCTGATGACGCGGTGGATGCCGGAGCGCAGCGCCTGCGCGAAGCGGTCGCTGCCGAGCGTCTGCGGGGACGGCTGCGCCACGGGGGGCGCTACTCGCGCGGCAGCAGGAACACCGTCCCGCGCTGTTCGAGCACGACGCCTTCCGGGCTGATCTCGCGCACGACGGGGCCTTCCGCGAGGCGTTCGCTCTCGCGGTACTTGTTCATGTTGACGAACACGAAACGGCGCGACGGCTCCGGGCTCCAGACGTGGATGTCGAGATGCAGGTCCGGCAGCGCGAGCGTTCCGTTCGCCCGCAGCTCGGTCAGCGTGGGCGGAATGGCCGCCGCCGTGGCCGCCGTCGGACCGCGCGGCGGCGCCGGTGACGACGCCGTTGCGCCGGCAGGCGGCGGAGCGTCGCCACGGCTGCCGTCCTGCGCATCGGGCATCGCCGCGGCCGCCGGC
>ERZ869936.650-NODE-650-length-30477-cov-5.312767_pt1 | contig 30477 bp, 30 predicted proteins | sample MGYA00520876_ERZ869936 | MGnify/ENA primary metagenome ERZ869936 (study PRJEB32218, sample SAMN09650985) | biofilter metagenome | isolation source: enrty point of leading RO module | place: Saudi Arabia: Thuwal, RO plant located on Red Sea | collected 2016-02-17 ... | reverse complement strand
CAGTGCGGCAATGATTACTGTCCCGGCAGGGCCACGCTGCCGGACCTGCTTGCATACATGGACACGGTCACCAAGCCGATCTTTGCCGCGCTCTCGGGGCCGACCATGGGCGGCGGCCTGGAACTGGCGATGGCCTGTCATTACCGCTGTGCCGCGCCCGGCACGCAACTCGCGCTGCCGGAGGTGAAGCTTGGCATCCTGCCCGGGGCCGGCGGCACCCAGCGCCTGCCGCGCCTGATCGGCGTCGATCGAGCGCTGGAGATGATGGTGGGTGGCGACCCGATCGGCGGTGAGCAGAGCAAGGAACTCGGCCTGGTGGACGAACTGGTGAACGGCGAGTTGCGCCAGGCGGCACTGTCCTGGATTAGGCGCAGGCTGCAGGACGGGGCAGGCGTGCGCCGCGTCAGCACGCTCTCGCCGGCGCTGGAGCAGCCGGCCGAAGCGTTCTTTGCCGGTGCGCGTGAACGCGTCGCCAGAACGTGGCGGGGCTACCCGGCGCCGCTCGCCATCGTGAACTGCGTCGAGGCTGCGGTGGGTATGCCCTTCGCCAAGGGCATCGCCTTCGAGCGCCAGCAGTTTCTCGGGCTGGTGCGCACGCCGGAGTCGGCTTCACTGCGGCATCTGTTCTTCGCCGAACGGCAGGCGGCGAAAATTCCCGACCTGCCGGCGGAAACGCCGGCGCTCGAAATCAGAAAAGCGGCGGTGATTGGCGCGGGCACCATGGGCGGCGGCATCACCATGTGCTTTGCCAATGCCGGCATTCCGGTCACCGTGATCGAAATGGCGCAGCCCGCGCTGGACAAGGGCCTCGAGACAATTCGCGGCAACTATGCGGCCACGGTGTCCAAAGGGCGGCTCACGCAGGAAAAGATGGATCAGCGCATGGCGTTGATTTCATCCAGCACGGATTTCGCTGCCGTCAAGGACGCGGACATCGTGGTCGAGGCGGTGTTCGAGGACATGGCGGTCAAGAAGGAAGTCTTCGCCACTCTGGACAAGACCGCCAAAGCCGGCGCGATTCTCGCGACCAATACCTCTACCCTGGACGTGGACGAAATTGCGCGTTCGACCGGGCGGCCGCAGTCGGTGCTTGGGCTGCACTTCTTCAGCCCGGCCAACGTGATGCGGCTGCTGGAGGTGGTGCGCGGTGCCGGGACTTCGCATGCCGTGCTCGCCACCGGCATGAAGCTGGGCAAGCGCCTGGGCAAAGTGCCGGTGTGTGTCGGGGTGTGCGACGGCTTCGTCGGCAACCGCATGATTCATCCCTACCTGAAGGAAGCCGGCTTCCTGCTGGAAGAGGGCGCGCTGCCGCAGCAGGTGGATGCTGCCATCGAGGCCTTCGGCTTCGCGATGGGGCCGTTCCGCATGAGCGACCTCGCCGGTCTCGACGTCGGCTGGTACATCCGTCGACGCCAGGCGGCCACCCGCCCGCCGCAGGAACGCTATTCGAAGATCGCCGACACAATCTGCGAGCGCGGCCGCTTCGGGCAGAAGACCGGCGCCGGCTACTATCGTTACGAGAAGGGAAAGCGCGATGCGCTGCCCGACCCGGATATCGAGGCGCTGATCGTGCAGGCCTCGCGCGATGCCGGTATCGCGCGGCGCCAGATCTCCGAACGCGAGATCGTCGAGCGGCTGCTGTATGCCCTGGTCAATGAAGGCGCGCGCATTCTGGAGGAAGGCATTGCCCAACGCGCCTCCGACATCGACGTCATCTATGCCTTCGGCTATGGTTTTCCGCGCTATCGCGGCGGCCCGATGTTCTATGCCGATACCGTCGGCCTGGAGCACGTTGTTTCCGCCATCGCCCATTTCCGCGAAGGCTATCGGGCGGAGCACTGGCAGCCGGCGCCGCTGCTGGCCAAGCTCGCGGCTGAAGGTGGCAAGTTCAACGGTTAGGAGTGAACCACGGAGGACAGGGAAGACACGGGGAATGACCTCAGAGAAACCAGGACGAACCACCAAGACACCCAGAACAGCAAGAAACGGCACAAGCACGCCGAATGCTTTTCTTGGTGGCGTTGGTGTCTTGGTGGTTCGATCATGCTTTTGATGTTCTCCGCGTCCTCCGCGTGCTCCGCGGTGAGAGTCCTGAAATTTCGGGGAGAGTGAAATGGCTGAGGCAGTCATCGTTTCCACCGCCCGCACGCCGCTCGCGAAGAGCTGGAAGGGCGGGTTCAACATGACCCATGGCGCGACCCTGGGCGGGCATGCGGTGAGGGCGGCGCTGGAGCGCGCCGGCGTTGAGCCGGGCGAGGTCGAAGACGTGATCATGGGCTGCGCCAACCCGGAGGGCGCCACCGGCATGAACATCGCGCGGCAGATCGCGCTGCGCGCCGGCCTCCCGGTGACCGTCTCCGGCGTGACGGTCAACCGGTTCTGCTCTTCCGGCCTGCAGACGGTGGCGCTGGCCGCGCAGCGCATCCTGGGCGGCGAGGCGGACGTCTTTGTGGCGGGTGGCGTCGAGTCGATCTCCTGCGTGCAGAACGAGATGAACACGCACTTTCTTCACGAAGAATGGCTGGACGCCCACAAGCCCGAGATCTACTGGACGATGCTGCAGACCGCCGAGAACGTGGCGAAGCGCTACAAGATCGGGCGCGAGGCGCAGGACCGCTATGGCGCGCGCAGCCAGCAGCGGGCCGCCGCGGCCCGGGCGGCGGGCAAGTTCGACGACGAGATCGCGCCCATCGCCACCCGCATGAAGCTGGTGGACAAGGAAACCGGCCGGGAGTCGGTGAAAGAGGTCACGGTCTCGCAGGACGAAGGCATTCGGCCGGATACGACGTACGAAGGCGTGTCGCAGATCCGGCCGGCGCTGGAGGGCGGCGTCATCGCCGCCGGCAATGCCAGTCAGTTCTCCGACGGTGCGTCGGCCCAGGTAGTGATGAGCGACCGCGCCGCGGCGGCGCGCGGACTCACGCCGATGGGGGCATTCCGCGGCTTCGCGGTCGCCGGCTGCGAGCCGGACGAGATGGGCATCGGGCCGGTGTTCGCCGTGCCGAAACTGCTGAAGCGCGCCGGACTGAAGATCGAGGACATCGACCTGTGGGAGCTGAACGAGGCGTTCGCGGTGCAGGTGCTTTATTGCCGCGACAAGCTGGGCATCCCCGATGACCGGCTCAACGTCAACGGCGGGTCGATCGCGGTCGGCCACCCATACGGCATGACCGGCAGCCGGCTGGTCGGACATGCGCTGATCGAAGGCCGGCGGCGCGGCGCGAAGCGGGTCGTCGTCACCATGTGCATCGGCGGCGGCATGGGCGCGGCAGGGCTGTTCGAAGTGGTCTGAGGCCCCGGCATGTCGCTCCGAGCCCGACCCGAATGGCGCATGCGCGCCGCCCGCAGGCGGACAGCCGAGGTCCGGCGCGCATGAGTTCCCGGCTGCTGAACGCGCGCGATGTCGAGTTTCTGCTCTACGAGCTGCTCGATGTACAGGCGCTGATCTCGCGCGAACGCTTCGCCGAGCACAGCCGCGAGACCTTCGACGCCGCACTGGCCACTGCCGCGCAGATCGCCGCGGAAAAGTTCGCGCCGCACAACCGCAAGTCGGATCTCAGCGAGCCGCGCTTCGTGGACGGGCGGGTACAGATGATTCCGGAAGTGGGCGAAGCGCTGGGCGCGCTGCGAAAGGCCGGCTTCATCGCCGCGATGCAGGACTACGAGCGCGGCGGCATGCAGCTGCCCGTCGTGGTGGCCCAGGCATGCATGGCCTGGTTTCACGCAGCCAATGTGTCGACGTCGGCCTATGCCTTCCTGACCATGGCCAACGCCAACCTGATCGACGCGTTCGGCAGCGCCGCGCAGAAGGCGCGCTATTTGCCCCCGCTGTTCGAGGGCAGATTCTTCGGCACGATGTGCCTGTCGGAGCCGCAGGCCGGCTCCTCGCTCGCCGAGGTGCGAACGCTCGCGACGCCGCAGCCGGACGGCAGCTATCGGCTGCGTGGCAGCAAGATGTGGATTTCCGGCGGCGAGCACGAGTTGAGCGAGAACATTGTGCACCTGGTGCTGGCGCGCATCGAGGGCGCGCCGCCGGGGGTCAAAGGCATATCCCTGTTCTCGGTCCCGAAGTACCGGGTAAATGACGATGGCAGCCTGGGCGAGCGCAACGACATCGCGCTGGCCGGCCTGAATCACAAGATGGGCTATCGCGGGACCACCAACTGCGTGCTGAACTTCGGCGAGAAAGGCGGCGCCTGGGGCGAACTGATCGGCGAGGCGAACAAGGGCCTTGCCCATATGTTCCAGATGATGAACGAGGCGCGCATCGTGGTCGGCCTCGGCGCGGCGGCGCTCGGCTATGCCGGGTATCTCCATTCGCTCGCCTATGCGCGTGAACGCGTGCAGGGGCGGCTGCCCGGCAACAAGAACCCCGATCTGCCGCCGGTGCGCATCGTGGAGCATGCCGATGTGCGCCGCATGCTGCTCGCGCAGAAGGCGTATGTGGAAGGGGCGCTGGCGCTGTGCCTGTACTGCGCGCGGCTGGTCGATGACCAGAAGACCGCGCCCGCCGACAAGACGCGTCGGGAAGCCCGCCTTCTGCTCGACATCCTCACGCCGGTGGCCAAGGCCTGGCCGTCCCAGTACTGTGTCGAGGCGAACAGCCTGGCGATCCAGGTACTCGGCGGCTACGGTTACACCCGCGAGTACCCGGTGGAGCAGTTCTATCGCGACAACCGTCTGAATCCGATCCACGAAGGCACCAACGGCATCCAGGCGCTCGACTTGCTCGGACGCAAGGCCGCCATGGACGACGGTGCGGCGATCCAGCTGCTCGCGCGCGAGATCACCCTGACTGCCCGGGAGGCGGAGGCCAGCGACTCGCCGGAGCTGGCCGCCAGCGCGCAGGCCCTGGTCGCGGCGCTGGACCGGGTCATGGACGTCACCCGCACGCTGCTGTGCGCCAGCGGTCGTGGCGAGACCGATCTGGCGCTGGCCAACGCCAGCGTCTATCTCGACCTGGTCGGGCACACGGTGCTTGCGTGGCTGTGGCTGCGGCAGGGGCTGGCCGCGCTGAACGGTCTGACCGCCGATCCGGACACGCACAGCGACTTCTACCAGGGGAAGCTGCAGGCCTGCGCGTACTTCTTTCGCTGGGAGCTGCCGAAGACCGAGCACTGGTACAACCTGCTGATCTCGATCGATCGCACCTGCTTCGAGATGCAGGACGGCTGGTTCTGATCCGCGCGCGCAACACGGGAGTCGCGACGATGAGCGTGAAGAAATTGCTGGACCTGTCGGGCAAGTGCGCCCTGATCACGGGCGGCTCGCGCGGTCTGGGATTGCAGATGGCCGAAGCCCTCGGCGAGATGGGCGCGAAAGTCGTCATCACCGCCCGCAAGGCCGCCGAGCTGGACGAAGCCAGGGCGCATCTCGCGAAGCAAGGCATCGAGGCGCTCACCGTCGTGAATGATCTGCAGGACCGCGACGCGGTCAAGCCGATGGTGGAGTCGGTCCTCGGGCGCTTCGGCCGTATCGACGTGCTCGTGAACAACGCGGGCGCGACCTGGGGTGCGCCGGCCGAGGAGCATCCACTGGATGCCTGGCACAAGGTCATCAATCTCAATCTCACCGCCGTGTTTCTGCTGTCGCAGACGGTGGGCAGGTTGGCGATGATCCCGAACCGCTATGGCCGAATCATCAACATCGCGTCGGTCGCCGGCCTGGTGGGTACCGACCCCGGCTTCATGCCGACCATCGCCTACAACGCCAGCAAGGGCGGCGTGGTGAACTTCACCCGGTCGCTGGCGGCGGAGTGGGCGCGCTTCAATATCACCGTCAACGCGATTGCGCCGGGCGTGTTCCCGTCGAAAATGTCGGCCGGCATGATCGATCGCGCCGAGGAATACATCCTGAACCAGACGCCGCTCAAGCGGCTGGGCGGCGACGAGGACCTCAAGGGGGCGGTGGTGCTGCTGGCGTCCGATGCCTCGGCCTACATCACCGGCCAGACCATTGCGGTCGACGGCGGCTTCTCCGCGATCTGAGGCGCCTATGCCGGCAAGCCGCCAGAAGGCCGGGTTCAACATCCACGTACCCTTCATCGAGCATCTGGGCATTCGCATTACCGAGAAACGCGAGGGCCTGGTCAGGGTGCGCCTCGAAACCCGTCCGGAGCTGGAGAACAGCTGGGGCTCGGTGCACGGCGGCGTGCTGATGACGCTGCTGGACGTGGCGCTGGCCAGCGCCGGCCGTGCGCTCGACGAACAATGCAACGGCGCAGTGACGGTGGAGCTCAAGGTGAACTTCATCGCCGCTGCCAAGGGCCCGGTGCTCGGCGAGGGCCGCGCCCGCTGGGCCGGCCGCTCCCTGATCTTTTCCGAGGGCGAGCTCACGGCCGAAGACGGCACCCTGCTGGCCAAGGCCACCGGCACCTTCAAGCTGCTGTACCCGCAGAAAGATGATTGAACCCCGGAGTACGCGGACTGAACACCAAGGTCTCGAAGCGAAACACGAAGGCACGAAGTATTGCCTGCCGTCGATTCAGGCGCCGTGGTTTTTTCCTTCGTGCCTTCGTGCCTTCGTGTCTTCGTGGTTTGCTGTTCTTCCTTGAGTGCCCTGGGTGGGCGCCGTGGTTCAAAATCGAAAAGAGTCAGCCAAACAATAAACGGGGACACCAATGCCGCTCGACCTGCAGATTGAAACCGTCGTCAACCTCGTCAAGCAGGCCAACGCGCCGGAGTTCTGGCAGCTCACGCCTGATCAGGCGCGCGAGCAGTACCTGCTGCGCGTCAACAAGCTGAAGGCGCGCGAGCCCATTCACCGCAGCGTCGACCGGCGCATCCCCGGGCCGGGCAGCGAACTGCCGATCCGCATTTACACGCCGCGCGAGCCGAAGCCCGGCGAGAAGCTGCCGGTGCTGGTCTGGTACCACGGCGGCGGGTTCGTGATCGGCGATCTGGAAACCCATGATTCAGCCTGCCGGCTGCTGGCGAACCAGGCGGACTGCCTGGTCGTAGCGGTGGATTACCGGCTGGCGCCGGAGTACAAATTCCCCGCCGCAGTGGAAGATTGCCAGGCAGCGTTGCGCTGGGTGGCGCAGCATGCGGCGGAGCTGGGCGGCGACCCGCAGCGCATTGCGGTGGGCGGCGACAGCGCCGGCGGAAACCTGGCGACCGTGGTGGCGATTCTGGCCCGCGATGCGGGCTATCCGAAGCTTGCCTTCCAGTTGCTGATTTATCCGTGCACCGCGCCGGAACCCGAGTTGCCGTCCCACCACAAGTTCGCCCAGGGCTATGTGCTCACCCGCAATACCGTGACCTGGTTCTACAAGCAGTATCTTCGCAGCCGGGCCGATACCCGGGATTTCAGGTTCGGGCCGCTCATTGCCGAGGACTTGTCCAACCTTCCGCCGGCACTGGTGATGACCGCGGGTTACGACCCGCTGCGCGACGAAGGAGTGGACTATGCGAAGAAGCTGATCGAGGCCGGCAACCGCGTGACGTTGATGAACTACGAGGGCGCGATCCACGGCTTTTACCTGATGGGCGGCGCGGTCGATCTGGCGAAGCACGCGGTGGCCGAATCGGCGCGGCTGCTGCGCGAGGCGTTGGCCGCGTCGCGCTGAATGATCTTCTTGATGGCGAAACACGACGGCACGAAGACACGAAGACGAGAAGGTCTCTTGCTCGGGCCCCCGGAGACTGCGCGTCGACTTTCGCTGAATCGCGTCACGTGGATCCGCCAGTCGAAACGGGTCAGCTTCATGAGTGGCGCTGCGCGCGTCGATACCGGTTCGGCGCCGAACCGAAACTCCCGCGCGTCCGCCACGCTCGAATTCCCTTCGTGTCTTCGTGTTTCGTTTGTAAGCTTTTCAGACATCAGTCCGCAACGAGGAAAACGAAAATGGCTGCATTGACGGGCAAGGTCGCATGGATTACCGGCGCGGGCAGCGGCATCGGGCTGGCCGGCGCCAGGGCGCTGGCCGAGGCCGGGGCCGCGGTCATTCTGAGCGGCCGGCGCAAGGAGACGCTGGCGCCCGAAGCCGAGAAGCTCGCCATCCGCGGGTTTCGCGCAGAGATCGAGCCGCTGGATGTCGCCGACAGGCAGGCGGTCAGAAAATGCGCCGAGCGGATCGTATCGCGCCACGGCGGCGTCGACATTCTGGTCAACAGTGCCGGACTGAACACGCCGAACCGCTACTGGAAGAATCAGACGCCGGAAGGCTGGGATGATGTCGTCGGCATCAACCTGGATGGCAGCTTCTATACCGTTCATGCGGTGCTGCCGGGCATGCGGGTGCGCAAGAACGGCCTGATCGTCAACATCTCGTCCTGGGCGGGCGTGTTTCATCCCAAGCTGACCGGCGCCGCCTACAACGCCAGCAAGCATGCGGTGGTCGCGATGACCGAAACCATCAACATGGAAGAAGGCGTGAATGGCATCCGCGCCTGCGCGATCTGCCCGGCGGAAGTGGCCACGCCGATTCTCGACCGGCGCCCGGTGCCGCCCAGCGCGGAGGATCGGGCACGCATGCTGCAGCCTGAGGATCTCGGCAATACCATCCGGTTCATCGCCGAGCTGCCGCCGCATGTGTGCATCAATCAGCTGATCATCAGTCCGACGTGGAACCGGATGTACATCGAGAGCCTGTGAACGCGGTGGCGTTTCGCGGTCTGTGCTGCCCGGCGCGGATTGAGCCGGCACGGTGATCGAGCTGCTGCCGATCTGCGGCCTTCCGTCGCACTCCGCGGCGCTGCGGCCGGCGGTGCGCGCCTTCGTGCGCGAATACTGCGAGCGAGTGCCACTGGAGGCGCGCGCGCGCTCCTGGATGGATTTCGATGCCGATTTCAGCCGGGCGCTGGCGCGGCGCGGCTGGGTAGGACTCACCCTGCCGAAGCAGTACGGAGGCGCCGGGCTGGATGCGTTTTCGCGGTTCGTCGTGATTGAAGAGCTGCTGGGCAGCAGCGCGCCGGTCGCCGCCCACTGGATCGCGGACCGGCAAAGCGGCCCGCTGATTCTCAGATTCGGCACCGAGGCGCAGAAGCGGTTTTTCCTGCCGCGCATCTGCCGCGCCGAGGCTTTTTTCTGCATCGGCATGAGCGAACCGCAATCGGGATCGGACCTCGCCAGCGTGCGCACGCGCGCAACCCGCAGCGCATCCGGGTGGCGGCTCAACGGCCAGAAAATCTGGACCACCAACGCCCATCGCTCGCATTACATGATCGCGCTGGTGCGCACGTCCGGCGGCCCGGAAGACCGGCACAAAGGCCTCTCGCAGCTGATCGTCGATCTGGCGGCGCCGGGTGTGAGTGTGCGTCAGATCCGGGACCTGACCGGCGACGCGCACTTCAACGAAGTGTTCTTCGACGACGTCGAACTGGGCGAAGACGCGCTGATCGGCGGCGAGGGCGCCGGCTGGGAGCAGGTGACCGCCGAGCTCGCCTTCGAGCGCAGCGGTCCGGAGCGTTTCTATTCCAGCATCGCGCTGTTCGATTTGTGGCTGGCTTATCTGCGCGCGCGGGGCGGCGCGGACACGGCAACCCGCGAGCTGGCGGGGCGGGTCCTGGCGCGGCTGATGGCGCTGCGGGCGATGTCGGTGTCGGTGACCGCCATGCTCGCGCGCGGCGACAGCCCGGTGGTGGCGGCCGCGCTGGTGAAGGACCTCGGCACCGAGCTGGAGCAGTTCATCCCGCATGCGCTCGCCGAATCGCTCGGCCGCGAACCGGGCCAGCCGATTCCCGACGGTCTCGCGCAGGCGCTGGCCTACGTGACGCAGATCTGCCCGACCTATTCGCTGCGCGGCGGTACCCGCGAAATCCTGCGGGGCGTGATCGCCCGCGGGCTGGGACTGCGCTGAGGGTGGCGATGGACAGCCTGCTGCACGACGCGCTGGACCGTCTGCTTGCCGCAGCGTCGCCGCCGGGCACCGTGCGCGAGATCGAGGCGGGCGGCACGCCGCAGGCGCTGTGGCGCCAGATCGTTGACTCCGGGCTTGCCGACGCCATGGTCGAAGAGGCCCGGGGCGGCGGCGGCGCGCGCCTGGACGACGCGTTTTCCCTGTTTGCCCTCTGCGGCCGACATGCGCTGCCGCTGCCCCTGGCGCACACCCTGGCGGTGCGCAGTCTGTGCGCGCGGACCGGCGTCGAAGCCCCGAATGGGCCGATTGCCATCGCGCCGCACCCGGTGGCCAGCGCGGATGGGGCGCTGCTCTGCCGTCACGTGCCGTACGGGCGGGTGGCGCAATGGGTCGTCGTGTATCAGGACAGTCCGGCAGCTGGCGCAGCGGCGAGGCTGCTGCCGGTCGGGGTGGAGAACTGCCGCGACACCGGCATCCACGGCAGCCTGCAGGCGCATCTGCGTTGGTCGGCGCCGCCGTCGTCCGGTGTGGTGCTCGCGGCGCCGCTGCCCTGGCTGGACATCGCGGCCGCCATCACCGCGGCGCAGATGGCCGGCGCGATGGAGGCGGTGCTTGCCTTGACGCTGCGCTACGCAGCCGAGCGCAGCCAGTTCGGCCGGCCGATCGGCAGTTTCCAGGCGATCCAGCAGCAGCTTGCCGTGCTGGCCGAGCTGAGCATGGCCACCCGCATCGCGGCCGAGCTCGGCTGCCGCGAAGCCGCCCCCGGCGTGCCCGACCCGCTTTTGGCCGCCGCCGCGAAGGCCACGGCGGCCGAGGCGGCAGGCACGGTGGCATCCATCGCGCATGCGGTGCACGCGGCCATCGGCATCACCGAGGAATACGACCTCCAGCTCTTCACCCGCCGGCTGCTGGAGTGGCGAACCGACTATGGCGCGGCCGGCTTCTGGCAGCGACGCCTCGGCGACGCGCTGCTCGCATCCTCCGCGTCGTCCACGCTTGAATTCATGCTGCCGGCATTGTTTCCGGGCGCGGCGCCCGGCCCGGCGTCCGATGATTCGCAACCCGGAGATCCGACATGAGCCAGTTTCTGTTGTTCGAGCAGCAGGGCGCGGTGGTCACTCTGACCATGACTCAGCCCGACATCCGCAATCCGCTGACCGGCAACACTGCCGCGGCGGAGTTCGTCGACGCCTGCACGCGCATCGCCGCCGACCCGCGGGTGAAAGCCGTTATCGTTACCGGCGCCGGCCCGGCCTTCTCCGCGGGCGGCAACGTCAAGGACATGCGCCGATTCTTCGAACAGCACATCGCCCCGGCCGCCATTCGCGAGGAATACCGCCAGGGCATCCAGCGCATTCCGCTGGCGCTCTACAACCTCGAGGTGCCCACCATTGCCGCGGTCAACGGCCCGGCGATCGGCGCGGGCTGCGACCTCGCCTGCATGTGCGACATCCGCATCGCCTCCGAGAAGGCGAGCTTCGCGGAGAGCTTCGTGAAGGTCGGCATCATCCCCGGCGATGGCGGCGCCTGGCTGCTGCCGCGTGCGGTGGGTCTGTCGAAAGCCGCCGAGATGAGCTTCACCGGCGATGCCGTCGACGCGAAGGAAGCGCTTGCCTGCGGTCTGGTGTCGCGCGTGGTGCCGCCGGAAAGGCTGATGGAAGAGGCCAATGCCCTGGCCGCGCGCATCGCGAAGAATTCCGGCGCGGCCTTGCGCATGACCAAGCGCCTGCTGCGCGAGGGGCAGCATGTGCGGCTGGATTCATTGCTCGAGCTGTCCGCCGGCCTGCAGGCGGTCGCGCACAAGACGCCGCAGTTCAGGGAGGCAGTGATGGCCTTTATCGAGAAAAGGCCACCGGTATTCGGCGACGACTGAAGATCGGATCCGATTGGCCGGTGTGCAGGCAGGCGAATCTGGACATGGTGACAATTGCGATCGACGGCCTCGCTGCTGGAGCCAATCCGGTCGCTCGTCACATGCAATGAGCCGGTGAACGAGATTCTGCCGCACTCCATGGCCTCGATCGACATTGACGGGCGCCATTTTTCGAAGGCAAGGCCGGCTATTCGGCACATTTCGACTAAACCCGCGCCAGCCTGGACCTGCTGCTCTGGCCGGAACTGCGCAACTGCCACATCATCATTCTCGCCAACAAGCAGCACAGCGACGGCATTTACTTCTCGCGCATCAGCATCGACCAGCTGATCTTCTTCCTCAAACGAATGGCGTACCCCGATGAGCTCTGCCGTTTCGCCGAGGATCACCGCGACGAGCTCGACCATCAGCTCTACGACGTGGGCTTCGATTACCGGATGGAGGGTGGCAAGGTCGTGGTGCTGAAAAGCGGGTACTACCGGCTTTTCTGAAGGGGGCACCGTTATATAGGACGGCGCGCTTCCTTGATGGCCTGAACGCCGGAGTGCGGGCTTCGGATCCGCGCGGTTGTCAACGCGCCATCAGGAAATCCACCGCCAGCGCCGCCAGCGACCGGGCGCCGGCCAGCAAGCCCGATTCGTCGATGAAGAACCGCGGCGAGTGGTTCGGTTCGGCCTGCGCCATGTCCTGGCTGGGCGGCGTGATGCCGACGAAATAGAACAGGCCGGGCACCTTCTCCTGGAAGTAGGAAAAATCCTCCGCGACCATTACCCGCGGCTGCAACCTGAGCTTGCCGTCGCCGGCGATGCGCTTCAGCGTCGGCAGCATTTTTTCGGTGAGTGCAGGGTCGTTGCTGGTGACCGGCACTGCCTTGTCGATGGTGACGGTGGCGTGCGCGCGGTTGGCTTCGGCGATCGCGCCCGCGACATGGCGGATGCGCGCGTGGATGTCGCGCTGCATGTCGGTGTCGAAGGCGCGAATGGTGCCGGACATCGTCACCTCGTCGGGGATGATGTTCTTGCGCGTGCCGCCGTTGATGGTGGCGATGGTCACCACCGCCGGCTCCTTCGATACGTCTATCTGGCGCGACACGATGTTCTGAAGGCCGGTGAGAATCTGCGCCGAGGTGATCACCGGATCGACGCCTTTCCACGGCCAGGCGCCATGGGTCTGGGCGCCCTTAACCGTGATGTAGACCCAGTCGGCGCTCGCCATCAGCGGCCCCGGACGGTACGTGAGGGTGCCGGCGGGGATGCCGGCGATCACATGCAGGCCGAAGATGGCGTCCGGCCGCGGGTTGTCGAGCACGCCTTCTTCCACCATCAGCGGCGCGCCGCCGCGCTCGCCCGGCGGTGGACCTTCCTCCGCCGGCTGGAAGATAAACTTCACCGTTCCGGGCAATTCGTCCTTGACCGCGGCGAGCGCCTCCGCCACGCCCATCAGGATGGCGATGTGGGCGTCATGGCCGCAGGCGTGCATCACGCCCACGGTCTGGCCGAGGTATTCCGCGGTTGCCGTCGACTTGAAGGGCAGGTCGAGCGTCTCGGTTACCGGCAGCGCGTCCATGTCGGCGCGCAGTGCCACGACCGGACCGGGCCGGCCGCCTTTGAGCAGGCCGACCACGCCGGTGTGGGCGATGCCGGTGCGCACCTCCAGGCGGAGTCCGCGCAGGTGGGCGGCGATGGTCTCCGCGGTCCTGAACTCGCGGTTGGAAAGTTCGGGGTGCCGGTGGAAATGCCGGCGCCACTCGATGATGCGCGGTTCCAGCACGCTGATACGGGCGTCCACCTTTGCGGGCAGCGACTGGGCGAACGCGGGAAAGCAGGCAAAGGCAGCGGCAACCAGCGTGAGCGTGCGCGACATGACGGACTCCTTCCGCAACAATGCGTCTAGATCAGTTTCACAAGCTGCTTGCCGAGATTCTCGCCTTTCAGCATGCCGATAAAGGCTTTTGGCGCGCTGTGCAGGCCCTCGGCGATCGTCTCGTGGTATCTGATCTTGCCCTGCGCCACCCACTGTGCGAGCTGGCGCACGGCTCTTGCGTACAGGTCCGGGCGGTCGAACACGATGAAGCCCTGCAGGCGCACGCGGTTCACCAGCAGCGCACGCAGCATCTTCACGCCGTAGGGTTCCGTGGCGTTGTAATCCGCGATCATTCCGCACAGCGCGACGCGGGCGAAGGGGTTGAACAGCCGGAAGGCGGTGTCCATCACCTCGCCGCCCACGTTTTCGAACAGGCAGTCGACGCCATCGGGACAGGCGGCCCTGAGGTCGTCCAGCAGCTTGCCGGCCTTGTAGTCGACGCAGGCATCGAAGCCGAGCTCCTTCACCGCGTAGTCGCACTTCCTGCGTCCGCCCGCGATCCCGACCGCGCGGCAGCCGGACAGCTTTGCCAGCTGGCCGACGACGCTGCCGACGGCGCCGGTGGCCGCGGACACCAGCACCGTTTCGCCGGCCTTCGGCGCGCAGTGCTCCAGCAGCCCGATCCAGGCGGTGGCGCCGGGCATGCCGCACACGCCGAGATAGGCTTGCATCGGGACGATCTTCGGGTCGATGTGCATCACGCCTTCGCCGCTGCTCGCAGCAAAGTGCTGCCAGCCGAAGGCGCCAACCACAAATTCCCCCTTTCGAAACTTCGGATGGTTGGACTCGACGACCTCGCCGACGGCGCCGGCGGTCATCACCTCGCCGATCTCGACCGCCTTGGCGTAGGACTTGGCGGCATTCATCCGGCCGCGCATGTAGGGATCGAGCGAAAGCCAGTGATTGCGCACGACGAACTCGCCGGGGCCGGCCTTCGGCAGATCGGTCTCGACGATGCGGAAATCGGATTCCTTGACCCAGCCTTCCGGCCGGCTGGCGAGCTGCACCTGAACATTGCGTGTCATCTGGACCTTCCGCGATTATCGGGGTGGATCACGACATTGTAGTGGCATCGGCAGTTTCGTGACCTCGCGGCGCGTTACCATGCGGCCTTTCGCATTGACCGATATCGATTGACGACAACAGGGGGCGGCATGGTCTACGCACTGAACGTGTTCAATCTCCGGCCGGGCAAGGAAGGCGACTACCGCGACTACTCCGTGAAAGCCGGGCGCATCATCTTCGGCATGGGCGGGCGCATCGCCGCCTCCGGCTGGAAGCCGATCCGCAACATGCACGGCGACACCGAGCGCCGCTACATGATCGTGGTGGAGTTCCCCAGCGAGCACGTATTCCAGGCGTTTCTCGACGAGGCGGAAAAGCAGAACATCCACCACTTGCGGGAGAACTCGACCAGCGAGTACATCTGGACGCTGTATGAGCCTTGGGACATGAAGGCCTGGGTCAAAGGCGGCTGACAGTGGTGCCAGGCGCGAATCGGGCAAGCCGGGTCGAACTGGTTCTGTTGCCGGGGCTGCTGTGCGACAGCGCGCTGTGGGCGCCGCAGATCGCGGCGCTGGCGGATCTCGCGCACTGCTGGATACCGGACCTGCGCGCGCAATCGAGCATTGCGGCCATGGGCGAGGCGGTACTGCGCGAAGCGCCGTCCGAGCGCTTCGCGCTGGCCGGGCTGTCGATGGGCGGCTACGTGGCGATGGAGATCATGCGGCGTGCGCCCGCGCGGGTGACACGGCTGGCCCTGCTGGATACCCGGGCGACGCCGGATGCGCCGGAAGAAACCGAGCGACGCCGCGAACTGATCCGCCTGGCCGAAACCGAGCGCGGATTCACGCCGGTTACCCGGCGCATGCTGCCGCTGCTGGTGCACCCCTCGCGACTCGGCGATGCGCCGCTGGTGAACAGCATCCGCGAGATGGCCGAGCGCACCGGCATCGACGGCTTCGTGCGCCAGCAGACCGCGATCATCGGGCGGCCGGACAGCCGCCCTGCGCTGCCGCAGATCCGAGCGCCGACCCTGGTCCTGTGCGGCCGCGAAGACGCCATCCCGCCACTCGCGCGCCATGAAGAAATGACCGCGCTCATTCCTGGTGCCCGTCTCGAAATCGTAGAGCGCTGCGGCCATCTGTCCACGCTCGAGCAGCCGGATGCGGTGTCCGGCGCACTGCGGGTCTGGCTCAGCAGTTAGGGCCGCGCATCAGCCCGACTGGCGCAGCGCGGCCTCGCCCGGCTTCCAGCGTCGGGCATCGTCGAGCAGCTGCGCGAGCAGCGCTGTTTTCAGCCGCGCGTAGTCCTCCAAGCGGGCCTGCGCTGCCGCCAGAATCTCGCGCTTGCGCTGCCCGTAGCGCGCTGCCGCGGCCGCGTCTGCGGCCAGATAGTCGCGCAGCATCAGCGCATCTCGCCAGACCGGACCGCGAAACTGCGTCAGGTGCACGTCGAAGGCGCTGTCGGCGCGCTTCATGAACAGCAGACGTCCCGGCAACCCGCGCTCGCCGCCCGCAACATAGCCCAGCTCGGCCAGCGGCTCGAAGAACGCCGGTGTCGGCGGGTAGCGATCGACGCCGATCATTACGTCAATCGAGGGGGCGGCGGCCAGGCCCTGCACGGCAGTGCTGCCGACATGGGCGATGCGCGCACCGGAAATGACCAGCGCGTGCGACAGGCGGATCGACTCCTCGTCGAATTTCGCGCGCCAGTCGCTGTCGTGCCCCGTCAGCTCGATGCGCTGATCGGGACCGAAACCGTTCGGACGGGGGGCGCGCTCAGTCATCGGGTGTGCTCAGCGTGCGGTAGCGGCGGCCATCGTAATTCCAGAAGGCAAGCCGTCCGCTCGCCGCGACCTCCAGCGCTTCGGCGCCGCCACGGTCCGCCAGCTTGCGCTCGACCTCGTCATCGTCGCCCGGATCGTCGATCTCGACCTGGAACCGGTCGCCGACAACGTCCGCATAGTGCCGCAGGGTCGCCTCGATCGCGTGATCGGCGTCGATCGGCTGTTCCAGCAGATAGACATGGATGTCGTCATCCATCGCGTAGGTGCGTACGCGCCAGCACTCCGATTCGCCGAGCCACCACTGCAACGTGTCGAAATCGTCAGCATCTGCCGGCTCCTCGGTGTCGCCGGCGTAGCTGCTCTTGATGGAGAGTCTGAACACGATCAGCGTTGCCATGCCTCGACCTGCGGGCTCATGTGCGGCGTCGGGCGGACAGGAATCCGTGGGCGCTGCTCTGCACCGCAACGAACACCTCGCGCAACAGCACACCCAGCGAGCCGCTCAGCGAAAACATCGCGCACACGAACAGGGCCGCTACCGATCTCGACAGGTCGACCGCGACGAACGCGCCGACGAAGGCACCGGCCACCAGCAGACACACCAGCAGGGCGCTGAGCACCGCCAGAATCATCGCGTAGTAGATGAGCCGGCCCCGCCGCGCGAGCGCGTCCATCTCGCGCAGATACTCGCCAGCGGTGTCGGCCTGTTCCGGCGCCAGTGCGCGCAGACGGTCGTCCAGCACCCGGCGGCGGTCGATGATGCGTCCCAGCCGGTTGTTCAGGGCGGCGATGATGGTGCCCACCGCCGTGAGCAGGAACACCGGTGCCACTGCCAGTTGGATCACCCGCGCTACATCCGAGACATGCGGCTCCATATGCCAGATCGCTATGTTGCTGACGCAGCCGGCAGTCTAGCATCAGGCCGGGCCGCGTCCGCCGCGCTTCGCCGCGCGGCACGGGCTGGTCGAAGATAGCGCGGCCTCGCGCGCTTCACCGCTGCGTGCCATGCAGTATCAGCGAATCGGTGACCGCCTGGGCGCGCGCCCGCAGTCCGGGATCGCGGTCCTCCGGAAAGGCGCGATGCATGTAGCCCAAGCGCACCGCGCTGCCCGGACGGTCGCCCTCGCGGCAGGTCAAGCTGAAACTTTCAAGAAGCACTGCCACGATCGGCCCGGCGGTGCCGCCGAGCTCCCCGTCCTCCGCGAGGACGTGCGCGCGCGCGCAGGTTGCGACATCGGTTTCGGCGGGTTCCACTTCCAGCGTGCGGATCCGGAACCGGGGCGCCGGCAGGGCGGCGACCTCGAGCGCGCGCACGTGGTTGACGAGCACCAGGGTGGCGGGCGACTGCGGCACCGGAACGCGGGCGCTCCTGACGGAGTGTGCTTCGCCGGCGTACTTGCCGGGCTTTGCGAGCACGATGTGATCGGGACCGCGCTCGACGATCATCCAGCCGTCGTCGGCGGGCGGCATGAAGGAGTAGCCCTCCAGCAGGAGCGGTTGCCCTGGCTTCAGGTCGTTGGAAGGCTTGCCGCCGCCGGCGCAACCGGCGCACAGCGACGCAGCGGCCAATGCGACGGGCAGCCGGCGAAGCGCGCGGCAGAACAGGGCGGCGAATGGCGTCGGGTCAGGCATTGCGAAACCGTGTCGTCTTGACGAAGAGGATGGCGGCGAACGGCAGCACGAAACCGATCACCGCCGCGGTGATCAGCAGCCAGCCCAGTTCGGAGTAATCGGCCGCCACGACGATCGCGCCGGTCGCAGGATCGGTGACCTCCCGGGTAACGATGAACAGCTTGTTCAGGTATTTGGTGCTCAGCTGCGACGCCGACAGCGCCAGATTGGTGAACGAGGCCATAACCGCGAAGAACGTGGCTTTCAGCCGATCCGGGGCGGAGTTCGCGATCCAGGCCAGCATCGGGATCATCGCAATCTGTCCGAGCGGGGATTCGAGCGCGGTGTCGATCAGGGCGATGAAGCGCGCGTCGACCACGCCGCCGGTCACGGCTGCCGTCCATTCGTGCAGGCCGTAGTACATGCCGATGTTCGGCAGCCACAGCAGCGTGCCGGCAACCGTGAGAAAACCGACCACGTAAGCGATCGAGTTCTCCGCCATGAAGCGGCGGAAGATGAACATCCCGAGCAGCGTAAGCGTCGAGGCGATCAAGGACAGCTCCGCCAGAAACTGCTGGTCGAAGCCGAGCACGTCGATCATCCACCAGGTCGATCCGGCGCCGGGGCCGGGCAGGGCGCGAAACGCGAAAACCACGATTGCCGTGCCGACGAGTACATGTCTCGCCTCCGGCTCGAGTTCGCGGGTGAGCTTGACGATGAGAAAAATCACGATCGCCATCGACAGTGCGAACACCAGCTCCTGGCCGAGGCCGATGTCGCTCAGGCCGACGCCGACCGATACGACCGTGAACGCCAGCCCGCCGCCGAGGATCCACCAGTTGACGGGAGGACGCTCCGCGCCCCGGACGTCCACGAGCGCCTCCGCTTCGCGCCGGGAGTGCCCGCTGGACAGCAGCTGCCGCACCGCCCGGGCGCGCAGGAGTGCGGCAAGGGCCACGCCGAGCACCGACACCACCGGTATCACCAGCGCCAGCTCGTAGATGAGCTGATAGACCTGCCCCTTTTCCTCCATGGGCAGCGCGCCGACCCCGCGCAGCAGGTAGACGTTGACGACCGATACCAGCACGCCGCCGCCGATGATCGCGACACGGCCGAGCGTCTGCATCGTGGTGTGCATGGATTTGCGCTGTTCGAGCCCGATCTCGTTGCCCTGCGCGTCCACCCGCGGAACGGCCTCCACGGTCATCGCGTCGGCGACGACGTCCTGCAGCACATAGCCGATCGGCGCCAGCAGCGCGGCCGCCACGTACCAAGTGCCAGCCGGTGCGATCGCCAGCATCGCGCTCGTGTGGCCGAGCAGCAGGATCATGATCACCATGCTGAGCGCGATCAGGCTGGCGCCGGCATACACCAGCCAGCTCTTCCAGCGCCACATCAAGTCGACGAGATGGCCGAGCGGCATCTTCAGGGCCCAGGGCAGCATGGCCCAGAAGCCGAGCGCGGCGAGAAACTCCGCTGACAGGCCGAGCCGTTCCTTGACGTAGAAGGTGCCGACGATGCTGGTAAGGCCGGAGATGCCGGCGGCCGCGTACACCATCAGCGGGGGCAGATAAGTCAGGCGCATCTCGCGCCCGAGGCTGAGGATGTTCAGGTCGATCCAGCGCCACAGCGCGCTCGCCGGGCTGAGAAGGGCCTGCTGCAGGGGTGAGTTCATGTTGAGCCGCGTGTGCTGCGCGGAAGGACTGCAGCCCGGTGCTGCGGAAGCATCAGCGGTAGTCCGGGTTCGGGAAATCGAAGCGGCAACCGGCTTCCCATTGCGAGCGCTGGTTGCCATGCGCCGGAATGCCGCCGGCATCCTTGATCATGCGCGCCAGGTGCATCAGGTTCCAGGCGGCGAACGTGGTGTTTCGGTTGGTAAAGTCGTTCTCGGGGCCGCCGGAATCCGGATCGAGATAGGACGGACCGGGTCCCGCTTCGCCGATCCAGCCGGCATCGGCCTGCGGCGGAACGACGAATCCGAGGTGCTGGAGCGAATAGAGAATATTCATCGCGCAGTGCTTCACGCCGTCCTCGTTGCCGGTGACGATGCAGCCGCCGACGCGCCCGTAGTACGCGTACTGTCCCGCCTCGTTCAGCTCTGCAGATGCCGAGTAAAGCCGTTCGATCACCTTGGTGCACACCGAGGACTTGTCGCCCAGCCAGATCGGGGTGCCGATTACCAGAATGTCGGCGGCCTTGACCCTGGCGAGGATCGGCGGCCAGTCATCCGTCCGCCAGCCATGCTTGGTCATGTCCGGGTAGACGCCGTAGGCGATGTCATGATCGACCGCGCGCAGCATCTCCGTCTTGACGCCGTTCTTTTCCATGATCGCCTGCGAGAGTTTCATCAGGCCTTCGGTGTGAGACAGCTCCGGCGAGCGCTTCAACGTACAGTTCAGGAATACCGCCCGCAGGTCGGAGAAATCCCAGCGGCTCGATTCGCGCAACGCGATCTGCTGTTTGCCGAGGCTCAAACCCTGTCTTCCTGCGCCGCCGCCGCCGCGCTCTGGGCGCGGCAGGCGTGCGACGAGTCCGCGCCCGCGGGCTTGCGCCAGCGATAAACGCGCATTGGCGGCGCGTTCAGCAGCTCCAGTTCGATGTCGGGCTTGCCGAGCAGCTTGCGCCCGAGCACTGCGACGCGATCGCGGAACTGATAGGCGACGAATCGGCCGCCGGGCGCGAGGCAGCTCCACGCTTCGGACAGCACCTGGCGGCCGAGCGAAGGCGACATCGTCGAGAACGGAATGCCGGAGATCACCGCATCGGGTGCCGGCAGGCCGTAACGGTCGAGCGCTCCACGCAGATCTTCCGCGCTGCCGAGGTGCACGATCAGACGCGGGTCGTTCACCTCGCGCAGCAGTTCCACGAACCGGGGATCGAGCTCGATTGCAAGCAGGTTCGCGTTTTCCGGCAGGCGCGCAAGCAATGCCCGCGTGGTGCCCCCCGTGCCGGGGCCGAGCTCGACCACAAGGCGCGCGTTGTGAACCGCGGCCACGTCGACCAGCCGCCGTTCCAGGAAACGCGAACTCGGTACCAGCGACGCCACCGTGTTCGGCCGGCGCAGGAATCCGAGGAAAAACGCGATCGGATCGTTCTTTCTCTGGGTCCGTGCGCGGCGGGGAAACGATGCATCATTCATCGTGGAATCCCTCGATATTCTTGTTCGGGCAATGCCTACATTGTCACACAGCACGATGCGGCTGCGGCGTGTTGCCGCGGCAGCCTGCATTTCCGACCACGTCGCGCCGCATGCGTTGGTCGGGGCGGCACAAGTCCCGGGCCATGGCCCCGCCTAGGCTATCATCGAACGGCGGCTCCGAGGGGGGCGGTCGGTCCGGTCATCCCCTGCGGCGCGACGGTCGCTGCGGCTGACGCTGGCTGTCGATGAACGCGATGATCTGCTCGCGCACCGGCCGGCCGGCAAGCCAGGCAACCCAGAGCGCCGCCAGTGAAAAGCCGAGAAACTGGAGTTCAAAGCGAATGCGCGTCGCGCGCCAGTCCGGCGGCGCGCCGGCCGGCGGCTCGCCGCTCAGCAACTGAATCAGATACCAGACCGACAGGCCAAGGAATCCCGCGATCGCCACGATCGCGCCGAGGTGGAAGCGAAAGCGGCCGCTCAGTTCGGTTCCGGTGGCGTCCTCGCGCAGGCTGCCGACGAACACCGGGGAGAATCCGTTGAGCAGGGGCAGCGCATGCCTGCGCGCGATCTTGACCTCCGCACCGGAGGTTTCCACCGTGACGGCGCCGGCCGTACCGGCTGCGGCAAGCAGCCGGGCGCGCACCGCGTCGGCGGCCCCGGTAAAGCGGAACACATGGCGGCGGATCATGGCGCGTCCGGCGACAGCCGGCTCATGCTGCCCTGCACCGGCCCCGAGGGCGAAACCGGCGTGAAGCGATGGCCGAGTCGCCGCAGGGCCTGGTCCAGGCGTGCAATGTCGTAGCCGTAGATGATCTCGGGCCCAACGACGGATACCGGCACGCCACGGGCGAGCAGCGCCCAGAAGCCGAGCTGGCCCGAGAGCGATTGCTCGACATCGTACTCGCGAAAGTCGATGCCGCTGGCTGTCAGCGCAGCGCGCAGCCTGGCGCAATAGGGGCACCAGGCGGTGGTGTAGATCGCGATGCGCGTGGACTGCGCGTCCGGCCGGTGCACGAGCGCGGCGTAGCGGTCCAGCGCGAACAGCAGCAGCGCGAGCGCCGCCGCCATAGCCAGGGCCATGCGGCGCCAGCGTTTCGATCGATCCGGGTTAGAGGCCTGCACCGCGTCGCGACCGTGGATCAGCGATCGGTGGCGGAGGTTTCGCACCGCGGCGCGCCGTCATGTCCGCCGTCGCGGGCCTGGCGCTCGAGCGGCGCATCGGCGTAGCCGAACTGCACCACCTGGTGCAGATATACCGACAGGAAGGCCTCGATCGATCCGTAGCACTCGAACTGGCGCACATGCTGCAGCTCGTGCTTCAGCAGCGCGCTGCTGCCGGCAAAGTCGGAGCGCAGAACAATTGCGTAGCCGAGCGCGAGACCGACGGTGTCCGGGCCCAGCAGGCCCGCCTGCTCGGCGGCTGCGCGCAGTTCCTCGTCGTCGGGCCGCGGAATGGCATCGACCACCGCCACCCTGACCCGGTGTGGGCGCTGCACCCCGGCGGCCTGCGCGTCGGCCTGCTCGTCGGGCGACAGCGGCCGGCCGCGCTCGAGCGCCGCCTGCGACTGCAATTGCGCCCAGCTCACCGCTTTAGGCAGCAGGCGGGGCAGGGCGGCGGCGAGATCGATGGGCATCGGCGTTACGTTCAGATCGGTGGCGGGTGAGTCGCGGGCCCGTCTCCGGCCCGGACGTACGGAATAGATAATTCACCCGTGCAATGTATTCCGGACAGCGGCACCTGACGAACGCTCCCTGCTTGTCTGATATTGCCCTGGGGCGCGACTTCACCCGCGCGCCACCGACACCAGCGCGTCGAACAGCCGCTGCTGCAGCGGATCGCTGGCAGCCGTGATCTCGGGATGCCATTGCACCGCGATCAGCCAGGGATGGTCCGGCATTTCCAGCGCCTCGATCACGCCGTCGGCCGCCGTTGCCGAGACCTTCAGGCGCCGCCCGGCCTGGCGCGGCGACTGGTGATGCCAGGAGGTGGCCTCGAATTCGGGCTGCCCTAGGATGTCCGCCAGCATCGACTCCGGGTCGACCCGGATGCGGTGCGGCACCGGCTCGCGCGGCGGCGCGCGGTGCAGCACCGACTCGCCGTGCTCCTCGGGAATATGCTCGATCAGGGTGCCGCCCTCGGCGACGTTCAGCACCTGGGCGCCGCGACAGATGCCCAGCGTCGGCAGCCTTGCCTCGATCACCTGGCGGGCGATGGCCAGTTCCAGTGCGTCGCGTTCCAGGTCGATGCCGTAGTTGGTCTCGTGTCGGCGGCCGCCGTAGTGGCCGGGGTCGATATCGCCGCCGCCGGTGAGAATGAAACCATCGACCTCTGCCAGCAGCGCTTCCCAGCGCGGCTCGCCCGGTGCGACCAGAACCGGGATGCCGCCGGCGCGGCGCACCGCATCCAGATAGTCGGCGGGCAGGGCATAGCGGTTGTCATTGCTGCGGCCGTAGGTGGTCAGGCCGATCAGGGGGTGGGTGCGGCGCGGCATTACAGGCTTCCCATCTGGTAAGAGAATCGGACCAGATTCTAGCGCCGGGGCAGGAATTCGACGCTCTCGCGCGGCGCAACACCGAAACAATTGCCGTTGGCAGGGCCTTCCGACATACTCGCGCCGGCAGTCTGCGGCCGGCCCGGGTTTACCCGGATGTCATGCCGGAATCGTCCCGCCGCCGGACTGCCGTGCCGCATTCGGCCTTCACGCCGGCTGCGACTCCGGGGGTGTTCCGCGTCTGCGGACGCGGCGACGTGTTCAAGGCGTTTCATCCAGGGGGTCAAGATGCAGAAAAAGAAGGTGGGCAGCGTCGAGTACCACGAGCCGGGGGCAGACTACTTCGCCCAGCGCCAGTTGCGGCGACATGCCCGGGTCTGGTCGTTGTGGGCGCTGGGGGTCGGGGCGGTGATCTCCGGGCATTTTTCCGGCTGGAACTTTGGCATCGGCGCCGGCGGCTGGGGCGGACTGTTCTTTGCCGCGATCATCATCGGCATCATGTACGTCTGTCTGTGCTTCTGCCTGGCCGAGATGTCGCCGGCGCTGCCGCACACCGGAGGCGCCTACTCCTTCGCCCGCAGCGCCATGGGCCCGTGGGGCGGCTTCGTCACCGGGCTGGCGGAGAACATCGAATACGTGCTCACCCCGGCGGTGATCGTCTTCTTCATCGGCTCCTACCTCGGCAGCATTTTCGGCACCGCCGACAGCATGCAGCCGCTGTGGTGGATCGCGATGTACGTGGTGTTCGTCGGCCTGAACCTGCGCGGGGTGGAGCTTTCGTTCAAGGTATCGGTGCTGGTGACGCTGCTCGCACTCGGTGTGCTGACGATCTTCTGGGTGAGCGCGATCTTCTCCGGCCAGGTCGATTTCTCGCGCTGGGCGCTGAACATCGGCGTCGGCCCGGACGGCACGCTGGTCGAACTGCCCGAGGGCGGGGGCGAGTTCCTGCCGCTCGGGGTCAACGGCATCCTGGCGGCGCTGCCGTTCGCGGTGTGGCTGTACCTTGCCATCGAGGAACTGCCGCTCGCGGCGGAAGAGTCGCACGACCCGAAAAAAGACATGCCCAAGGGCCTGCTGCTCGGCATCGCCACCCTGGTGTTCTCGGCGTTCATGATCTCGTTCCTGAACGCAAGCATTCCGGTGCAGTCGGCGGATGGCACCGCAAGCGGCGCCTTTGCGCTCGGCAGTTCCGGCGAGCCGCTGCTCGACGGCTTCCGCGCTCTGTACGGCACCGAGGCGGCCAAGATCCTGTCCCTGTGCGCGGTGATCGGCCTGATCGCCAGCTTCCACACCATCATCTTCGCCTTCGGCCGGCAGATCTATTCGCTGTCTCGCGCCGGCTATTTCCCGCACTGGCTGTCGATTACCCACGGCACCCACCGTGTGCCGCACGTCGCGCTGGTTGCCGGCGCGATTCTCGGCTTCACGGTGATGATGACGGTGTACGTGATCAAGGGCGAGGACGCCGGCGCGTTCATCGGCGCCCAGCTGCTCAACATGGCGGTGTTCGGCGCGATGATCTCGTACGCCCTGCAGGCGTTGTCCTTCATCCTGCTGCGCAAGAACCTGCCCAACATCGAGCGGCCCTACCGCAACCCGCTGGGCGTGGCGAGCGCCTACATCACCATCATCATCGCGCTGGTCACGCTCTATATGCAGTTCCAGGATCCTGCGTATCGCGGCGGGGTCATCGGCGTGGCGATCTGGTACGCAGCCGGCGTGATCTATTTCGCGGTTTACGGTCGCAAGACGCTGGTGTATTCGCCCGAAGAGGATTTCGCGGTGAAGGCGCGCACCAAGGTCGGCATCGACAAGATCGAGACGGTGTAATCTGCCCGGCAGTGTCCGCGGCGCCGTGCCGGCGCTGCGGACCTTCCGCGCATCGCAACATCCATTCCGCAGGTGGCCATGAAAGCCGAGGACGTCAGAACCGCAGCCGACGCCAAGCAGATCGTCGACGAGCGCAAGCTCACCCACGTCAAGGTCGCCGTGTTCGACATCGACGGCATCCTGCGCGGCAAGTACATGGCGCGCGACAAGTTCTTCGGCGCGCTCGACAAGGGTTTCGGCTTCTGCGACGTGGTGCTGGGCTGGGATTCGAACGACCAGCTCTACGACAACGTGCGCTACACCGGTTGGCACACCGGCTATCCGGATGCGCCGGTGCGCATCCTGCCCGAGACCTGCCGCGATATCCCCTTCGAGCCGGGCATGCTGCTGTTTCTCGCCGAGTTCGTGGAGGACGGCGAGGCAATCTGCCCGCGCGGAGTGCTGCGCCGCGTGGTCGAGCAGGCGCGGCGCATGGGCTTCGAGCCTTTTGCCGGGCTGGAGTACGAGTATTTCGTGTTCGACGAAACGCCCGATTCGGTGCGCGCCAAGCGTTTCCGGGACATGAAGCCGATGGCGCCGGGCTTCTTCGGCTACTCGATGATCCGCAACTCGGTGCATTCCGACCATTACCTGGAAACCCTGGACCTGTGCGAGAAGATGCGCTTTCCGCTGGAAGGCCTGCACGAGGAAACCGGGCCGGGCGTGCTCGAGGCGGCGATCGCGGTCGACGCGGCGGTGTCTGCGGCTGACAAGGCGGGGCTGTTCAAGACCTTCATCAAGGTGCATGCGCAGCGCCGTGGCCGCATGGCAACTTTCATGGCCAAGTGGTCGCCCGACTATCCGGGCCAGAGCGGCCACATTCATGTCTCGCTCAAGGACCTCAATGGCGGCGCGGTGTTTCACGACCCGCGCGATGCGTATGGCATGAGTGCGCTGATGAAGCACTTCGTGGCCGGGCAGCAGGCGTTGATGCCGGAGCTGTTGTCGATGGTGGCGAGCACCATCAACGCCTACACCCGGCTGGTACCCGGTTTCTGGGCGCCCACCAACGCGACCTGGGGCGTAGAAAACCGCACCTGCGCGCTGCGGGTGATACCGGGTTCGGAGAAGAGCCAGCGGGTCGAATACCGCATTGCGTCCGCCGATGCCAACCCCTACCTCGCGCTGGCGGCGGCGCTGGCTTCCGGCCTGTGGGGCATCGAGCACAGACTTGAGCTGGGGGCGCCGGTGTCCGGCAACGCCTACGACCGCAAGCCGGCGGCGAAAGGGGCTTTGCCGGCGACGCTGTGGGAGGCTGCGCAGCGCCTGAAACAGTCGAAGGCGGCACGCGCGCTGTTCGGCGATGCCTTCGTCGAGCACTTCGCCGCCACCCGGGAATGGGAGGAGCGGCAGTTCCGCAAGTGCATCACCGACTGGGAGCTGCAGCGGTATTTTGAGATTATCTAGTTTGCGGGGTGACTGGGTGACTGGGTGAGCGGGCGATTAGGTGACTAGGCGATTGGTGATCAAGTGTTCGAGTCATTTGGCGCGCAGCCGCAGCGCAGTCGTGGCAAAAGCCGTTGCTCCCTTCGTGCCTTCGTGTATCGCTTCTGTGGCCGGCCTGGGGCCGGCAGTACGGGTCCCGAGTTACCTGATTAACTAGTCACCTGGTCACTGAGTCACCTCGCTCCCGCAATGCCCGAAATCCAGAAAACCATCTCCCCCGTCGACGGCCGGATCTACATCGAGCGGCCGCTCGCCTCCGATGCGCAGGTGCAGGCGGTAGCCGAGTCGGCAAAGGCCGCGCAGGCCGCCTGGCGCCGCACGCCGCTGGAAGCGCGCAGCCGCATCGTCGCCCGCTTCATCGACGCCTTCGTCGCGCGCGGCGCCAGGATCGCCGAGGAAATTTCCTGGCAGATGGGAAGGCCGCTCAGCCAGTCACCCGGCGAGGTGCGCGGCTTCGAGGAGCGCGCCCGCCATATGCTGGCGATCGCCCCGCAGGCGTTGGCCGAAATCAACGCGGGTCCGAAGGAGGGCTTTCGCCGCTTCATCCGGCGCGAGCCGCTCGGGGTGGTGCTGGTGCTGGCACCCTGGAATTATCCGTACCTCACCTCGGTGAACACGGTCGTGCCCGCGCTGCTTGCCGGCAACGCGGTGATTCTCAAGCACTCGAACCAGACGCCGCTGTGCGCTGAGCGCTACTTCGAGTGTTTTCAGGAAGCCGGCCTGCCCGAGGGCGTGTTCCAGTACCTGCACTGCAGCCACCAGCAGACCGCAGCCCTGGTTGGTTCGCCGCACATTGATTTCGTTGCATTCACCGGCTCGGTGGAGGGCGGCCATGCGGTGCAGGCGGCGGCGGCGCGGCGTTTCATTGGCGTCGGGCTGGAGCTGGGCGGCAAGGATCCCGCATACGTGCGCCCGGATGCCAACCTCGCCCATGCGGTGGAAAATCTGGTGGACGGTGCGTTCTTCAACTCCGGTCAGTCGTGCTGCGCCATCGAGCGCATCTACGTGCACGAGAAGATCTACGATCGCTTTGTCGAAGGCTTCGTCGAACTGACCCGGCAGTACCGCCTGGGCGATCCGCTCGACCCACGGACCAACCTCGGTCCGATGGTGCGCGCGCGTGCCGCCGAGGCGGCGCGCGAGCAGGTGGTCGAAGCGGTGGCGCGCGGCGCGAAATCGCTGGTCGACCCCCGGCACTTTGACCGAGACCGCGAGGGCACGCCCTACATGGCGCCGCGGGTGCTGGTCGGCGTGGATCATTCGATGCGGCTGATGACCGAGGAGAGTTTCGCGCCGGTGATCGGCATCATGAAAGTGCGCAGCGACGAGGAAGCGGTCGCCTTGATGAACGACAGCCGCTACGGGCTGACGGCCGCCATCTGGACCGAGGGCCCGGAGGCGGCGATCGCGATCGGCGATCGGGTCGAAACCGGCACCTGGTTCATGAACCGCTGCGATTACCTGGACCCGGCGCTGGCCTGGACCGGTGTCAAGGATTCCGGCCGCGGCTGCACGTTGTCGCGTGTCGGCTACGAGCAGCTCACACGTCCCAAGTCGTATCACCTGCGCGTTACGACCTGAAGGCGCAAAGAGCGAAACACGAAGGCACGAAGACACGAAGACACGAAGTAGAGCAAGGCCTCTGGAGCAGACGCGCGCCCGGATAATTTCAGCATGAGGCCGCGATCAGGACGTTCTTACTGACCTGGCATCCCGAGGCGACATTGGAAATGCAAACGTCAATCCGGCTTTCTTCGTGTCTTCGTGCCGTGGTGTCTCGCGGTTGTCTGTTGCCTTTTGTCTACCAGAGCCTGGAACATACATGATCGATCCGAAATCGCTGACCCGTAACTGGAACTACCCGACCGCGGTGCGCTTCGGCGTTGGGCGCATCGCCGAGCTGCCGGCGGTGTGTCGGGAGGTCGGCATGCGGCGCACGCTGCTGGTGACCGATCCCGGCCTGCGGGGCCTGCCGATGGTCGCCAGCGCGTTGGCGGCGCTGAAGGCGGCGGGGCTGGGCGATGCCGTGTTCTCCGACGTGCGCGCCAACCCCGTCGGCAAAAACGTCGACGACGGCGTCGCGGCTTACCGGGCCCTGCGATGCGACGGGGTCATCGCCCTCGGCGGCGGCAGTGCGCTCGATGTGGGCAAGACCATCGCGCTGATGGTCGGGCAGACTCGGCCGCTGTGGGATTTCGAGGACCGCGAGGACTGGTTCACCCGCGTCAGCGTGGACGGCATGGCAAGAACCATTGCCGTGCCGACCACCGCCGGCACCGGCTCGGAAGTGGGGCGTGCCTCGGTGATTCTGGACGAGGGCAGCCATGTGAAGAAGATCATCTTCCATCCGCGCATGCTGCCGGCGGTGGTGATTGCCGATCCGGCGCTGACAGTGGGGCTGCCGCCGCGCATCACTGCGGCCACCGGCATGGATGCGCTGGCGCATAACCTCGAAGCCTACTGCGCGCCCGGTTTTCATCCGATGGCCGACGGCATCGCGCTGGAGGCGATGCGGATGATTCGCGAGTGGCTCCCGGTGGCGGTGAAGGATGGTGCGAACCTGGTGGCGCGTGCCCATATGCTGGCGGCGGCAAGCATGGGGGCAACCGCCTTCCAGAAAGGATTGGGCGCGATCCATTCCCTGTCGCACCCGGTGGGTGCGCTCTACAACAGCCATCACGGCGAAACCAACGGCGTGGTCATGCCCTACGTGCTGGCCTTCAACCGCCCGGCGATCGAAGAGCGCATGGTCCGGCTTGCCCGGTATCTCGGCCTGCCGGGCAGCGGGACCGCCGCGGTGATCGATTGGGTGCTGGCCCTGCGCCGCGAGATCGGCATTCCCAATACCCTGGCCGACCTGGGCGTGCGCGAAGCAGACATCGACCGTCTCACGCCGATGGCGGTGGACGATCCTTCGACAAGCGGCAATCCGGTGCCGGCGGGCGCCCCCGAGATGCGCCGGATGTTCGAAATGGCGGTGCGTGGCGAGCTCGCCTGAGGGCCGCGCGAGCCCGCTCAGCCGGACTTGAATTCCGCCGCGGCGATCAGGCTGTCGAGCTGCCGGCTCCAGATGACCACGGTTACATATTCGCCGAGGTCGACGCCGGCCGGAATCGCATAAGCCTGCGCGCCGGCGAATGCCTTGAGCGCGCCCAGATCAACGTACAGGGTCTTTTCCACGTTGGTCAGCGCATTGACGCTGCGCGCCGGCACCAGGTAAACACGATAATCCGGGCCCGGCCGCACGCTGAAGTCCGGCTCGAACAGGATCTGCTGCGGATAGGCGCGCGCCTGTCCCTGGCCCGCCGCGGGGGCCGTACCGACATCGGCGAACACGAAGGCGGCGGTGGCGAGCGGTGCGCCGGTCTGTTGCGCAGGCTCGCCGTTCTCCGCGGGAATGATCTGCGGCGGAAACAGCTTCGGATAGGCAAAAATCCCGGCAGCCGCGCCGGCGGCGGCACCGACGACCAGCCCGATGAGGAGGCCCAGCAGGGTTCTGTTCATGTTCGAGTCCGGAGAATTCAGGCGCATGGAGCGGTGCCGGTTTCTCGTGTTTCCGGCCGCCCGTGGAAGCGCAAGGCTGCGGCGCCATCCGGC
>ERZ869936.649-NODE-649-length-30501-cov-5.496814_pt1 | contig 30501 bp, 47 predicted proteins | sample MGYA00520876_ERZ869936 | MGnify/ENA primary metagenome ERZ869936 (study PRJEB32218, sample SAMN09650985) | biofilter metagenome | isolation source: enrty point of leading RO module | place: Saudi Arabia: Thuwal, RO plant located on Red Sea | collected 2016-02-17 ... | reverse complement strand
TGACCAAGTTTTATTTGTTTTAGGATATGTAAATTGTGTATTAGCACTATCCCAAGTAATATCTCCTAAATCGTGTATTTGCGAATTATATCCATTAGGCATTACAATATCATATAAACCCTCTGCTTTTTGTTCTGCTCTAGTTAATTGATCGAATCCTCCTAAATATTCTTTTTGAGATCCCTTGAATCTTTTTGGAATAGATTGATATATTTCGATTGTTCCGTTTCTGTTTATTGCGTAACTCATTATGTTGCTATTTGTGATATTTGGTACCAAGCCTCAGAGGTTGATATGAATTTAAACTCGATTAAATTTTTCGCTGCTGATGTATCATCATAAGTTCCTGCTAACCTATTGAAAGTTCCAGATGATCCATTTATATTTTGTAAAGCCAATGTATAAGATGATCCTCCCCCTGTAACTACTAAAGCACAAGTGTCTCCGATCTTTACATTCGTAAAATCAATTGTTGTAGAATGTCCTGCAGTCCAAGTAAATATATCCGCAGTTTCCGTATCAATTGTTATCGATGCTGCTGAGGTAACTGCACTCGATTCTGTATATCTAGCTGCTAATTGATCGTGAGTAACAAAATCATTTCCATAAACCTCATTAAAGTTGTCATTCACTTTGTCAAACGCATCACGTAGCGTGTCGCCTGTTCCATCGTTAGCAGTACTCCCAATTCCTATTGTCTGTTTAGCCATTTTATTTCATTTAAACTATTTGTGTTGCATCTGCAGTATATAACGTAGAATCTGCTCGGTGTTGAGTTGAATCAGCAGTAAATGCTGGTATCAATCCTGTAGCACCCCAACAACTAGGAGCAGAAGCATCATCAATAGATAAACCAACCGTAAAGTCTGCATCTAATCCAAACCCTTTGTTGGTAACCATATCACAATAAATCTTGCCCCAATCTATGTTATTTGCCATTTTTTTCTTTTTCTTTTTTGTTTATATAGTTTTTCAACTTAACTATATTTTTATCTTTTGGTTTATACCTTTTTATAATACCCATCCGTGAAATAATGAATCTTTGTCGGGATATACATCCTCGTTATTATTCGTATTATACTCAGGAAATGAGCTTATATTATATGTAACGTAATCAATCATTCTTCTTGTATAATATTCTGCTCGATCCTGATATTTTGTTACTAGATAATCAATTTCATTTTTAGAGGGTATTTCTGCATTTTCCGCTGATCTTTTAAATATCCCTCCATTTTTTATTTTATATCCTGCAAATGGTAAATATTCAACCATAGCATAATTAATTAACATATCCTGAATGTAGGTATTGACCAAAGTCAAATATGCTCCCGATAAATTACTTGCAATTATATCTGTTGAAATTTTATCATATAATTTACTGCCTAAATAATTCTTCACGTGTATCTCCTGAGCCACTTTTACATAGTGAATAAAATCATCTGTATCAACATTTCCATCAAGAATTGTACTCCTGACTATATCTCCTCTTTTTATAAATAGTGCTGTTGCCATTATGGTTTATGATTTGGGTGATGTCCTCTGTTTTTCATATCAATTGGTGCGATTGCTACTTCCTTCGGTTGAGAAGGCAATTTTAATCCCTCTCTGATTGCTTGGTTTACATTTTTAAATCTTGTTCCAAATAACGCATCCCCGCCCCAAGGCTCTCCGTTTGCTTTTAATCTCTTTTTATAAATTCGTCTTTCCCATCTATGGTAACAATTTACGCCCCCTTTAAACCTAAAAATTGAATAAGGTTGATTTTTATGTCCGTGCTTTTTATTCACTCCACTTTCTCCCATTCTAATAATGTCCTCTTTTCTGTATAACTTTCCAAGTCTTAATAATCTTTGACAAAATAATCGAGAATCTCCTTGAGGTTTTTTCTTAGTACCTTTCACATATTTATAACGCACCTTAAATAATTTAGTATCAATTTTAGAATCTTTTTCTGCTGAGAGTTGTAATCCATTTAAATATTCCTCAACATCAAAATTCTCAGGCTCTTCATCCTCTAAAATTTCAGAATCTAATAATTCATATTGCTCATCTTCATCCTCTCCTAATTCCTCCAGATGATTTAACCAATCATTCGCATCCTCATCTCTTAAAAAAGGAGTATCCTCGCTCAATTCTTCTTTAATTCCTGTTTCTTCTTCTTTAGTTTCTTTATTAGTATTAGGATCTAATTCTGTAAATTCTAATGGTTGTAAAGTTTTAAAATACAGATTAAGTGTCACCCCATTTATAGCTAAAACCTGATCAAACGCATCAATCAATAAATCCTGAAATGGTCTAATCACTACATTGTCTGTTAGTATGGAAGCAGTTTTTAATTCATCTGCATTATTTCCTAATCCCGTTTGGTCTTTAATACCGAATAGCATAGGCGATACAATCCTGTGACTAACGAGAATTTTCTTGGATGATTCTGTTGAAAGAAATTCATATTGGTTGTGTGCATCAGATAACTGAACAGGATCAATAGATGCAGCAGTTTCTGAATTATCATTAAAACTTAAAATAAATTTACCAGAGTTGGATGTTCCAGAGAATTTATCATAAATCCTTTTTTCAATTAATTCTCTCTCTTCATCATTAGGCACTCCATTATTGAAATTTATTAACATACTAGGTGCCAATCCATTCTTTATATTATTGATGTGATAGTTTGCAATTTCTTCTTCTAATTCTGCATATTGTAATCCCCCTTGATAATCCACAGGCGAAAAATAATAATATCCCGCCCTATAAGGTTTGATTACAAAAATCTCAATACTATCGTTTGACTTTCCGAATGCAGAAATTCTTTTAGGTTGATCACTAGGTTTAATTTTACTCCAATCTGAATGATAATAATATGCATTGCAATTCCCTTTATCATCTGCTTTTTCTGCTCTCAAGGTTTCTATTGGAAAATGTTCAACCCTAGCAACTGATTTACGATCTTTTGAATATATAATCTGCATTGAACATTGTCCCATTAATTTTAAATCATAAACTAATTTCCTCACACATTCTTTTGTAAATAAGGATTTCATTTTCGCATATTCCTCAGGCTTACGATTACTATCAGTAGCATCCAATCCTTTTCCATAAATCATATCAGAAACTCCATTAATAATCGCATTATTAGTTGGACTTCCATTATATCGATCTATTAGGTATTTAAAATAATTATTATCCTCTCCATAAGATACCCAATCTTTATTTCTAAATTCAGTTACTTTCGGAGTTGAATAACTGCTTAAATTTACTATGCTTATATCTTTCATAAAATTACAAATTCGTCGTCGTAGCTTGTATCACTTGTATAAATTCCATCATTAACAGAATAAGTTTCATCCTGTGTTTGGTCAATTCCCTGATCCGTGCAAAATATTTTATCTCTATAAATTATTGTTCCATCTGTTTTTTTTAATGTCATTTGATAATATCTCCCCTCAACTAAAGAAAGTGTTGCAGGGACATTTAAAAAATCTCCATCAGTTGTATTTGTAATTGAATACGATTGAGTTGTGTTTAAACTCTCATCTCTTATTTCTAATGTACTCGAAGTTACATATTCTCTAGGAACAACCTTGAATGTTTGTTCAGATGAACTTGTTGTTAAAACTTTCATACCAATATAACGCAAGGTAATATTATTATTGCAAAAAAAAGAGGGCGAAATGCCCTCCTCTTCAAAATTCAAAAATAATTAAGTTCCCTCAGTTATTGTAACTGTTGCTGAACTCATTCCCGCAAATGGATCTGCGACCGTTGGAGATGCTAAAAATGCAGGTGCATTAGTCTCTTGTGCAGTAAAAGTTAATGAGTAACCATTAAAATCGCCGAGTGCAGTACCCGTAGAAACTGTTCCTGCTGATACATCGCATCCTTGCTCTTCTCCCATCAACATCGCATTGTCATTATAATCTACAACGCAAATATGTGGTCTTCCATACGCCATCAATCTTATTTCTTTGTTATCTTCTTTTTATAATCCTTTTAATTGGATTGTTAAAGATTGCTCAAAGAATGTTGTTCCATTTTCTCGGGAACTATTGATCGTAGTCTCAAAGGAGTTTGCTCCTTTTAATTCATATTTATAAGCAGTAAATGTCCCTCCTAGATCTGTGATTTCATCGTCAGTTTTTGTGATTGTTCCTAAATCTCCATAATCAACAAAATAAACTGTCTTAATCCCACCGGTTGAATCTAAGCAAGCCTCTTTACGCCCTCTAGTTAAATCGCAAGCCATATTCTTTTAGTATTAAAAAAGGGTAGGCAGATAAAACCACCCACCCTCTCAGATTAAAAATTAAATTAATTAGTTAGCAGAGTTTGTGATTCCGTAAGTAACAATATCATCTATGATTCCATATTGTACACCCGCAGTAAATCTCATCACTACTCTAACATTTTGACTTCCGTCCAAGTCAGCCATATCGATTACCTTCACTTCGTTGTGATCAGCTAGTAATCCTGTGCCGAAGTATAGATTTGATTTTTCTGCTGCAATAGCAGTATTATCAGATAATCCATTACAAACAAATAAAGAAATCCCATCAAAAGATAATGATCCATTATTCCACCATTGAGTTCCCATATCATTTGTACCCGCTGCTCCTAAACCAGATGCACCGAATCCTCCTAATGCCCTCACATACGCTCTCGCAATATTTTGAGATACATAAATATTTAAATCCTCATTTCCATAAAGAGTACTAGGCACTGCATCAGCAATTTTGCCTAATTCTGTTATTACATTGCTTGATGTTACAGTTGTTCCTGCAACTTCTTGAGCAGTTGGTAAATCAGCATCTAACGCAAGAGTAGTTTCGAATCCATCGAACTGCCCATTATTTGATGTTGCTCCTGCCCAGATTGACTGCTCAGTTCTTTGAGCAACTTTAGCTGCAACGTGTCCGATTAAGAAATCAGAAAATTTGCTTGGCATATTCTGATGTGCAGAGAATCCCATTGAAACTGCTTCCCAATCTGATTGGAAATCTTTTTTACATAACTGTAAGTTTACTTGCTGAAATTCAGGTTGTAAAACTCTTTCTGTTAATGTCACCGTACTTGTTGGATCGAAATCACAAGTAGCGTCCTTAACAATTGCATTAGTATCTACTTTCTTGATTACTTCTTTAAACTTTACATTAGGTTTAACTGTAATCCCACCGTTTGCAATTGTGCTTCCCGATAACAGAGCCGCTGAAATATATTCTCCTGCGAATTCCCCTGCATAGGTAGTTGTAATTGATGTAGTTGTTGCCATTTTATTTATCTATTTTTAATGTTAGCAATTTTTTGCAATACTAAATCCGTAGTATTAGTCGGTCTGTTCTGAGAATACAGATTAATTTTTTTCTCAGTTTCTTTTTCTGGGCTATGTGCTAAAGGCTCAGCAGCAGCTTGAGAAAGTTCCTCTTTTAAATCTTCGATTTCCTCACTCATTTTCTCTTCTTCTTTATCCTTATAACTTCCCATTTTTTCAATCATTGATTTGATCTCCTCAACCATTGAAACAACTTCTGCTAATTCTTCTTTAGTAGCATACGCCATTTCTTTTTTTTCTTCTGGTTTCTCCTCTTCGGATTCTTCATCCTCTTTTTCCGCTTTGATTTCAGCGATAATGCCTTCCTCAGCAACTTCTAAGATTCTGCCATCCTCGAGTTTGTATTCACCCACAGGTAGAGCGACTGATTCGTCCTCTGTGAGTATAAATACTTCGCTCCCTGAATTAAAATCCTCTGATTCTAATACAGTGCCATTCTCTAAGTTTAATTTCGCTAGAACAATTTCTTGCTCCTCTGATAATTCAACCCCGAGAAGGCTTTTGATCTCATTTAACATATCTTTTGCTTTTTTCATAATCATATTACGTTTAGGGTTATTTTTTTTGCATTTTTATGGTGAGCAACTTTGAACTGCATTATATGTTCCCTCTGCAACATAAGGCGGAGAATCAGTTGAGCTTCCTAGAGCAATTAAAGTTAATTGAGGATCTGTTGCAACTGTTCGATCATCTACATCTTTATAAACTAAACCAAAAAATGTAGCACCTCCTCTAATTTCGTTTGTTGATGGAGATCCTGTTCCATCATCTTCAAACATTAATAACCCTGTCCCTGATCCAATTAAAGATCCATCAATTATGTCTTGTGTTGTTGTTGGATATTGTAAAATGCCCGTTCCCGTTTTAAAATGTATTCTTACACTCGTATTACTTGCGAAACCTCCCGAACAAGCATCTGCTCTTGTAGAAAATCCATCTAATTCACTATTAGCATTTGCAAACCACCCAAACAATTCACCAAAAGCATCATCTGTACAAGTTATAGATTGCCCTGTATTAGAATATCCAGATGGTACTGTAATAGTAGCAGTATAAGTATTTGTGCCTTGACCATATACACTCGGAGAGATATTTGTAATAGTTCCTAAACTAACAGTTCCTTGCCCACTAGTTGAATCATTTGCATTTCCATTAGCCATTACAAAATTAGCATCAGTACAAGTAAATGCAACTAATCCTGTTGCAGTATCTGTACAATCAATAGTTGATCCCGTGTTGCTATATCCTGAGGGTACTGTTATTGTTGCAGTATATATTGCTGATCCCGAACTATATGTTGATGGACTAATCGAATCAATTGTTCCTAAAGTAACCGATCCTTGTCCTGTAGTTGAATCTCCAGAATTACCATCGCTAATTGAAAAATCAGCATCCGTACAATCAAAAACAGGAAGGGTAGTAGTTGTAGTTGTTGTAGTAGTCGTAGTTGTGGTCGGTAATCCGTGATCCCCTTGATCATCAGCAGTGCTATCAGTAGAATTCTGGAATGATCTGCTTGTATCAATATTAGTTACTGTACTTGATCCTCCTCCAGATCCCGGCACAGGAGTAGTATTAGTTGATCCTAAAGATTGAGATGTATCTGTTTGCGAAACACTCCCTGCAGAATCTTGTAACACTCCTCCCACAAATGATGCAGTTACATTTCCAATGCCCTGAGAGAAATAATCTTCTCCACAGCAATCAATTGAATATGTTTGTCCATCTCTACAAAGGCACGCCCTTTTTTTATTATAGGGTATTGGGTACTTCATTATTTACTAGATTTTGGATGACCTTTAGGCAATAAATCATAATCGTTTGTATATTTCGGATTTTGAGGTCTTCCATTCTTTACCAGATATAAAAATGCATTAACTCTCGCAAACCCCCATTGAGATGCTGATCTTACATTCGGAGAATGACTTGTATTAAAAGCACCTAGTCCTCTTTGGTAAACACTTGCTAAACTTCCAACAGTAACGCCATATCCGAGTTTCTTTTTATACCTCTCATTGAAATCATCTGATTTCTTCTGCAAAGTTGCTCGATCTTTGGCAGTCACTTTTGCCCCTGTTTTCCCTTTCGCATTTCCCTTTGCACTTCCTTTTCCTTTAGGATTTTTATTAGGTGTTCCTGATTTTGGTGCTTTTGGCGATTTAGTAATTCCTCCTCTTTCACCTACTTTCGCTAATTCTTTTAATTCTTTTAATTTGGATTCTGCCCATCTCTTCCCTGCGAGACCTCCCCAAAGCAAATAGCTAATCGTTCCACACGCTTTTGTATCACTTTCATCATAATATTCCTCTGCTCTCGATAAATAGGAATACATTCTTTTAATCGTTGATAGCGTTAATCCCTGACCTGATGCCAATTGCCTTGCACGTATTTTTCCAACTTGCGTAGCACATTTGTTATTTACTTTCTTATTTAATTCAATTCCCCTCTTAGCATTATTCTTTACTCCCGATGGATAATCTGAATAGCTTTCAAGTTCCTCCCTATCGCCATTTAAAAGACTTCTAAGCGACTTTAACAAATACTCCCTCTCTTCCTCTTCAATATCTGATAAAGTGTCCTTAATTCCTTTCTCTTGAGGTGATTCACTTTTGTCAGCAAAATATCCCTCAATTGAAAAGCCTTTGACTTTTCCAGATTTAACATATTCATTCCATATTTCCTCGTTATCAACTTTAATCGCACCCATCCAAGTTCCTAAAGCAACATCCATTCCATAAAGATTGCTCTTATCCTTATCCTGATCCTCAACAATCCAACTCTCAACTAACGTAAGTCCATTAATGCTATGTTGGTGTTCTAAGGTGCTTTTTCCTTGATTCCCTTTTTTTAAATATAATTCCGACGCTCTTCTTACAGTATCTCTTGAAAAGTAGATATAATAATTATCCTCCTTACCTCTTCTCAGGATTGGTTTGTTTGGGATCAATACTGGTCCTAATAAAATTCTCTTATCTTCATCGAGTTTTGCAAATTTGACTTCCTCCACATCTTTTAACGCTACAAAGTCTTCTTCAATTGCAGGTTTCTCAACTATGCTTATAGCCTCGATACCATTCAACTCATCATTTTCATCTAAAATTAATTCAACTATTTTCATCCTATTGACGCTTTTTCGTTTGCTTTCCTATCTAATGCTTGTTGGCTAGTGACTTCTTCTGCCACTACAAATGCTTTAACGGGTTTATCTTCCCTCTCTCCGATTGCTTGAGCAACTTGATTAATTGGAGAAGCCCCCACTACATTAACGTTCGGCACTTGACTTTGTGCAGATCCTCTTGCACCACTTACACTAGCACCACCTCCTCCTGTGGGATCAACTGCATTAATTTGCTGAACTTGCTTTACTGCAAATGCAGCAGCAATACCCGCCTGAATAAAAGGATATGCAGGAAATATTGTTGTGATTGGACTATCCTGTGCTGTTGTAAACGCATTTTGAGTTCCTTTAATACCTGAGATTATTGCCTGAGCAGTTGCAGCAGCTTTTCCAACTTTACTGTCTTCTTTTGCAATCATTCCGATTAATTGAGAAGATTGATGAGCAAATGCCATTGTTAAATCAGCTTTATTTTTTTCAATAAAAATTTCTTCTTCATTCTGAGCAATTTTCCCATTTAAAACTTGTTGACTGACTTTTAAGGCTTCATTTATTTCAAAAGCACTCTGTTCCGCTTTTTTCTCCTTATCCTTTTCCTCTTGTTTCTCTCTCTTAATTCTGAATTCATTTTGAACACTTTCAATTTTTTCTCTCTGTTTTCCAAATTCATCAATCTCTTGCCTCCTTAATCTAATCGTTTCTCTTATAGCAGTATTTATCTGGCTTCTAACCTCTCTTTGCCTTGATAATTTTTTCTGCTCTAATTCAAACACTTTCGCTTCTAATTCTGCTTGTGCTTGTAAATCCTCTCTAGTAGATTCAGATAATTTATTCTCCTCAATTTTCGCATCTCTCCTTAATTTCGCCGCTTCGATTTCTTTATCAGTAATTTCATTTTCAATTCTTAACGCCTCTGCTAAAAATTCTGATCTTTCTAACGCAGAAAATCTCTCAATATCCTGTCCTTTAATTCTTAACTCATTAATTTTAGCATTCGCTTTTTGTCTTTCAATTAATAAATCCCGATCTATTTTATTAGCTTTTGCAATTTGATCTGCAATATCTCCCGCAACTTTAAAATCATTTACAACCTCATCTGTAAAAGTGCTTACACTATCAGAAAACTCTCCAAATCCATTTTTCGCATCTTCTAATGATTCTGTTAGAGGTTTAGAGAATATATTTTTTATTACACTTCCGAGATTAAATAATCCCTTTCCGAACTTAGAAACAACATCTAAAGTGTTATTTACTACACTTCCAAACTGTTTTGTTAATTTAGTTAATCTATCCTGACCCTCTTCACTATTTTTAAACATAGCAACCAAAGATCCTAATACAACCACAAACGCACCCACTCCTGTAGCTGCTAAAGCGATTGAGAATGTTCTTGCTGATTTCGCCGCAGCCTTAAAAGCCTTAGCACCTGATTTAACCCTAGAGAATAACCCTCCTGTTAAAGTATCGAGAGTCTTTGTAAGTCCTGTCGTTTTTTCTAATTCCTTATTATACTCTGCTTGATCTTTCTCTCCCTCTTTTACTTCTTTATTTAATTTAGCCTGTGATTTTTTTAAACTCGATTGTTGTTGTGAATAATCCTTTACGCCTAATTGAGCATCCTTTATCTGAGCCTTTGTTTGTTCTATTGCTTTATTTAATGCCCTTTGTTGAGCAAGGTTACCTTTATTTCCTGATGCTCTCTTTTTTTCTAACTCTGCTAACTCTTTTTGGAATTCAATCGTTAATTCTTTCTGCTCTTCTAACAGTACCGATATTTCCTCCAGATCTTTCTCTGCCTGTTGAGTTTTCGCCTTTAATTCAATTAATACTTGTGCCACAGTTTTCTTCTAAATATTATGTATGCTTCTTTTATATTTTCTGGTAATTTGTATTTACCTAATGCTACTTCTATATAACGCCCTGTTAACTTCTCTTTTTTTGCAATTTCTAAAAGTTCAATCAAATCTTTCATATTGCACCCGTGTCAGCAGTTACATTTTGATTATCAACCGATATAAATGGCTTATCTACAGTCCTCGCTAAATCACTTTGATTCTCCTGAACTCTGAAATCAGTTAATTCATTTACTAATTCTAATTTTGATTTTAATGTTTCATAATTAGTCGTAATACTATTTATTTTATAAAGATTATTAAATATGATTACTTTATCATTTAATTCTAATTGTGATAATATTCTAACAGGCAAATTAGCATCAATAATCAACATTCTTCGATTCTTATTAAAAACATCTTTTATATAAGATTCATAATGCCTTTTAAATAGTCCATTTACAAAAGGAGTATTAGTATACTCATTTAACTCAGCAGAAAAATTAATATTTTCCGTATCAATCAATTGTCTGCTATTTGATGGTATATAGTAACTTGTAATATTTTGACTTACTGTTGAGGTTTTTAAAACTGATATTTCCGTTGAATTAGTTAATCTAAATGGGTAAAATAATAATGGTTTACCTAAATAAGCATTCTGCTCTTTATCGATACTATACCCTGTCTGAATATCTGTTTGATTACTATTATCAGCATCAATTAACCTTTCAAACTTAAAATGCTCAAATGGTAATGTAATATTATATTCTTCTCCTGCTCTATCTTTCGTTGTTCCTAAATTCTCTCCTCTATAAATTAACTGTCCCCATTCTTTGTTTGCAATTTCTTTATGATTCTCAGCCAAAAAACTTCCTGTTCCATCATACCTGAAATTCATTGAGCTATATTTATTTACTGATTCAATAGTTGCAGTACTTTCATCAATAAATTTTGACACATTCCAAGTATTATCTGATGAGGTATAAAAACTATCTAATGTTTTTACAACAATAGTTCCATCCTTTTGAACAAATGCAGTCAAATTAAACATTTTAAACAATCCAACTAAAAAATCATAAACTTTAATATCTGGTAAATGATCATCAGCATAAATATTTTTATTAGCACCGATTTGCACAAATCCATCAAAAGTTACTACAAATGTTCTTGTAAACAATCCTAAAACTTTATTAGGTCTAGTTTTCTTCACACCTACTGAAAAAGTAAATGATCCTGTACTCTCTGATTCAACTTTTATATTATAACCTCCGGGTGGTAAAACTTGAGCGGTATTAGTATCACTAAAATCTTCTAAATGATTTAATCCAGATGATTGATTATCATATCTCCTATATTCTTCCCCATCTTTATATAAAACTACATTATACCCAGATATTCCCGATGTTACTTTAAGATCTAAGAAAAATTCAACTTTTGATCCATAATCATATATGTTAAAATATTTTGTCTGCCATTTCGCTTCATCCATACCGAATTCATCAGTATCTCCTGCAGTTCCATAAAATTCAACGTGCCCAACACTCTCATCAAATAATCCTCCTTTCTTTTTATGCAACCAAATATAGAGATCAAAAAACTCAGGATTCTGTTTTGAAAAAAAATCTCTAGAAAATACTATATTGCTCGGATACCCATTATCTGTTGTATATTTATCTTCAATCGCTTTTATTATTGTATATAATCTAATAGCGGGTTTTAATTCCTGAAAATCTACTCCTTGTTTAATGCTGCTACTTGGATATAAATTAGGGTCTCCTGCATTTTCACTCCCTGAATCATAATACAACCTTTTAGAATGAGTTATTAATGGAAACACTAATGCTTTGTCAATATAATCTGTTCCCATTATAAAATCCATTCCATTCTGCAAATATTCAATCACATTATCAGCAGTATATTCAAAATATATTTGATCAAGAGTATTTAGTGCATCAAGTTTATCCTCTCCAAAATAATCTTTGATATTTACCGTGCTTCCAAAGAATGTTAAATTATATGAAACGGGTTTTCGATTTTTTAAACTAGCAGAATTTAAAATAATTTTACCTTTTTTATATAATTGAAAATTTAAATGTAATTCTGCATCTTGTTTGATTGAAGCATCAAATCCCTCAACTGATGCATCATAAAAATGTTTAAATACTTTATTATTCTCAGGTGTCGCTGGTACTGAAAAATCTTTTGTATAATCAGTAAATATCTTTCCAATATCTCTAATATCCTGAACAGTTTGTTTTATTGTGATAGGCTCATCACTAAATAACTCAATCTCTTGATTCTCTATGTAAAGTTGTAAACTAAACATTATCTAATGTCATTAATTTTATTGTACGCAAATTCAAAATCAATTTGATAATTAACCAACTTATCATTTACAGATGTTTTAAATGCTAATTGTTTTGTTCTAGGTATTACGGGTAATGTGTTATTCTCAAACCTGATCCAACATTCCTCTGCTAAAAATAACTCTTCAATCGTTTTATTAAAATCCTCATTTACAAAATCAGTATTTAAACTAATTGATGTTTTCCCCTGAACATTATATCTGCCTTCGCTACCTTCATAAGTATTATAAGTTACATTAGCAGCATCAAGTATATTTCTTTTAAACTTTGAATCCTGTACATCTAGATTCTCTCGTGATGCTTTAAAAAACCAAATGTCTTGGTACGCGCCATATTTATTTACAAAAGTAACTTTGAATTCTGTATACTTAGAACACTCTATATTTTTTACAGTTAATGTTCTTAGGATAGTAGTGTCATCAGTATCATAAACTTTAATTGAACTTGTATTAGCAGGAATAGTTATATATTGTATTTTTTGATTCGTATTTCCATCATCTGTTATTTGAGTATCAGTAGAATCCATTCTAACTTTTCCGACACCCTCTGCAAATATTGGCAATTTTCCTGTCGTGTTTTCTGGCAAATAAACATAATTAGAACTCATTAATAAGTTGTCTGATAGTTGGGGATTGATTCCATCTTCAAAATACCCATAGCCATCCTTTGCTAAATACGTATCAATATCTGGACTCCCTGTTGAAAATTCTGTTCCATCAGGATCATATAATCTAGCTTCTGTTCTTACCCAAACCGTATCACTCGGATAATCATTATTAAAATTATGGCTAATATAATCCTTAACCAGATTTGCAATTTCAAACGTAATATTATCCTGAGATCCGATTCTTGTTCTGCTTAATTCGTATTTCAAATTACCAGAATACGCACTCGATAATCCTGTATATATATATAAATCTAATTCAACTTTATTTAGTACTGGCATAACTCTTAATTATATATTGCCTCACAAACTGCTTGATAATACTTATGTGAAACCTTTTTATTATTTATTTCTAATCCTTTTGGTGGTTTATTATCAATATATTTTGCTTTAAAAAACAAATCCTGATCATTTTTTGACACTCCCGCATTATGGCAAATATTAGTAAAATCCCATCTTTCAATCGCATCTGTTGCCCAACAAAAATCTAATTCTTTTGATATAAATGTTCTTCGATCTCTTTTCCAAAAATTCCAGAGAATACTCCACATATCGCTAGTCCATATCTGTAAAGGATGAAATTTATTATCCCAATAAACATTTTTTGCATTCAACTCCGTTACTTCTTTAAACAATTTTTCCGCATCTCTGTAACATTCATTCCAGAAATACCAATCAATATCACTAAAAACATATTGAGCACCACCCGCTCCTTCATCAAACTCTTTCAACTTATTTGAATCAATCTGAACAATGTCACTCATTAATTTAACGTAATCTTCTCCTTTGCTTTTGATATAATCCAAACCAATATAGCTTTTTGTGTCACTCACATATATTTTCCTATCATTCGGGATCTTTGGAATTCGATTCAAAATAATATCACAATCGTGATAAAAAAATCTAACATTTGATAAATATGGGTATGATTTCCAATGTTTTTCTAATAAATGAAACCTAATTGAACTAATATAACTTGAATCAACTCGATCATCTTTATAAAAGAAAAATTGAGCCTCTTTATACTTATCAATTAATTTTTCAAATTCCTTTCTTTCAGAATGATCAGAGCAAATAATATGAGCCTGATTTTCTTTAAATAAATCTAACTTTCTAAAAGAATTTAACATCGTATCAACTTGCCAAGCATAATACTTGGATGCGGGTTGAACACAAATAAAAATCATTATGTACTAGAATAAGTTATAAAATAAGGACTTCTCGTATTTATCATAATTAACAATTATAATTAAAGTATTCATAATACCATTCTTTACTTCCTGTTCTCCTTTCAATATGATAATCCCTTACAGAAAAATCAATACAATTTAATGTCACATTTGAACTTGGTGCTATTGTTACATAAGTTTCCACACTTGGACTAGTCGCTTCTCTGTATTCTATTTCTAAACTCTCTGTGCTACTCAAATTATAAACTCTAGCTTGAGCGCTAGTTGGGGGTAAGGTAGTTGTAGTGGTAGTCGTGGTAGTCGTTGTGGTCGTAGTAGTTGTCGTGGTAGTAATTGTTTCATACTCCAAATGGTACGGGGATCTTGCATTTATCATACTCCAGAATAAAAATCATCTAATTCAACAATAAACTCATTAAACATTTTATCAGGTAATTTCTCAAATAACCTTTTAAATGGTTTGGTAAAAAACAAACTAGGTTTTAATCCTTTCTTAAATATAGAATTTGAAATAATATATCCCATAGTCTTATAACTTAAAAACCTCCCTTTATCATCTCTAAATTGAAACCTCTTCGATGCAACCCATTTAGTCAAAGCGCCCGCAGGAGGTTTCTTTGCGAGATATTTATAAGGGGTATTATATTTTTTCATTACACCAGAAACTCCTTTGTCTACAAAATCAGCATACGGCTTATCTCTTTGATCTAAAAATTTTAAAATAAATCCATCTTTATCAACTTTTAAATCATATCCCAAACTTTTCGCCAAATCCCCAGAATTTGATTTTCCTTGAGTTTGCAATTCTTTCTGCGCCTCGATAATCACTTCCTTAGCAAATGAATTTAATGTTCTTGAAATACTTTTAAATTTAGTCACAGGATGGTAGTTTTACATTATTCTTAGTAATCACATCCATTGTCATCGCCCATCCCGCAACCTTATTTGCAAATCGATCTGTAAAAGGCTCGCAACTTGGATCTCCTAAAACCTGATATTGATCAGTATAAATCGTTCCTCTTTTTAATTCCTGATATAATCTATTTTGTACTAATAACTGAGTATTTAACACATCCGATTCATTATCATTTCCATCAAACAAATCACTCGCTCTCTCTTTACTTGAATCAACTAAATCCATCGAAATCACACTAATATTAAAAGTTATTATATTATCAGAGAAACTAGTATTGTTTACTATGATATGGGATAATGGGTAAATCGTTTGTTTGTCTAAATCAATATCTGCAATTTCTCCTCTCGTTACTTTATTCACATTTGGGTCTGCTAATAATTGATCTTTAATTTTGTCTAATACTAGATAGTATGCTCTTGATCCCTCGTTACTCATTTTTTATTTAATAATTGATTCTCTAATTCTATTTTTTCTTTTTCAAATGCTAACATTAAAAAACACTCGTGCGCCCTCAATTCTGATATATCTCCAAGCCTTCTAATATCTCCCTGAGAGAGAGAATATAGTGACTGAAACCAACCCCATTTTGTAGCAAAATTTCCCGTTGCTGAGAGGTCAGTTCCTCCATCTGATTCGATGAATATTTCAGGATAGCTCTTTGTAATTCGTTTCTTAAATTGTAAAAAAAAACCGATGCTCCTAAAGCAATATTTACGGGAGTTCTTTTCATAGTATCCTCGTTGTCTATTCCTTTATACTTTTTAATAGTATATCGATCTCCCTTATCCATTTCAATTGGTCTATATAATACACTCATCGCCCTGTGCATTGAATCCCAACTATTCATATTTTCATCCAGATCAATATATTCTCCAAAACTAATATCATCTAAATTAGGTATGAATCCATAATCTACTCCATCAAATGAAAATTTCTGTTGAAACTTAGGCTCTTCAACCAAAACTTTGTTTATCTCATTGATTATATTTTTAACATCCTTTATTTTAAAATAAAATACATCTGTTAATTTCACTCCACAGAATATCTGTATCATTTTCTGCATTAAAAACATATCATCAATATTCTCACTCTCTGCAACTTTTAGAAACCTCTGATATTGTTCCAGAGTAATATCGGATAATTTATTCGGAATGTTTACTGCAATTTTCATATTAATATAACGCCATTTGTATGCAATTTAAAAAAAAAGGGGCACATCTCTGCGCCCCACACTTAATCTAAATCTAAAATCAAATAAAACTCTGATCTCTTTATGGCTGATCAGCTTCCGATTTCTACAATCTCGAGATTTAATTCTCTCGCTGCATAGTTAATATGTTTTGTAGTTGTTGGACTTGTCGTTCTCCCTCCAACATTCCATTTAAGTTTGTGCAACTTATCTCCTCTGATCTCAGCAACTTTCGTATCATAAGATACAATAAAATTGCCATCCTGTTTTAAATTCATTTTATATTTTTCAAAATTTCTCATTATTATATTTTAAAATTAATAATTCAATCTTATAAACTCCTTAGCCTTGATAAGAGTGTCAAACGATTTAAAATCCATATCTCCTTTTCTTCTCCTCTTATCGGTATAATAGGCAACCTCGTACCAAGTTTCTCCCTGATCATCTGTATGCTTGAAAATGTTCGGTCGGAATATTCTATTATAATACGCTTTCATTGTTTTAAATTTTAATTATAGGCATTTTGATTTGTCTATGAGTAGGTGCTGCCATTTTACACCTTTTGCAATTGCCCGATTCAGTGCTTTATGTCTTACCCTTCTCATCTAATTACAATTCAAATATATAACCCTTTTTTTAATTATCCAAATTTTTTAATAACTTTTTTATCGGATTGCATATTTACCAAAGTTTGGTTTACTCAATAATGAATAAGTAGCATACCTCAACGCATCAGCAGTATGATTTGCTTTATCCTCAGGAATATTTAATATTTTTCCATTTCGATCTTCTCTCCATTTGTAATTCCTAAACTCCTGTATCATATTATCACTATCACTTGAGATATTTATTCGATGTCTTTTTAACAAATCAATCCCTGCATTCACACTATCTCTCCCCTTAATACTAGGTTTTATATTCCATCCCATTCTCCTCAATTCTTCATTTAACCTCGGCTCTGCTGAGTCAGCAAATATCATCTCTCGATTTATTCCAATACTTTGCAACTTCCTATGAATATCGATCGTTGTCATCATTGTTTGATATAAATACTCTTTGCAATAAATATCATAATCCTTTATCCATACTCCAATAATAGTTGTAGGGTCATTCGTAAATCCATAATCAATTCCATAAGATAAAAACTTGGCATCCTCTGGGATCGTGTTTACTTCTCCGAATCTGAAGATAGTTGATTTAGAAATTCCTCGAATTCCCAATCCGTATATTTGCCAGTATTCCTCATCAGTTTCCTTAAGGCGTTCGATCTCATCAACAATAGTTTTCTCGAGATATGGATTGTCTTTATAAGTTGTTTGAAAAAAGTCTGCATCTTCTCTGTTTATTACTCGATCATAAATCCAATGGTACTCATCAGACGGATTGTAATCTAATATTATTTTATCCTGAGTTCTAAATATCAACTGTTGCCAATCTTCAAAATACAACTCATTCGCTTCATTAATAAATAATAGATCTCTTTTTCTCCCCCTAACTTTCTGTGGTTGATCTAATGATATAAATTCAATTAAGTTTCCTTTCAATCTATACTCACTAGAGGATTTGTTATGATCCTCCTCTCTATAAATTCCTTTATCTCTGAGTATAGAAATAAAATCCCTCATCGCTGAGGTTCTAAGTGCAGGATATGTTTTTCTGCAAATTGTAATAATCTTTCCAGAATTCCTTGCACAGTAATGAAAGATAATCCAGAGAATAATATTATACGTTTTCCCTGATCTTGTCCCCCCTTGCTCTACTATTATTTTTTTGTTGGAATTAACTAAATGCTCACAAACTATGTTCGTATCAATTCGCATTCGTTTTTATAATATTCAATTCTATTTCTGTTGGATACCCATCTGCTCCTGTCAATTCCTGTCTCTCAACATAACCCCGATTCTTTCCTTTGGTCTTCAAATAGAATATTGTTGCCGATGTATTCCCATCCCTGATCTGTTTATGTAATTGCGATTCTGCAAAATCAATAGCGATATTCTGAATATCATCAACCTCTTTTTTAAACTCAGGATCTTTCAACCATTCATAAAACGTACTTCTTGCAATTCCAACTTGTTTCACTGCAGTTGTAACTACTCCCAGAGATTTCTCCAATGATTCTAATACTGCCTTTTTTATAGTGTCCGTTTTGTCCATTTATTAAGTAATTATTGTACTTGATTTATACCCCTTTTCGTGGTGACTTCATTTTTAAAAAATTCTTATTATTCTGTAACTTCACAATCTTTCTCCCCCACTTTTTAACCAATACATTATAAGCATCCATTTCAACATCTTTAGTGCGATAAGCAACACAACCTCCCTCATTAGTTAAATGTATAACATCAATTCCATATTTCATACATCTTAACGCACCTCCATATTTTGCGATGTGTTGCATAGCATAATCATAATCCTCTTTCACTTTTAATCTTTCATCAAATCTAAGATCATTTTTTATAATACCAATTATATTAGCACCAATCACTCCCTGAGTACTAAAAGGTGTATATTCTCTGTAAAATTTATAATCTGCCGCTAAAGCAAACCCCCAAACTTTTAAACCCCATCCACTACATAAATTAAACTGATTGTCAATTATTTTTTCTATTCTATCGGGATCTATAAATGTTTGCATTTTTCCTTTCTCGAATCGATGAAAACTCAAAGCATCATCATCGACTTGAACGTGCCACTCATCCTCTATATTATTTAATATCCAATTCCTAGTCTGAGTAATTCCTTTCACTTTATCAGGTACTCCTATAACGTTCTCGTGATGATTTTTATAATCATTAACCTCATTTTCTGGGCAAACAATATAACTTTCTGTAAATAATTTATCTGTTGTTACCTTTCCCGCTCTTCCTTTAGATGGAATATATACTTTAAAATCCATTACTTTTTAGTAATTATTTTTAACAAATCTTTTCCTGATTTCACTCTTCCGATTCCTTTCTGCATATATGTATCTGTATATCCGGGTTTAGCAACAGTCTCAATATTAAATATTTCTTTAGCAACTTGCCAATCTAATTTATTATCAAAAGTAAAAACAACATAATTATGCTCCTCTAATATTTCTTCCGTTATACTTATCTCTGGATCTGATCCATTATCTACTTGCAATTTTTCATTAAGTATAGGTAAATCTAATCCCCATCGATCCAATTTATCCATATCCCATTCATTAGCTAATATATCCCAATCCCATTCTCCAAACGAAGAGTTGTCTTTTATGATGAATTCTTTTTTCTGATCATCAGTCCATCCTTTCGCAATATTAATATGAATCTCATCTAATCCCGCTTCTTTACACGCTTTCAATCGCATATTACCTCCTAAAACAATATAATCCTCATCCACTACTATTGGTCTCTTTTCCAACATTTCGGGAAAATCTTTTATACTCTGTACAAGTTTTCTAAACTTATGATCTTTTATAAATCTAGGATTATCATTATTCTCTTTTACTTTATCAATCTTTACTTTCATATTTTGCGACTTTTTTTATAATTATATATTTTTAAAATCATATCTAAAAAAGCATCTCTATGAGTACAATCATAAAATCTATCACTCATTTTTAATGCTTTCTTTTTGAAAAAATTAAAATCAAAATCCTCCATATTCCTGCATTTATTGATTGCAGTAACAAATCCCACTTTATTATATGCAGGAAAAAAATGTTTTAATGATCTGCAAAAACTTAAAGTTTCATCGGCTTTATCTAATTGATTCGCAGTAAACTTACCATTTCTAAAATCACTTCCTGAACAATTATTGGAAATATAAATAATTGATGATAAACTAAAATCCTTGTATTTATCATAAAAACTTTTTAAAGCAATATAATTTGAATTCCCTTTTACACACTGGGTATGCATTACATCCTCATATCTCCATTGCTTCCCTTTTTGAATAGACATTAATTTATCTAATTCCTCATTTCTGTTAACGGGTTTTTTCTCAACAAAAAATTTAAAAGGTATTCCTAATTGCTTACAAGCCTCAAACCTATGTTGCCCCTCAGTTATTTCATTCATATCATTTACTTTCGCAGGAATTTGCATTCCATTTTTTTTCAACTCTTTTACAAAATATTGTACGTGATTTGGTATTACTCTTCTATTTCCCTCTAAGAATTTAAACATTCTATAGTTAGTAGTTTCATAAATATAATTCACTTTTTTCATTGTCATAAAATTTAAATTAAACATCTTTCTCAATTATTTCAATATACTTTTTAATATTATCTTCAGCATAAGTATTAATCAATTCCGTTACTTCTTTCTCTTGATCTGGATCCAAATAAACTATTTTATCCCCGATTCTCATTTCATTTTTATACTCCTTAAAATCACTCATTAACACTCTATAATAAACCTCTTTTAAAGGTCTCCCTAATTCCCTAATTTGTTTCTCCATAGGTAATTTTAAATAACTCTCAAAACTTCTCAAAGAATGTAATACTGTTGAATGATCCATAGGCTTTCCATTCTTTCGATATAAATCCCTAATTTCATATAAAGTCCAAGCCTTAACTGATTTAGTATATAATTGATTTAATATCGATCTACAAAAAGCCATCCTATCTGTTCTCGATCCTTTAGTGTTTGCAAAAACATTCACCCCTGTGAGTTTATTAATATCTCTAGCAAACTTTTTAAACTTATAATTTCTTTTATTTTTCATTATATCTTTTTTTAAACTTATTTATCGAATATAAAGTATTTTCATAACTCGATTCATTTAATATCTCTCTAATTTCCTGATCTGATTTATTCCAGAATATAGATTTATAAACATTAATAGCATCACTTAATCTCTCTTTCCCCTGATCAACAAATGATTTGTCAACTTTAAAAAAACCAATATCATAAGTATTTTTACTAATTACTATAAATTCATAGTCTAAAGGATCAGCACCCATCAATTCACAATAAACAACGCATTGAATATCATAACCATAAGCATAAGCAGATTTGGGGAAATCTGATAAATCTCCTGTGGTTTTTAAATCAATAATAGCACCTCGACCATTAACAATATCTGCTTTTCCCCTGAATGGTAGATCCTGAATATATCCCGCAGTAGGCACTTCAAAATCACACCCTCTTAATTTATTCATTGCTCTTTTATTTACAGTAAACTCAGATAATAATTTATCATTAAATTCTTTTTCTGCTTGAGTATATAAAACCCCATCAACCTCACTCTGTTCCTTTTTATACCCCGCACTTGTTCTAGTTTTATATTTAGAAAAATTTAATTTGTCATATTTATCTGGCTCAAGTATTTCATTATAAAATAACTGTCCACATCTTAATATTGCATCACTTGGTTTTTTTCCTGTACAATAATACCAAGCATTTGAACTTTTAGGAGGTACTAAATCTTTTATTGATGAACTGCTTAATGCAATATGTCTATTTAAAACATTATAGTAAAAATTATCATCTAACATTCTTTTTTCTAAATCTTCAATCTGATAAAGATCCCCGTTAAGCATTCTGATTTCTTTCATTAATTATTTGCTTTTGCGTGTTTATCAAATTTATCTGTAATCAATCCGATTTTATTTCCATTAATATGGCTTGTAAGGACTTCGTGTTCTTCAATCTCTTTTCCATTCCAATGCGGAATTACTAAACGATCACTCATCAAATGCAATAAATGATCCATCTGTCTGAGGTTTAACCCTTCGTAAATTTCGTGAACTAATTCGTATTCTTTTTGAATTTCTTTTTTATTTTTTGTCATCGTTAAAATTTTATGATTTTTTAATAAATTGATTAAGATCAGGTGGAGAATCCTTAGCATTTTCCTCCTCACTTCTCCTTGCCCGATCTATTGCTCTAAGTTTATCAGATCTATACTCTGAGAGTGCTTTATGATACATTTGTCTGTCCGTCTGATAACTCTGCATTATTGAGTAACAATTCATAAAAGCTTTAATCATTTGATTTAAACTTTCATTCTCTGGGCTTTTTTTACTCCACTCTCCTAATTGTTCAATTATATATGCGAGATCCGAATTCAATTCCGCATCTTTTACCCTATCGATTTTCTCGTAATAGTAATATTTCTCAGAATCCATTTTTATAATTTGATTCTAAGATATAAAAAATATTTAATAAATGAATGTTTCAGCTGATATATTTTCCTCAAGCATATAGACTAGCTTTTCAGTTTTTTGATTACCCCAAAGAGTTGTACTAGGACACCACATTTTCTGTGGCTCAGGCATTTTAATATCATCTAACCAAAACATATAATTTCCTTTCGGATCACTAACAAAATATAAACGCACCTCAACATTCATTTTCATTAATCGATCATACTTAGACACCTCAAGCATTTTGTCACTATAATATTTATTTCTGAATTTCATCTCTATTCCACAAGAGTAACCTTTAGGAGTAAAACCCATAGCATCACAACAATTAAATCCATCTCCTGACCATTCCAAATCCCATCCATCAAATGTATTCCAGATGATAACTGCCGCCTGTTCCAAACTATGTATTTTATCAATAGCCTCTTTCATAAATATCGTTCAACTGAGAAACCCATTGTTGCCAAGTTTTACCTGAACAGGAACAAGGTTTATAAAATGAATGCTTATAGTATTTTGCGTGCAGAGTTGCAATTACTTGTTGCGCTTCATCATCTAATTTTCTCTTTTCTCTTATTAAAGAATAAGAATCGTATTCCTCTTTTAAAAATCTCTCCATTTCTTTTCCCAATTAATATGAATTTCATTAATCATCGCTTGTCTCTCTTTACATCCGCAACTCTTATACCCTAACCAATCAATCATTATTTTATTTACAAGCCATTTAATTCCTGTTTTTCTAAAAACTAATTCTAAAAAATCCCCCGCTTTCATTTCTGTTCTTTTTTTAATCTTTTAATTAATCTTTCATATTGTTTTGATCCTTTAACCCAACTATTAGGTCTTTTTTCAGCATAATTTTTTTTGAGTTTGCCTGTTGTATGAGACACATTAATTAAATCTTTTTCTTTTATTGGAATGAATTTCATAATTTATTTTTTAATGTTTCTAAAACCTTTTTGTACGTATTATAAATCGAATAATAGCTAATGTCTGTTTTTTTACTTAATCCCGTAATACTCTCCCCCTCATCTATATACTCAAATATTTTCCGATCATACCAGTGCATCTTTTTAAGATCCTCAAGAATCGAATTATAAATTAAATCAATATCCTGATCATTCATTTGCTCAACATATCTTTTATCTAAATCAGGTTGAAAACTTACAAACGATGTTCTAGATTCCTTTCTTTTTAAATCAATAAATAATGATCTAAGAGTTCTAAATACATAATAATAATTAATCTCTTTATCATTATACATAATATTAGCACCCGAATTTATTATACGGCTTAATTTAATATAACCCTCTTGTACTATATCTTCAGCCGTATCTCGATTACATCCAAAAGATCTTACTATATTAATCCAATCATTATGTTTTTCGTATATTATCTCAAGAGTTGTTTTCAAAACCAAGTTATATGAATTCCAATAATAAAAAGAGTGATGGTTATTCTTCGAAAAAATTCATCTTCATCGACATTTTCCAAACCATTCATTTTCTGTTCTAAATTGGGATCATAATAAAAAAAGCCTAAACTCAATCCATAAACTGGTACTATCTGTAAATCAAATTGCATTATTAAAACGGTATTTTCTTCTGTTCCCTTTTAGGGGTTTCTATCAAATTTAGGTTATTTATTTCAAACCCTACATTATTAATAACGCTTTTTAATTTAATTGGGGCATCAATCGGAGTTGGTCTGCCTCCTGTATCAATATCTTTTACCTTTCTCACGTGCAGAATATTATACATCCAATCAGTAGGATGCTGAACGTATCTATGAATAACAATAAAATCATCTGCTCGATTCACGAACTTACCTCCTCCCTCTATATCACTAGCCATAGGCGGTATAGGATGATCATAATACTCGTGCATCTGATTGTGTTTTTTTCTTAATGCTTCAGTAGCAGCGTGGCAACATAACCAGATAGTTATATTATTCTTTTTGCAGAATAATCTCATCTCACTAGTTACTTCATAATCATACTCGTGACCGTTTAACCCTTTCTCTTTTTTCTTAATCAAAGAGTTATAAGGATCTATTATAAATCCATCATAATTCCAAGCATTCTTAATTGCTTGTGCTAATCCCTTGAGATCTTTCCAAGAATACATTTGCTCATTACTAATAAATTTAAAATGATCATTAATCCAACTTAATTTTGCATCAAAATCTTGATTAGGAATTTTATTGATTGGTTTATTCTCTAAGAATTCAATTATTTTTTTAATGAGTGTATATGGATCATTTTCAGAAGAAAATATTAGCCACCTTAAATTATGCTTAATCGAGTATAAGAGCATTAAATACAAAACAACGGTTGTCTTCCCTACATTCGCGTGTCCTAGTATTACATTAAAATTTCCTTTCTTTAACCTGATATGTTCATCAATTTCAGGTATATCTAATTTTAAACCCTCTGATATTTTTTTCTCTCTTATATCTCGGATTTTTTGTATTTCATCATCAAATTCAACTAACATTGCTTATAATTTTAAACTAATATATAAAAAAACCCCTGAGTGTTAATCAGGGGCACAATTAAAACAAATGAAAACATTATTGATTTAAAAAATCAACCTCCTCACGGTCTGGAGAATGATCAGCAGCATTCACTTTTGATTCATTTTCTCTATCCCTGTGATAAGTATCGTAAGCAACATAAATATTTCCTTTAGTAGATTGACATAAGTCAAACCTAATTTTTCCATCTTTAGTTCCTTTTGCCTTAACTTCTGTCATTGTTTTTTCTAGCATCGCACTATCGATAACAAAATTTAATTTTTTCCACTTAGGTGCTTTCTCATTTGGTTTAAATACGCTCAACCAACCTAGATAATCAGGTTTTTTATTATTATTACTAAAATCCATTTATAAACTATTTAAAAATTCTTTCAATTCATTAAAGTGTCTAATTGTTGAGGGTATTACAATATCCTCATTCTCCTTCGCGAATGCCTGCATATTTTCCTTATAACAAACTTGCAACAAAATACTATCATTAGTATTGATAGGTTTATTTGAATTATTCTTAGCACTTAAAGGAATCTCCCTTGCTTGTAATAATTTAACACCTTTTCCGAATTTATATTTTTCATTTGCTACTGTAAACTGTATTTCGCTTCCGATTGGATATTTCCAATCACCCATAGCATTAAAAGTCCATTTAACCCCATCTGCCAATGTCACTTTATATTTATCTAATACAACCTCCTCGCCTGTATTATCATCTATAAAAGGCGTTGCCTTTCCCATAGATTCAACAAATTTGATCTTTCCTGTTTTCATAATTTAATTTAATATTTAATCTGATATTTTCTTGTTCAAGTTCTTTAACCTCTTTTCTTAAGGCTTTCACTTCTTCCTCTCGAAGTCTTAATAAGTCTTCAATGTACATCACTAATTTTTAATTTATTAGTCCTTTTCTTGATTTCCTGTAATGCTCTTTTCTTGTAAGATTCTAAATAACCATCGCCGAAGGCAATTACTCTAAGGTGTTTGATTGGGAGACTATCCCAATAAAAGTTTTCATATAAATAAGTATTTTCCATTATTATAAATTTTATGATACTAAGATAATTAAAAATATTTAATAAACAAAAAAAAGAGGGAATAATTTAAAACTACTCCCTCCCAAATTATAACAATGAAAGATTCTTAATAAAAAAATCAACAATCAAATATAATCATAAATGATCAAACTTTTTCAATTTATCCTGATACTTTTCAATTAAATACTCTATATCTCCGATCGTATATTTAATAATTTCTCTTGACTTATTATACAAATTATCACTCAATTGTTTTCCTAAAAATCTCGAAAATTGATATTGTTGTCCTTGATGAAATACATTACATCCCATACATTGTGGCTTTACATTATCCTCATTCCATCTAGTAGAATAATGTTTTCTACTCATAAAATGTCCTGCTTGTATTTTTTTATAATGATACTTTCTTCCACAAGTTACACACTCGCAAAATCCCTTATGATCAGCATTTGATTTTCTCACAAACAAAGAAAATATGCTATCTAATTTTTTTACTAATTTACTTTTGCTTGGCTTTTTTATTTTAGCCATCTAAATGATTAATTAATAAATTTCCTGTAGGCTCATCGATACCTTTAATCAACTTATAAAGATATTTACTATCAGCTTTAACTTTATTTTTTTCTCCTTTAGTAGAATCAATTCCTAGATTTGTATATTGAATTGCATCTAATTCCAAAACCGAATCCACTCGATCTCTAATCGATAATTCAAAATCACTAATTATTTTTCTTCCTAAATTTCTGATAGCCATTTCTTCACTCATTGAATTTAATTATTAAAGTTAATATATAATAGTTAGTATATTATATTATTGAGTATAATATATTATTTAGTATAATATAATTATGAGTATAATATAATATTATTTTCCTTGTCCTCTATATCTTTTTAAATAATTTTTAGAGGTTTTCAATTTACTCGATTTTTTCTTTGAATGTATTCCTTTACGCTTCTTCGATTTACTAACATACTGTTGTGAGGTGTTTTTAGCCATTCTTATGCATTTTATTGCCAAATACCTTCTCAACCCCCCTTGATCCAAAGTAACCTCCAATAACCACGCTTAAAAGCCCTGTAATTGAATCCAGAGGATAACCCAAAAACCAACCCGTGATATAACTTATAGTTAAGAATGCTAAAGTTAAGGGTCTTACGTTTTGCGCTAACCAACTTCCCGACCTAGCATCAGCAACCCATCTGCGAGTTGTTCCATCGATCTCCGCTCTTTCTAATTCTAATTTTTTTAATGCTACTTGTTTATCTTCTTCCGATAAATCACTCCCACCAATAATGGCACTAATAACACTCCCAACGGCAGTATTATCAGCAATAGCACCCACAACATTCGGTATTTTGGAAAGTAAGAATTTACCAACCGCAGTGTCCTTTAATTTTTTTTTGGATTGATCCATAATGTAGGCCCCGTTGTATTAGTATGACCAAATTGCTGATGGTTTATCTGGATCTGAATCAACGTGGATAAATGTTTTTGCAATTCCAATTCTTGAGAATCCAGAATCAATAAGTGATTTAACAATCTTCCATCTTTCAACTCCTGATTTCGCAGCAATATCGGCTGCATATCCATAAAGATGAGAGGATCCTTTAGATGATTCTGTTTTCTGTTTCCCCCCAACTTTTTCATTATGCTCCTCTGTTCTAAATCCTGAATTGATTTTAAATGGTATTCCTGCTTTTTCTCTAGCATTTTCCAATTTAGCCAAGAAACTAACATCCATATTAGTGCCACTTTTTTCGAGATCTGGAGAATCGAACTCACGTAGACTAAAATATTTTAATTTCATATTATTACGCTAATTAGTTTAATTAATAAAAAGAATAATATAATTCCGATAAATATTAATTTTCCTTTATCAAATAATCTGTCACTATTCCAATTATTATATATGTATTTCTTAATACTTAATTTAATAGTTTCTAATTTTTCCATTACTTATTTTTTAAGTGTGATCCATCGCAGTACCCCTCTGGATTCTGTGTGCATCCACATTTGCATTTTGGTTTATTTTCCATTTTTCATTACTTTTTTTGCCATATATCTGTCATCGTGTTCTAACGCTGCTTTCAATATGATTTTGTCCATTACGTTGTCCTGATTCTCGAGCATTTGTTTTTGTAAATCAATAACCATTTTCTCTAAATCATCTTTTGCCTTTACTAATAAATCGATTTGATTATTTTTTTTCTCGACTTCGTTTTTTAATGCTTGAACATCATCAGGTTTTGCTCCTGTGATTGTACTCACAACGATTCCAATTGAAGCACTAATTGTTCCAATTAACATCATTACAACTTCTTTGTTAGTATCTAATACAGGAAATTGAATCAATGCAACAATTATTCCAATAACAAATAAAAATATAAATAACGAGCCAACATAGTGTCTTATTTCTTTTGCTACTCCGTTCTTTGGTAAATTCATTTCTGTATCTTTTTACTAATTGATATTATCGTATATGCTATGGCTAACAATAAAGATATAGCTTGTAAAAAAGGGTTTATCGCACTAACACTAAAAGCTAATGCTATTAAATTTACTCCGTATATCTTCAAATCTTCCATCTTATTTAAATGCCATATATATGTAATCTGTACCTGTATTATTAAAACCTACAGAAGTGTCATCAATTTCAAATCCATTAGAAACAAATGTTACTCCATTCGTTCTTGTTTCTTCAGCATTACTTGAGTTAGGTCTTAAATCTTGAGTACCTCCTCTTTGAGAATCAAGTATAAACCAATTTGATGTTGCATTAGTAGTTTTAATCATTACCCATCTTGCCTGAAATCCTATGTTGATTAATCTTCCACTTGTGCTATTACCACTATAACTCCCTATCTTACTATGTCCTGAAACTGAATACCAACAATATGCTATTATATCATCACCACTTCCATTTGTTGTACCACTATTTCCTAATGATATTACAGTTGAAGATGGGTCTGTGCTATTTGTTGCGCCACCCATTGAAGAAGAAAAAGAATCACTTGTGTTTAGCTTACCTCTTTTATAGGTACTACCTTCTTTAGCTACAACCATCCAATCATCAGTATCATCTAAATTTTTAAATATTATTAGTTCAGGTGGATTTGAAAGTGAATGACCAACTGTCGCATTTGCTCCTGTGCCTGTGTACTTCACAATAGAAAATCCTGCTTCATCGTTTACTGATACTGTACTATCTATAGTTCCTTCTGTGTTTATTTCAGGTAGGTTTTCATCGTGATCTGACGCTTTCCAACACCAAGCGACAAAATCCTCACCACTTGCATTAACTTGATTTGAGCTTCCTACTGTAAATCCATTATCCTCTAAAGTTAAACTTGTATATGAACTATTAAAAGCAGATGTTGTGTTACTTTCTATTATACCTGTTCCTAATACAGATGTTGCCCAACTATGTTGGTCGCTTGTTGTTCTTACTTTTGTCCATACTAAATCAGGTTTAAAATCCGTTTCTATTGTTTGAGAACTACCTGTACCACTATAAGTAACAACATCAAAGCTATCTGCTACTGTTGGAGTAGTAGTATCAGGGTCTGCTGCTATTGCAAGGTAAATAAAAGTTGATGAAGCGTGATTAATAGCATCATCTGTTCCTCTAACAATAAAACCATCTGAAGTAAAATCAACACCTATACTTGTAGCACTATATTCAGCACTACTTGTATTTGGTGAAAGTTTACTATCTCTTAAATTAGCAGTATCTCTTTTATTGTCAAATATAACCCAATCGTAAGCTGCTGATGTATTCTTTATCATTAAGAATGCAGGTTCAAAATCTGTTTCAACAAAAACATCCCCATCACTACCATCAGAAGTATAACTACCTATTTTTTGGTAATTGTCTACTGAATGGAAGCAATACGAAACGTAATTATATGCATCATTGGTTTCATCACTACTGCCTACAGTATATACTGAATCAGTTGGGTCAGTATTATTATAAAATATGCTACCATTTGCTGTATCATTTGCACCACTACTATTTAATCGTAAACCATAGATAGAACCTGATGACAATTTAGCCATTGTAGGCCATCCTGCTGCGTGACCTCTTGATTTTGTAATTATCAGTTCTGGAGCTGAATTTAATCCGTGACCTATTGTAGCACTCGATCCGCTATTTCCTGAATAAGTCACAATACTAAACCCTGCATCTGTATTAGCTTTTACTGTACTTGTAATATCTCC
>ERZ869936.648-NODE-648-length-30560-cov-7.424521_pt1 | contig 30560 bp, 24 predicted proteins | sample MGYA00520876_ERZ869936 | MGnify/ENA primary metagenome ERZ869936 (study PRJEB32218, sample SAMN09650985) | biofilter metagenome | isolation source: enrty point of leading RO module | place: Saudi Arabia: Thuwal, RO plant located on Red Sea | collected 2016-02-17 ... | reverse complement strand
CTGACTCCTAACTCCCAGTTCATACCATGAAACGTTTCTGGTGCCTCTTTTTCATGTTCTGGCCGCTGCTGGCGCTCTACGTCTGCTGGATCGCGCCGGAGCAGGGCTGGTGGTTCCCCGGAACCGGTCCCGCCACGAAGAACTACGTTGGTCCGCAAGGGGGAAGCGCCATGTCCCCGCTGGGCCAGCGGATCGACGATCTGTTCTACATGATTCTCATCGTCACGACCGCCACGTTCATCTTCACACAGATCGGTCTCGGCTACGTCCTGTGGACCGGCGCCAAACGGACCGATCCCGGAAACAAGACACGCGCCTGGTTCTCTCACGGCAGCCACAACCTGGAAGTGATCTGGTCGATCGTTCCCGCCGGCATCCTGTTGTACATCGCGCTCTACCAGATGGACGTCTGGGCCGAGTTCCGCATGCGGCCGTTCTTTCCGAATCAGCAGATCAACTCGGTTCTCGGCAAAGTCGGCGTCAACGCCGAAGCGACGCCCGGCGCGACGCAGGCCCTCGCGGAAGTCACGGCACGGCAGTTCGAGTGGCGAATCCGGTATCCCGGCTTCGACGCCGACGGCAACCTGCTGCCGCTGTTTGCCGTGCCTCATCCGACCGACCTGTACACTGTCAACGACCTCCATCTGCCCTCCGGCGCGCCGGTGATGATCAACCTGCGCTCCGACGACGTGCAGCACTCCTTCTTCCTGCCCGAACTCCGAGTCAAGCAGGACGCCGTACCGGGGCTCGTCATCCCCGTCTGGTTCCACGCGACCGAAAGCGACACCTATACCCTGCTGTGCGCCGAGTTGTGCGGCTGGGGTCACTACAAGATGAAAGCCCGCTTCGTCGCCGAACCGGCCGAAGACTGGGTCGAATGGATGCACGAACTGCAAGAGGAACAGAACTTCGACGGCCTCATCGATGAAGAGGAGGTCGTGGATAGCAATTAGTGGGTTGGGGGCAACTGTCGAAGCCCCTCCCTGCCTGCACAATGACTGGTTGTTGCTACCTACTGCCAACTGCCCACTACCTACTGTGATCCCATGAGCACCATCTCCCCCACGGCCGACGCTCTGCATGGCGACGGGCATGATGCGCACGCGCATCATCATGAGCCGAGCTTCATCCAGAAGTACGTTTTCTCCACCGATCACAAGATGATCGGCATCCAGTTCCTCATCACCACGATGCTGATGCTGCTGGTCGGCGGCGCCCTGGCGCTCGGCGTGCGCTGGCAACTGGCGTTCCGCTGGGAGGCGATGCCGTTCTTCGGACAGTTCTTCGGCGCCGAGGGCGGGCAGATCTCGCCCGAGTTCTACACCATGCTGTTCACCATGCACGCCACGGTGATGATCTTCTTCGTGATTATTCCGGTCCTGGCCGGCGCGTTCGGCAACTTCCTGATTCCGCTCATGATCGGCGCCGAGGACATGGCCTTTCCGACGCTGAACATGCTCAGCTACTGGTTCATGTGGCCGGCGTTCATCGCGATCGGGGCCAGCTTTTTCGTGGAAGGAGGTGCCGCCAAAGCGGGTTGGACCTCGTATCCGCCGCTGGCGCTCACCGACCTCAACGGGCAAACCCTGTGGTTGATCGGCATTACGTTCGTCGGCGTCTCATCGATGATGGGCTCGATCAACTACATGACGACGATCATCCAGATGCGCGCGCCCGGCATGACGATGTTTCGCCTGCCGCTGACGATCTGGGCGATGTTCATCACCGCCATCCTGCAGGCGTTCGCGCTGCCGGTGCTCACGGCCGCCGGCTTCATGCAGTTGATGGATCGCACGATCGGCACCGGATTTTTCATCCCCGACGGCTGGACCGCGAACAACGCGGCGATGGCCTCCGGCGGCGGACAGCCCCTGCTGTGGCAGCACCTGTTTTGGTTCTACTCGCACCCGGCGGTCTACATCATGATCCTGCCGGCGATGGGGATGGTTTCGGACATCATCGCCTGTTTTTCGCGCAAGCCGTTGTTTGGCTACAAGCCGATGGTCTACTCGATCGCCGGCATTGCCGGGCTGGGCTTCATCGTCTGGGGCCATCACATGTTCATCTCGGGCATGAATCCCTGGCTCGGCATGACGTTCATGGTCTCGACCATGATGATCGCGCTACCCAGCGCCATTAAGGTGTTCAACTGGATGGGTACGGTCTGGGGCGGCAACATCCGCTTCACCACCGCCATGCTGTTCGCGTTGTCGTTTGTTTCGATGTTCATCATCGGTGGGCTGTCGGGCGTGTTCATGGCGGCCACGCCGGTCGACATCTTCATTCACGACACGTACTTCATCGTCGCCCACTTCCATTACGTGCTGTTTTCCGGCACGGCGATGGCCGTTTTTGGCGCGATCTACTTTTGGTATCCCAAGATGTTCGGCCGAATGATGGACGAGCGCTGGGGCAAGGTTCATTTCTTCCTCACATTTTTGTTTTTGAACGGCACATTTTTCACCATGCACATTCTGGGTGTGGTCGGCTTTCCGCGCCGCCTGGCCGATCCGTATCACTACGCCACGTTCCACCACCTGCGCCCGATGAACGTGTTCATGACCTGGTGCGCGATTGGAATGGTGGCCACGCAGGTCATCTTTGCGGCGAATTTCATTTTGAGCTTGTTCTTCGGTCCGAAAGCCGGCCGCAATCCGTGGCACGCCAACGGTCTGGAATGGCAAGCGCCCAGCCCGCCGGGCCACGGCAACTTCGATTTCCAGCCGGTCGTCTATCGCGGTCCGTACGAATACGGCTCGCCGGAAGTCGACACGGACTACTATCCACAGAACCAACCGCCGCCGGAGCCGAAGCACGCCGACCAACCGGCGAGCACGCCGGCGCCGCAACCGGCTTGACCGTAATCGGCGTTGCGGCGCAATGCCGGCCGAAACGCCTTCACCCCGTCGTCTCGAATCCGTGAACCAACCGCCGCTTTACGCCGACGAAAGCCCCTGGCCCCATCGCTGGGCCGTGACGTTGGTCTGCGCCACGTTCCCGCTGATTTGGATTGGCGGACTGGTCACGACGTATAAGGCCGGCATGGCCGTGCCCGACTGGCCCAATACTTACGGATACAACCTGTTTCTCTACCCGTGGCAGACCTGGATTTACGGTCCGTTTAACTTGTTTATCGAGCACGGACATCGGTTATTTGCCTCGGTCGTCGGCATGATCGCGATTTGCCTGGTGATTTCCACCTGGCGGAGCCAGAAGAATCCCTTGATCCGCTGGCTCAGCGTTGTCGCGCTAGTCGCCGTCATCGCTCAGGGACTTCTCGGCGGGTTGCGTGTCATTGAGGACGAAGTGCTCCTGGCCAAAATACACGCCTGCTTCGGCCCGGCATTCTTCGCCTTGTCGGTGGCCGTGGCCTTCGTTACGTCGAAACTCTGGCGGCATGGCCCGGTTCTGCAACGCGCCTCATTAGACAAAGTCGAGCGCTACGCTGTGCTAACCACGCTGTTGGCCTATTGCGCACTGGTGCTCGGCTCGCAGTTGCGGCATTTGTCGGCTACCGCGCGGCCGGGCGATTTCCGGATCGCGCTGGTGTTCCACCTGGCGGTCGCCGCGGCGCTACTGGTCCACATCATGCTGCTGGCCGTCGAAGTCTATCGCAAGCATCGCGGTGAACCGTCGCTATTTCGTCCGGCGATGGCACTGGCCCTGTTGATCGCCGTACAGCTCGGCCTGGGAACCGGGACTTGGATTACCAAGTACGGCTGGCCGAGTTGGTTTGGCGACTATCAGTTCGCCGCCACCTACACGGTCGTGGCCGACAGCCGAGCCCAAGCCTGGATCACCACCGCGCACGTCGCGACCGGCTCGCTGATTCTGGCGACCAGTTTTCTGGTGGCGCTGCGTTCGGTCCGGTATGCCTGGCGTGCTCCGCGCGCAGCCGAAGCTCCGAAGTCGTGGCTCGTGGAGGTGGCGCGATGAGCATGACGACGCTATCGATCGAAAAGCCGCGCAGCACGTGGCTGGCCCGCGCCGCCGACTATCTGGAGCTGACCAAGCCGAAGATCTCGCTGTTGGTTTTGGTGACGGTGGCCGCCGCCGCGCTGGTCGCCGATTGGGGACCGCCGGACGGATGGTTGTTGGCCCACACGCTCTTGGGCACGGCGCTGGTCGCCGCTAGCGCAAGCGCCTTGAACCAACTGCTCGAGCGGCATTCCGACGCGCGGATGGCCCGCACCATGGATCGTCCGTTGCCCGCCGGGCGACTCAGCCCAACGGAAGTGGTGACGTTTGGCTTTGCGGCGCTGGCCGTGGGACTCTTGGAACTGGCGCTGCTGGTGGGTCCGATCACTGCGGCGCTCGGACTGTTGACCTGGGTGCTGTACGTCGGCGTCTACACGCCGCTCAAGTCGCGCACGCCCTTGAATACGGTCGTCGGCGCCGTGGCCGGTGCCTTGCCCGTGCTGATGGGTTGGACCGCGGTCGGGGCGCCGCTCGACTTGCGGGCATGGTCGATGTTTTTGATCGTGTTCCTGTGGCAGTTTCCCCACTTCATGGCCATCGCTTGGATCTATCGCCGCGACTATGCGGCCGCGGGGCTCAAGATGCTCAGCGTGGTCGATGCCAGCGGGTATCGGGCGGCGGCACAGGCCGTGATCACCGCGTTGGTGCTGATTCCGGTCAGCCTGGTTCCTTGTCTGCTCCATCCGGCGGCCGAAGTGTATTTCTTTTGGGCACTGTTGGCCGGTGTCGCACAATTGGCCTGTGCGATTGGATTCATGCTGCGACTGAGCGACGCGTCGGCCCGCCGATTATTGTTGGCATCATTGATCTACTTGCCGGCCATCATGGGCCTGCTCTTGTTGGGTCCGTTGGCTTGAGAAACGAACACCGTTCATCCTGGAAGTGAAAGAAAGTCGAGAAACGTAGCTATGGCCCAAGCCGCTGCTCATGACGCTTCGCACGAAGCCGAACACGAAGGGCTCCAGTACCATCCCGGCCTTCCGATTCCGAACGGAAAGCTGATCGTCTGGCTGTTTCTGTCGACCGAGATCATGTTCTTCTCGGGCTTGATCGGCACGTACATCGTGCTGCGATTCGGTGCGCCGACGTGGCCCACCCCGCCGGAAGTTCACCTGAGCGAACCGATCGGCGCGTTCAACACGTTCGTGCTGATTTGTTCCAGTGTGACCGTGGTGTTGTGCTTGGAAGCGGCCCGGGCCGGCAAGTCGGGCGCGGCCAAAGGTTGGCTGCTGCTGACGCTCGCCCTGGGGAGCGTGTTCTTGGGCGTGAAGATGTACGAGTACAACGCGAAATTCTCGCACGGAATCTATCCCCAGTATCCGCACAGCCAAATCTACGAAAAGGCCGACCTGCACTACGCCTCGGCCGTGCGCGTGCGACTGGAATCGCTCGAGGCCCAACTCCAGGCCGAAGAGACGGCACTCCGCTCCGAATTGGAAGCCGGAGGCACGCCGGTTGACGACAACGAGGAAATGGTCGAAGTGCGCGAGCGCTTGGCGCTGGTCGGCAAGGAACGGGCCCACGCCCGCGAGGTCGAAACGCTGGCCGCCACCACGAGCAACCCGACCGAAAGCCGCGCCGAACTGCTCGCCCTGGCCCACCACATCATGCCCTTGACCCACGCCCACGGCGAGGAAGCGCACGGCCTGAACCATGAACATCCCTGGCTCAAGCTGCCGATTCGCATCCCTGGCGGAAACATGTGGGCTAGCACGTATTTCCTGCTGACCGGGTTTCACGCGATGCACGTGTTGGTCGGGCTGATCGTCTTTGCGATCATGATCCCGATGACGCTCGGCGTCGCCGCCGCGGCATTCGTCGAGAACATCGGCCTGTACTGGCACTTCGTGGACCTGGTGTGGATCTTTCTGTTCCCGTTGCTCTACCTGTTCTGACGAAACGAGTCGGCACCCGCCGCTTGATCATGCGGCCCGCCGGCTCGAGCAGACAACACGCACGATTCAACCATTAAGCAAAACATAAACGTCCCGAAACGGGAGTGATTTCGATGTCCGAGCATGCTCACGACGATGGCCATGGCCACGAAGACCACGGCGGGATCGCACAATATGTGTACGTGTTTGTCGCGTTGTGCGTGCTGACGGGCGCGTCGTTTTTTACTTACTCCGAAGCCTGGCCGTTCAAGGACGAGCCCAAGATCGGTTGGGCGTTCATGATGGCCGTCTCGTGCACCAAGGCGATGCTCGTCGTGCTGTTCTTCATGCACGTCAAGTACGAGGCCAACTGGAAGTACGTCCTGACGATTCCGGCGGCGTTCATGTCGATCTTCCTGATTCTCGCCCTGGTGCCGGACATCGGGCTGCGAGGCCATTGGGTGTCGGAGGAACGTCAGCAATTCATGGCCGTACCGCGCAGCGCCGACCAGTCCGCGCGGCATGACGGCGATCACGAACGGACCCCGGCCGGCGACGAAGCGGGTGCAGCCGACCACTAACCGCCCCTGCGCAACCCGAAACGCACCATGATCGGTTCATCGCTCAAGTACTGGCTGCTGCTGGCGTGCCTGCTGGCCACGATGTATGGCTCGTTCGTCGTGTGGCGTCGCGATCGGGATACGGCGCCCGCGCCGGCCGCACAGACCCGCGCGACCGAAACCGCAAAGGCCAAGACCGCCGAGCCGCTCGAAACGTTTGTCCTGACCGATCAAGAGGGCAATCCGTTCGACTCCGAGAGCCTTCGCGGAAAGGTCTGGGTCGGCAGCTTCTTCTTCACGAATTGTCCCGCCGTCTGCTGGCGACTCAATCAAACGCTGGCCGCGCTGCAAGAAACCGATCCGTCGAGCGAGACGCGATTCGTCAGCATCACGTGCGATCCAGACAACGACACCCCGCCCGTGCTGGCCAAGTACGCCGAGCACTTCCGGGCCGATCCAGAGCGATGGACCTTTCTGACCGGCGACATGGACCTGATCCGCCGCATCGGCAATGAGAAGTTTCAAGTCGCCGTCGAAAACGAAACGCACTCCGATCGGGCCTTTGTGGTGGATCGCAACGGGGAAGTCCGCGGGCGTTTCCGCCTGACGCAGCCCGACCAGGTCGAAATGCTCAAGAAGCTGCTGGCGGCCGTCGAGTCCGAGCCGCTTGCCGAAACGCAGGCCGCCGACGGCGAGCCACCGGCCGAACCATCCGACGTGACAACCAGCGAAACACCGGCCGACGCGTCGCGGACCGAAAGTGCGGCAGAAGCCGCGGCGGACAGCGAGTAGCCGACGCGTACCCGGTCTTTTGGTTTCGCGCGTTCGCGCCAGCAATCGTTTTTGCAATGATCGGTCCGACCCGCCCGGAACATCATCGTGGACTTTACTGTCGAGGACTTGCCGGCGGTCAACGCCACGCTCAACGCCACGGCCGCGGTGCTGTTGGCGACCGGCTGGGTATTGATCAAACAACGTCGCGAGCGGGCCCACAAGTGGACAATGCTTGCGGCATTTGCCGTCTCGTGCGTGTTTCTGGCGTGCTACCTCGTCTACCACGCGCAGGTTGGCAGCGTTCGGTTCGAGGGTCCGCCCAACGTCCGCATCGTCTACTTGATCATTCTTTTCACGCATGTCGTGCTGGCCGCCGCCGTGCCGTTTTTGGCCGGAGTGACCATCTACTTGGGCCTGCGCGATCGACGACACCGGCATCGTCAAGTTGCCCGGTGGACCCTGCCGATATGGCTCTACGTTTCCATCACCGGCGTCGTCATCTACGCGATGCTCTACCATCTCTATCCCCCGGCCGAGTAAGACGATATAATGACCTCAGTGGCCCGCTCCGATCGGTAGCGAATCTCCGACCGGACGACTCGAACGTGACCAACGGGCCGTGGCGGTCTTGAGCCGCCGCGAAACGCCCGTCAACAACACGAGGCATTCAGACCATGTACCGTACGCTGTTTCGTTCCGCCTTGGTGGCCGTCACCGGTGTGGCTCTTACGTTGGCCATGGTGTCGATTGCCGAAGCATGCCCCAGTTGCCAACAAGCCGTCGGCACCGACGTCTCGCAGGGCGACTTGCCCAGCGGAATCTACTACAGCGTGTTGTTCATGATGTCGATGCCGTTTGCCATCGTCGGCACGTTCGCTGGCCTGGCCTATCGCGCCGTCAAGCGCGAACAACGCCGTTTGGCCGAGCTGGAACAACAGGAACAGCTCGAGCGTCTCGAAGAAGGGCGTCGCGGCTTCGACGACTAGCACCGCACCGGCGACTTTGCGTTCGCAACTGGACGGGCTTGAGTGCGCGCTTGCCGTGGATCAAGCACCATCGCAATCACTCGGACGCGCGGCCCCTTAGTCGTCCATCAGGCTCTCGCCCGGAAACGGATCGTCCGTCGGCGGATCCCAATAGTGGTCAAAGCCCAACCACAGACTCCGGGCATAGCGGAAGAACCAGATCGGAAACAAGATCGCGAACGCCGCCACGCACCAGAAGGCCGCCTGCGGCGACAGCGCTTCGCTAAAGAGCAGCGTCACGTAGCCGATCGTGACCAGCATCGCGGTCAGCCCGTAGTTGACGTAGATCGAACCCAGAAAGTAGCCGGGCTCGCGTTCGTACTTGAATTCGCACCACGGACACTGCGGGTACATCGTAATCCAGTTTTTGAACAGCCATCCCTCGCCGCAGCGCGGACAGCGCAGCCGCCAAGCGCGCCAGAGGGTCGTCCGATAACTCACACGGCGCGTCTTGTTCACCAGGGATCTCGCGTGTAGGGGTCGCGCCGGGCAGCCATCTCGGTCGAGCCACCCAACGAAGCCGCAAATCGGCAATCTGGCCGAATCGTTCGAAGACCATTATCATAAGCCGGCGTCATCGTTTTCACAGATCGGCGAATATCGGGCCGCCATGCGAAGTATTGGTCGTGGTCTTCAGTTGTTGGGGTTGGCCGTGCCGCCGCTGGCGATCGTCATGCAACTGTCCGAGACCATCAGCCTGGGACAGATGCTCACGATGCTCGTGGCCGCCGTGTGCCTGTTTGGGATCGGGCGAATCCTCGAAGGGTATGCCGCCTCCTGATCGGCGGACGCACCTTGCGGCGACAGGTGGTCTCGGGACCGGGTGTCAAACGCCGTTTGGCGCATTTGTGGTGTTTCCTTGACCGCGGTTGGCAGCTTGGCGAACGCTCCACACGCCGCTTCGGGTGATTTCGTTCTTTCCGCAATCTGGCCCCGGTTCTATAATTGGCCGTAGACGTCTAAATCGCGGCCGTGTCGAGGGTTATCGATATTGCCCTCGAGCCCAGTCGAGTTCGCCGTCCGGCACTTTGCCCGCGGGCGGCTCGATCGGCGGTCGCTTGCGCATGGGGCCAAATGCATGAGCCAGTCCTGCCGGGCGATTGCGGCAGTTTGGTGGTTGGTCTTCGGGGCCGTCGCCCTATCGCACCCATCAATCACGCTGGCACAGTTTACCAGTGCCCCGGAAGAACTCTCCGACTCGATCGATCTGGACGAGGCGGACAGTGCCGCCCGAGCCCATCTGGAACGCGTGCGGGCATATGTGGGCGACGGGCAATGGGACGAGGCGGTCGAAACGCTCCGCCAAGTGATGGAGACCCACCGCAACAAGGTTATCCGTCTGCACGACAGCCGATTCGTCAATCTGACCGACTATTGCCACCTGCGAATCGCGTCGCTTCCGCCCGAGGCTCTGGCCCTCTATCGCCAGCGCGTCGATGCCTTGGCCCAGACCTGGTACGAACAGGGAAAGGCCGATCGCAGCGCCGCGGGGCTGTTCGACGTCGTGGATCAATTGTTCTGTAGCTCGTCGGGCGACGACGCACTTTGGGCCCTGGGCGAAATCGAGTTGGAGCAGGGTGATTACGGAGCCGCACGCCTCCATTGGGAGCGGCTCATCGAGCTGCCGCCCGCGCGGGTGGCCGCCGAACAATTCGAGGCGGTGCGCGGCCGCGAAGGCCTTTTGGCCGAAACGGCGGCCCTGCTCGACAAGTGGTACCAGCGCGACGCTGTCGCGCAGCCGCCGCGATACGAGCTGCACGCCGATGGTATCTTGCCCGACGACGTTGCCGAGCGGCTGGTTGCGATTTGGAAGCACGAAGGCTTGCCGCTGGCGCGACTCTCCTACCCCGGCACGACGATTCCAAGGGCCGACATCCGCGCACGATTGATCCTTGCCTCGATCATGGAGGGCTCGCTCGCCCGGGCACGCGACGAACTACAAGCCTTCCAAACATTGCACCCCGATGCCGAAGGTCGGCTGGCCGGGCGAACACAGAAGTACGCCGATGCCCTGGACGCGATGATCACCGCGGCGGCAAGCTGGCCGCGACCGACGGCTCCGGACGACTGGCTCACGTTTGCGGGCAACGCCCAGCGCGGCGCGATCGCGAAGCGCAACTTCGATCTTGGCCCGCCGGTGTGGGGACCGATCGACTTGGGCGAACCGCTTTCGGCCGATGCCTCGAACGCCCGCGCGTACAGTTTGCGGCGCATCGGCGAAGACGCGCACCGGCTGCTGAGCTACTACCCGTTGATCGCCGGCGACCTGGTGCTGATCAACAACCAGAGCCAGATCTTCGCCTTCAACCTGCACACCGGCCAGCCGGCCTGGCCCAGTGCCGACGCGACGCGGCCGGCCGGAGAGATCTATGCCGACAAGTCGCCTTCGGGCTACCCGGGACGCGTCAGCCGGGGCATCGGCGTGCCCCGGTTTACGATGACGGTTCACGATGGGAAGTTGTTTGCCCGAATGGGCACGCCGGTGACCAGCCGGCCGCTGGAGTCGCTCGACAACCGCGAAGGCTACCTGCTGTGTCTCGACTTGGAGTCGCAGGGCCGCGCCGTTTGGAAACCTGACGGGCGTTTGCTGCCCGACGACAAGCGGTGGGCGTTTGAGGGTTCGCCTCTGGTCGACGGCGACAATCTCTACGTCGCGATGCGCAAAAGCGACGTCCGGCCCCAGGCCCACGTTGCCTGTTTCGACGTCGCCACGGGCCGGCGGCGATGGCGCACGATGGTCTGTGCGGCCGAGACCGCGGCGGGCGGACAGTTCGAGGAGCTGTCGCACAATCTGCTGACTTTGGAACAAGGCACGCTCTACTACAACACGAATCTTGGCGCCGTGGCCGCTGTGTCGGCCCGCGACGGGCGGCTGCAATGGATTAACCTCTATCCTCGTGCCCGCAAGGCGACCGCCGACGGCCGCGACAAGCGCACGGCCCACTTCTACCGCGATCTGAACCCCTGCGTCCACTACCGCGGCACGCTGATGGTCGCGCCGCGCGATTGTGAATCGATCTTCGCGCTCGACGCCGGCACGGGCGAAACCCTTTGGCAAAGTCCGCTGCCCGAAGACGTCGTTCACTTGCTGGGCGTGGGCCACGGCAATCTGCTGGCGAGCGGCGATTCGCTGTGGTGGATCGACGCCCGCACCGGCAAGGTCGTCAGGCACTGGCCCGACACCACGCCGCTGGGTTATGGCCGTGGGCTGCTGGCCGGGGATCAGGTCGTGTGGCCAACGCGCGACTCGCTTTACGTCTTCGACCAACAAGTCGTGCCAGGCGAGCTGGTGCCGCGCGATCCGATTCTACTTAGCGCGACGCTGGGCGCGACCGGCGGCAACCTGGTCGCGGCACGCGGGATGTTGTTGATTGCTGCCGCCGATAAGCTGTACGCGTTCCGCCAACAGGGTCCCGATCCGCGCCAGGATCAGGCGTCGCGCGCCATCCACTTCGAACAGCGCACCGCTCAAAACAACCAACCAACCGATACCGCGGCGCCGCGCCGCACCGCATCATCCGATCCCTCCGGCCAACCCTGAGGCGGCATTTTGCCGCAGGTTCGCCACCCGATACGACACGATCCCCCGCTTCTGCTTGTTGACCAACAAACCACTCTTCCATTTGGAAACGACTCATGGCTCAAGACGACGACGTCCAAGCAGTGCGAAAACTGAACGAGGCCTATCGGCAGATTACCTCGGAGCTGGGCAAGGTGATTGTCGGCCAACAGCACGTGATCGAAGAGCTCTTGATCTCGATGTTCGCCCGCGGCCACTGCCTGCTGGTGGGTGTGCCCGGTTTGGCCAAGACATTGATGATTCATTCGCTGGCCGACGCGCTCTCACTCAAGTTCAGCCGCATTCAGTTCACGCCCGACCTGATGCCGGCCGACATCACCGGCACGGAAGTCATTCAAGAGGACAAGGCCACTGGCACGCGCGAGTTTCGTTTTCTGGAAGGACCCGTGTTTGCCAACGTGATCCTGGCTGACGAGATCAACCGCACTCCGCCCAAGACACAGGCCGCCCTGCTGGAAGCCATGCAGGAGCATCAGGTCACCGTCGGCGGCAAGCGTCACCGGCTCGAGGAACCGTTCTTCGTGCTGGCCACGCAAAACCCGATCGAGCAGGAGGGTACCTACCCGTTGCCCGAAGCCCAGCTCGATCGGTTCATGTTCAACATCTTCGTCGACTATCCGGATGAGGATGAGGAGTTTCAGATCGTTCGCCAGACGACGGCCGACGTGCAAACAAACATCACGGCCACGCTCAACGCCGAAGAAATCGTGGCGCTGGGCCACATCGTGCGCAAAGTGCCCGTGGCCGACCACATCGTGCGCTACGCCCTGCGGCTGACGCGCCTCACCCGGCGCGAAAAAGGGGACGTGCCCGACTTCATTCAGGACTACGTTAGCTGGGGCGCGGGGCCGCGGGCCAGTCAATTCCTGGTGCTGGGTGCGAAAGCCAGGGCCGTGCTGCACGGGCACAACTTCGTCAACACCGAAGACATCGAGGCCGTCGCTTATCCCGTGCTCCGCCACCGCATCATGACCAACTTCAACGCCGAGGCCGAAGGAATCAAGCCCGATGACATCATTCGCCAGTTGATCGACGTAGTCGAGATCGATGACACCGAGGCCGCCCACAGTGGAAAGCAACCTCAAGTATTTAGATCCGCAGACGCTGGCTAGGCTGCAAGGCCTCGAGCTGCGCGCGCGATCGATTGTCGAAGGCTACGTGTCGGGTGTTCACCGCAGCCCGTACCACGGCTTCTCGATCGAATTTGCCGAACACCGGGAGTACAGTCCCGGCGACGACTTGCGGTATGTCGACTGGAAGGTGTTCGGCAAGACCGACAAGATCTACCTTAAGCAGTACGAAGAAGAGACCAACCTGGTCAGCTACCTGCTGCTCGACACCAGCGAGAGCATGCGCTATCAAAGTGCCGCCGCGCCGATGTCGAAGCTGGAGTACGCGCAGTGCATCGCCGGGTCGTTGGCCTATCTGATTCTGCAACAGCAGGACAGCGTGGGCATGGTCACCTTCGACAACGAGATCCGCGCGCTGGTCCGACCCAGCAGCAACCCTTCGCACTTGAAGCAGTTGTTGCACATCATGGAAAACACGGTGGCCGAGCGCAAGACGCAAACCGGCCCCATTTTTCACGAGCTGGCCGAACGGCTCAAGCGCCGCGGTCTGGTCGTCATCCTGAGCGATCTGTTCGACGACGTGCACGGAATGATGGCCGGGCTGAAACACCTGCGCCATCGGCGGCACGACGTCGTCGTCTTCCACGTCCTCGATCCGGCCGAACTCGACTTTCCGTTCCGGCAGACGACCATGTTCCGCGGCATGGAGCAGATGCCCGACGTGTTGACCGATCCGCGAGCATTGCGGCGTGCGTACCTCGAGGAGTTTCACAAGTTCCTGCAGGCCGTCAACAAGGGCTGCCGCGGACAATACATCGACTACGTTCAACTCCGCACGGATCAATCGCTGGAAATCGCGCTGTCGAGTTACCTGGCCCACCGGATGCACCGAGTCAAATAGTTACGTGATGAATCTTGCCACGCCGCTGGTCGCGTTTGGGTTTGGCAACCTCCTGATGCTGGGATGGTTGGCAGCCGCGGCTGCGCCGATTCTGATCCACCTGTGGAACAAGCGCAAGTACCGAGAGGTGCCCTGGGCGGCGATCGAATACTTGCTGGCCGCGATGCGCAAGAACTCGCGCCGGATGCGGCTCGAACAGTGGTCGCTGCTGGCCGTGCGGACGCTGATCATCGTGCTGCTGGTGCTGGCCGTCGCGCAGCCGTTTCTCGAACAGGCCGGTTTTAGTTTCTCACCCGACGGCAGAACGCTGAAGGTCCTGGTCGTCGACGGTTCGTTCTCGATGGGCTACAAGCCGACCGACAAGAGCCGCTTCGATCGGGCGAAGCAGTGGGCCGCGCAGATCGTCGACGAAAGCTCGCAAGGCGATGCGTTCGCGCTGGTGCTGATGGCGTCGCCGCCGCGGGTCATTGTCGGATCGCCGGCCGCCGAGCCCGAGGACTTTCAGGACGAGCTGGAAAACCTGGCGCTGCCGCACGGCGGTGCCGACTTGCCCGCCACGTTGACCGAAGTCGAGAAGATTCTTAACACAGCCGGCGACGGCGGATGGTCGCGGGCCGATGTCTATTTCCTCACGGATCTCGGCCGCAACACGTGGCTGCCCGACTTGAAGGACGACGGTCAGCAGAAGCATGCCCAGCGATTGGCCGGTCTGGCCCAACGGGCTTCGTTGATCGTCGTCGATTTGGGGCAGGACGGCGCCGAGAATCTGGCCGTCACCGAGTTGACCACCAGCGAACCCTTTGCCACCACCGCACGCGAAGTCAGCTTCACGGCCCAGGTGCGCAATTTCGGTGTCCAGCCGCGCAATCAACACCTGGTGGAGTTTCACGTCGACGGCCGCCGCGTGAAGGAGACCTACATCGACGTTCCCGCCGGCGAACAAGCCTCGGTCGCCATGGCCCATCGGTTTGACACACCGGGCGACCACGTCGTGGAGCTCCGACTGGGTCCGGATTTGCTCGACGTCGACAACCACCGGTGGCGCTCCGTCGGAGTTAAGCAACAACTGCGCGTGCTGTGCGTCAATGGCAAGCCGTCGTCGGTGCCGATGTCCGGCGCGACCGATTATCTGGCCTTGGCCCTCAATCCGGAAGCGGACCAGATCGGCACGACCAGCGTCGTCCAACCCGAGGTCATTCTCGAAAGCGCGCTCTTGGAGCGCGACCTGATGGACTACGACTGCGTGTTTCTGTGCAACGTGGCGCAGTTCACGGCCAGCGAAGCCCGCGTGCTGGAATCGGTGTTGCGGCGCGGCGGCGGCCTGGTGTTCTTTCTGGGCGATCAGGTCTTGGCCGATCGCTACAACCGTGAACTGGGCGGCGAGCAGGGCGTGCGCGTGTTGCCTGCGCGGCTAGGCGACGTCATCTCCGAAGCTCAGTACCGATATTTCGATCCGCTCGGCTACCAGCATCCACTGCTCCGCGCGTTCGAGGGTCGCGAGCAGTCCGGACTGCTCACCACGCCGGTGTACAAGTACTTCAACCTCGAACTCGAACCCGAGTCGCGGGCCCGCGTGGCGTTGGCGTTCGAGGGGGGCGAACCGGCGATCGTCGAAGAATCGATTCACGCGGGCCGCTGCGTGCTGGTCGCCACCGACGGCTCGCTTTCGTCGGTCGATCCGGCAACCGGCAATCCCTGGACCACGATGCCGGCCTGGCCCAGCTTCGTGCCGATCGTGCAAGAGATTCTCGCGCTTGCCGTGCACGGGCAAATGAGCGAGCGCAATCTTGAGGTGGGGCAAACGTTGGGCGAGTCGCTGCCGGCCATGTCCACGCGCGCGTCGGTCGACGTGACGGCTCCCGACGGAACGCAAACAGAGATTCGCATGACGCTTGACCCCGGGGCCAGTTATTGGAGCTACGGCGACACGCAAACCAGCGGCGTCTACGCCGTCGACTTGCAGGAACCGGTCGGCCGCCAGGAGGCATTTGCGGTCAACGTCAACCCGGCCGAGAGCGACCTGACGCGGCTGCCGAGCGACGAGCTGCCCAAAGAATTCGTCACGCATCGTCACGAAAACCTCGACGACGCCGACTTGCCTTCGATCGGCCAGCGTAGCGGGCTGCACAAGCTGTTGCTGTACGGGGTACTTGGATTGTTGTTTCTCGAATCGTTGTTGGCCTGGCGCTTTTCGGGCCCTGCCGTATGAGCGGAATCCTTCCAACCTGGCTTGAGCAATGGCTCGGCGTCGAACCGGTGAGCCCCGGGGAAGGTACGGTCTGGAGCCTTGAGACCACCTGGTCCTGGGCCCCCTGGGCGACACTGCTGTTGGTGTTGGCAGCCGTGGCCTGGTTCACGTTCTTGTACGCTCGCGAAAGCACGACCGCGGGGCGCGCGCTCAAGGCGCTGCTGATCACACTGCGGTTGGCGCTCGTGGGAATCATCCTGCTGATGATCGCCGAAATCACGCTCTCACTGCGCCGCACCGGATTGCCCACGGTGGCCGTGCTGGTTGATGACTCCGCCAGCATGGGCATCGAAGACCGCTACGACGAGGACCGGCTGCAGGAAGTCGTCGCACGCCGGCTTCAAGCGGCTGAATTGGAAGCGCCACACCGGCTAAACCTGGCCAAGACCGTGCTGATCGAGAAGGGCACGAACCTATTGTCGTCCGTCGGACGCCGCTACCGGCTGAAGCTGTATTTCGTTTCCAGTGCCGCGCAGGCCCAAACCGGTGCGCTCGACGAACTGCGCAATCGCGTGCGCGATTTGGAACCCCGCGGCGAGAGTACCCGGCTGGGTGAGGGCATGCGGCGCGTGCTTGGCGACTTGCGCGGTACGCCGCCGGCGGCCATCGTTTGTCTGACCGACGGAATCAACACCGACGGCGAAACGCTGCCCGACGCCGCTCGCTATGCGCGCCGCAAGGGCGTGCCGCTATTCAACGTGGGACTGGGCAGCGAACAGCCGATTCGCGATCTTGAGCTGTCGGACTTGTTGGTGGACGAAGTGGTGTTTGTGGACGACGTGGTCAACTTCGAGTTCAAGCTGACCGCCAGCGGATTTGCCGGCAAGACGGTCGACGTCGTGCTGCGCGAAAAGGACGACGAGACCGTATTGGCGCGCTTGCCCGTCACGATCGAACCGGACGGCGCGCCACAGCGCCTCCGCTTGCCGTACCGGCCGACCGAAGTCGGGCAGTACGAATACACGGTCGAAGTCGAGGGCCAGCCCGAGGAAGTCCAGCAGACGAACAACGCCCAGCACCGGTTGGTCAACGTGCGCAAGGAGCAGATTGGCGTGCTGCTCGTGCAGGCTTATCCTAGTTTTGAGTTTCGCTACTTGAAGAACATGCTCGAGCGCGACACCACGATTCAGCTCAAGACGGTGTTGCAAGACGCCGACCTGGAGTACGCCGAGTTGGACGAAACGGCGCTGCGCGTCTTTCCGGTGCGGCGCGAGGAGCTGTTCGCTTACGACGTGGTCATTTTCGGCGACGTGAACCCGTCGTTTCTCAGCGCGAGCGTGTTGTCGAACCTGAACGACTTCGTTGCGCAAAAAGGCGGCGGGCTGGCATTCATCGCCGGGCCGCGTTTCACGCCGCAAGCCTACCACGATTCGCCGCTTGAGCCGCTGTTCCCGATCGACCTGACGACCACCGTCAGCCCCACGGCCGACGAGCTGCGCAACGGGTTCGTCATCGAGCCGACGGAATTGGGCCTGCCGACGCCCCAGATGCAGTTAGGGGACACGCTGGCCGACACCGCACAAATCTGGCGCGAGCTGCCACCCGTCTATTGGCTGCTCGAAGCCTCGCAGGTCAAGCCCGGCGCCCGCGTCCTGGCCGAACATCCCGATCGGCTGGACGACAACGGGCGGAGGCTTCCGGTCTTCCTGATGCAGTACGTCGGCGCCGGCAAGGTGCTGTTCCATGCCACCGACGACACGTGGCGCTGGCGCCATCGCGTGGGCGACGTGTTCTTTGCCCGCTACTGGATTCAAGCGGTGCGCTACCTGAGCCGCTCGAAACTGTTGGGCCAGGATCACTCGGTCGAGCTCAGCGCCGACCGGCGCGAGTATCGCCGTGGCGAGCCGGTCCGGCTGCGGGTGCGCTTTATCGACGAACGTCAGGCGCCGGTTGCCGACGACGGCGTGATCGTCGTGCTGGAGCGCGAGGGCCACAAGAACCACCGCGTGAACCTCCACCGCAATGCCACCAATCGCGGCGTGTTCGAGGGAACGTTCCAGGAAGCCCTGGACGGCCGGTATCACGCCCGAGTCGTCGTGCCGACCTTCGAAGGCACGGCCCCAGCGACCGACTTTTCGGTGGTGGCCCCGCCGGGTGAACTGGAACAAGTGCGAATGGACGCCGAAAGTCTCAAGCAGGCGGCCGAGGAAACGCGCGGCCGATTTTATCGCATCGACCAGGTCGATCGCCTGCTGCGCGACCTGCCGCCCGGACGACAAGTACCCATCGAATCGTTGCCGCCGAAAAACCTGTGGAACTCCTGGTGGCTGCTGTCTGCTTTCTTAGGACTGATCGTTACGGAATGGATTCTTCGGAAACGAAAGGGGATGCTATAATCGCGGCGGATGGCCGTCGCGACGGAAGCGAATACGCGCGACCCAGTCGCGCATCGCGGTAACTACCGCCGAACGAGGAAGCCACCATGGCACATCCACTCCAACAACGCGTTCGCCGTGTCCGGCGATTGGCCCGCTGGCTGCTGGCCGTGTACGCGGTGTGTTGGATCGCCACCAGCGTCACGCTGGCCGTCCTGGTGCTCGCAACGGCCGACTACTGGATCCGGTTTCGCGATCCGGGCATCCGGCTGATGTCCAGCCTGGCGGTGGTCGCGGTGGCCTGTTGGGCGGTGAATCGATTCGGCTGGTGCCTGTTTGGGCGGTCGTTGGCCGAAGTTCAAGTCGCCCGGCGCATCGAGCGATTTTTCCCGGCGCTCACCGACCGGCTGGCCAGCACGATCCAATTCCTGGGCCAGGCCGAACTCGACCCGCAAGCCGGATCGGCGGCGCTGCGCCGCGCCGTGATTCTGGAAACCGAATCGGCGGCCGAGGATCTGGATTTTGCACAAGCCTGCGAGCCACGTCCCGCACGGCGTGCGCTGGGCGTGGCGTTGCTCACGGCGGCCGCGGCAGCCGTGATTGCGCTGGCCGCGCCCGACAACACGCGAATCGCGTTGGCCCGGCTTGCGCGTCCGTTGGGCGACGACGCCTGGCCTCGCGTGTACAACCTGGCGTTCAAAGACGCGCCGACCCAACTGGCCGCCGGACAGACGTTCGAAGTGGAACTGGTCCAAGACGCCGCGCACCGCGTTCCGGACGAAGTGCAAATTTACTATCGCTACGAGACCGGCTCGACCGTCGAGACCGAAACCGAGACGATGCAGTTGCTCAATGGCGTCGTCGTGGCACGGAAGCAACAGGTCAATCGTCCGTTTTCGTACCGGGCCGAAGGCGGCGATGACCAATCGATGGACTGGATTCCGCTCGAGGTGGTCGAGCCGCCGCGGATCGAGTCGCTGGGCGTCACGTTGCATCCGCCCGAGTACACTGGGCTACCTGTCGAACCCGGCGAGAAGTCGATCCACGCACTGCGCGGCACGCGTGTCGCATTCGCGGGCAAAGCGACCAAGCCGCTCAGCCGCGCGACCATTCATCAGGAACACGGCGATCCGATCGAAGCCGTGCTCACGCCCGATGGCTATGGCTTTGCGCTAGCGGCCGACGCCGACGCGCCGTTCGTCGTCGAAAAGACCGGCACCTGGTGGATCACGCTTGAAGACAAGCAAGGGCTGATCGGCGGGGCCGATGACCGCTTCGACCTGCGGGCCGTGGCCGATCGCGCGCCCACGCTGACGATCGAGCAGCCGTCGGCCAACATCTTCGTTACGCCACAAGGCACGGTGCCGCTAAAGATCGTGGCCAAGGACGATCTGGCGATCCGGCGGATCGCGCTGCATTTCAGCCGGTCGGACAATAGCGAAGTCGAAGACTTCGCGGTGCCGCTCTACGAGGGGCCGCAGCACGTCGAGCCGTTGCAGGGCACCGGCCTGTTGGCCACGGGCCGATTGGCCGAGAGCCGCGCCGTGGACCATGCCTGGTCGTTGGCCGACTTGAATCTCGCAAGCCAGACGCAGATCACCTTCTGGGCCACAGCCGGCGACTATTTGCCGCAAAGCGGCAAGAGCACGGTCCGCCGGCTCACGATCATCTCGCCCGACGAGCTGGAAGACCGGCTGGCGCAGCGCCAGTTGCTCATCTTCCGAGAGCTGCAACGCGTGCTCAAGCTGCAACAAGATGCGCGGGCGCAGACCAAGTCGCTTGAGATTCAGGTCGATCAGGTCGGCCACATGAAGAAGCAGGACGTCGATCACGCGCAGGCGGCCGAGTTGAATCAGCGACAGATCACGCGCACTCTGACCAGCGACTCCGAAGGCATCCCGGGTCAGATCCGCGACTTCCTGGCCGACCTGCAAAACAATCGAGTCGACAGTCCCGACATGCGGCGGCATGCCGAAACGATCGCCGACAACTTGCGCAACCTGGGCCAGCACGAGTTGCCCACAATCCAGCGCGAGCTGACCAGCATGATCAAGGCGGCGCAAGCCGGGCTGCCGCGCGGCGACGACGAGGCAAAGCCGCCCAGTCCGGCCGATCCACGGATCGCCAAGTCGCTGGCCACCGCGGGCGGAAGCCAGGATCAGGTGATCGAGTCGCTAGAAGGCATGATCGACGACTTGCGCAAGTGGGACAACTATCGACGATTCGCGCGCGACGTGTCGCAGTTGAAACACGCGCAAGAGGACTTGGCCAACGCGACCCGGGAGACCGCACGCAAGACGCTGGGGACCGACGCCAAGGATCTCGACACGCAACAACAGGCGGATCTGAACAAGCTGGCCCACGAACAGTCTCAATTGAGCCGGCAACTTGAAAAGACTCAGCAGCAAATGGCCCGCATGAGCAAGTCGCTTGAATCGAGCGATCCGCTTGCCGCGGCCGCCATCGCCGACGGACTGCACCACGCGCAGCGCCAGGCCACCAGCGGTCGGATGCGCAACGCCAGCCAGCGCCTCGCCGACAACCAGTTGGCCCAAGCGGCCAGCGAGCAAACGCAGATCGCCAAGGATCTCGACGAGATGTTGGCCATCCTTTCCAATCGCAAGGAGCAGGAACTGGCCCGTCTGGTCGAGCAACTGCGCAATGCGGAAAAACGGATGGCCGAACTGCGAGCGCGGCAACGGGGGCTGCAAAAGCAAATGCAGCAGGCCGCGGCCCAACCCGAGTCCGACGAAAAGAAACTGCAGCTCCAGCGTCTGGCCCGGCAGCAGAAAGAGGTGCAAGAAGAGGCTGCTCGGTTGGCCCGGCGGCTCGAACGGCTTCAAGCCCAGCAGGCCGGACGCAGCACCGCCAGCGCGGCCGGCAAAATGGATCAGGCCGGCGGTGCCAGCCAGCAGGGCGACGCGCAAGCCGCGGTCGAACAAGCCCAAGCCGCGGAAAAAGATCTTGAAGAAGCGCAACAACAACTGGCCGAACGCCGCAAGCAGGCCGAACAAGACCTCGCTCGCGAACAGTTGGCCAAGCTGGAGGACTCGCTCAAGAGCCTGCACAACCGGCAAGAGGAACTCACGCACGAAACCGAGCGCCTCGAGCAACTTCGGGTCGCCAACGGCAAGTTGACCCGCGGCCAGTCGAGCACCGTATTCGACCTGGCACGGCAGCAGAAGTTGTTGCAAACCGAAACGTCGCTCTTGGCCGAAAAGCTATCCCTGGCCGAAGTGATCAACATGGCGCTCGACGGCGCTGCCCGACACATGGCACGGGCCTTTGGATTGCTCGAGCGGCAGCGCACCGGCGGCGAGACCCAAACCGCGCAAGAAGCCGCCCGACGACGCTTTGCCCAATTGCTCGCCGCGCTTCAAAACAAGCCGAAGCCCGGCGAAGGCAAGCAGGGCGAGGGCGGCGGTGGGGGCGGCGGCTCCGGCGGACGCCCGGATGGCGCGCAAGTGCTGACGCAGTTGAAGCTGCTCAAAATCCTGCAAGAGGATCTCGGCAGCCGCTACCGCGCGCTAAGAGAATCGGGCCCGCCATCCGACTCCACGTCGCGCGAGCTGACCGACCTGGCGGTCGAACAGGGCCGGCTTGCCGAACTGGCGCTCGAACTTGCCAAGCCGCCCGAGGACAATCCAGAGGACGATCCCGATTCGCTGCCCGACGTACGCCAAGACGGCCTGGATGCCGAACTGGTTCCGGACTTGCCCGAACTGCTCGAAGAGACCGAAAAGGAACCGAACTGATGGCAAGTACCAAACGGCATTCGTTTCGACTCCTGGCGCTCCTCGGCGCGATCGCCTGCGCCGCGGGACTGATCGGCGTGCCGAGCGCGCAGCGCGTCGCCGGGGCCCAGGAAAATGCAAACACTGACAAGGACGGAAAACCCGCCGCAAGACCTTCCTCGCTCGACGACGCGTTGCTGGATGACCTGGACAACGAATTGCTCGACGGCGCTGGCGACTTGTCAAAGCCGCGCACCACGCCGCGTCGAACCGGCGACCAATCATCGGACGATCCGGCCGGCGAAAACGCCGAGACCGAGGTTATCGACGACACGGTCGCGACCGAGGCCGCCGATCCGCTGGTGCGCATCGGGCTGGAGATGCGTAAAGTCGAGGAACTGATCCCCGAGGCAAGCCGCCGCGCGCACGCCGAACAATTGCAAGAGAGGATTGTCGACGATCTCGCTCGACTGATCGAACAAGCCGAGTCGCAGCAATCGCAGTCGTCCCAGTCGCAAAAGAATCAGCAGTCGCAGTCCGTGGCCAAGCGTCAAAAGGTGCAGCAACCGAAAAAGGCTCCTGGCGAATCCGGCGAAGACTCCAACAAGCCTGCCCAGGACAGCACGAATCGCTTGGGCAGCGCCGAGTCGGCACGCCCCGATCCCGAGTTGTTCCGGCAAATGATGAAGGACACATGGGGCCATCTGCCGCCGCGCGATCGCGAACAAATGCTGCAAAACACGCCGGACAAGTTTCTGCCGAAGTACGAATTGCTGATCGAGCAATACTACAAGCGGCTGGCCGAAGATCCGCGCCCCTAGCGCTGGGAAAGGGTTCATGGAAATGCCGGGCACAATTGCGGCCAACCGCACCGATCGCCGTGGCGCGCTGCGCATCCGCGGCCAACGATTCCTGGGGCTGGTCATCGGCATTGGGCTGGCGCTCCACGTCGCACCAAAGCCGGCTCTGGCTCAGCCGAACAATCCCGAGAGAACGGCCGTCGAACTGGTCACCCCGCAAGCCACGCAGTCGATCGAACGCGGACTGCGCGTTCTGGCTCAGCGTCAGGACAAAGACGGATCGTTTCGCTCGGGCGGCTACAGCCGCAACGTTGCGATTTGCGCACTGGCCGGAATGGCCTGGATGGCCGGCGGCAGCACGCCGGGCCGCGGCCCCTACGGAACCAACGTCGAACAATGCATCGACTTCATCCTGGCCAATACCCAGGAAAGCGGCTTCATCAATGTTTCGAATGCCAGCAGCCACGGGCCAATGTACGGACACGGGTTCGCCACGCTGTTTCTGGCGGAATGCTACGGCATGACGATGCGCGACGAGATTCGTGAGAAACTCTCGAAGGCCGTGCAGTTGATCGTCAACACGCAAAACAAAGACGGCGGCTGGCGCTATCAGCCGGTCCGCCGCGATGCCGACATTTCAGTGACCATCTGCCAAGTGATGGCGCTGCGCGCCGCGCGCAACGCGGGCCTGTTCGTGCCACGCGAAACCATCGACCGCTGCACCGACTACGTCAAGCGCAGCCAAAATGCCGACGGCGGGTTCATGTACATGATCCAAGGCGGCCAAAGCGCCTTTCCGCGCTCCGCCGCGGGAGTCGTGGCGCTGTACAGCGCGGGCATTTACGACGGACCGGAGATCTCCAAAGGGCTGGCCTACCTGATGGGCTACATTCCCAAGCCCAACCAATTCAATCGCGAAAGCCACTACTTCTATGGCCACTACTACGCAGTGCAAGCCATGTGGCACGCCGGCGGCGACCATTGGACCCGCTGGTACCCCGCCGTTCGCGACGCGCTGATCGCGCGCCAGGGTGATGACGGCTCATGGAGCGACGCGATCTGCGTCGAATACGGAACCGCCATGGCCTGCATCGTGTTGCAAATGCCCAACAACTACCTCCCGATCTTCCAGCGCTAGATGAATCGCAGCGTTTCGCGCTATTGGCTGTTTGGGGCCAGCCTGCTGGCCGCGCTCGCGGCATGCTCGGCAAGTGGCCAAGATCAAACCGCCGTCGACGCCAACGCGAATGATTCCGCGACCGAAGCGCAACAGGCCACCGGGCCGCTGGCGGCAGCGTCCCTGGTGGTGTCGGCCATCGGGGAACCGTTTCGCGGCACGCTCGTCGCCACAACGGCGGAGCCGGATTGGGCGTTTCAGTTCGAGTCGGCCGACGGACCGCGCGAAGTTCGCGCTGACCAGCTTGTCACGTGGGGCCAGTTTGTCGATCCACGCGACGGCGTGCAAGTGGTGCTCGCCGGCGGCGACGTTCTGGTTGTCCAGCGTGTCAAGATCGAAAACGAGCAACTTGTTTGCACGCGGCCCGACAACGAGCCGTTGGCGTTGCCGATCGGCCTGGTCGCCGGCCTGATCTTGCAGCCCGCGCCGGATGCTGCCAAAGGCGATCGATTGCTGTCGCGGATTCTGTCGCTGGTGGGTCAGGACGATCGCGTCATTCTCGAAAACGACGACGAGCTGACCGGGACGATTTCCACGTTCGACGGCGAATCGCTGCAACTAAAGTCCGAAGTCGGGGCGCTGCGCCTGGCGCGCGGCAAATTGGCCGCGGTGATCTTCAATCCCATTTTGGTCAACAAACCCCGGCCGGGCGGACTCCGCGTTCTGGTGGGCTTGAAAAATGGTAGCCGCCTGACGGCAATCTCGGCCCACAGCGACGAAGGACAAATTGCCATCAAGCTGCCCGGCGGCATCGCGCTTGACGTGCCGATCGAATCCATCGTGGCGCTGCAACCGCTGGGCGGTCGCGTCGTCTACCTTTCCGATCTCGAACCGGCAGGTTACCGGCATATTCCGTTTCTGGAACTCGCGTGGCCCTATCATCGCGACCGGAGTGTAAACGGCACGCTGCTTCGCGCCGGCGGAGCGCTGTTCTTGAAAGGGCTCGGCATGCACAGCCCGTCGCGGATCACGTACGAACTGGATCAGCCCTACGAACGGTTCGACGCCGACGTGGCCGTCGACGGCCAAACCGGCCAGCGCGGCAGTGTTGTGTTTCGCGTCTTTGTCGACGACGGCACCGGCGCGTGGCAGGAACGGGCCCGATCGGAAATCGTACGCGGCGGCCAGCCGCCGACTCCGCTCACGGTCGACGTCTCCGGTGCGAAGCGAATCAGCCTGCTGGTCGATTTCGCTGACTGGGGCGACGAGCAGGACCATGCCGACTGGCTGAACGCGCGACTCGTGCCGCAGTAGCGCGACGATGCGTGACGATGCGTGACTGGGCGCGCACGCGCAAGCGGCCCCGGCTCAGGCACCATACTTGCCCAACCGCTGGGCGTTGGCCAGCGCCAGCGGCATCAGATACTTCGCCTCGAACTGACCCAGTCCGCCGGCCAGTGCCGCGTTCTCGCCAAACGTCGTACAGCCGTCGGTGCGACACGCCCGGGCCACCAGCACCGTGGGCACCGGATGCCAACTGTGGCTCCGCAGAAAGCTGGGCGTGCTGTGATCGCCCGTGACGATCAACACGTCGGGCTGAAGCGCCGTCACGCGCGGGATCACGGCATCGAACTCTTCGATCCGCTGCACCTTGGCGTCGAAGTTTCCATCTTCGCCCGTGCTGTCGGTGTACTTGTAGTGCAAGAAAAAGAAGTCGTAGTTGTTCCACTGATCTGTCAGTACGTCGATCTGCTCAGAAAGCGACTGGGCCTTGCCGACGATCTCCATCCCGACCAATCGCGCAAGCCCCTTGTACATCGGATAGACCGCGACCGCCGCGGCTTTCAGTCCATAGACTTCTTCGTAGGAGGGGAGGGCGGGACGCGCCGAGAATCCGCGCAACGTCAGCCCGTTGGCCTGCGGCTGAGCGGCCAGGATCTTTTGCCCTTGAGCGACGAACTCGGCCGCGACTTGCGCCGTGAGCTCGCTGGCCACACCGATCGCCCGGGGCGCCAACGGCGGCACGCCGATGGCTTGGGGATCCGTATCGTGGACGTCGCCTCCCAAACCATCGCCCCGAAACACGACCACGAACCGATGCTCCTTGACCGGCTCGACAAAAACCTCGACGCCCGGAATATCGACGGCGCGTAGCAGTTCGGCCAGCGGCTGGCTCTTTTCGCTCTTGATCCGGCCGGCACGCCGATCGGCGATATTGCCCTGGCGGTCCAACGTGCAATAGTTGCCGCGCGCGGCGACGTCTCGCTCGGTCAGCTCGAACCCGATGCCGGTGGCTTCCAGCGCCCCACGACCGATGCGGTAGACCAACGGGTCGTATCCAAACAGTCCCAAGTGCCCCGGTCCGCTGCCGGGCGTGATGCCAGGCTTCACCGGGATGCTTCCGCCCGAGATGCCGCGCCGGGCCAGCTCGTCGAGATTCGGCGTGCGGGCCGTTTCCAGCTCCGTCTTTCCACCCGGCTCCAGCGGCAAGCCGCCCAAGCCGTCGGCGACCAGCATCACGATTTTCGAATCGTTGCGAATCACCAGCTCTTGGGTCAGTTCGTGCATGTCCATCGCGGTCGTGCCTCGGTCGTTCGGCATGAATATGGCGCCTCTTCGTATCAAAAGTTCCGGCCGCCACACAAGGGGCCGGCACGAGATTCTCATCCGGCCGCGCGGCGTCGGTTGCGGCCTTGCGGCAGCTTGGTACAACATGCGTAGGCCGGCACGGATCGCGTGGTTCGAACACACCGCGGCCGACGTGCTGGTTCGCTGGCGGCGCGGCTGTGCGGCATCGCGCATCACAGCCACGCATCAAGAATCTTCATCCCATGGCAAAGGATCCTCACTCCATGGCAACCACGCTCCGCTGGCTGGGGCACGGCACCTGGCTGATTAGCACCGCCGGCAAGACCATCCTGCTCGATCCGTTCCTAAACGACTCGCCCACGGCACCCGTCAAAGCCGACGAAGTCAAGCCGGACGTCATTTTGATCTCGCATGGGCACTTCGATCACGTGGCCGACGCGGCAGCCATCGCCAACCGTACCGATGCGACCGTCGTGGCGATCTACGAAATCTGTGATTGGCTCGGCAAACAGGGTGTCAAGAACCTGGAACAAATGAACATCGGCGGAGCGATCGACCTGCCGCCGATAGGCCGCGTCAAGATGACGATGGCGCACCACAGCTCGATGTTGCCCGACGGCAGCGACGGAGGCAATCCGGGCGGGTTCTTGCTGACGCTCGAAGACGCCACCATTTACCTCGCCTGCGACACCGCGCTATTTCGCGACATGCAATTGATCGGGGCCGCCGGACTCGACCTGGCAGTCGTGCCCATCGGCGACCGCTTCACGATGGGACCGGCCGACGCGGTCGAGGCCGTCAAGTTGCTCAAGCCGCGCCGTGTGGCGCCGGCCCACTACAACACCTGGCCGCCGATCGAACAAGACGCGGCCGCCTGGGCCAAACTGGTGAAAACGGAAACCGAGGCCGAGCCAATCGTCATCGAGCCGGGTGGAACGATCACGCTGTGAGTTGCAGTCCGCAGATCCAACGGCAGCCCACTAACGCGGGCGTGGTTCGACACACACCTGAATCTCGTCGTCCACCACGCGCACCTCGAACGCGTCGGTTTTGATCTTCGGGTTGTCGCACCACGTACCGTCTTCCACGCGAAATCGCCACGCATGCCACGGGCACGTGACAACCCCCTCGTCCAAATCCCCCTCGGCCAGCGACGCGCCCATGTGTGGGCAAAGATCGTTCACGGCCCGATACTCGCCGCCACCCACGTTGAACACTGCCACAAGCCGATCCTCGACCGGAAAAGCCATGCCCGTTCCCTCGGGAATCGCTCCCACCTTGGCGATTGTGACGAATTCGGACATGGAGGTACCAGCAAAATCACGGGGGGCGAGTGTAAGCGTTGGGACAATTCACGGCGTCGCGAGCGGACCGCCGAACCCAACCGCCGAGTTTTGTATCTTAGGAACGGCCAGCCTCGTTGAAAAGTGGCCCGCCGAGACTCGAATACGCGCGGTCGCAACCGGCGGTCGTGGCCCTGTCGAATCGGTCGATCGTTTGCCATACTGGGACTTCCTGTAACCAACCGCCTCGCGACGCCTGGTGGATCTGACACGAGCACGGCGCGTAAGCCGTCGTGCAACGTCGAGCGATCGACCAGCACGTCGCGCCGGATACCCGGCCGAAAACAGATGCCACGATTCCGCCTTTTGGCCGTCGACGTCGACGGCACGCTGGTCAACAGCAACCACGAGCTGACCGAACGAACGCGCCAAGCGCTGCTGCGGGCCAAACAGGCGGGCGTCGAAATCGTGTTGGCCACCGGTCGCCGCTACAGCCGCGTGCTGCCGTTGGTCGAGCCCTTGGAGCTGAACGTTCCGCTGATTACCGCCAGCGGAGCATTGGTCAAACGCGCCGCCGATCACGCCACGTTGTTTCGCGCGGCGTTCAACCCCGGCGCACTCGAGCAGTGCCTGTGCGTGATCGACGAGAGCGGCTACGAAGCCGTGCTGTACGCCGACACGTTCGAACAGGGCTACGACTTCTACTGCGCAACGCTCGATACGGGCAGCGCCGCCCTGGCCGAATTTCTAAACCACAACCGCCGCTTTGCACGGATTCATGCGGGCCTGATCGCGCAACCGCCAACGGGCGTGTTCGGCGGATTCGCCATGGGATCGAAGAACGAAATGCTCGCCCTCAAATCAGAGTTGGAGCACCGCCTACCCGAGCAATTCTACATCCACGTTCTGCGCAGTCCGCGCTTCACCGGATTCATGTGCGAGATCGCGCCGCACGGCGTGAGCAAGTGGTCGGCCGTCAGTCGTCTGGCCAGCCATTGGGACATCGGGACCGATGCGATCTGCGCCGTCGGCGACGACGTCAACGACGTGCCCATGATCTGCGCCGCCGGATTGGGCATTGCCATGGACAACGCGCTGCCGGAGGTCAAAGCCGTGGCGGATCGAATTGCCCCTGGTCACGACGAAGACGGCCTGGCCACCGTCGTCGATTGGCTGCTGGACTGAACCATTTCTGGGCCGGCCGGGCATGCGAACGACCGCAGCCGGGCTTGAACGTCCGGACCGGCTGCGATACGGTAAACCTAGTAGACGGTTGTGGATGCGCGTTTCGTCCGGGTCCCGCGGCCCCCACTTTTCCAAGAGCCCGACATGAAACACCACGTCGCGTCCGGCCTGTGGGGGGCAGCGCTGCTGACGCTGGTTCTGGCTGCCGCCGCACCCGCCGCCGAGCCGGCCGACGCTTCGCCGCTGGTCGCGGCCCACCGCCTGCTCGAACAAGGCAAGTACGCCGAGGCCGAAGAGGCATATCAGGCTTTGTCCGCCGATCACGGCCGAGAGGCGGCCATTGGGCTGGCCCGTTCGCGTGAAGCGTCCGGACATCGCGACGAGGCCGCCAAGGCACTCCAAGCTGCCGCCGAGAAGCACCCGAAGGCTTCCGCGCTATCGGCCGAATTGGCCCGGCTCGCGCTTGCCCGCGGCGACCTCGATCAGGCGCGCACCCTGGCCGACGAAACGCTGCGCCGCGACGACCAATCGCTTCCGGCCCGTTGGGTGCTGGCCGAAGTGCTGGCCGCCCGCGGCGAGCTGACGCAAGCCGATGCCCAGTATGGTCGACTGGTGGCCTACTACAACGAACACCAACCGCGCGATCCGGAATCGCTGCGCTGGATCGGCCTGGCGGCGGCCGAATATGCCCGCTGGAACCGGCTGAGCGACCAGTTTGGTTTTCTGGTCAACGAATTCTATCCGGACTTGTTGACGCTCGATCCGACGAACTGGCGCGCGCACTACGAGGCGGGCCGTCTGTTCGCGGAAAAGTACAACCAAGCCGACGCGATGCGCGAGTGGAACGCCGCGCTGGCCCTCAATCCGAACGCCGCGGAAGTTCACGTTGGATTGGGGCACTTGGCGCTGGATCGCTTCGAAATCGATGCCGCCAATGCCTCGGCCGAGCGCGCTTTGGAAATCAATCCCGAGTTGATAGCCGCGCGCCATTTGAAGGCGGACATCGCGTTGGCCAACTTCGACCCCCGCGGCGCCGCTGGAGTGCTGACCGATTCGCTCAAGCTGCACCCCGATGACGAGGCGACGCTGGGGCGCCTGGCGGCCGCGTACGCGTCGGTCGACGGAGTGACCGAAACCGGACCGGAAACGCGATTCGGCAAGCTGGTCGCACAAGTGACGGCGCGCAATCCGCATGCCGGCCGGTTCTACGAAGCGCTGGCCGACGGGCTGGACCGCCTGCGCCGTTGGCCGGCAGCCGCACAGTACTATCAACAGGCCGCCGAACAGATGCCGCAGTTGATTCGCCCGCCCGGACAGTTGGGCATGATGCTGATGCGGCTTGGGGACGAAGACCGGGCCCGCAAGATTCTCAACGACGCGTTTCAGGCAGACCCGTTCAACGTCCGTGTCAACAATACGCTGAAAGTCTTGGAAGTGCTGGACGGCTACGAGACCTTGGAGACCGAGCACTTTCGCGTCCGCTTCGACCCCAAGCAGGATGCGCTGGTCGCCCAGTACATGGGCAAG
>ERZ869936.647-NODE-647-length-30590-cov-19.703815_pt1 | contig 30590 bp, 21 predicted proteins | sample MGYA00520876_ERZ869936 | MGnify/ENA primary metagenome ERZ869936 (study PRJEB32218, sample SAMN09650985) | biofilter metagenome | isolation source: enrty point of leading RO module | place: Saudi Arabia: Thuwal, RO plant located on Red Sea | collected 2016-02-17 ... | reverse complement strand
AGCGAGTCGCCTGCATTGGCGGTGATTCGCGACTCCCAAGGAACGGCTCATCTCGGGAGGGCGAGGCTCCAGCCGAGCCGACTCCGCTTCGTCCTCACTCTCTTTCAGAAGGAGCGCGGGTGGCGCCGTCGCACAGGGCGGAGCCTCTGACTGCTGAGGGGCACGCTGTCCCGACGGGGTCGCAACCAGTGCCATTTGTCGAGCATCCACGCGATCCCTGCGCCGACCGCGAAACCGCCGATATGCGCCCACCAGGCCACGCCGGTCGTCTGCACCGAGGTCACCGCCGCCACGCCCTGAAAGAGCTGGATCACGAACCAGATGCCCAGGAAGATCGGCGCCGGCAGTACCTCGATGCGAATGATGTAGAAGATCGGGATGAGCGTCATCACACGAGCGTGCGGGTAAGACACGAGGTATGCCCCCATCACGCCGGCGATCGCGCCGCTGGCCCCGATCGTCGGGACGGTCGACTGCGGGTCGGTGACGAGGTGCGAAAGGCTCGCTGCAACGCCGCTGGCGAGATAAAAGGCCAGATACCCCCCGCGACCGAACCGATCTTCGACGTTGTCGCCGAAGATAAACAGAAACCACATGTTGCCCAGAAAATGCATCCAGCCTCCGTGCAGGAAGATGCAGGTGAGCGGCGTGAGGACGGGCGGCACCGCGGACGGTTCGGCCGGCCGGTCCTCGACTTCGTAGGCCACCCGCGGAACTCGCACGATGCCGTCGCGCGTCCGTCGCTCTTCGTAGACGATCCGTTTCCCGACCGCCGTCGGAATCACGATCTCGGCATCGGGATCGACCACGCGGGCGGGGATCATGCCCAGTCGTTCAACGAGGCCGCCCTCCGATTCCGGTTCCAGGAGTTGAACGACGAAGGCGAACGCCGTGATCCCGATGAGCGCGTAATTGACCAGCGGAGTGGTGCGTGACGGAATGTTGTCACGGAGCGGGATCATCGTGAACGCCGCCGGGGAGTCGGTTTGATCGAGAAGACGCAACCTGGGAGCGCCGAGCGATCGATCATACGGCTTGAGCGAGAAGCTGTCACCAATGGGTCTTGGGTTGATGGGGCGCATCAAAAAAAAGAGGCCGGTCCGTCGTGGACCGGCCTCTCTCAGAGCCGAAGCCAGAATGTTGACTCAGCGACCGGCTGAGTCCCGTTGCATCACGGCGTCTTACCGCGATGCCTCGTCGTGAGTGTCTTTAGAGCAAATTGCTCTACCATGTGTCCGCGTCGAGCGGCATTTGAACTGTCGAGGACGAGAATCCGCGAGACAGATTGCCAATACTGATTTGCAAAGCGCTCTAGTGAGGCGCCTCACAGGTCGGTGCAGCGCACTGTGCGGGAGCCACGCACGTCGGTGCACAGCACGTGGGAGCCGCACAGCCGGGGTCGACGGGAACCTGCCGGCAGACGACTCGCGGCACGCAGCGGGTCTTCTTGACCATCACGGTGCGCGGCACGCATTTGGTGCGGGACACGTATCGCGTTTCGCAGACCTGGCGCGGCACGCAGTAGGGAACCTTGCGGGTCCGGGTTTCGGTCCGCATTTCACACGTCGTGTAGGGCACACACTTCGTGCGGGTTTCGCAGGTCCAGGTGCAGGTCGTGTAGGGCACCCGCTTGCTCACGCACTCCTCATGCCAGGTGCAGGTTGTGTAGGGAACCTTCTTGGTGCAGGTCTCGCGGACCATGTGGCAGGTGGTGTAGGGGACGCGCTTGACGCGGGTTTCACAGGTCCAGGTGCAGGTGGTGTAGGGCACCCGCTTGGTCGTTGTGCAGGGAACCTGCCGGCAGACGGTGTACGGCACGCGGCAGTGCTTCACTTCCTGCACGTAACGCGTGCAGCAGACCTCTTTCTTGACGATCTTCGGACACCACACCTTGCGGCAGACCGTGCGGCCGGGGCATTGCACTTTGACCGTGCGGCAGCAGCCGGGATCATAGGTGCAGCAGCAACCGTTGGGGTCCCACACCAGGTGTCCGGGATCCTGCACGCAGCGCTCGACGACCGGTCCGGGGATGTACTGGGAAACGGTCTTCCACTCGCCGCAGCAGACGTCAACGCACCGCGTTTCGGTCACAGGCCGGCACACTGTGTAGCAGACGTCCCGGTAGCAGGTGTCGTACTCGGTACGGTACGTGGTGCAGCAGACGTCGCGGTAGCAGGTCTTGTAGCAGGGCTTGCGGACTGTGCAGCAGACGTCTCGGTAGCACGTCTTGTAGCACGGCCGGCAGACCGTGAAGCAGACGTCGCGGTAGCACGTCTTGTAGCAGGGCTTGCGGACCTTGCAGCACACAGTGCGGTAGCACGTCTTGTAGCAGGGCTTCTTGACCGTGTAGCATTCCGTGCGGTAGCAGGTCTTGTAGCACGGCTTGCAGACGGTGTAGCACTCGTCGCGGTAGCAGGTGTCGTAGACCGTGCGGGTGCAGGTGACCGGCACCTTCTCCACACAGGTGTCATAGACAGTCTGTGGGCAGCAGTACTCTTCGGTTTCCCAGACGGTTTCATGCACCGTCTTGTAGCTGGGGCAATGGGTCACGCGCGCCTGGCAGTAGTCGCCGCTGGGCGCACAACAACCGGGGGGACAGTCATCGTATCCCCCGACTCCGCAGAACGCGCCGGCGTCGGCGGCGTCCGGCGTCGACCACCATAAAATGGCGGCCAGAATCGGCATCCACATCTTGCGTTTCATGGCTTCGGTCCTCTGAGATCAACGGCTCAAACTGTGACGGGGCATTCAATGACCCGTTGATCATTTGGTCGGCCGTCAAAGTCTGCCTACTTCAACCAAGCTCGCGCGGCCCACTGGCTTATCTTCCCGTTCAAGGGGGAGGCCCCGGTACAACCGGATCAGTTCGCAGCGCTCGCAGGTTGTGCACGTTTGTCATGCGCCTGACATTCAGCATCGGACCAGCATGCGGACGACATCCAACCGAACGGACGCGCGGCGACCGCTGCGCTCCCACCCGACGGGCGCGGTTGGTATCCTTGGAACATCCCTCAAAGTTTCGTCATCACCACCCCCCTCTCCGCAGCCAAATTGGGCAAGCTGATCGGCTTTGTCGATTTTTGTTCAAGTTTCCGCTGTGAGAGCCACGAGATCCGCACCCGCAAAGCCATGAGTGCAACCTTTCACCGCTAACCGAATGGCCATCCATGAAATTCGCGATCTGTCAGGAACTCTTTGAAGACTGGGACTGGGAACGTCAGTGCCGTTTCATTCACGAGACCGGCTACACCGGCGTCGAACTCGCGCCGTTTGCCTTCGCGAGTCATCCGCGGGAAATCTCCGCAGAGCAACGAAAATCGATGCGCCGCACCGCCGAGGAAAGCGGTCTGGAGGTCATCGGGTTGCACTGGCTGCTCGCCAAAACCGAAGGCCTGCACCTGACTTCGGTCGATCCTGCCGTGCGAAAGGCGACGGCGGAATATCTCGTCGAACTGGGCGAACTGTGCGGAGACCTCGGCGGAACGGTGCTGGTGTTCGGGTCGCCGTTCCAGCGGAATCTGGGCGAAGGAGTGACTTTCGAGCAGGGACTGGATTTCGCTTCCGAAATCTTCCGCGCTGCGCTGCCTCGCATTGCGGAGCGCGGCGCGACGATCTGCATGGAGCCGCTGACGACTGCCGAGACGAACTTCATCACGTCCTGTGCGGAAGCGAAGCAATTGATCGAGCGGGTGGATCATCCGAACTTCGCGTTGCACCAGGACGTGAAGGCGATGCTGACGGAGTCGGTATCGATCCCGGAACTCATTCACGAGTACGCATCGTTGACGAAGCACTTCCACGTCAACGACAGCAATCTTCTTGGGCCGGGAATGGGAGAGACCGACTACAAGCCAATCCTCCAAGCGCTGCTCGATGTCAACTACGACGGTTGGGTCTCGGTCGAAGTCTTCGACTACAAACCGGGATGCGAACTCATCGCGCGCGAGAGCCTGCAGTATCTCAATGCAACGCTGGCCGAGATCACCGAGTCGTGACGTGGTGCGACGTCGTCAATCATCGGCGCGTCCGCCAGCCGGTGCGGTTGGGATGCGATGCCTCTGATGTTCGCCGTGACTGCCGGTTGATCGTCGCGCGCGGCACTTCGGGGCGTGATTTCTTCTTTTCTGAAATGCGTTGCAGAGAACGAAATGCGCTTGCATGTGTCATCCATTTGTCTAACATGTTGCACAATTGAGTGTTGACTCTCGAAGTGAGTTGAATGAGATGTCCTTGAAGGTGAGTGTTCGCTTTCAATCAGACCGCTCATCAACGAAGTCGCGGTTCAACACGCGGCACGTCAAGGTTGGCGAGCCGGAATGGAATCGAGGTTCGTGGTGCTGATGCCGTTTTGAGCCCGGTAGCCGCGGCGCGACACCACAGGGCAACTTGGAAGGAGAATGGAAATGGCGAAGAAGAAGGCAACCAAAAAGAAGGCAACCAAAAAGAAAGCCACCAAGAAGAAGGCCGCGAAGAAGAAGTAGCGGTCTGAACCTCGTCAAAGAGGTTTGCAACAACGCGTAGAAGCGGTCGCCTCCCAGCGGCCGCTTCTTCGTTTTGACAGACAGGAACGCGGCCGCGACCCCCTTGTCAGGGCTGTTTCCTGGGGTTGGCTGGACCGCAGATCCGCACGAAACCGTGCGGGATTCGTGCTCCCGTGAGAACCTCTCAACCCCGACCATCTGAATCGACGGACCACTACTCGGTTTCGTGCGGCGCCGATTCCCCTTGAAGTTCTGCGAGTGCATTCTCCGCAGCCCGCTGTTCCGCTTCTTTCTTGCTCGGCCCCCAAGCGGCGGAGTACCTTCGTCCCGCAACGACTGCGGAAATCTTGAAGCACTTGGAGTGGTCGGGGCCCTGTTCATCGAGCACGACGTAGCGGGGCGCTTCGCCTGAGTCGCGCTGTCCGAAGTGCTGGAGCAGACTCTTGTAATTCACGCCGGTCGCCGACTCCGAAGCGCGTTCGATCTCACCCTGCACTTCGCGCAACACGAACTCCGTCGCTGCGGAGAAACCGCCATCGAGAAAAATCGCCGCGACGAGCGCCTCGAACTGCGCCGCCAGGACCGAATCGGGAACGTGGTTCTGAATCGTGATGCCGCGCCCCGCCAGCAGATAGTTCTGCAGTCCAAGACGATCCGCCAGCCGACAGCATGTCGCTCTGCTGACGACGACCGACTTGACCCGCGTCAACTCCCCTTCCGGGCTGCCGGGGTATTTCTCGAACAGTTCGTTACAGACGATTGCGCCGAGGAGCGAGTCGCCCAGAAACTCGAGCCGCTCGTTGGACTCCAATCGGGTGCGGGCGGCCGAGGCGTGGGTGAGGGCCCGCCGCAGAAGCTGCCGGTTCGTGAACTCGTACTGAAGGGCCTGCTCGCAGGCAGAGAGCAGATCCTCAGTGAGTTCCGTAGGCAGCGAGTGACGAATGGTGGGCATCGGAAAATCGGCCGATCGCGATGATTGTCGGTCGAGAAATGCACGATGGCGGGCCGGCGGTGTGGTTTTCCGCACGAGTCTCCGGGCAGCAAAGGAGCGGGCGTTGCCGGCAGATCGAGTCTACCGGCGTCGTCTTTGCGCTGTCAATGTGCGCCAGGGCGTCGAAACCGGGATCGCGTTCGACGCCGGCAGTCTTTCACTTGGTCGGCATAACCGGTGCAATCGCTAAAGTTTGACAGCCCGTTTCGACGAAATGAGAGAGGTCGGAACCCCGCGCCGGCCGTACGCGCGATCGAGACGCTGCGCGAGGTGAAACTCTCCGGCACCTGGAGGGGCGTTCTGTTTCCGCGAGAGGGGCGATTCCATGACACCTGCCGCGATGCGCTGCCTGATTGGAGCGCCCCTTGTCGCGGCAATTCTGCTGACGGCAACCAGCGGCTGCAACCGCACGTTCTATCGACGCCGCGCGGATGAAGAAGTCGCCGTTCTGGTCCTTGAGAAATCGAACGACCCGCGTTGGGATCTCAGGGACTTCACGATCGAGGTCGACCCCCGCAGCCGATACGCCAACGTCCACGATCCGGACTTCCCGCCGATGCCTCCCGACGATCCGGCGTCGCACCAGTTGATGAGATGGGTCGACGGCAAGAAGGGGTACTCCGGCTGGGACGACTACGGCCACGTACACGACTTGGAGAGCCCCTTCTGGCGGCAGTGTCTGGGTCGGTACGCCGAGGTGACTCCCGACGGCAAGCTCGTGCTGCGCCTCGAAGACTCCGTCCGCATTGCGCGAATCAATTCGCCGGACTACCAGGAACAACTCGAGACGATTTATCTCTCCGCGCTGGACGTGAGCACGGAACGTTTTCGCTTCGACACACAGTTTTTCGCCGGCACCACTCTGGCGTATGAGCACCTGGGGCGCAAGCGGCCGGGAGGTGAGCAGAATCGACTCGTCTGGGACACGTCTGCGAATCTGGACGACCGGTTGGCCACCGCCGGTTCGCCTCCAGCGAGCGCGACGGCGGCGGCCGGACGAAGCCTGGCGAGCGCGGCAGAACTGCTGGTCGGGTTCGCGAACACCACGATCTGGGAGTTCACCGGGACGGACAGCCACATCACCACGTCGATTCTGAATTTCAGTTTTGTGCAGCCGCTGCTTCGCGCCGGCGGACGAGCCGTCGGACTCGAGCAACTGACGCTCAGCGAGCGTGTGCTGCTGGCCAACCTCCGCGCGTTTGAAAGATACCGGCACGGCTTTTACACCGATGTCGCGATCGGGGAGGGCAATGTCGGCGGACCGCAGCGGCGCGGCGGCTTCTTCGGCGCCGGCTTCACCGGTTTCACCGGATTGGGAAGCGGCGGATTCGCCGGTGTCGGTTCGGCGGCCGGATTCGGCCGTGGATTCTTCGGCGGTGGCGGCGGAGGAGGAGGAGGCGCGGGGTTTGCCGGCGGAGGGGCGGGCACGGTCGGTGGATTCATCGGACTGCTGCAACAGTTGCAGCAGATTCGCAACTCCGAAGAAAGCCTGACGGCGCAACTGCGCACGCTCGCGCTGCTGGAAGCCAATCTGGACGCCGGCCTGATCGACATCGCGCAGGTCGACCAGTTTCGCCAGAACATCGAAACCGAACGCGCCACATTGCTCCAGGCGCGAAACAGCCTGCAGTCGTCGCTGGATTCCTTCAAGAGCGGCACGCTCGGGCTGCCGCCGGACTTGCCCGTCGAACTGGATGACTCCTTCATCCAGCCGTTTCGGCTGCTGGGACAGGACGTGAGCGACATTCAGTCGGAACTCGCGGCCATTCTCAGCGAATTCGGCGACCTGCCGGAGGAACTGTCGAGTGAGGATCTCTCAACCACTCTCGACGCAATCATCGCAGTTCGCGAGGAGATCGGAGGGCTTCTGGACGCCACGCCGCCCGAACTCGACGCGCTGGACGCTGTGAGCGATCAGCGAAAGCGGACGATGGAACCGGAAGAACAATCGCTGTTTGATCGAGACCGCGAACGATTGCGGGAGTCGCTGGCGGATCTTGAGAACCGCTTCCTGCTGACCAAGCCGGACGTGGAAGCATTGCGCGAGGCCGAACCGGACGAGACGGCCGCAAACCAGATTGTGGAACTGATCGCCGAGTTGCAGGGGATCGCGAACGACGTGGGACTTGTACAGGCCCGTGCGCGGGTCGAACGGATCGTCGTGGAACCAATCGACCTCTCGCCGCAATTCGCACTCGAGATCGCGCGGGCCAACCGCCTGGATTGGATGAACAACCGGGCGTCGCTTGTCGACACCTGGCGGCTGATTGAGTTCAACGCCAACGCGCTCAAGTCGAACCTCACGATTCGCGTTGACGGCGATTCGGTCACAACGGTCAACCGGCCGTTCGGTTTCGACGAAAACGGCAACTCTCTCAGGGCTGCGGTGGAGTTCGACCCGCCTCTCACGCGGCTCGTCGAGCGAAACAACTTTCGTCAGCAGTTGATCGACTATCAGCAGTCGCGGCGGCAACTCATTCAGTTCGAGGACAGCGTTCATCAGACCCTTCGCAATCTGCTGCGGAATCTCGACCAACTGAGCATCAATCTGGAGATTCAGCGACGCGCTGTCGCGATTGCGATCCGGCGCGTGGATCAGACGCGCGAGGCGCTCAATCGACCGGTCGCGCCGCCGCAACCGGGAGAGCCGCCGAACGTTCTGGGGCCCACGGCCGCTCAGAATCTCCTGTTCGCTCTGTCCGACCTGCGGAGCGCTCAGAACAACCTGATGAGCGTGTGGCTCAACCACTACAGCACCCGGATGTTGCTGTATCGTGAACTCGGAATGATGCAACTGGACGATCACGGTCTGTGGATTGACGTTCCCCTGTTGATTTCTGACCCCGTCCCGGTTGAAGGCACCCCCTTGCCACCGCCCGTTCCGCCGGCGTGGCTGGAAGAGGACGGGCCGACCCTGACGCCGATGGCGAACGCTCGAACCTCGGATTCGGCAGACGGGGAATCTCGCGTCTTCCTGAACGGATTCCCCGCAGAGAGCCGGACCGGGATCATCGAAGAGCCCCACAGACCGCCCGGGAAGGTCCAGGTTCCGGCGTCCGCAGAGCCGTTGCCCCGGCAGGACTCTCGGCTCGAGGGCCGCACAGACGTGGACGACTCTCTGCCGCTCGACCGCATCGGCGGCGCCCTGCGTTCGCGGGCGCGGACCAACTGAGCCGCGTTCCCCGCCCGTCGGCCCGCGCCGTTTGAGCTTCAAGCCGCGCCCAGCGATTGCCCGCTTTCGCAGATTCGCCGGGTTTTCACGCTGCCCGTGCGGATTGACGCGGTTAGAATGGGAAGCGGGGGCATTCTTCCTGAGCACTCCGCACGGCGTCCGAAGAGAGTTGAGAGGACGGTTTGCGTGCGTGTCTGTCGCTCAGCCGCCGACAGGGTTCGCTCCGCACCACACGGTCCAAGGGACCGAAAGGGAGAAAACATGCCATTCACAAACGCGCCACAATCCGCTCTCGCTGCACCGCCGCCCACCCGTTCTGGAAGGTCGTCGGCCGGCCTCCTGATTACGGCGTTCGTCGTCGGGACCGCGGCGTTAGCGACATGGTGGATCGTGCGGGCGATGGGGTCCGATTCTGCAGCGGATCAGGGAGTGCTGTACCATACTGTCTCGCGGAACGACCTGCAGATCACCGTCACCGACGACGGAACTCTCGAAAGCGCCGCCAACGTCGACATCAAGTGCGAACTGGAAGGGGGCGGCACGATTCTGTGGCTGGTCGAGGACGGGAAGGTCGTCAAAGAAGGCGAAAAGCTGGTCGAACTCGACACCTCGGCGCTCACCGACCAGTACAACCTGCAGAAGAGCGTGACGGCCAAAGCGCTGGCGGCCAAAATCCAGGCCGAACAGAACCAGTCAGCCGCCGAGAAGGCGGTTCTGGAATACAAAATGGGCACGTTCATCCAGGAGAAGCAGACGGCGGAAGCTCAGATTCAGATCGCCCAGCAGAATCTCAGTTCCGCCCAGAGCACGGTGGAGTTCACGCGCCGGATGGTGCGGAAGGGATTCGCCACGCCCAAACAACTCGAAGCGGACGAGTTCGCGGTCAAGCGGTCCGAACTTGATCTCAAGACGGCCGAACTGGCGCTGCAGGTGCTTGAGGAGTTCACTTACGACAAGATGGTGGGAGAACTGGAAGCGGCGGTCGAGGCGGCTAAGGCGCAAGTCGTCGCCGACGTCGCAACCTACGAAAATGAGCTGTCCCATCTCAATTCGCTGGAGAAGCAGATCGAGCGCGCCGTGATCTACGCCCCACAGCCGGGAATGGTCGTCTACGCGAATGACCTGAGCGGCCGCGGGCGATCGAGCGAGCCGGCGATCGAGGAGGGAGCGCTCGTGCGGGAGCGGCAGACCATTCTGCGGCTTCCCGACCTCTCGCGAATGCAGGTGAAGACCACCGTTCACGAGTCGAAAGTGAACCAGATTCAGCCGGGCCTGCCGGCGCGCGTCATCGTGCTGGGGCAGGAGTTCGACGGGTCGGTTGTCAGCATTGCGAATCAGCCCGAACCGAACAGTTGGTTCTCCGCCAACGTGAAGGAGTATCCGACCATTGTCTCAATCGAGGGGGTGTTCTCGGATCTGCGTCCTGGAATGACGGCCGAAGTGGAGTTGCTGATCTGTGAACTCAAAGACGTCGTGACATTGCCGGTCACAGCGGTTGTGGAAAAACGCTCGGGATTCGTCTGTTATGTCGCGACGGACGATGGACCGCAGGAGCGGCCGCTGATCCTCGGCCGAACGAACGATACCTACATCGAGATCAAGGACGGCGTGAAAGAAGGGGACGTCGTGATTCGCAACCCCCGCGCCGCAGTGCCCGAGGCGCTCGCCTCCTCGCCGACCGAGGAATCATCCGCCGATCCGGCGGCGAGCACTGACTCGCAAGATCCGGCGGCGGAGGGGGACGCGGCAAACTCACCGCCCCCCGCGAGCGGAGGAGACCGGCCAGACAACGCAGCAGGGTCCGGAACCGAGCCGTGATCGCCTATCTGCTGCGCACTCTCAGGCTGGGCGTGAAAAGTCTGCTGCTGCACAAGCTGCGGACCGCTCTGGCGATGCTGGGCATTCTCATCGGCGTGACGGCTGTGATCTGGCTCGTGGCGCTGGGCGAAGGGGTGAGCTATCAGGCACAGCAGCAGATTAAAGATCTGGGCGCTACGAACATCATCATCAAGAGCGTCAAACCGCGACAGATGTCCGCGTCCGACAGCGACTTCGTCGTCGCCTACGGATTGACGCGTCGCGATTACGCCAACATTTTGGAGTTGGTGAGTGAGGTCAAGCGGGCCGTCCCGATGAGGGAGATCAAGACGTCGGCCTGGTACAGAGGCCGCGAATCAGCAATCCAACTGCTGGGAGTGACGCCGGATTACCAGGAAATCAACCACCTCGAAATCGCCCGCGGACGTTTCCTGGAAGAAGCCGACATGGAGCGGGCCGAGAATGTCTGCGTTCTCGGACCGGAGGCGGCGTCGGCGCTGTTCGGTCACGAAGACCCTCTCGGTCATGCCGTGCAGGTGCACTTCAACATGACCTCGGGCCTGTTCACCGTGGTCGGCGTCACAAAGTCGCGTTTGCCGTCGGCGTCCATCGGCGGCAGCCTGGAAGGCCGCGAATTCAACCGGGACATGTACATCCCGCTGGACACGTTCCGCCAGCGCATCGGCGACCGCGTGATCCTGCTCGGATCGGGCACCCGGGAAGGGGAAGAAGTCGAGTTGAGCCAGATCACCGCCACAGTCGCCGATATCGAAGACGTCGAGTCCGCGGCCGGCCTGATCGAATCCCTGCTCGATCGCACCCACACGGCCGGCGACGTCTCCGTGACGATCCCCAAAGAACTGCTGCGACAGGCGGAGATGCTGCGGATGTTGTTCAACGTGCTGCTTGTGCTGATTGCGGGGATTTCGCTGCTGGTGGGCGGGATCGGCATCATGAACATCATGCTGGCCACCGTGACGGAACGGACCCGCGAGATCGGGATTCGCCGCGCCCTCGGCGCACGGCGTTCCGATATCGTGTTTCAGTTCCTCGCGGAGAGCATCGCGTTGACGGGACTGGGCGGGGCGATCGGCGTGGTCTGCGGATTCGGCTGTCTACCCGCCACCGGATTCGTCCTGGGAGTGATCGAAACCAGCCTGCCGGATGTCTGGAAGGTGCTGCCCTCAACGATTCAAAACCTGACTCCAATCATCTCGCCGATCGCCGTCTCTGCCGCGTTTGTGACGTCGTTGGTGGTCGGCGTCGGATTCGGCATGTACCCTGCTTATCGCGCTGCCCTGATGGATCCGATCGAAGCCCTGCGGCACGAATGAGTAAAGATTTAAGTGCTGAGAGCTGAAAGATTCCGGGCGACTTGCAGACATCGACGTCAAGTCTCGGCTGCCGGCAGAGCACTCCATCTGCCATTCCCGATTGACCATCCGCTATCGTCCCTCCCATGCACGTTGCTCTGTTCCTTCCCTGCTACGTCGACCAGTTCTATCCCGACGTCGGCCTGGCGACGGTCGAACTGCTTGAGCAGTGCGGCTGCGTCGTTCACTTCCCGGAGGCGCAGACCTGCTGCGGGCAACCGATGGCCAACACCGGCTGCTGGGACGACGCCCGTCCGCTGGCGGCCCGCTTCGTCGACATCTTTCGCGACTACGAGTACGTCGTTTGCCCGTCCGGAAGTTGCACCGCGATGGTCACGCACCATTACGACAAACTCCTGTCCGCGCATGACGGGCTCGCCGCCTTGAAGCAGAAGACGTTTGAGTTGAGCCAGTTCCTCAACGACGTCGTCCACCTCGACCGTTTGACGGTTTGCTTTCCTCACCGCGTCGGATTGCACAACAGTTGCCACGGACTGAGGGAATTGCGGTTGGGCAGCAGTTCCGAGCGGATGACGCCCGAGTTCAGCCACGCCCGCCGCCTGCTGCAGATGGTGGACGGAATCGAGCTTGTGGAATTGAACCGCGTCGACGAGTGCTGCGGATTCGGCGGGACGTTTGCCGTCACCGAAGAAGCGGTCTCCTGCATGATGGGCGACGACCGCATCGCAGACCATCTTCAGGCGGGCGCGGAGGTGATCACGGCCGGGGACATGTCGTGCCTGATGCATCTCGACGGGCTCATTCGCCGTCAAAAGAGAAATCTGCGCGTCATGCACATCGCGCAGATTCTGGCGGGCCGGCCGCTTCCGGGCTGACGCCGGCGGACAGGCTCCGGCAAGACGCATTGGGCGGCGCCGTTTATCGCGCTATTCAAATCAGTGTTGGCAATCTGTCTCGCGGATTCCCGACCTCGATAGTCCAGACACCGCTCGACGCGGACACATGGTAGAGCAATCTGCTCTAACTCGAGGCTGCCCGGATTGCATCCGGAAGGTCGAGCGTACGTTCGTAAAGCGCCCGACCGACGATCGCGCCGACGAGTTGGGGATGCGCCCGGGAGGCCTCTCTCAGTCTGCGGACGTCATCAACAGTGGTCACTCCACCCGAGGCAATCACCGGAAACCCGAGATCGGCCAGTGCGCACAGATCGACGATCGTGGCCCGGTCGATGCCCTGCAGCATGCCGTCGTTGGCGATGTTCGTATAGATCACCGCGGCCAGATCGAGCCCCTCATACTGGCGGGCCAACTCCAGTGCGGAAGTCCGGGAAACATCGAGCCAGCCCTCCGTGGCGATCATCGAGTCTTTCGCATCCAGCCCCAGACAAAGCCGGCCGGGGAATTCACCGATCATCGACCGGAACCAGTCCGGCTGTTTGAGCGCGGCGGTCCCGATAATCGCCCGTTCGATCCCAAGATCGTCCACCAGCAGCCGGATCGCCGCCTCGTCGCGCACTCCTCCCCCGAGTTGACACGGGATCTGCACGCTTTTCACGATCTTCCGGATGGCGTCGATGTTGACCGGCCGGCCGGCTTTCGCGGCGTCGAGATCGACCAGATGCAGCCGCTCCGCACCCGCCTCCATCCAGCGGACCGCCATCTCGGCCGGATCGTTGCTGAACACGGTTTCCTGGTTGTAGTCGCCTTGTCGCAGCCGCACGCATTGTCCGCCGCGGATGTCGATCGCCGGGATAATTTGCATGGTCGGTCGTCGGTGAATGGGAAGTTTCGGCGACAGTTCGGGACGGTTCCGTTTCGCTCGATCGGCGAAGTCTATCGCAGCCTTCCGGAATTTTCACACGGAACCAGTTTGACCGGCGTTCTGCAGGCGGCTAAGCTTGCTTGATTCAGCAACTTCGGAATGAAGAGTTCGACCGTCCAATGACTCCCTGCCGCCTCATCAACATCGCCATTATCGGCATCGCCATTCCCCAGGGGGAGCGGCGCTGAGGCTCGGCATACAGACATGTAACCCCGAACCCCTCAGGTCGCACCGGCCTGAGGGGTTTTTTGTTTGATAATCGTATTCAGTTGTCGGTGATCGGTTCACGGCCGACTGAATCGATAAACATCACCGAACACTGACCACCGAGAACCGACGACCAATGCAAGTTCAACTCTACGACACCACGCTCCGCGACGGCTCTCAGGGAGAAGGAGTCAACTTCTCCGTGCAGGACAAGCTGCTGATCACGAAGATGCTCGACGAAGTGGGCTTCGACTTCATTGAGGGCGGTTTCGCCGGATCGAACGAGAAAGATTCCGAGTACTTCCAGCGGATCGCGGAAGTCGAACTCAAACACGCCCAGATCTGCGCGTTCGGGATGACTCGCCGCCGCGGAGTCTCCGCAGCCGAAGATCCCGGCATGCAGGCCCTGCTTGCAACCCGCGCGCCGGTCTGCACGGTCGTCGGCAAAACCTGGGATCTGCACGTCACCGAAGTGCTGCGAGTTTCACTCGAGGAGAATCTGGCGATGATCGCCGACTCCGTCGAGTTCCTGGTGAAGTCCGGCCGGCGCGTCGTCTACGACGCGGAGCACTTCTTCGACGGGTTCGCCAACAACCCCGAATACGCCCTGCAGACGGTCCAGGCTGCCCAGAATGCGGGAGCCGAGATCATCGTCTGCTGCGACACGAACGGCGGCTCCCTGCCGGAGCGGATCACCGCCACCATCGACGCTGTCGCCCCGCAGCTCACCATCCCGCTGGGCATCCACTGCCATAATGACTGCGACGTCGGCGTCGCCAACTCGCTGGCCGCCGTCGACCACGGCGCGGTGCAGGTGCAGGGGACGATCAACGGAATCGGCGAACGGTGCGGAAACGCCGACCTCATCAGCATCGCCGCGAATCTCGCTCTGAAGAAGAACTGTGAGGTGCTGCAGCACGGCGTCGGGCCGGGACATCTCACCGAACTCTCCCGCTATGTCTACGAGCTGGCCAACATGAATTTCCGGGGGAACCAGGCGTTCGTAGGACGCAGCGCATTCGCGCACAAGGGCGGCATGCACGTCCATGCCGTCAATCGGGTCTCAAAGAGCTACGAACACATCGACCCCGAAGCGGTCGGCAACGAGCGGCGCGTGCTGGTCAGCGAACTCTCCGGCCGCTCCAACATCGTCGCAAAGACGACGCAGTACAAACTCGACCACGATCAGGATCTGATGCGGCAGATCCTCGACCGGGTCGTCGAACTCGAGAACGAGGGTTACCAGTTCGAGGCGTCAGAGGCGTCGTTCGATCTGCTCGTCAAGAAGTGCGCCGGAACCTACGAACCCAAGTTCCAGCGCCTGCAGTATCGCGTCAACGTCGAAACCGCCGGTCAGGCCGAACCGCTCACCGAGGCGACCGTCAAACTGCGGGTCAACGGCAACGGCCACGTGGAGCACGTGGTGGCCGAAGGGGACGGACCGGTCAACGCGCTCGACAACGCCCTCCGCAAAGCGCTGATTCCCAGCCACCCGAACCTCGCCTCAATGCACCTCGTCGACTACAAGGTCCGCGTCATCAACTCCACCGAAGGCACGGCGGCCCGTGTGCGCGTCGTCATCGAGAGCGCCGACCAGCACGACGTCTGGAGCACCGTCGGCGTCAGCGAGAACATCATCGAAGCCAGTTGGCTCGCGCTCGTCGACGCCGTCGAATACAAGCTCTACAAGGACGAAGGCGAACTGGGCGGGTGAGCCTGCCGGAATGGAGGGCAGGCGACCACTCAACCCGTCCAACCTTGCCGACAATTCTCACTCCCAGTTCCAGTCCGCAATCCAGAGCTGGCTCGACTCGTCTTCCGTCCGGCTGCTGGTCCACATTAGCTTGGTGCCGTCCGGGCTGAAGACCGGCAGGACGTCCGCCTTCTCGTGATAGGTGATTCGCGTCATCTCGCCGCCGGTGAAGTTCTCATCGTCGTAATCGATCTCCATCGCGTAGAGATCAAAATTCGCGAACTGCGGTCCGCGCGAGTAATCGGCCCGAGCCCAGATAATCAGCTTTCCGCTGGGATGGAAGTACGGCGCCCAGTTGACGGTGTTCAGATCGTCGGTGAGCTGGACTTCCGTTTTCCCATCCACGGAGATCGCGTACACCTGCAGCATGTGCTCTTCCTCGCGGTCGCTGCGGAAAATCACCCAGTTGTCGTCCGGGGAGAAGAACGGGCCGCCGTCATATCCGTCGACGTCGGTAAGTTGCCGGACGTTTTGGCCGTCGGCGTCCATGATGTAGAGGTCCGGGTCGCCGTCGCGCGACGACGTGAACACGATCTGTTCGCCGTCGAACGAGTAGCTCCCCTCCGCGTCGTAGCCCGGCGAGTCGGTCAGTTGCGTCAGCCCGGTCCCGTCGAAGTTCGCAACGTAAATCTCCATGTAGGGGTCGAAGTCCCACTCATATCGCCTGCGGCCGCCCGCCGCTGCCAGATCGTGCGCCTTCTTCTCTTCCACGTCGAGATCCGGATGCGTATGCGCCGAGGCGAACAGAATCCGCTCCCCGTCGCGCGTAAAGTACGCGCACGTCGTCCGCCCCCGCCCCGGACTGATGCGGCGCGGCACCCGCTCATCGAGCGGCTGCACGTAGATCTGATAGAACGGATAACCGACCGGATACGCCTGATAGACGATGTAGGTTCCGTCCGGCGAAAAGTAACCCTCTCCCGCCCGCGGCAGGCCGAACGTCACCTGCCGGATATTGGACAGATGCCTCGCCTCTCCCTCGGCGACGTCCGGTTCGTCGGCGAGACCAATGCCGTTTGCAATGGCGAGAATCGAAACGACAGTGAACGCATTCAGCGTCTTGAGAGAAACTTGGAAGTAGCGGCTCACGATTGATACCTCTGGCGGGCTGGATACATGCAATTCAAGGCGGCCAACACAACGGCTATTGGTTTGTCGATCAAGGACTTCGGTTCGTACGGAGTCGCGGTTCATCCAACCCCGGAATGAAGTTCTGACAGGGCACTACAGACCGGTGAAGAAGTCCGAAACCACACATTTGAACTCCGGCAAAACGTCGGGCGAATCGATCTCGTTCGATTCTTTCAGCGTGCGCGGGGCTGTGTCGGGGCGAAAAATCTGGACGTTGCGCAGTTCCGGATCGACCACCCAGACCTCGCGGACACCGGCGGCAAGGTACTCGCTCACCTTCTCGATCACTTCCTTCCACACATCCGTCGGGGACAGCACTTCCACGGCCAGATCGGGAACGACCTGGAGGAGTCCGCTCGGAATTTCCCCGCCCGGAAGCCGCTGCTTGCTGACATACAGCACATCCGGCCCGCGAACAGTATCCGGATCACGGCCGGTAATGACCCCGGTGTCGTTGGTCGCTGCGAAACCTCGTCCTCCGATGGCAGCCCATGCTTCGATGCGGTAGTACACGCGCCCGCAGACCACTCCGTGCCGCATTCCAGGTCGAGTCATCTCCACAACCTCTCCGCGAACCAGCTCGACCGGAGCGTCGATCGTCATCTCGGCGTATTGCTCAGCCGTAACGAGTTTTTCCGCAACAGGCGCTGCCATGATTGGTACGGGTTAAGCGCGGAGGATCTTTCCGGATTCTAACGAGGCGGAGCCTCGGACCATGCGAGCTACCGCTCGAAAGCGGGAACCCGCTCCCGATGGTCGCTGAAAATTGACTCAGGGACAACAACGTCTGGCAAAAAGTAACCTGAACGATCGCCGGACATGATTCACGAGGCGACGAATTTCATGTCCCTGCGCCACGGACGGCGATATTCCTTGTCGGTCATGGCCTGAGCTTCGGAGTCCCCGACGATCTGCTCGCTCGCCGGATCCCACTCAATCGATCGGCCGAGACGGGCCACGATGTTGCCCAGGTGGCACACCGTCGCCGACCGATGCCCGATTTCGACGTCGCAGATCGGCAGTTCCCGCGAGCGGATGCAGTCGAGAAAGTTGCCGACGTGATTCGTGCTTTGATAAAGCTGCGTCGGCAGGCTGGAAACGTCCTGTTCGATCACATCCGCCGGATCGCTTGTCAGTTTGCCCCGGTTGACGAAGATCCTTCCTTCGGTCCCGATGAACGTCGCACCGCCAGGGATGTCATCCTGCCCTTGGCCGACGATGACTTTCACTCCGTCGTCGTAGGTGTAAGCGATGCGGCAGGTCTCCGTGACCTCGTGGAACTGCTCCGGGTGATAGGTGGCCGTTCCTTCGACGGCGACCGGCCCGGAGTCGTCCCGGCCGAGACCCCATTGGGCGATGTCCAGGTGATGCGCCCCGAAATTCGTCATCTGCCCGCCCGAGTAGTCCCACCAGAAGCGGAAGTTGTAGTGGACGCGCTTCTCGTTGTAGGGACGTTCGGGCGCCGGACCGAGCCACAGGTCATAGTTCAGTTCGCTCGGCGGCTCGGTATTCGGCCCCAGTTTCCCGGGATGATTGCAGCCGGGAATCCCCACCAGAACCTGCTCGATCTCCCCGATTGCGCCGTTGCGCACCAGAGTGCACGCCTTCCAGAACTCGCTGCTCGACCGCTGTTGAGACCCGGTCTGCACGATCCGGTTGTTATCCCGCGCTGCCTGCACCATGCGGCGACCTTCGGCGATCGTCAGTGAGAGCGGCTTTTCGCAGTAAACGTCCTTGCCCGCCTGACACGCGTGAATCGTCAGCAGCGCATGCCAGTGATCGGGCGTGGTGACGACGACCGCATCGATGTCCTCTCGATCGAGTAGTTTGCGATAGTCCTCGTACAGCTCCGGCTTTCCCCCCGCCTTGTCGACCACTTGAGCGGCCTCGGCGCGGACGTTCGCATCCACGTCGCAGATCGCGACGATGTCACACCCCGCGTTTTGAAAACGCTGCAGGTTGCCCTTTCCCTGATTGCGCACGCCGATACAGCCCACCGCAACCCGCTCGTTGGCCCCGAACACGGAACTCGGAATCACGTACGGCGCCGCGACGGTCGCAGCCGCAGACTTGAGGAACTTGCGTCGATTCATCGTTTCTCACCCCGGCTTCGATTCGCGGTCTGATTTCATTGTGCGCCGACGATCCAGGCGCGGCCCACATACACGATAGCCGATGCGCGATCGCACCAACAGCGCGCATTCCGGTGCTCGGCAGCCTTGTGAAAAGACCCCACCACGGGGCCTGTCCCGGTCGAACCATGATTTCTCCACAACGGACTTTCCGCTTGCATTCAGGCCGCGCGTTCACACTTGTGACGCACCAGCGCGTCCGCTCCTTGCAGCCCCGCCGAACCCGCCGGTATGCTGACGTTGCAACGCCACTTCACTTCAGGAACCTCCCATGATTCGACCACTCCGCCGCTTCACACTCTTGCTCATCGCCCTCACGCTCGTCCCGGCCGTTGCCTGCGCCGACGATCTCAACAGCCCGCTTTCGAAGCTCGAACTGCAGGACGGCGACTCCATTGTCTTCCTGGGAGACAGCATCACCCACCAATGCCTCTACACGCAGTATGTCGAGGACTACTTCTACACCCGTTTCCCCGACATGCGACTGAAGCTGCACAATGCCGGCGTGGGCGGCGCACGGGCGTGGGATGCACTGGCCCGATTCGACGACGACGTCGCCAGCTACGAGCCGAAATACGTCACGATCCTGCTCGGCATGAACGACGGCGCCTACCGCCCGTTCGACCAGGAGACGTTTGACACCTACCGGCAGGACATGACCGAACTGCTCACCCAGATTGATTCCATTGGAGCGGAGCCGGTTTTGATGACGCCGACGATGTTTGACGCGCGTGCCGCCCGCGCCCGCAATCCGAACCGCGATCCGGAATCGACGCTGCTCTACAACTCCGTGCTCGCCTACTACGGCGCCTGGTTGCGCGAAGTCGCCGTCGACCAGGGATATGGCTTCGTCGACATGTGGGGACCGCTCAACAACCTCACCCTGGAAGTGCGCAAGGCGGAACCCTCATTCACAATGATTGCCGACGCCGTGCATCCCGATCCTCCGGGGCAGGTTGTTATGGCGGTGGCGATAATCGACGACTTGGGACTCCCGCGACAGGTTTCGAATATTCGCGTCGTCCTGGGAAGGAAAGAGCCGCAGGTTCGCGCCACGGGCGGAGAACTCACCGATCTTGAAGCCACCGAAGACGGCCTCTCGTTCACCTGGCAGGCTGACAGCCTGCCGTGGGTGCTGCCGGAACCCGCAGAACGCGGCGTGGAACTCACGAGACTGGGCCATCGCTTCAGCCGCGAAGCACTGGAAATCCACGGCCTCAAGCCCGGCCGGTACACCGTGGCCATCGACGACGTCGTCGTCGGCACCTACCCGCACACCGCGTTGGAGCGGCACATCGAGTTGCAGGCGAACGAAACCACGCCGCAGTTCCAGCAGGCGCTCGAAGTCGCGCAACTGAACGCCGAACGAAACGCCGGTCCCATCGTCGCACTACGCGGCGAATGGTTGAAGTTTCAGAGCTACGCGCGGGCCAGGCGTCAGGCTGACGCCAATCCCGATGACAAGCAGGCCGCGGAACAACTCGCGGAACGGGAGCAGCAGATCGAGGGCATGGAAGAACGCGTGGCGGAGCAGGTGGCGGCCGCCCGCGAAATCGAAGACAGAATCTTCGAGATCAACCAGCCGCCGGCGCGGCGTTATGAGATTCGCCGCGCAGAACGCGAAGAATCAGCTCAATAATCCTCGTGACACGACGCATTCAGCGATCTGCAGGAGATTGCCAGCCCATGGATCGACGAAAATTTCTCGGCTCGGTCGCAGCCGGTTCTCTGGCGAGTTATCACGCGACACTCGTCAGCCAACATCTGCAGGCCGATGACTCCGCCGCAAGGTGTTGCGGCCCGACATACGCTTCCCCTGCCGAGGCGATGAAGTCGCCCCGGGAAACTCTGCTCTATCTCCCGTGCATCTACACCGGGACGAACACCGCGAAACCGGACTACCTGGCGACGGTCGACGTCGACCCGGAGTCGCCCGCCTATGGGCAGGTGATCCACCGCGCTGCGATGCCGGGCCTGGGGGACGAACTCCACCACTTCGGCTGGAACGCGTGCAGCAGTTGCCACGCCGACGAGGACAAGATGCGGCGTTACCTGGTGGTTCCGGGCATCGCCTCCAGCAACATCCACATTCTGGACGCGATTGATCCGGCGAAGCCCCGGCTGCACAAGGTGATCGACGGAGATGCGATTCGCCGCAACACCGGCCTCTCCGCCCCGCACACGGTCCACTGCCGGGGGGACGGCACCATCATGATCTCGATGCTCGGCGACGCGGTCGGGAACGGGCCGGGCGGGTTTCTACTGTTCGATCAGGATTTCGAGATCGTCGGAAGCTGGGCCGACTCGCGCGAGGGGATGAACTTCAATTACGACTTCTGGTACCAGCCGCGCCACAACGTGATGATCTCCAGTGAATGGGGGGCGCCGAATACCGTCTCACGCGGCTTTTCACTGGACGACGTTGCGGCCGGGAAATACGGCCGGCATCTGCACTTCTGGGATTGGGAACAGCGCGTCATCACCCAAAGCATCGACCTTGGGGAAGAAGGCCTGATTCCTCTGGAAGTCCGGTTTCATCACAATCCGGACAGCACGCACGGCTTTGTCGGGGCGGCGCTCTCCAGCGCGATCTGGCATTGGGACAAGCCGGGCGATCAGTGGGCCGCCGAAAAGGTCGTGCAGGTCGATCCGGTGGAGGTCGACGGCTGGCCGTTCGCCGTGCCCGGTTTGATCACCGATCTGGTGCTATCCCTTGATGATCGCTGGCTGTACTTCTCCAACTGGCTGCATGGCGACATTCGCCAGTACGACGTCAGTGATCCTTCGCATCCCACGCTGACCGGCCAGGTCTGGCTGGGAGGCGTGCTCGGCAAGGCGCGGGAACTGGCCGGGGAAACGCTCGGCGGCGGTCCGCAGATGCTGCAGCTCAGTCTGGACGGCAAGCGGCTCTACGTAACCAATTCGCTCTACAGCCCCTGGGACAACCAGTTCTACCCCGACATGGCCGAACGCGGCTCGTGGCTGTTGCAGCTTGACTGTGACACGGCGAACGGCGGCCTCACGCTCAACGAAGACTTCTTCGTCGATTTCGGAAAAGAGCCGGACGGCCCCGCCCGGGCTCACGAAATGCGCTTTCCCGGCGGCGACTCGACTTCGGATATCTGGATTTGATCCACGCTGGAAAGTGTCACCGAAGTCGTGAGACTGCGGACGTATCGTGAATTCAGCGATCAGACGTCTTACGACTTCTGCGACACCGCGGAGAAAAATGAGTCCGCGCACCCTTTTCTTGCGCGCGAACTCTTCGGTGCGGACCGATCAACTACCGAGCGGCCACGGGAGCCGGAGGCGCTGTCACAACGACCGGCTGGTCCTTGACGATCACCTTCGGCGGGGGATTGAGGACGACGTCAATCGTTTCGGCAGCGGCGCCGCTGCGGACGATCTCGATCTTGACCTGTTTGGCCGAGTTGAGCTGCATCGAGGGGAGAGTCACGGTAATCCCCTCGGCCGCCCACTCTTCGACGATCAGCGGCAGTCGCACGCCGTCGAACAGCAGGTAGACCGCGCCGGCTTTTTCACCACGGTTGCCGGGGAGCAGGATCGTCGAGCCGGCGGGAATATTGATCGCCGGATTCGCCGGATTCGCTGGATTGACCGGATCGTTGGCCAGCGGTCCGTTCGGGCCATTGGGGCCGACGGGATTGCTCGGTCCAACGGGACCGCGGGGCGGAGGCACGGCGGGTCGCGACGGCGGAGGGGGATTACCCCGGCGAAACGGCGCAACGGGCGCCGGCCGCGGCGCGGGACGCCTCTTGCAGCTTTTCTTGTAGCGGTTGCATCCCGCCTCAGCGTCGGCGGCTGCCATCAGCCCGACGGACAACATGCTGAGGATCGTGAGCATCGTGAACACGCGTTTCATGGTTCTCTCCGGTTCAGAAGGTCAATTGCTCTGGGGGGCTGAATCTGATGATCCAACGGCTCCCTTCCTCAGCGGAGACGAGTCAGCGATGTGACAGAGAATCCACAGGAATCTCGGAAATCCCGGGATTCACCGTCCAACCCGCGATCTCGCTGAACGATGGGCTCACGCAGAGCCGCTGAGCTGCGGAGAAAATAGCTTGAGTCGTTCCGACTCGGGCACGTCAACGCACGGAAATCGGGGAAGGTCAGGTCTTCAGTTTCCCTCAAGGTCGCCATCGCTCGCCCCTTGGCGGCTTCGCGACTTTGCGTGTAACAATCGAATCAGGCTTTACGAGCGCGCCACAGGGCCGGTCGGTTGCAAGTTCTTGCCGTGCCGCTCATTCTGTACGGGCTTCGTGACCGCCCGCCTGATCGCCGACCCTCCTCGAGATACCCTTCCATGAGCGACGCCCGCCCTCAAAAGACGCCGATGAACACGGTCGCGTGGCTGATCTGCACGATCGCCTCGATCGGCTTCGCGTTCGACATCTATGAACTCCTGATGCTGCCGTTGATTGTGGAACCGGCGCTGCTGGAACTTGGCGGCGTGGTCAAAGGGCCGGGCAGCGATTACGGCATGTGGGTCGGCAGGCTGTTCTACATTCCGGCAATCGTGGGCGGCGTGTTCGGATTGTTCGGGGGATATCTGACCGACATTCTCGGCCGCCGGCGGGTGCTGACGTGGAGCATCCTGCTGTATGCCTTCTCAGCCTTCGCCGCCGGTTTCTCGACGAACATCTGGATGCTGCTGTTCTTCCGCTGCACGACGTTCATCGGCGTCTGCGTGGAATTCGTGGCGGCGGTCGCCTGGCTGGCGGAACTCTTCCCGGAACGGGAACAACGCGAACGCGTGCTGGGTTACACGCAGGCGTTTTCATCGATCGGCGGCCTGCTCGTGGCGATCGCGTACGGGCTGGCGGTGGGCTGGGCCAAAGGGGAACCGGCCGTCCTGTTCTTCGGGATTTCGCTGCCGGCCCTGCAACTTCCCGCGATCCCGTTGCCGGAGTGGTTGACGGCGTTCGGGGAGGCCGGCCGGGAATTCAACCACTATGCGCCGTGGCGATACACCTTGATGTCGGGACTGATTCCCGCGATCCCGTTGATTTTCATCCGTCCTTTCCTCCCCGAATCGCCCGCGTGGAAACGGAAGAAGGACGCCGGGACGCTGCATCGTCCGAGCATTCGGGAATTGTTTGCGCCGCAGTATCGCAGGACATCGATCATCACGATGCTGATGTTCGCGTGCAGTTACGGAGCCGCCTTCGGGGCGCTGCAGCAGACGCGGCACATGCTGTCCGGCCTGCCGGAAGTGAAGCAGAAGGCGATCGCTGAGGTCGAGGGCGAACTGGAGGGCAAGAGCGAGGAGGAACGGGCCAAAATCATCGGCGGAGCGACGCGGCGGGCCGCTGAGGAAGAATTGCACCTCGTGACCAAGACTCAGGAGATTGGCGGCCTGTTCGGGCGGTTTCTGCTCGCGCTGCTCGTCGTCCGCATTCTCAGCCAGCGAAAACTGATTCGCATCTTCCAGATTCCGGGTTTGATTGTGATTCCGTTCACGTTCGCGGTCGCCGCCATTCACAATCTGGACTGGCTCTACATCGGCATCTTCTTCGCCGGGTTGTTCACGGTGGGGCAGTTCAGTTTCTGGGGGAATTACCTGCCGCGTGTGTACCCGCTGCACCTGCGCGGGACGGGCGAGAGTTTCGCGGCGAATATCGGCGGCAGGCTGATTGGAACCAGCATGGCGTGGGTGACGAGCAATCTCGCTTCGAAGCCGTTCATGCCGGGAGAAACCGGTACGGAACAGTGGGCCTACACGGCGGCGATTATTGGAACGGCCGTCTATCTCGCCGGCTTCATTCTCAGCTTCTTCCTGCCGGAACCGGGGGAGGATCTGATGGACGAAAGCGATTGAGGCGGCTTGGGCACTTGGGAACGTCGGATGCGGTGAATGGAAGGACGCATCGGCGGGCTGACGCCGCGCCGCTCGCCGCAGGTGGTTATTCCCAGAGGGCGGCGTCTTCGCCGTCCAGTCTGAGGGTGAGGCATTTGGCGCTGCCGCCGGCTTTGATGAACTCATCGAGCGGGGTGGCGTGTGTTGTGTAGCCGCGCTGGGTGAGTTCGGCTTCGAGTTGCGGGCAGCCGGTGTTGAGCACGACGTCCTTGCCGACGACGACGGCGTTGCAGGCGAAGCGAGCCGCTTCCTCTTCGGAGACGGGCAGCAGGTTGTCCACGTACCGGCGCAGGGAGCTTCGCGCGTAGCGGTCGAAGGCGGGGGGATAGTAGATGGCTTCGCCGGGAGCGAGCGGACAGAAGCAGGTGTCGAGATGGTAGTAGCGATCGTCGACCAGTTGCAGCGGCAGCACGCGGCAGCCGATTTCGGAGGCGACCCATTGCATGGAGCGGGCGTCGCTGCGGATGAGGTAGCCGGCGTAGAGCGTCTTGCTGCAAAAGAGCGCGTCTCCTGCTCCTTCGAAGTCCATGCCGGGCGGGAGTTCGATCGTATGGAAACCGGCGTCTGCGAACCATTCCGCGTCGTGCGGCGTCTCGCCCTGGCGGGCTTCGTGGCGGAAACGCGACAGGAAGACCTTGTCATGCCAGATCAGGCCGGCATTGGCGGTGAAGACCAGGTCGGGCAGCCCTTTGACCGGGGCCATCAGCCGCACGTCGACGCCGAGGGAGACGAGGAGTTCGTGCAGTGCGCGCCATTGCCTGCGGGCTTCCGATGAGTCGCTGGCCCGGCTGCGGCTCATCCAGGGGTTGATCTCGTATTCGATCCCGTAGAAGTCGGGCGGACACATCAGGATGGTGGGACGCGGGAACGGCATGTCCGAATTCTATCCCGAAACTTCACTGGTGGAATGCCGCATCCGGCGATGGTAAAGTCCGGCCAAGCGCGGGCGAGCCGGGAGGCGTCAGCCCCCGGATGGTACCGATCAACACCGAACCGCCGCACAAAGTAATTCGCATCGGCGGGCTGACGCCGCGCCGCTCGCAATGAACGTTGTTTTCTAGAATCTTGAGACTCAGGCATGCCAGAAGCTTTATTTCCCGTCGTCTGGGACCTCGACTCGATTCTGCCGCATCCGGAGACGGATGAGTTTCAATCGGTGCTCCGATCGTTTCGGACCGATCTGGAACAGCTTGCCGCTGATTCGGAGGAGCTTGCTCCGATTGATGCGGGGAACGCGGCGGGGTGGGGTGAGTTTCTGGAGCGGACGGAGGGCGTCTTCAAGCTGGCGTCGGATCTGAGATCGCACGTCGGCTGCCACGCTGCGGCGGAAGCGGAGAACAAGACATTTCAGCGGCTGGAAGGCGTGTTGAGCGGGTTGGAACCGCTGTATCAACAGGTGCTCACGAATCTCGAACTGGCCCTGCGGGAGACCGATGACGACTCCCTCTCGAAGGCCGCGGCGGCTGACGAACGGACTCAGAGAGTGGAGTTCTTTCTGCAGGAGTGCCGCCGCAACGCGGCGTACCGTCTGCCGAAAGAGCAGGAACTGCTGGCGGCCGATCTGGCGGTCGACGGGATTCACGCCTGGGGCCGGCTGTATGACCGGCTCTCGGGAGAACTGCGGATTGAGGTGATGGAAAAAGGGGAAATCGTCCGTAAATCGCCGGGGCAGGTGCACTTCGATTCGAGCGAGCGGACGGTGCGCGAGAACAACTTTTTCGCCGCGGACAAAGCCTGGCAGAGCATCGCCGACACGTGTGCCGAGGCGCTCAATCACATCTCCGGGTTTCGATTGAGCAAGTACCGGCGGCTCGGCGTGCAGGACCACCTCGATCTTCCGCTGCGATTGAACCGGCTGCGTCGTGAGACGCTGGAGACGATGTGGTCGACGATCTCCGACCGCAAGCCGATGCTGCTGCGGTATTTTGAAGCGAAAGCGAAACTGCTGGGTCTCGACAAACTGTGCTGGTACGACCTGCTGGCCCCCGTGGGGGCGTCCGGGACAGGAGCGGCCAAACTGGAATACGACGACGCCTGCGGACTGATCATCAAGACGTTTACGGAGTTCAGCGACGATTTCGGCGAGTTCGCGGAACGGGCGCTGCGTGATGGGTGGGTGGAAGTGGAGAACCGTGCGGGGAAACGTCAGGGGGGATTCTGCACCGGGTTCCCGTCCAGGCAGGAGTCGCGGATTTTCATGACGTTCACCAACTCGCCGGACAGCATGTCGACGCTGGCGCACGAGTTGGGACACGCTTACCACTCTTATGTGCTCCGCACACAGCCGTACTTCCTGCAGGACTATCCGATGAATCTGGCGGAGACGGCTTCGACCTTCGCCGAGGCGGTGCTCGGCGACCGCCGCCTGGCCGATGCCGGCGGCAATGCCGAGAAATTGTCGATCCTCGACAACATGCTCAGCGACGCGGTCGCCTTTCTGATGAACATCCACGCCCGGTTCATCTTCGAGAACAACTTCCACGTGCAACGGGCGGAGGGGGAACTGTCGTCTGAGCAGTTCTCGGAACTGATGCGGGCGGCACAGCAGGAGGCGTACTGCGACGGCCTCGACGCCGAGGGCTGGTATCCCGGCTTCTGGATCTCGAAGCTGCATTTCTACATCAGCGGCTGGCCGTTCTATAACTTCCCGTACACGTTCGGCTATCTGCTCTCGCAGGGGGTCTATTCGCTCGCCGGGGAGGGAGGCGGCGAGTTTCCCGAGCAGTACCGGCAGTTCCTGACGGCAACGGGCGCGATGCAGACCGAGGACGCGGTCTCGTCGTCGTTCGGCTTCGATCTCTCGCAGCCCGACTTCTGGAATCGCGGGCTGGACGTCGTTGAGCAGCGGGTGGAGGAGTTTGTGCGGTTGTGCGGATTGGAGACTTCGTAGCGGTTTGGAACCACGGAAGGCACGGAATTCACGGAAAGTGGTGCGTGGGGTGCGGCTAGTGCTCTCGCTGGGCTGTATTGGTAACTGGTCCGTTTGAGAGTTGACGCACGCGTTGTTCCTATCGTTGAGTTCCGACCCGGAACGGAACGCGTGAAACCATGTGACGCTCTTGAAATGGACCACTTGCGAGACGGTCCGCGTCTCCTGAACAAGCCGTCTGCTTCAGCGTGTCCGCAAGCTTCAGCCGTAGTTGGGTTGGCTTTTCCGGCCGCAGTCGTCGTAGACGGCGCGTAACAGGATCCGGCCGGCACAGCCGGCCGTACTTTTTCTCGACCCGGTCGGCGTTGGCCCGAAGATGGATTACTTCACTGCCATTCTGCTCGGCGCGATCCAGGGGGTGGCGGAGTTTCTGCCGATCAGCTCGTCCGGTCACCTGGTGATCGGTGAAGCCCTGTTGGGCGGCGAGTATGAGAACGTCCGCATCAACGTGGCGCTTCATTTCGGCACGCTGCTGTCGATTCTGGTCGTGTATCGCAACCGGCTTTTTCCGATTCTCAAGTCGCCGCGGCTGTGTGTGGCGATCGTGGTGGCGACGCTGCCGGTGGTTGTGGTCGGTCTGCTGCTCAAGGACCAGATCGACCGTTTCTTCGATACGCCGGTCGTCGCCGGATGCGCTCTGTGCGTGACCGCGCTGCTGATGGCGCTGACGAGGCGCGTGGAGCACGGCGAGCGGCGCCTGGAAAAAATCAGTTGGCGGGACGCGCTGGTCGTCGGGCTGTTTCAGGCGATTGCCCCCGTGCCGGGCATCTCGCGCTCGGGGAGCACGATTTTCGGCGGGCTGGTGAGCGGACTCAGGCGGGATGCGGCCGCCGACTTTTCGTTCTTTATCGCGATTCCCGCGCTGACTGGCGCGATGGTGTTGCATCTGGGGGATCTGCTGCACGCGGGAGAGAGCGACCTCGGCTGGGGCCCGCTGCTGACTGGAACGGTGACGGCGTTCGGTGTGGGCGTTGTTGCGCTTCATGGGCTGTTGAAACTCGTCGTCGGCCGGAAACTCCACTGGTTCGCGTGGTACTGCGGAGCGGTGGGAATTGCGACGATCATCTGGCAACTCCTTGCGTGAGACTCGCTATCCGCAGTCGATCGCTGCGCCGATTGCTCCCGGCAGCCAGCGCGACTATGCTGAGACGCCCTCGCCCCGTTCACGACGCCTGCTGACGGTCGCGTTGGCTCCGCTCGGCGTCCCCACGTGAACATCGCCCTTCGCGGTCCGTATTGATGCCTGCCGATTCCCGCGATGCACGTTTCCCGAGAAGCGTTGTCTGGACCGTGGCGGCGCTGACCGTTGCGCCGGTGGCGCTGAATCTTTTCGGCGCCGATTTCGGGACAGAAGTGCGTCCGTTCGACCCGACGGACTACACGCTGCTGGACGAGGCCGGACGGAAGGCGATGTTCTACCAGACGTTGCGCGGCGCGTTCGTGTTTTCGCTGCTGGAGTGGACGGCTTTCTGCATTGCGCTGGTGACGGTGTGGTTTTCGTTCGTGCATTATTTTCTGGCGCGGGACATCATCACGCCGATCGTCGGCACGGCGCTGTTCTTCTCCGGGTGCCTCGACGGATTCCTGGTGCTGGCCGAGGACATGCTGACGGAGGAACCGCGCGAACTCGAGCAGTTCGTTCCGTTCGTGTGGACGGTGTCGCGTTGTCTCAATGCAGCAATCGTCGTTGCCGGGACGGCGCCGTTCGTCTGGCGAGACAGGAAACTGCCCGCGCGAGGCCTGCGGTACATGCTGCTGATGGGTCTGCTGTTCGCATTGACGTCCTACGCGGTCGTCCATTTCTTTGCGGAACTGGAAGACTATCCGGAGATTGCTTCCGTCTGGCCGGAGTTCATTCACCGCCCGCTCGACCTGATTCCCCTGGCGATGTATCTCCTGGCGGCCGGCATTCTGCTGCCGCGCGTTTATCGACGCAATCGCAGCCTTTTCGCCCGCGGCCTGCAGGTGAGCATCCTCCCGCACGTCGTCGCTCAGCTTTACGCGATGAGTTCCGAGACGCTCTACGACAATGCGTTCAACATGGCGAGCGCCATGAAGGTGCTGGGATATCTGACGCCGCTGATGGGCCTGATGGTCGACTATTCACGGTCTTACCGGGCGCAGGCGGCGCTCCGTGTGGCGCAGGAGGAACTGAGACTGGCGCGTGACATTCAGCAGCGATTGCTCCCCAGTGCGGCCCCGTCCGTCGCAGGCTGGGACGTCGCGGGACGCTGTGACTTCGCCGAGTCTGTGGGCGGTGATTACTTCGACTACATCACGCTGGACGACGGCGGGGTGCGAATCGTCGTGGCGGACGTGAGTGGGCACGACGCCGGGGCGTCGCTGCTGATGGCGAACGTCCGGTCGACGCTGCGCGCTCTGTCGCGCACATCGGATGATCTGGAGGACGCGGTGGCGCGCGTCAACAGTCTGCTCTGCGAAGACGCGCAGGGGCGGCGTTTCGTGACGATGTTCCTCTGCCAGATCTCGCCCGGCCAGGAAACCGTTCGTTACCTGGGCGCCGGGCACTCCGCGTTCTGGGTCAATGCAGATGGTGAATCGTCGATGCTGGACGCGACCGGAGTGCCGCTCGGCGTGTCGGCAGAATCCGGACCGGATATTGCGGAAATCGATTCCGTCCCGGTCGGGAGCGTGTTGTTGCTCGCGACAGACGGAGTCAGCGAAGCGTGCAATGCGGAGCACGAACAGTTCGGGCTCAAGCGCGTGCGGGAAGTGATTCTGGGCAGCAGAAACGGGAGCGCGGAGGATCTCGTTGACGGGCTTTTCGAAGAGGTGATCCAGTTCACCGGCACGCGGACGCTGGCGGATGACGTGACGGCGGTGGCGATTGTTCGGAAGGAGAGTGCCTGACGTTCTTTTGCGACGTTATCCGTCGATCGTTGCGAGTCGAAGCGAAGCGCTCCCCTGCGTGTCGCGGCTAAG
>ERZ869936.646-NODE-646-length-30646-cov-32.871694_pt1 | contig 30646 bp, 43 predicted proteins | sample MGYA00520876_ERZ869936 | MGnify/ENA primary metagenome ERZ869936 (study PRJEB32218, sample SAMN09650985) | biofilter metagenome | isolation source: enrty point of leading RO module | place: Saudi Arabia: Thuwal, RO plant located on Red Sea | collected 2016-02-17 ... | reverse complement strand
AATCTTTCTCCACCTTTTTTCCAATTAAATGTATGTCCTTCTAATTGAGATACTACATCTAATCCATTTTCTATTTTTTCAAAGTTTTCTTTTAGTCTTATATCAGAAGGTGTAGTAGAGAATGCTATAACATCTTGGTCAAAATGTGCATCTTGGCTATTGTCAATTCTAAATGCTTCAGTATTATTAGTAGAAAATCTCATAGAAGCATTTTCTCTATTAGTAAAGTAAGTATCTGCATTACTATCTATACCCCAAATTAAACCATCTCCGGTAGTTACTCCGTGAGTAGTTGTAGTTAATTGCATAAAAGCATTTGTTCCAGTTGAAACAAAATGTGCAATATATGTATCTGAACTTTCAACATCTAATTTATATGTAGGTGATGTAGTTCCTATTCCTACATCTGCACCTTCTGTAATATGCAATACTTGAACTTCTGAACCACTTGAATTATAATGTCCTAATGTTAAAACATTGTCTACAACTGAACCTATAAATCCTAAAGCATTAGTTGTTGAAAGTTCACTATTTTCAAGATGTCTAATAAGTAATAATTTATCTTGACTGACTTCTCCATTAATAACAACTTTAGTTGCTTCTGCTGATTCTGTATTAATATCTAAATGTCCTTGTGGTGATGTAGTTCCTATACCTAATCCAGTAGAGTTAATTCTCATTCTTTCATTATCTGCTGTCCAAAATCCCATAGCACCTGAACTATTTCCATAGGCAATTCTACCTGCATCATAATTGCCATTATCTCCAAATACTAAATATCCATGAGAACTATCTCCTGCTTGTATAGCAATACCACCATTAGAATTAGATACTGTTTGTATTTGATATGTTGTGCTAACACTTGATGCTTGTGTTCCGTCTTTATATACTGTTAATAAAGCACCTGGTGAAGTAGTTCCTATTCCGACATTACCTGATGAACCTTCTACAAACATATCATCATTAAGGTTTATATCTACATCTCCACCATCTCCAAGTTTTACATAGTCTTGTGTGCCATCTTCATATAAGTCTAATAATAATTCTCCACCTGCAAAAAATCTTTGTCTATCTGTTGTAAATTGATGATAAGTATTAGTATCTCCATTGTGATATATAACATGGTCTACTCCAATATCTCCTGCAACATCAAGCTCATATGTAGGTGATGAAGTTCCTATACCCACTCGTTGGTTTTCATCAATTTCCATGGCAAATGAAGAGCCACTTGCACTTGCATTACTTGCACTTCCACCTGTGAAAAATTGAAATATCCCACTTGCACTTCTAAATCTTGTACTCCCACCAGTATCTGCACCAACAATATCTGCATTAGCATCTGAACTTTCAATAAATACTATTTCATTTGTAGAATCTTTAATGTGTAGCTTTTTACTTGGTGATGTAGTTCCTATTCCTACATTACCTGAATCATCAATTGTCATTCTAAAAGTATTTGCAGTCATTAAATTAAAGTCGTGTGAACCTACTGTTCCTACTACTGCATTAGAACTATGGTTTGCATTAAGTCTAATATCTCTTGTGCCATCTCCAACTTTTAATTGTGTTGTTAAAAAGTTTGAATTACTTCCTATTAATAAGCTTGTATCTGCTTTTATGCTATCACTCACATGTAGTTTTTCTGAAGGTGATGTAGTTCCTATACCAATTTTTCCATCTCCAGTAATACCCATATAATCGCCAACACCGACTTCTCCAAAAGAAATCATGTGTGCATTTGTAGCATCAAAACTACTACCAAACTGGATATATCCCATATTACTTGTATCTACTCTTCTTCTAATTCTTTCTCTTGTAGAAGTCCAAGTGCTTCCATCTGATACTCTTTCAGATGAAAATATTAACTGATTTGCATTAGTAGAATCGGTTTCTAATTTTAGTAAATCAATACTATCTCCTGATGTAGTACCAAGAGTAAATGAACTTGAATTATCTCCAATGTGAAAAGTAGCATCAGGTGAAGTATTTCCTATACCGACATTACCTGATGAGTCTATTCTTAGTCTTTCAGAAGCAGAAGAAGCACCATTTGCTTTTGTAAACAATCTCATTTCAGATGGTACTGTTCCATCAGAATTAGCTACAATATCTGTTGTTTTTGTATAAGGATTTCCTTGCGATTGATATGATGTAATTAATACACCTGCACCTGCAGAAGTATAAGTTTTATAAGCACTATTTCCAATTTCGTATATATGTAATTTTTCTAAAGGTGATGAAGTTCCTATTCCGACATTACCTGAATTATTCATAAATAAATTAACATCGCCATTGGTGTCTTTAAATTTATAGTTGTCAGCAGTAAACAATAATGTATTTGCTTCTGTACCAATCTTTTCATTACCACCACTATACATTACAATCTTATCTGCACTATGACTTGCTGGAAACTGCATTTTCTTTGAAATCTCTATTGAAGTAGCACTACCATCTAATGTTAGGTAAGGTGTTACTCCACCACTTCCATCATCTGATTGTAATATAACATCTTTATCGTCTGCATAATTAGAAATATACATATCTCCATTTGCACCTTGAATACGATTATGGCTTCCATCGTGCCATATTACCATATCCGAACTATCTCCAAATAATGCTTGAACACTATCAAGAAACTTAATCTCTTTGTTTGCTTTTGTAAATCCTGCACTTCCATCTAATGTTAAGTAAGCAGTAGTTCCACCACTTCCATCATCATTTCTAAAAATAATATCTTTATCGTCTATCGTTTGGTCTATGTATAAATTTCCAGTTCCATATTGTTGTATAAAACTATTACTACCATTGTGTTGTATTCTTAAGTCATTATTATCTCCGAAATAAAGAATTGAACTATCAATAAATCTACCACCATCTTCTACATTTAATGGTTTTTTAATATCAACTCTTTCTGTACTTCCATCTAATTCTATGTAAGTAGTCACACCGCCACTTCCATCTTCTGTTCTAAAAATAATATCAGCATCATCTACATAGTTAGTAACATAAAGACTACCACTATAATTTTCTATATTGTTATTGCTTGAAGAACTATTGTGGTAAATTTTTAAATCTACATTACCACCAAATTGTGCTTGAACATCATCACTAAACACCATATTCTTATCTATTTGAACTTTAGTAGCACTACCATCTAATGTTATATAAGCAGTTTCTCCACCACTACCATCATCGGATTGAAGAATTACATCTTTATCTGCAGTAACATTTCTAATAATTAAATTATCACTACTCACATAAATTTGCCCATCGTTTCCTGCTCCTAATCTTAATTTTGAATCGTCTGCTGCAATATCTAAATTTGTTCCATCAAAAGTAAGATTAGCTTCTCCATTAACTGCTACACCATTTGTTGCTCCTGTGGCAGTAAGTATTCTATTATCTACATTTGTATTTGCTGTAAATAATGTAGTCGCAGGAAAGTCGACACTCCAAGAAGCACTTGATGAATTAAATATCAAAGTTTTATTATTATCATTAAGCCCTAAACTACCACTACCTAAATCTGTGTAATCAATATCTCCATCTGAAAATTGCACACTCCCACTACCATTTGTTTTTAAAAATTGTCCTGTACTACCATCTGCAGTAGGAAATGTATAAGCATTATTAAATGTTATTGCACCTGATTCTAAAACTTTAAATAATGGTGTTGAACCTGCATCGCGGCATACTGCAAAATAAGCATCAGATTGATTATTATTTGTATCAATATTCATTTGAATATTACCAGGTGCATCTAAAAATCCTTCTCCACTTGCACCCCTTCTTAAAGCAAAATTATTTGTATCTATTGTGGTGTCTGCTGTTGATAACTCTATTGCACCTGCTACTTGTAGCTTTCTTGAAGGATTTGTAACTCCTATACCGACATTTCCATTAGATTTAATTCTTAATTTTTCACTACCACTTCCACCTTCAGATACTTCTACTGCAAAATATCCATCTTCTGCACCATTAGTATTATCTTCAATACCTGCTACTAAAGCAGAATAAACATGACCTGCTGTTGTTGATGCACTATCTCCCATTTTACCTTGAAGCATAGCAAACCCACCACTATTGGTAGTTCTTTCAGATGACATAGGTGTTGAGCCACTTCCTGATACTTGTAAGGTATTTCCAGGTGAGTTAGTTCCTATACCGACTGACCCACTTGTTGCTGAATCTCTTTGTATTGTAAGTATATCTGTATCTTCACCACTTCCACTATATCCAAATCTTAAAGTATTTTCTCCTGATGGTGCATAAATAGCAAAATCATCTGCTTCGCCACCTGAACCTTCAAAAGCAATATGAGGGTCAGAAATAGTAGCTGAAGTATGTTTGATTTCAAGTTTTCCTGCAGGTGATGCAGTTCCTACTCCTAAATTATTTACAACATAAACATCGCCAGCACCAGTCAATTCCAATCTTTGATTCGATTTTAGGTCATCACTATCAGCAAAAACAAAATCGCTGCTATTATCAGGAACTCCCATTCTCATAGCTCTTGTACCGACTCTATCCATTTTTAAAACAACAGGGCTTCCTGAAATGTGTAGATTAGCATCAATAGAAGTTTCTCCTATACCGACATTAGCAGTAGCACCATCTATTCTCATTGCTTCAGTATCAACACCACCATCATTTACATAAAAGAACATATCAGCATTAGATACAAGATTTCTGATTGCTAATCCATTATTAACAGAAGTTAGTTGTGCATCTGCTCCTACACCTACTTTAATATCTCCATTAACATTTAAAGTACTTCCATCAAAAGTAAGATTAGCTTCTGCTGTAATAGCACTTGTACCTGTTCCAGTTAATACTGAATTATCTGTTAAAGAAGTAGCCCCTGTTCCACCACTTCCCACTGGCACTGTACCACCTGTAATTTCTTGACCACTTATTGATAAATAGTTTGTATTTGCTAAAGTTACAGCGTCGTGGTCTCTAGCAGCTATATCTACGCCATCTACAGTACCTGATACTGATATATTGCCAGTAACATTAATAGCGTGTGAAAAATCAAACTCTCCTGGTACTTGGTCCCACAAAATAGTTGCATCAGTTGACGCATCTACAGCATCTTGTATTGTAATACCTGCACCCTCTGCTGAGCTTGAAGTGTCATTAGAGGCGTGATAATTTAATACAATATTTTTATCTTCTACTTGTAAAGTAGCTGTATTTAAAGTTGTAGTATCTCCTTGTACAGTTAAATCACCAGTAAGCGTGAGATTTGCACCTTGTGCTGTACCTGTGAAAGTTGGTGCAGTTAAAGTTTTGTTTGTAAGAGTTTCTGTTCCTGTTAAAGAAACAAAGCTATCTCCCTGTAATGCTGTATTAAATTCTGTAAGCGTGCCTGTTAAAGTATTGGAGTCTAAGTCTATAGATTTATTTGTAAGAGTTTGTGAGCCAGTAAGAGTAGCTACTGTAGAATCAATAGCTATATCATTTGCATTAGCAGTAATACCTGTACCACCAACTACATTTAAAGTTATCTCTCCAGCAAACCCACCACCAGTAAGACCATCGCCTGCTATAATTTCACGTATAACTCCAGTTTCTACTTCGTCTGTAGATAGTTTAGGTATTGCTTCAGCAAACTCAGATTGGTATACTACACCATTTCTTTTTTCTTGTTTGATTAGTTTGCCGTCTTCAAGAAAAGATATTGTCTCTCCTTCTCTGACGCTGTTTATTGATGGTCTTTGTCTAAAGAAAGAGTCAATATAATTGACTTTATGTTCACCAGATTTTGGCATTATGACGCTCTCTTATATTTTGCTCTGTATTCTATTGTAATATCACTTATCTCTACCTTACCATTGCTAGTAAATTCTAATGCTACAGATTCACAATCTGCATTTATTGTAAACTCATTTACCTCATATTGAGAGTTGTTTACAGTGCGATTAGAAGGTGTTGGCGTTCCTGAAAAAGATGTGCTTCCATCGGTTGCATAATTCATAGTTAAAACTGTTCCTGAACCCGCATCTCTAGCTGTTACATAAACTTTATATACCTTTTTGATTTTTCCAGGTGCACCAAAGTCTATATCTTTTGTTTGTAATGTTAAATTCTTTCCACCTAAGTCTAGCAAACTATATTTTTTGACTGTAATATTTTCAGCTGTACCAGTTCCTGAATCTTCTTCAAACTCATATGCATATATACCGTCAGGCAAATGAACGAAATTAGATTGTGCTGGTGAATCTGCTGCGCTTCTAGTTACTATACTCCAAGCTTGTTTAGCAAAGTCATAAACATATATTTTATTGTCACCGTTTTCTAATAAATTTACAGCTACATATAGTTGTTTGTATTTTTGGTCAAATGCTAAAGACATAGTAGATGTAAAATCAGTAGACCAAGTGTCATCTGATATATTTTCTGTTAATTCTTTTGGTATAGATGTTCCATCAAATATAAATACTCCTTCTTCATTAGCCCAACAAAGACCAAAAGGTGTTTTACATAATGCTTCTTTTTTAGTGCATCCATGTCCATCATATTCTGCTTCTAAATACCAACCAGCATCTGATGAAGAAGATACATTTATTACATATATTTTAGATTGTTTAAAAGCAATAATTCTATTACCTAAAGACTCTACTGCAACAAAAGAGTCTCCGTCATTAATACCTATATCAAGAAAGTATGAATCAGGAAAAGTGTTAAATCTGTTTACTGGAGTATAATAAATTCTGTCATCGAAAGTTTTATCTTCTTTGGATACATTGCATACCCAAGCTCTTCTTTGTGCAACACAAGCACTTTTATATGCATCTATGTCTATACTTTCTTCTGTGTGTGAATATCCATTAATACTATCATAAGTATCTAAGGCTGGAGATTCTATTACTAAAGATGTTACCTCTTTTGTCCCAGAGCTTCTGTATGTTCCAGAGCCACCCCAAGAACTGTAATCATCAAATAAATTTTTTCTTACGCCTCTTTCATAATCTACATCTAAAAACAAACTCCATCTTTCGTTCTTGTCTTTTCTTCTAGTGTATATTCTAAATCCTTTTTCCTTTTCTCTAAATGCACTAGCTACATTTATTTTAACACCAACTCCTGTAAAAAAGTGACCAGTAGACAAACTTGCAGCGCTAGGTGCGCTTGTCCATACGTGAGGCAAGCTTTCATCTTCAGTTAAGTCGACGTAAGTGTAAGACCATTCATAATCTCCTGCTTCAAATCCACCGCCTCCAGAACTAGATTCTATTTGGTAAATCATTTCAAATTCACCAGCTACGTTTAAGGTAGCAGAAAAAGAACTGTCAGAGTTTATATTAGCATTAGCATCGCTTGTAGTTCCTACCGCTGCTCCTTGAACCCAAGCAAATGTAGTAACTCCAAATCTGTTTGTATCTACAAACCTTATTGCAGTTCTTACTGGAAAAGCAACATCTCCTAATTTACCAACATGGCTTTCATCACATACATACAAAGTTCCATCTATGTAATAAAAAACAGGTTTTGCAATACCAGATATACTATTATTAGTGCTTCTAGATAAATTTCCAGTAGTATTAAAATTCCTTGAAAGAAAACGTATATTATACGCTCCAGTTGAACCTTCGTGTAAAGTTATAACTTCCTTAGGACTTCCCTGGAAGTTTCCTCTACTATAACCTCCGTCACCAGGATTTGGGGCTGATGATATATCGTATTGAGAGTTAAATGTAAAAGCAGTGTTGACAAAATCGCTTATTTCTATATCGCTAGCTGTTCCTTTAGATGTAGGAGCAACTGATGTATAAACTACACCAGAATTTAACAATACAGCATTGCTAGCTGATTGAACTTGATTGAACGCAATATCCCTAGGAGAGGACTTGGTATTAAGTCCTCCGCTAAAGTCATTTAATGTTAACATTTGTTTAGGCACTTAGCACCCGCATCCGCATTCGCAGTTCATATATCTCTCCTATTTTTTGTTTAGAGTTTTTTTCACTTCTGCCCATAACTTGTCATCTAATTTGTTAGATGATTTAGCTACAAGCCAATCTCCTAGGTGCATAATGATAGCTTTGATAAGCTTCTCTGTACCTAAACTTGTAAGAACTTTACCTAATATTGGTCCCATGATTCCTCCTATTAATTAGCATTTCCATCTTCTACGTGCTTGTCTTATTCTAGAATTAGGATTATTCCTAGTTTTAGCAGAACTTCTTTTCAGTTGTCCTAAAGACCTTGCACAATAAGACTTTCTTCTTTTAGCTGCTTTGCTACCTTTTTTTACTTTACCAGTAACAGCAGTTTTTAATTTACTACCAGGGTTTGCTCTTCTGTAAGCAGCAACACCCTTTTTAGTCATTCCAGCACCTTTTTTAGTGGGTCTGTAATTGGCATTCTTGCCTTTTGTAGTTCTTCTTATAGACTTTGCTTTTCTTTTACTTTTTTTGCGAGCTGGCATTTTTCATTTTACCTTTACCATTACCTTGTTTCATAGCTCTCAACGCTGCAAAATCTGCAGCAGTAATTTTACCAAAAGGTTTAGCTACATCTATATTTTTCATTTTCCCTTTTAATCCAGGCATTATTGAATCTCCTTCTTAATCTTATTAAAAACTTCTTGCTCATCAAATCTCATACTGATACCAGGTTCATATCTCATAACCTCTTTACCTTCTTTAAGAATGATAATAGTAGGGACAACTTTAATATTCCATTCTTTTTGAATTACTGCACCAACAGCCTTGTTATTTAAGTCTATCTCTCCAACATAACAAAGTTTAGCTAGCTTTTCTACCTTAACTCTGTTTGCGTGATTCCAAGACGCATTAACCTGTACTACTGCGCATTTTTGTATGTTTAACGCTTGTATTTCTGCAAAGTTATCTAAGTTGACTGATTGTGAGTGCAACCATGATAGTGACGAGAAGAGCGTTAATACCAAGTATGATATAAATCTGTTGTTCATCTGTAAACCTCATTATTTGTTATTCATGTCTATAAGAGTCTCAGTGATAGCTCTAGTATCTTCTTTAATATCATCTACTTTTTCTTCAAGCTTATCTACTTTACCCTCTGTGTTTAATATTGAATCACGAATCATTTGGTCTTTTAAATCATATTCCATACGTGAAACCTCTGGTTCTGGCAGTTCTTTTGCAAGTTCTATTTCTGCTTGTAAAGAATACCACATACCAATAATCATACCTATAGTGACTACGATACTAATACCTGTCTCTAAAGATAATGTAAATTTAGTGTCTTTTCCTACTTCCATTATTGCCCCTTTATCTCATATCTGCTGGAACTACAGCTCTAGTCCCGCCGACTTTATCGTTTTTCTTCATACCGTATCTGCGTACAGCTTCTTTATAACTAGCCATACATTGTTGTGCAGACGCCATTCTAATTTGAGCAAGACCTGGGTCTGTTGCTCTAGAAGCTGCGTCCATCAAAGCTTTTGATTTTACATAATCTATTAATGCTGGTTGTAAAACATTATCTATATCTATTGTACCAGTAATGCTTGTAAGTTTATCTGGTTCTGCATAATAAGAAACAACAAGACCGTCAATCATCTGGTCTCCAGTAGAACCAAGCTGTACTGCTTTTAGTCTACCTTTATCTGTTTCTGTTGTACTTCCATCTCCTTCTGTGGTAGCAATAGCTAGTCTATCACCTTCTACCCACCATACAAAAGTTTTACTAGGGTCTTTATATGTGCTACTTACAAAAGCCATTATATCTCCGTCCAGTTTGTATTAGCTGCTGTACTTGTTTCACTGTAGAATTGTTTTATCTCTCCATTTGTTAATCTAGGAATCTTTATATATTCTCCATCTGAATTAAGTATTGTACATCTAAATAACTTGTTAACAGTTATTGATTCATCGTCATCTAATGCATACCATAGTTGGTCATGCACTAAGTTTGTTTTTGCATTTTCTATTTGATTGGTGTATCTACCCATATCAATTAATGCTTCATTAATTAAGTTTAGTACATAGTTCTCTGATACGTCAGGAACTGCTTGCAGTACTCTACTATAAATCTCTTTTGCCGTAAATTCTATTGCAGCCATTATAACGCTCCTTGAAGAGTTTGTATTTGTTCTTTATATCTAGCATCAATCATTGCATATTGTTTTTCATACCACTGATATTTAGCAATATCTTTTTGCAAGTTTGCACTGTATTCTTGTACTTCATCTGCAACTTGAGCAGAATATTTTTGTATTTCTGAATTAAATTTAACAAGTATATCATCGTTGTTTTGTATTGCTGCTGCCATAGTTTGTGCTGCATTTTGCAATGCTAATGCTTGGTCAGCCGCTTTGTTTGCCAAGTCAACTTGTGTTGCTTGTTGTGATTCTTGTCTAGCATCTGCAGCATCTATTTCTGCCTGTCTTAATGCTTTTTGTAAATCAGAATTATGTTTTGAAATTTCTGCCTGCACATTAGCTTGATATCTTTGATTTTCTTTGTTAAATTCATTAAGTTCGTTTTGTATATCAGCTTGATATTCAGCCAACTCGTTATTTAATCTACCTAATTGTAATTGTGCTAATTCTACATCTTCGTTTGTTTCTAAAAATGTTTCAAACTGTGCTATATCAAAAGTTTGTGTTGGTTTAGTATAGCTAGGAACATCTCCAGATATATCTGCTTTAGCAACAGTAGCAACAGTTATAGCTCCTACTGCAGTAGCGCTAGCATCAGCATTTGTAGCAGCTGAATAGCTAACTGTTGATATACTTGGAGCACTAGGTGCACTTACGCTAACAGTTAAGGCACTAATTGCATTCATGCCGTTCATTAGTCTGTTTAGTGCATTTCTTGCTCCATATAAAACTACTGCTTCTTCTGCTTCATCAGGAAAGTTTGCTATTGCACTATCTCCATGTGCTACAGTTATTGAAGAGTTTACAAATACAACTCTACTATCATTGCTTGCATTACTACCTGGATATGTATTCAAAACATCATTTTGTATAATATATGCTGGGTCACTTTCTGACGCAGCTTCCATATAGTTTGTGTCATTTACTCTACCCATCATTGAAGGTGGTAATTTTCTACATGGTGTATAAATCTTACTTGCGTGATTGTTATCTTTTCTAACAACCGCTAAAATCTTTTTTCCCTCTACATCTATATTGTTTGTAAAGTTTTCATTGCTTGCTACTCTCTCTAGTTTGTTTAGAGGAAGTACATTCATTACAGAACGTGCACCAGCACTAAGCCAGTCATTAACACTAGCTTGTTTTGCTGAAGTATCTGCATCAAATCCAGTTAAATCTTTTATTCTTGTTGCAAAATTAGCCATTATTTACCTTGTCCTCTATATTTTTTAACATAATACTTTTTACTTGTTTTAGTGCCATACTTAGTATTTACACTATTACCTTGTCTTGTTTTTTTCTTTCCGTTAGTATGTCTAACTTGTTTTATTCCAAATGTTTGTCTTCTTCTCATTTCTTTCTTCTACTTCTAGCAAATGTTCTAACGTTAGTTGGTTTACCTCCAACTCCTTGAGCTCTTGCTCTTTTTCTTCTTACTGCACTTCTTTTTTGTGAAGCACTCATTGTTCTAGCTTTAGCAGCTGGAACACATTTAGGGTATTTTCTTTTACTACCCTTAGCAGATTTACGTCCACACTTCTGGTATTTACCACCTTTTTTCTTAGAGCCGATGTCTACCCAATCTTCTCTAAACCATTTACGTAATCCACCTTGATATGCCATTATCTATAACCGCCGCCACGTTTTTTATATGTTCTTACTAACCACGCATTTGCGTATGCAGAAGGATATACTTTAAACTTTCTCTTTGCTTCAGACTTTACTCTCGAATACAAAGAAGGATTAGTTGGAGTAGGGCTTCCTTTTTTTCTTTTCTTTTTTGGCATTACTTTCCTCCATGAGTTTTTACTACTTTCATAGGCATAGACAATGAAGCTCCTTTATGTCTTTTAAACTTAGCTCCATGTTTCATCAAAACATATCCTTTGCCTTTTTTCATAAAATGATAGCCTTTAGGCGCTTTTACTCTCATTAGTATGAATATCCTCTCTTAGAAGACTTTTTCTTCACAGTTTTTTTCTTCATAGTTTTTTTCATTTTTTTCTTTTTACCTTTTTTCATTGGCATTACATTACCCTTATTCCTTTCCCACGCGGTGTGGGTTTAGCGTTCTTTTTGCTTTCTTGCATCTTTTTTATACCATCTTCCATTGACATATGGTTAATATCAATCTGGTCTTTTCTAATTGCTGTTGCGAAAGGATTACCCTCTCTTATAACAAAATTAGTATTCCATTTACTAGGAGCTGCTCTTCGCCCACATGAAGGACAATTAAAGTAACCTTCTGGATTAGGCTTGTCGCAGTGTTGACAATTAGCCATTATCCTTTAGCTACTACTATGTAAGCAACTCTAGAAGCATCAAGCTTTACTGCTTGAATATCTATAATAGCATTAGTGCTATCATCTAAAGTTTGAATATAATCATTAATCTCTTTAGCTAATGAACCAGCAGTTGAGTCTGATTTAACACTAAGGTCATTAATAATAATCTTTGTAGTTGTATTATAATTTGCCATTTTTTCTCCTATTATTTAAAATTCTTTATAGGTTTCGGAGTGGGACTAGCCCACTCCATAGTACCTAATAACTATTATGATGTTGTAATACCGTCATTGATTGCGCTTAATCCATTAGCGTAGTACTCACCATTCCAGAACAGAAGTTCTACAAAGTCTCCTCTTTGAGAAGCAGCTTCTAAAATAATATTAGAAACCTGAGTTCCAGCAGTTGAATTAGCAGCGTCTCCGCCAGCATCTTTCATTACTAATGAAATGATTGCACTTCCTGCAGCGATTGTAACATCATTAGTAGGTGTTTCCTCATGTACAATAAATTTGTACACAGCTCCGTTTTGTGCTGTTGAAGCTGTAGGTAAAGTAATTGTATATGCTCCTCCTTCAGAAGAAACCATGAAAACTTTACCTGAGTCTGATTCTACTATTGTTTTTGCAGCAGTAATGTGCTCTACGTTTGACAGTAAACCACCAGCACCACTGTTTTTCTCTAATAATGCACCTTTAGCCATTTTATAATCCCTCCACGTTGTATAGAGCGTGACATTCAGGTAATGAGATTTCAAGACCAGCTTCAGTCATAATCATGTCTTTTCTCAAATCTTCATCCGCATTTTGTACGTTTGTCATGATTTGAGTGTCACGATTTAGACCGTTACCTACTAATGGTCTGTATGCCAATTTAGACATATCAGCCATAAGCATGAAGCCACTTGCAATTCCTCTGAATAGAGGTTCTTTCACTAAGAACATAGAACCATGTACAGTGTTGATTTCCATTAACTGGTGACCAAAACTACCTGATACATTGTTCATGTTAACTCTGTATGGTCCATTTGCATGTCCAACAGAAGCGTCAATGAAAGCACCGTCGCCCATTTTGTTGAAGAATGTAATTACTGGCAATGAAGCTAGTACAAGTCTTTCACTTGAACCGCCTCTTGCTGGGTCAAAAATAACCTCTAAGTCAGCAAGTAATCTATCATATGTAAGTTCAGCCTGTGCTACACTTCTGTAGTAAGGGTTACCTGATGAATATGAAAATGCTGAATCGTCAGTTACTGGTTGAACATTTTTAACAATGTGTCCAACTAGACCTTCAGTATATTGTACGCCGTTAACACGAGCTTTTTGACCGAAAAGCATAGCTCTTTCGATGTCTACTTTGTGTTCACGTAATTTTTGAGCCCAAATTCTATCGAACTCGTTTGCATAGCCACGGTATCTTGTAGCTATTGCTGTGTTTGTCATCTCACAAGCTGTTTTAAAGATTTGAGTATAACCAAAGTCATCTTCAAGAGTATCTGAGAAAGTGTCAGGTGAACCTGTTCCTTCTCCGAATGATGTACCAACAATTTGACATTCGTCATTGTCAGCTAATACATTGTATCCTGATACATTTGAATTAGACAATTCAATAACTCTACCTGAGAAGGTAGTGTTAGCTGATTGTACGTTTGGTGCAGACTCAACTCTAACTAATGCTTGTGCATAACCGCCAGTCCCATCGACTGTTTTAATAGCTACGACCATTCCTTTTGTAAGGAAGCCAATAGCTGAACCTGCTCCATCATCAACTGTAAAATCGTATAGATTTGGTGATGATACAGCACTTCCACCGTTTACGGCTGCTGCTAAGCTGAAGTTACGTGCAGTGTAGTTAGTGACAGTTCTATTTTCAAGATATCTGAAAATATTATCGTCAGTAGCTACCTTAGCAACTTGACTTAGATAGACGAAAAAAGGTGACTCCTCTGGCATAAGTTCTGCAACTCTATCAGAGAAATCATACAGCTTTCTTTGGTCTGGAGCCTGTCCGTAATCTGCGCTAGTAGCAGCTGCGGTTATTTGTGATGCCTTTAATTGTCCTTGATTAAAAGCCATTTTATTTCACTCCTAAGTTAGTTTTTAGCTATTCTACCGATTCTTCCAGCATTCATAACTCTATCCCACACTTGGTCTTCTTCAGATTTCTGTGGTTGTTGACCACCTTGAAGAACACCTGCAGGTTTAGGAATTGATTTAGCTTTTTGTACAGCTTCTAAGTTTTCAGTTTTTTTCTCTACTTTGCCTTCTCCTTCTTTCCACACTTTAATAAGAGTTTCAATAGGTAGGTTAGCTTTTGGAGTTGTTGCAAACTGTAAAAACTTTTCTGCATCATCCGCACCTAAGTTGTGCTTACTTACCAATTCTGTTTTTAAATTATTCATAGCCATCTGATTTTGTAGTTTAGCTAGTTCGTTATCTACTGTTTCATGTACAAGCTTTTTCTCTTGACTTACTCTAAATTTGTAAGATTCTGAGTCAGGCTTGTAATAGGCGTCCCAAGGGTCAAAGGTTTCTGGAGTTGTACTCTCAGATTCTGTTGACTCAATAGATTCTCCAGCAAGGCTCTTTTCAATAACATCTACTAATTCAGGTTTTTCAGATAACACTTGTCTTAACTGAAGTAAGTCATTGCTGTCTTTCTTCAAGTTTTCGTGTTCTGCAACCTTTTTATCGTACATGGATTGAAACTTTTTAGCTTCTCCTTCCCAATTTACTTCTTCAGATGCTTCCACACCTTCTTCTGTTTGAGGTTCCATTGAAATAGTAGTCTCATTTCCAACTCCCTCAACTATTGGGTCTTGCTGTTCAACCTGTTGTTTTTCTTGTTCTTTTGCCATATTTTTTTCTCCTTTCGTGATTTAGTCTAAGACTCTGAACCACGACTGATTATTATTCTTCCTCCAAAGATTCGCCCATTTGGTCTACCAACATGCCTAATTTCATCACCTTTTCTTTTTCTTTAGCTCTCGTAGAGTTTTTAATTTCACTCAATTGTGATTTAAACTTCTCAACTTCTGTGCGTTTTCTAGAAGAAACCTGCTCACGTTCAGATGTTTGTAAATCACCGCTTAGCTTCTTAACTTGATTTTCAAGCTGTGTGATATATTGTTGCATTTGTGCCATTTGTCCTTTTCTTTGAAGAACACCTTCTTTGTCAAAGATTTCAGTTTTCTTTAAAACCTCGACATCATCTACCAGTCCAAGTTTATACGCATCAAGATACATGTTGTATTCAGATACCTTGTTGCTAGGCAAAGTTGAACCTGATATAATGCGAATATCATGTTGACCTAGTTGAATATCATTCTCTATAGTTAACAATTCAGTTCGCTTATCATCGTACAATCTCATATTTACTGTAAATTCAGTAATATCGTTGTTTGGTTGTACAATTCTAAATGTTTTTGCAAATCTATAATGGTCTTTAGCTAGATTGTAAACAACCTGACCTACCATTGATAAACTTGCTTCAATATCTCTTAATTTTGATTTACCTCTAGATTCTCCCATTTCTGATAAAAGCATAGTACCTCTAACAGACTCTGGAGCATTATCTTTAAACCCTTGTAATAATTCTGGTATACCAAAATTTAAATCTATATATTTTTCTACTCTGTCAATTAAATAATAAAACTCACTCGTTAAAGGAGCAGGTTGTGGGTAATGAGGTTCTCCAAACTCTGGATTATATTCAATCACAGCATTTGGGTTAGCCCAATCTCTTTCTAATTGACTTACACTGTCTACACTTCCCTCTGGTATTAAAAGTTTTAAACCAGCAGCAGATTGAGCGTGTGACAAGGTTAAAGAGAATAACTTGTTTAAAAGTCTCTGAGAGTCCTTAACCTTGTTCACATCTGACTTTGGATAGGGAGTATTTGTCCAAATGTTCGTGAATGGAACAATTGGATAGATATCAGTGTTTAATATACGCTCATAAAGTAGTGTGTCTCCAATGCTACTGCATTGTGCAATTCTTGTTTGTTGTATTTCTTCAACTTGTATAGCTCCAGATTCTATAGCTTTTTCTGTTTCCTCTTCTTGAATAACTTGAAGATAAACTTCAGGGTCAACTATTTTCTCTGCACCAGTTAAAGTATTAAATAATCTATAGTAAGGAACTCTTACTTTGTAAAATCTATCAAGTATTTGATATTTTTGATTTACATTATAATCTAAATCTTTTGCTTCAGCAGGTGTTAAAACATTATTACTGTTTTTTAAATTAGATGTTGGATAATCTTCTCCATATAAAGAATTTACACCAACTTCTATATCGTCAATCATTTCTTCTAATTGCGGATATAAATCTAAAACTTGCTGTTTGGTTAAAAAAGTAGACAATATCATTCCTGACGCATCATTAAAAAACCTATCTCTTGATGCTGGGTCTACATATACTCTAAAAGGGTCTACGTGTGTATACTTTACCTCTCCTCTTCCATAATCTGCATCAGGGTCAACATATACATACATATATCCCAGTCCAGTAACAGCATAATCGTGTACTACTTGTTTAAAAGTACTATCACCGTTTGAAATGTCCCATACATATTCTAATATAGTTCTCCAAACGTTTGCTAACTTATTATCAGAATCTTCTCTTGCAATTACAGAAAACCTTGCTGGTCTAGCTGTAAGTAAAGATTTTAATTTATCAACAGCTGCATATACTCTGTCAATAACAAAATCAGCCTGCCCTACTGCTTGTAAAGCATCTGATTCATCGTTGCTATAATGATTTCCTAAAGTAAAATCTACTGCATTTCTTGCTTCAGCGTCCCACTGCTCTCTAGCGTCTCTCCAACGCCTAAAGAGTTCTTTAGATATTTGTGGTTTGCTTTTATTATCGTCGTAGTTTGCCATATACTCCCAATTTGTATTTTACGTCTAAAATAATAACTTTACGACGTTGTTGTCAAGAAAAAAATTATATTTTTTGTCCAGTAATCCAACTTACTGCTCTAGATGCAACGCTTTTCTCTTTATTTAACATTCTTTCTTCGAATTTATCTCTATCTACAGCGTTACTTTTTGGAGGCTTTGCTGTTGTTACAGCATACCATAAACCATCAAGAAGGTCGTCGTTTCTACCTTTTGGAAACTCATACATTTCATCTACTATTTCTTGATGTTCTTTTTTGATATAAAGCTTTCTACCATTTACAATAGGACATAGTAGTGCTTCTAGTCTGTCTTCTTTTTTAATACCGCCAGGTGGTCTAACACCTTGAGACAATCCAGGTGCTAGTTTTCTATCTTTGCCTGCTAACTTATTAACATGGTCTTTAATTAACCCTTGTGCTCCAACTTTTTCTACATTTACCCTTCTAACTGGGTGATATTTTCTAGCAATGTCTATAATTTGTTTTGGCATATCATATAAAGGAGAATGTTCTCTATAGTAATCTATTAAATATATATTTCTTTCACTATCTATTCCGATAGTTACAATTACTTGATAGTCGCTTTTTGCATTTGCTTCATAAGCTAAGTCTACTCCCATATATACATTTACTGGTATAGCAGCCTCATCTATCATCATATAATTAAAACCATTTCTATTTTCTAAGTATCCTCTATAGTTATGTATTCTATCTATTAAGAACTTAGCATTTTCTACATCTCTTGCTTCATTTAAATATTCTTGTGCAAATTTATGAACAAGACCCATGTCTGTGAATCTTCTTTTAATGTCAAGAAGTTTTTCTTTTGTAAAATAATTTGGCCATAAAGGTGTTCCATCTAATATGGCCTTCTTATACATAACAGCCCAGGCTGATTTTCTATCATCTTTCTGAGCGTCTAACCAGCCGTCGTAAACTCCCTGAAGGAATGAATCGTAATGGACTATTGTACCAATAAGCCATATGGAACCTTCGTTTTCTTTGGAGTTTTCTAGAGCGGGTTCTACTGTAGACATTACCCATTCTTTAATTTCCTTTCTTCTATCTGGTGTTTTTGTATTTAACTCTGACTCAAAGTCATCAAGTATAATATTAGTATAACGTAATCCCAACTGCGAACGTCCACGCAATCTTTGAGATGTACCTTTTGCAATAATTCTATCTCCTCTAGCTGTAGTAAATTCTTTTTCTGTCCACTTACTACCTTTTAAGTCACCAAAATAATATTGTAAAGCAGGATTCATATCAATATGGTTTTGTATATATTTAATATGGTCAATAGCCTGTGACTGTTCTTCAGATACCCAAGCAATAAATTGTTTTTTCTCTGGAGGTGCAAAATACAACTGATACAACAATGCCGTTTTTGCAAGAGTTGACTTAGCATGACCTCTAGGCAATATAATGCAGACTCTTTTTTCATCGCCTAGTAACAGGTCACTTAGCTCGTATTGGTATGGAGCAGGGCTAGATTTCATAAAATCTTCTGGTAAAAACATTTGACCAAAAGTTATTATGTCTTTTCTAGCTAATTCTAATGCTTTTTCTTTCTGATTTAAATCAGGAGGTATAATATTAAATTGCTGGGGTTTGTTCGAATCTTTTTTCATATACCCTATCTAGCATAATTAATGTCTTCATAGAATGCCAATCTCCATCTGGCACTTCTGTAAAAGTTTTAGACTTTTCCCACAACTTAGGTCCAGCTACATAAATCCAAGCTTTTTCAGTATCTCCGTTATCTAGTTCTACATTTACTGTTGTTCTAATGTATAAACCACCATCAACGTTTTCATATTCATCATACATATTAAGTTCGTCATCAGTTACGTCTACAAGCTCTACAACAGCTCCTTTACCTTTTTCATTCTTAATAATAGCAGGAAATGATTGTGTTCCAGGAAATACTAAGCTAAAACCTTCTATTTTACCTTTATCTGGATAATCTCTTCTTAATGTTCCATATACAGCTAATCTCATGAATATCCTACCTCTCTTACTATACCTAAGTCAGTTATTTCAAAATCAGTATCATACATAGTCAAACAGTTAATACATTTTAATCTATTTGTATCTTTTGTTTTGATATCCCAAATATATACTGCAGTTTTTCTTAAATGGTATGAACAGATGTGACAGCGCTTACTTCTCGCGTGTGACTTTAACTTCTTCCAGTTTTTTGACTTCTTTCCCTTGAATTGCATTTAGTTGCTCCTTCGTAAATCCTTGGAACAATGTTACAGATTCTGTTTGTTTTTCTGTATCCATCATACCAGAAAGTTTCATTAATGTTGTTATAGCAGTAAGTTTATCTCTATCAGAGGTACCTCCTTTATCTATTATATGACGCATTTCTTCTAATAGATATAACGGTGTAATCTCTGCTTCTGCTAAATATTTGTCTATTTCTTCTCTAATCAATTTTTTCACCCTATCGGTTTTTAATAATAGTTTTGCTTGTGATTTAGCATAATCTTCTTTTTTGCTTGGAAAGGCTTTCATATATGCTTCAACCACATCATCTCCTTTTGCTACGTACTTACTAAACAAAAATTCTTTTTCTGTTGCGTGTTTACGTTCTTTCTTTCTAACAGAAGGAGATTTACCTTCAGTTGAAAAGGTGTGCATGTTTGTTCTCATTGGGCCATCCATATTAACTTTGTCGGAGCATATAAAAGAACCTATGATAGTTCTTATAAACGTGGTTTCTTTTTTAGATTTTTTAAGAATACCTAAATGTAAAACCTGACAAACGTTTCCGTCATCCGTTAAAACCCAATCACCTGTATTTGAGTGTCTCCAATTAGTGACTAAAGAAACATCACTATGATGTTCTCTAAACTCAGATTCACTCTCGTAAAGGTAGTGTGTCACACCTTTAACAACTCTTTCTAACATAATTTAACTATTTTTCTTCTTTTTCGTCAACGTCTTTTTCAAGTTCGTCAATTACGAATCTAATATAGTTATTAGCAAGAAAACGTAGTTCATTAGCTTGTTGGTCTAATCTCATCAATTGACCAGCAAGTTCATTAGCTCTATTATACTGAGCTTGTGCTTCTTCTGTTAAATCAGAATATAAGAACTCTATTTCCTTACCATCATTCATTATAGTTAGCTTTTCTTCTTTTTTAGCCATGTTCTCTCCTATTACAGTGGTCTCACCATTGGTGGTGCGTGTTCTTCTAGTTTTCTATGTAATAACTCTAATATCTCTACATCTGCGACATTATGGTCATATACATACTTTAAAGACTTTTTATCGCCCCATCTTGCTTTTTGCCAGTATTCTGGTTTGATTCTTGTTTTACCATCAATACCAAAAAACTCTGTTGCAGCTTGCAAAGATGAACGATGTAGCTTTAATTTGGACCTAACTACATAATATAGGTCTTTATGTGACTTTTGCTTGTACATAGGGAAGTATGTTCCGTGATATAGAGCTCTAGTTCTAATAAACGGAATATCAAACCTAGTACCATAATAAGTCATAATAACATCGTATTTGTTCATTTCATCCACTAAAAGCTCAACAATACGCGCATCTGACTTTTCTGACATTAGTTCTTCTCTTGTAATACAGGCACCAGCAACTTTCTTTACGCCTCTTCCTTTTATACACCAAGAAAGCATTACATCAATATTAGCGCTAAACCCAGTAGATTCAATATCTAGGTACCCAATAGTAATCTCGTGCCCAGTTTTGTATCTTTTAGGTTTTCTAAACCCTAATGATTCTATTTTTCTAGTTACTGCCTTATACGTTCTATTGTATCCTGCTAGCCTTACTTCTTGGTACAGTTGAAATGCAGACTTGTTTGTCTTTTCATACTGATGTAGTATTACTATTTCTTCATCTGACCATAGTTTTCTTTTAGCCATTACTTGCCTCTTTCATTATTAGTATAATTTTTATGCAATTCTAATGCAACAGCAGATAAATAAACACAAAGGTCTAATAACTCCTCAATGCTCTCTTTCAGATTGTCACGAGTTCCGTCAATTGGCACCTGTTCGCCGTATTTTTTGGCGCCGATGTCAAGTCTCTCTTTTATCATGCTTAGTATTTGGTCGTTATTTGTCATTTCTTAGGAAAATCCTCCATATCTGGCCTATCTTCTTGGTCTCTAAGCACTTTTTCGTACCTTTTCCAGTCTAGGTTCTTACTTATCTTTTCAAGAGCATCTAATTCTTGCTGTAATTTCTGCACAATGTCAGTTCTACCTAGACTTTTGAATTTTAAGATTGCTTTTCTGATTTCTTCCACAGATAATCTCCTATTCCTAGTTGAAATAAACCATTACTTATAGCTTCTATCTGCCTTTCATCGTGTTCTAAGCCAGTATTATAGAAAATGGCGTGTAAAACCTCATGAATTAGTGTTTCTTGCATTCTAGATGCTGCTATTTCATCGTTTATGTAAATAATATTCTCTTTTACTTCGTGTCTACCGTATAATTCTTTACGTGGGTTTTCGTGTTTTAACTCGTCAACCAGTATTTCATACGTATGTCCACCTATATTTAGTTTTCTTATCATTTTTACCCTCCCAGTCGGTAAATGTGTACATAAAATTTAGTACGTTTGTCTTTTGTGTATGCAACTTACATTCATTTTCTTACAGCAGTCAAGTAAATAATACAAATAAATAAAAATAAATCTTAAACAACAGGTAAGAAATATCTTGACAACAAAAATTTTTTCTTTGTACCTTCTAATACTCGGTGCTCTTAATTATATAGTGTTATTAAATCTTTTCTTTATATAATACTCGGTGCTCTAGAGACCCTTTTCAAAATTTTACCCGCCAAAATTTTTCAAAACACAAAAAAAATAATATTAACAACAAAAAACTAGACCGCCGCACTTGGTTGAAAAAATGCCCAAGATTGTGTTTGCTTCTTTTTTTCCAACATAGGGGCCGGGTCTTTTTCTAATTAGAAATTCTTAAATTAGGTTGAAAATTCTGAAATCTCAATAAGGGGTTAAAATCGCTTAAATATGGGCGTTTTACGTGTAAAAATTAAATATGTTTGCCTCTATTAATATTATGCTTATATTGTAGTATAATAATAACTTAAACATAAGGATTTACAATGAACAAGACATATAATTATAGAGCTAAGGCCCTGAGTAGAGCGGAACTAGATTATATCTACAAGCGCACTAAACCAAATCAATTTGAGATATATGAATCTCCTACTCAGAAACTAGAGCAACTTATTAAGAAGGTAGAACGTAAGTATGAGAAATAAACGATATCCATTTTGGAAGGTACGACAAGATAAACTGCAAAGTTTATATGAATCAGATGCATGGTCGGGTCATAGGGGCCCGGCCTACCATTGTAGGTTTTATATAGACTATGGTAAAGCAAGAGATAATAGATGTGAGCAACGCAGTAGAGAGCCTTGGCCTACGCATGAAGACTATTGTCCTAAGTGTCATGAAAGGCTATTGAATGAGATACGTAGATACCCTATACGTCGTAACTTGGCTACGAATAAAATGGTATATGACTACTCACATGGTAAGCGACGATGGAAGCCAAAACAAAAATAAGGGTGCGCATAGACGACAAATGGTGCACCTTTGTTTATTTTTTAAGTCCCAAAATGCTTTTTTTAATAGCTGGATAGTGCGTGTCGCGTGCGTGAAATTGCAAAATCAAATAGACATCAGACGAGAAGGGGAGAAGGGGCTAGAGAAGGGTCAATTATACATAATATATATTATGCGTAAATCATCAAATTTTTGAGATAAATCGCCTTCTAAAAATACTTCCTAAAAATACAATAGCTGAATCTCTTTTATAGTTGTCTAGCTTTATAAAGAAAAACGCCGACCAAAATTAATTGAATCGGCGTCTTGTGAGGTAGGATTAACTGATATAGGGTATATATTAGGATTCAGGGGTTTGAACTTTGTCAGGGTCTACAATTTCACAAACTAACTTTAATTGTGGAAGCCCTTCTGTTTCTATGGTTGAATTTCTTTTCTTGCGTGATAGTCTTACACCATCTACTAAGAATAACAAATTAACGTCTGCAACGTCATCAAGCATATGTTTAATAAGTTTCTTATACTTCTTATCAACATTGCCTAATCTTACTAAGTGTGAATCTAATTTAGTTCCTTTAATTGCGTGAGTTTCTGCAAAGTCATCTTTCATACTTTGTACGACTTCAGGTTTAAGATTAAACTTTTTCCCTTGCTCGTCAAACTTCGCCATTTGTGAGTCAAAATATTCCCTAGATACTTTTGCTATCTCAGGGGCTTTAACATCATTATTTTTATTTTTTTCACTCATTGGAATTACTCCTTTATAGTAGTGAATATTAACATTATAAAAGAATATAGACATAAATACGAAATAGTCCAAATAATACGTGAGAATCATATACACATATAAAGACACTATATTTTAAAATGTAGTTTTCCAGAATCAACAAATTAGTCTAGGTTTTTAGAGTCTGAAATATTAGCGAAATTTTTTCGATAGCTAGATAGCGAAGGCGAAATTTTGGCTTTTATCTCGGTAAAATATATATAGGTTAATTCCCTAAAAAATTGTAATTTAATCAGGGTTATTATATATAAACAACATTGAAAGGTAGACGTTAAACAATGACCGACACAATAACAACTTCAAAGACTTGTACGTGTTCTTGTGGACACAAGCACAAAGTCTACGAAACAATAGAAATTAAGACGTTGCCACGTAGTATATCTGTTTATGTTGTACCTAACGACAATGAACAAAAGACGTGGAACGTAGTCATATACAATCACTTTGTAAACGACGAAATGGTACACGAAGCGACATCAATGAAAGATGTACATTGGTTTATTAAGAACGTCGCATTTAAAATGCACAGACTTAATCACCGATTTTCAGTAGAGATTGCAAAGTCTAAATTTGCTACTGCTACTACAATTAATAGACTAGAATTTGATGACTGGTTTAAAGACACGACAAAAGAGCGTGATAAAAGACTTGACTGGTACCAAGACGTACTAGATAAAGCTAGTCGTAAACACGTTAGATTAGCTAACAAACACGAACGACTAGGATACGATAACAAAGACGCTAACTAAAGTTGGCGTCGCAACTACGAAAGGTAGACTAATGGTAAACATAGACACCAAATTAGAAATCGACCAGCTAGATAGCGAAGTCGAGAGATTGCGTACTAAGACTATAGAGTTAAAGTCTGCAATCAAAACCTTCTACAATAAGCATAATGTCTCGGTTGCTAGACGCAACACATTAGAGTCTAAATTTGCTAGAGTAGTTGAAACACTATTAGACGTTGATAGCATATATAAAAAACATACAAGACAAGTACGACAAATGCTTACAGAAGTTATATATGAGCTAGGCAAAGACTATAGTGAAGACAATAGGACGCAATAGTCCCTTTATTATGAAGAAGACACAGACAGACCCAAGCACTTTTCTAAACAACAAATGCAGACGCAGTTTTTTTGGTTATTTATCTGCGTTGCAGACTCCTTTCAGCTTGGGCGTCTGTGCAAGAATTTTAAGTCGGTACGACAGGTCGGACGATACCGAGAACGTTAACAATAGAATAGGAGAATAGACTATGTGTGGAATATATGGAATGGCTAAGAGCCAACGACCTTATACCAAAGAAGACTGGGATGAAGTCAGACGCATTATGCGTATGATGGCTATGGACTCTGAAGTCCGTGGTGCTCATTCGTCTGGTATTGCAGGCGTCGGTAATAAAGCTACTATACATAAATCACTACTAGAAAGCTCAAGGTTCGTCGATACCAAAGAATACAATTCAGTAATCAAAGGTCTACGCAATGACGTCAATATTATTATTGGTCATACTAGATTTGCGACTGCAGGTAGTATTACTAAGGATAACGCACATCCATTTAGAGTAGGCAACGTCGTTGGCGCTCATAATGGTTGCGTATATAATATAGACGAAATGGAAAAGAAGTTAGATAAAAATTGTCCAGTCGATAGCCAATTGATATTTAAGGCATTAGACTTAAACGACGATTTTCAATCTGCAATTAAACATTTTGACAGCGACTTTGCCTTAGCTTACGTCAAAGATAATCCTAATGTCTTAAACTTATGTCGTGAAACTAATAGACCTTTATATGTTGCTTACGTTAAACATTTACAGACTCTGTTTTTTGCGTCAGAACAAGACTTCGTCGAACAACCTCTGTTTTTATTTACAGAGTTAGACGAAAAAGACATTAACGTCGTAAAACTAAATAGAAATAATTTATATAGCTACGACATAAATAACTTTGATAAAGAAGGTAGTAATCCGACAAAGACTAAATTCAAATACGATTCAAGAGTCTATAGTTATGGTCTTAATAGCTACTATAATAAGAATCTTTACTCTTTCAGTAAGACGAAAAATGCAGAGTTAGACACAGACAGAACGTATACCTTTAATGGTAATACAGAATGGGAAATGGCTAACGACTATGCAATACTTCCTGAAGATTGGAAAGAAGACGATTGGTATAAAGACGAACAAGAAAACCTAGCGACTATCTATGGTGGTAGTGCGCAACAATGGTTTTTCGACTCTGAAGAAGGTGTTTGGATGTATGCTACTATAGACGGCAGAATACTGCCTGAGTCTGTAATGGCTAATGTCGGACAAATGAATATGTTTAGTCCTGAAGATGACGAACTCTTAATCGACGAAACAGACGACGCAGTTGCTAAAGACGTTGCGGAAGGTATAGACAATGCCTCCTGAGTACAGAAGCAACAATCCAGACGTCAATGACGCACTAGACAATGAAAATCAAATCATTGAAGAGTGTACTCATTGTGGATGTAGCGTCGATGAATATGAAGTCAGACACAACAATGACGACGAAGTCCATTGTGAAGGGTGTTATGATGACAACTACTTCAGTTGTGCAGACTGCGGAGAAGAAACAGACACTGCAGACCAACACTCTAATGATAATGGAGCGTCTATATGTCCTGATTGTTTTGAAGAGAACTACGACTATTGTGATGGTTGCGACGAAACTCTACATAGAGACGATATGGTATGGAACGACTCAAGAGGAGCATATATGTGTGAATCTTGCGACGACGACTATCGTAGCGACTTAGTAGAGTGGGAAGTAATGAGCAATAGCTACGTACAAACAAGGACAGACTTTCTTACTCCGACGAACTCAGGTTATAGTATGCATAATGGTAGACTTATCAAGCAAACAGACCCTGAGATGATGACTAACGAACATAGGTTTAAGTCTAAAGCTAAGAAGTGGATGAAAGACTCTCACGACATAATTAAAAGTAAACGTTATGTCGGCTTAGAGTTGGAAATAAACTTAGACGAAACTTACTGGGACTACGAGTCTGACTACTACGACGATATACATTATATCTTGACTAGTAAGCTTGCTCAGTCTAGACACGTTTTGTCTGGAATAACTCGTAAGTACCCTTACTATCAACAAGGGAACTTTGGCTTTAACGTCGTTGGAGATTCGTCTGTGACTAGTGGTAATCATACAATGGGATGTGAAGTCGTTACTCAGCCTAGACGTGGAGATGTCATAGACGCAGATGTACGTACTATATGTAAAGCTCTTAAAGAAGACGCACACGCTTACATAAGCAGTAATTGTGGACTTCATTTACACGTAGACACAAGCGACTTTGACTTCAAACACTTTTCAGTCTTAACTGCATTGATTAAGTTGATAGAGCCACACGTTTATACGTGGCTTCCGTCTAGTAGACGTAATAGTCGTTGGTCTCAACCTGTCTCTCAAGATTATGGACAACTTAGAAATGTCTATGATAGAGATGATTTCATTGAGGCTTGGTACGACGGAAATAGTTATTATCCTGAGAAGTACCACGACAAAAGATATCATGGACTTAATTTGCATAGTCATTTTTATGCTAATCAAGGGACTGAGATTAGATATCATAGTGGTACACTCAACCCAGACAAAATCAAACATTGGGTCGTATTTTGGACTCAAGTCTTTGATACTGCGTATGAGATAGGACAGGGTATAGACAATGGACTATCAGGGTCTAATTTCTACGAGACTTTACTACATCAAGACAAACTTAAACTCTCAGACAGAGAAAGACAAGTGTTGTCAAGATATGAAAGACACGAAGAAACACTTACAGACTACAGAAGAGTTAAGTCTGACCCTGAACTACATATACTATATCGTAAGTTAAGGGACTATCATGGACTAAGTACAGATGTAAGTCTGTATGCTATTGTCTATGGGTACCATTACTTAAACCCTTGGTATGCACGACAAGACAAATGCTTGACGTTTGATAGCATGATGGACTTATTTGACATACCAAAGTCTACAAGAGATTTCTATTACAATAGATACTACAACAGACGAAATGATGAATATTTCGACCACAACCACTTAAAACGTTGTTATGGTAAAGTCGACCAGTGGTATGAATATTGTAAAGCAACAGATACGTTTATGCTTGTAGACGATACTAGAAACAGACTTGTCAAGTGGGACGAACTTGGTTGTAGACGTCCAAGAAGCAATAGGCATTGGAGATACATCTATGACGAAGCAGACGTCAAACAACACGTTTGCAGACTAGTACACGAATACGTAAATAGTAATGTTCAGTCTAGTATACGATATACTCAAAGAGAGTACGACTATCTAGACCAAAATTATGCAGAGATACGTAGACGATATACTCGCGTTAACGCCTACGAAGAACCTTTACCATTTGCGTAAGTTATAGACGTAATTAAGACATTGACAATATTAATATATTAACAAGTTAAATAATCTAACGTCGGTGTCTTTTTTACGTCTATAAAAATTTTTTTTTATTTTATATATAAGCCTAGCTGAATAGCTAGATAGATGTTGCACTTTTGAAAAATTATTATTATATTGAATTATGGCAGACATATTACATAAACAATTTAAGCTAGATAAAGGACTAGCCGTATACATAGGTATACCTACCCTTAGCAAATGCGTTTATTGGTTGGCGCCTTTGTCTGCCATAAAGTTTTGTAAGCAACAAAGAGTCTGCATATGAGTGACTATTTACAATTTTTGTCCACAAAAGAGTATGCAGACAAGTATGGCATATATACTCCTGCAGTCCAATGCGACTGCGGGAATGCCTGCGACGGCGATGAGCCAAAGATTTATATTAACGAATGTGAATTGTGCGAGGAGTACAAAGATGAAGAAGATAGTAGACAAGACGTGGTCTATAAAACACGAAAGTCATTTGAATCAGAATAATATTATATTTACTGAAAAAATGAGAAGATTAATAAGAGACCTAGAGAGAGTTAATAACAATCTAGGATACTACGTACTTAACCAGGAGGACAAATGGGTAAAGATAGAGCAAAAAAAGCAATAAGATTGCAAAGAGACATACTTAAAGCTACGTCTATGTTGCATAGTCTAGGATATAGAATTGAAACTAGATACATAAATGGCGCAGGTTGGAGTAGTGAAATCGTCGATAGGAATACTGGCGAAAATCACGAACTAGACGAACACAGTGAACCTAGACCTTTTCCAGGAATGGAAGGCAAGGGAATAGACGGAGATACAAATGGGTAAAGGATATGAACAGTTTAAAAAAGTAGACGCAGAACTAGACAAACTACTTTTGTATCTAGAGAAACTAGAAGAAGAACACGCAAAAGTAATAAGTGATTGCGACAAAAACTTTAGAAACTATGAAAGGTATAAAAAAGGATATAATATACTATGTGCTTATTTTGATTATATACCTGAAGGTGATAAAGAAAAAGTTGATAAAAAACTTATGAAGCTTGACTTATAAACTTTATATTGACTATGGTAAAACTTTATAACTATATTACACTTATGAAAAACAGATACCAAACATCTTTTGTCGTAGATAAACAACTTTGGATAAAGTTTAAGTCTAAGACATTGAAAGAAGGTGTATCAATTAAAGACAAACTACATAGTCTGATGACAGATTATGTCAACAACAAGGAGACAAAGAATGCCCGCAATTGGTTTTCTCTACCCAAATGGAGATAAAGTAACGTTTGAAGACGTAAGGAAGGGCAATGTCGATATTGTTAAAATGGGTATGTCATTACCTACTTTAATTGAGATGTCGAAAGAAAGAGACCCTAATAGAAAGCCGTCTACTACGGAGTTGCTTGTCGGTACATGTGAGTCCTATCTAAAGAGAACGAAAGAATATTATGTGAATCCACAAGATAGAGCGTTTTCTTTAGCAGGAACAATGCACCACGCTAAACTCGAGCAACACGAAGACGATAGACATATGTTAGAAGAAAAGCTAGAAGAGTTTGATATAACTGGTATAGCCGACTTATATGATAAGGAGACTAAGACGTTGCTAGATTATAAAAACACTGGCTCTTACAAGTGTGCTCAACTATTAGGGATGACATACAGACTAGTACCAGACCCGTCTGGTGCAAAATATAAAATCTCTGGCAAGTGGGGTAAAAAAGGTACTCCAAAAAAGATAAAAGAATGGTACAGAGATGAAGGTTTAGCAGACTTCGGAGACTGGGGTTGGCAAGTAAATTGGTATAGATATCTTTTAGAAAAAGCTGGATATGACGTAGAACATATGTATATTCAGGTTACTTTAAGAGATGGTGGACTAGCTGTATCTAGAGATAGAGGGCTAGACAGACATATCTATCTGATAGAAGTGCCAAAATATGACGACGAAGTGTTAGAGTTTAAGTTTTTACAAGCTAGAGATGATTTACTAAAAGCTCTAGACACTGGAAACTTGCCTCAACAATGTAGTAAAGAACAAACCTGGGACGGTAAGAAGTGTGAAGCATATTGCGACGTACGACACTTATGTCCTTACAACAATGGGAGTATAAATGGGTAAAATGAGCGAATTAGATATGTATCAATCTGATATAGAAGCATTGAATGAATCACCAATGAAGACCGATATGCTAGTATCTAAACATCAACAAGTTTCAGAAACACCTACTCCTCAAGACGTAGTTAAAAGCAAAAATGGTTTTGACTATGTAGATGAAGGATATATGCGTTGGCGACTAAACCAACATTATCCTATTTGGTCTTGGGAAGTTGTGAAATATGAAACACTAGGTGACAAGGCTATTGTAGTGCATGGACGTCTGAAAATTATGGACGAAGGTGTGCCTCGTAGTTTTGATTCAGTTGCTGCACATAGAATAGCTGTAGCTAGAAGTGGTAGTGGTTATGTAGACCTAGGCAATGACCTAAAAGCTGCAAACTCAGACGCATTTAAAGTTGCAGTTAACAGACTAT
>ERZ869936.645-NODE-645-length-30713-cov-5.344641_pt1 | contig 30713 bp, 21 predicted proteins | sample MGYA00520876_ERZ869936 | MGnify/ENA primary metagenome ERZ869936 (study PRJEB32218, sample SAMN09650985) | biofilter metagenome | isolation source: enrty point of leading RO module | place: Saudi Arabia: Thuwal, RO plant located on Red Sea | collected 2016-02-17 ... | reverse complement strand
CGTGACATGTTTCGTCACCGACCCGATCTCGTAGCTAGCGCTGCCGTCGGGAGGCGTGGCCACATCCCACTCCAAGTCGACGAAGCCGTACCCCCCGCGAAGAAGGGTCTCACCGTCCCGGACGACAGCCACCGAGACTCCCGGGACCGTCGGGCTACGGACGTGGGCTCGCACCGCATCGTCCAACGTGAGGGCGAGGGGATCGTCCGCCATGACCACGCCTCCGACCGGGCCACGCCGCGCCTGGGACGCCGAGCCGGAGGTCTTCTCGGTCGCGGAGCATCCCACCAGGGCCAGAGGTAGCAGCGCCGCACCGAGGAGAGCGCGACACCGCGCGGCGCCGCGTCGACCCCCGACGCCTACAGCGAGTCGAGCCGCCGTCCTCACCACCACTCCTTCTGGACCTCCCGAAGCGCTTCGCTGCCGGGGCACAACTCCTCATGGCCGAGGGAAACCAGGGGCCGATCCACCGTCTCGCTGAACCGGTGCATGTCCTCCCCGGCCTCGGCGAGGTACAGGAGGCCCGTCGCGATCTCCCCCTCGTCGGCCACGTTTCCGAGGTACTCGATGACGGCGTGACGGTCCGTCGGATCGTAGTTCTCGTCGACCTTCCGGAGTCTCACCGAGCTACCGTCGTGCATCTTCACCTCCCGCACCGTCCCCTCGGCATACTCGGTCCGGATCTCGCTGCGAATGGGAACGAAGTCGGTCTGCACCACCTCGTGCATGTGGGTTCGGGTGTACGCGTAGCTCTTGGTGGACCCCACGTGGTCGTTGAACGTCACGCACGGCGAGATGACGTCGACGAAGGCGAAGCCGTCGTGCTCCAGACCCGCCTCGAGGATTGGCACGAGCTGCTGCTTGTCGCCGGAAAAGGACCGGGCCACGAAGGTCGCTCCCAGGGTGAGCGCCACGCTCACCGGGTCGATGGGGCCCTGCCGATTCACTTCGCCCTTCTTCGACTTTGAACCGATGTCCGCCGAAGCGCTGAACTGACCCTTCGTTAGGCCGTACACGCCGTTGTTCTCCAGGACGTACAGCATGTTCACGTTGCGTCGGATGGCGTGGCAGAACTGCCCGAGGCCGATGGAGAGCGAATCCCCGTCGCCGGAGATCCCCACGTACATGAGGTCCTTGTTCGCCGCATTGGCTCCCGCGGCGATGGAGGGCATGCGCCCGTGGACCGAATTGAAGCCGTGGGCCTCCTTGATGAAGTACGTCGGCGTCTTCGACGAGCACCCGATGCCCGAGAGCTTCGCCACCCGATGCGGCTCCACATCGAGTTCCCAGAAGGCTTGGATGAGGGCCGCGGTCACCGAGTCGTGACCGCAGCCTGCACACAACGTCGACATGGACCCTTCGTAGTCCCGAGTGGTGAGCCCCAGGCCGTTGGTCCGATCGCCCCGATGGCGCGCCACCGGCTTCGTGATGTAGCTCATGCCCCCGCCTCCGCCGGAAGGGGTGAATCCGGGACGTCGATGTGCGCGGCCAGCCCTTCCAGTACGTGACCTTTGCTCAGGGGCTGTCCGCCGTAGTAGGTGATGGACGTGAGCTTCTCCTTCGGGCACGCCGTCTCGATGGCCAGGAGCTTCCGGAGCTGCTCGTCGCGGTTCTGCTCGATGACGAAGATCCGCTCATGGGACGCGAGGAAGTCCTCCACCGTTCCGTTGAACGGGAAGCCGCGCACCCGGAGGTAATCCACGTCCACGCCTCGACGCGTGAGCTCGTCCCGGGCTTCGAGCACGGCCCAGTGGCACCCCCCGATGGAGAGGAGACCGTAGGGCGCCGAGTAGCTCGGTGCCGACGCCTCATCGACTCCGGCCCCGTTGCTCGAAGCGCCCTCCGCGGCGTTTCGGGAGCCGCTCGAAGTGCCCGAGCTTCCTCCAGCGAACACCTGCGGAGCCGGCACCGAGTCACCCGCCGATTCGACCTTCTTCAGGATCCGGTCCACCACCTCGACGTACTCCGCCGACCCCTCCGTGTAGCGACCGTACTTGTCGTGACCGGAGCCACGGGTGAAGTACGCTCCCTTCGGGTGGACGCCGGGCAGGGATCGATACGGGATGTGGTCGCCGTCCACGTCGAGGTAGCGGTAGAAGCTCTCCGCCTCCTCCAACTCCTCGGCGGTGAGCACCTTGCCCCGGTCCGGTCGGTAGCCGTCGTCCCACTCCAGACGCGGGATCATCCAGTCGTTCATGCCGATATCCAGATCGGAGACGACGAACGTCGGCGTCTGAAAGCGCTCGGCCAGGTCGAAGGCCGCCACGGCGAACTCGAAGCATTCCTTGGGGTCGGCCGGGAAGAGGACGATGTGCTTCGTATCCCCGTGCGACGCGTACGCGGTGAGCATGAGATCACCCTGCTGCGTACGGGTGGGCATGCCGGTGGACGGGCCCGTCCGCTGTACGTCGAAGAAGACCGACGGGATCTCGGCGTAGTAGGCGAGACCGATGAACTCGCTCATGAGGGAGATCCCGGGACCACTGGTGGGCGTGAACGCCCGTGCCCCCATCCAGCCGGCCCCGATGACCATGCCTGCCGCGGCCAGCTCGTCCTCGGCCTGGATGATGCAGAACTTCTTCTTCCCCGTCTCCGGGTCGACTCGAAACCGTTCGCAGTATTCGGTGAAGCCGTCCATGAGCGAGGTGGACGGCGTGATGGGGTACCACGCGCCCACCGTCGCCCCCGCGTATACGCAGCCGAGGGCCGCCGCGGCATTCCCGGTGACCATGACGCAGTCCTTCGTGGCGTCCATGGTCTCCAGGCGGATGGGCAGAGGGCAGTCGAATCGCTCCCTGGCGGCATTGGCGCCCATCTCGATGGCCCGGAAGTTGGCGTCCATGAGATGCTTCTTGTGGGAGAACTTCTCCTCCAGCATCCCCTTCACCACCGCCACGTCGATGTCCAGCAGCGCCACCAGGGCGCCGACGTACATGATGTTCTTCATGAGGATCCGCGTCCGGGATCCCTCGAACTCGTCGACGCACATTCCGGCGAGAGGCAGGCCGAGGAAGGTGACGTCGTCCCGGATCAGCTCGTCGTCCAGCGGCTTTGTGTCGTCGTACAGGATCCACCCGCCGGACGCGACTTCGTCGATGTCCCGGGCGTAGCTCTGCGGATTCATGGCCACCACCAGGTGGAAGTCCGGGCTCCGCGCCGTGTAGCCGTCCTTGTTCACCCGGATCTCGTACCAGGTGGGCAGTCCCTGGATGTTGGACGGGAATACGTTCTTTCCCGAAACGGGAATCCCCATGCGGAAGAGCGCCTGGAGCAGGAGCCCGTTCGCGCTGGCCGAGCCGGTCCCGTTGACCGTCGCGACCTTGAAGGCGAAGTCGTTTACGCCGAAGCCGCCGCTGGTGACCACGTGTGGTGTCCCGCGTGGGGGTTGATGAGATCGAACTGCATCATGTCCCACGCTGCCGTGGGACACCGCTCGGCGCACAGTCCGCAGTGCACGCAGACGTCCTCGTCCTTCACCATGACGCGCTTCGTCTGCGGCAAGTCCTCGGAGACGAAGACGGCCTGCTCCAGGTTTTCGGCCGGCGCCATGAGCCGGGTCCGCAGATCTTCTTCCGAGCCGTTCTCGGTGATGGTCAGACAATGGACGGGACAGATGTCCACGCACGCATCACACTCGATGCACAGCTTGGCGGTGAAGTCGGTCTGGATGTCGCAATTGAGGCACCGCTCCACTTCCCTGGCGGTCTGCGGAATGTCGTACCCCAACTCGGCTTCGACCTTGATGTCGGCGAGTCGCTTCTCCAGCTCTTCGTATCGCATGGGCGTACGGTTCGCCGGATTGTAGTCGTTGGAGTACCGCCACTCGTGGATGCCCATCTTCGTCGACACCAGCGTCATGCCGTACGGCGGCCGATCGGTGACGGGAATCCCATTGCAATGGTTGTGGATGGAGATTGCCGCCTGATGGCCGTGCTCCACCGCCCAGATGATGTTCTCCGGGCCCCACGCCGCGTCCCCACCCACGAAGACGCCTTCGCGCGTGGTCATGAACGTGGCCCGGTCCACCACGGGCATGTCCCATTCGCCGAACTCGATGCCGATGTCGCGCTCGATCCAGGGGAAGGCGTTGTCCTGCCCGATGGCGAGGACCACGTCGTCGCAGTGGATGAACGTCTCGTCGAGCTTGGTGCTCACCAGCCGTCCCTTCTCGTTCTCGTGCCACTCGACGATGTCGAAGATCATGCCGAGAAGGCGACCGTCCTCCACGACGAAGGCCTGGGGTGAATGGTTGACGAGGATCTCCACCTGCTCGCCCTCGGCGTCCTCCAACTCCCAGGGAGAGGCCTTGAAGTAGGGTCGGGTCTTTCGGGCCATGACCTTGATGTCCCGGCCACCCAGGCGTTTGGCGCTCCGGCAGCAGTCCATGGCCGTGTTGCCCACGCCGATGACGAGGACCCGTTCGCCGACCGAATCGATGTGCCCGAAGTGGATGGCCTCGAGCCACTCGATTCCGATGTGGATGTTCGCCGCCGCCTCGGCCCGGCCCGGGATGTTCAACTCCTTGCCCTTCGGCGCGCCGGTGCCGACGAAAACCGCGTCGAACTCCTCCGAGTCCAGCAGATCCTTCATGGAGTCGATCCGGTGGTCGTACCGGATGTCGACGCCCATGTCGAGGATGTAGTCGATCTCCTCTTCGAGCACCCGGACCGGCAGGCGGAAGGCGGGGATGTTCGTGCGCATGAGCCCACCGGCCTTCGGGAGTGCCTCGAAGATGGTGCACTCGTATCCCAGGGGAACGAGGTCGTTGGCCACCGTCAGGGAGGCGGGACCGGCTCCGATGAGCGCCACCTTCTTGCCGTTGGTCACCGGGGGGGCCGTGGGGAGTAGGTGCTTCACCTCGTCCCGCAGGTCGGCGGCCACTCTCTTCAACCGGCATATGGCCACCGGGTCGTCCTCGACCCGCACTCGTCGACACGCCGGCTCACACGGGCGGTCGCACGTCCGACCGAGGATGCCCGGGAAGACGTTGGACTTCCGGTTGAGCATGTACGAGTCGGTGTACCTGCCCTCGGCGATGAGCCGGATGTACTCCGGCACGTTCGTGTGGGCCGGGCAGGCCCACTGGCAATCCACGACCTTGTGGTAGTACTGCGGATCCCGGGTGTCGGTCGGTTGCATCCGCCACTCCTGCGACCGGCCCCATCCCTCGGGGACGGTCTTCGGGCCCCGCCCGCGCGACCCCTGTCGACACGTCAGCGGGACCGTTCGTTCGAGAGCCCGTGATCTCGAGGACCCTCACCTTCGAGGCCTCCCGATCGACGGGCTCCCTTAGACGCGATCATGCGCATGCGCTCGACGAATACGCAACCCGGGGGCAGATTCCCCGCATGAGTTCCTCGCCGCCCCAAGGCCTCGCCACGGACACCCAGCCGGCGTCCGATCTCTCCCTCCCGGAACTCCGCCTCGACCCGGTTCGCATCGTCGAGACCATGGCACGGCTCGAGCGCCGGATCGAAGAGCGGTTCCCGGAGTCGGGGTTGGCAAGGCTGTGCGCGAGCCTCCTCGATGTTGGAGAGGAGACCAAGGCGCGCCTCGACGCGGTGGAGCGCCCCATTCTGTGGCTCAGGACGGCGACATGGCTCATGGCCGCCTTCGTCATCGTCGGATGCATCGCCGCGGTGCGCGCCGTGGTGGCGGAGTTTCCCGCGGGCTTCGGGAGCGCCTTCGACGCCATCCAGATCCTGGAGTCCGGAATCCAGGACGTGGTGTTCATCGGAGTCGGTCTCGTCTTTCTGGTCACCTACGAGAACCGCATCCGACGACGGAAGGCCCTTCGCCACATCCGTGAGTTGCGGGCCATCGCCCACATCGTGGACATGCACCAGCTCACCAAGGATCCCGACCGCCTGCTCCACCCCGAGACCCTGGACACCGACTCGTCCCCGGCGCGCCACCTCACCCGCGAGGAGCTGGGCCGTTACCTGGACTACTGCTCCGAGCTGCTCTCCCTCACGTCGAAGCTGGCGGCGCTGTACGCCGAACGATTCGACGACGCCGTGGTCCTCCAGGCCGTGGACGAGGTCGAGGCCCTCACCACCGGCCTCAGCAGCAAGATCTGGCAGAAGATCATGATGCTGGACGCCTAGATCGTCCTCGCACGAGTCGCGAAGCACATGCCGCGAGGTGCCGCGCCTAGTTCACCTCGAAGACGGTGTTGGGCAGCAGCTCCATGTACGACAACGACTCGTTGGCCCGGTAGACCTCGCACGAGTGGTAGTTCACGTCGGTTCGGAAGTCGACGGTGTTGTACATGTTGGGGCCGTCGAAGCCGGCCACCAGGATGCCGTCGATGTAGCCCTGGATGATGTCGTCCACGTCACGCGCCAGGACGATGCCGTCCCAGCTGAAGCTCGGGCCGGGATCGAACACACCATCGACGATGAGGACACCGCGACCGCTGAAGTTGGCGAAGACCCAACCGGTGTAGCGGATCACCGGGAACGAGTCCGCGGGAATCGAGCCAAAGTTAGGCAGGCTGTTGACGTGGTCCACCGGGAAGTCCGGATCTCGGAGGATGTCCCACCGTAGCCCGACGGAGTCGGTCATCTCCGTCCAACCGCCCGACCAGATCTCCCAGTCGGGACTGCCCTCGATGTCGTCGGAACTGCCCTCGTCGACGTCGACTCGGGCGATGGCACCCGTGATGTCGTCGGCGCCACCCCCTGGACAATCCCCGGGCGAGTCGTAATCCCACCCGTGGATCTCTCCGCCGTTGTCCACCTCGATGTTGTCCGCCGCGATGATGACCGCGGCGTGATGGGCCAGCGGCCTCCGGTGATGGATGGCGTACCCGCCTACGGCCCGGCGCGCCGGGGAGCCGGGCGTGAAGATGTCGTCCACCGTGCCCTCGGAGCGGACGTAATAGACGTCGGTGAGCGAGTCCCGGGCGAAGAGGCGTCGGGTGGTCACCGTGGCCACGCCGTTGCCCAGAGCGAAGGTCGTCGTGTCCGGTACGGTCCCGATCTGCTCGGCTACGAAGCGCTCGAGTCCCGCCCGCGACACGGCCAACGCCTCCGCACCCTGTCCCGAGTACTTGGATAGCTCGAACTCGGAGTTCACCACCAGGTAGCCGGTGATGCCGGCGACGCTGATGGCGAAGAGCATGAAGACCACGAAGGCCAGAACGAAGCCTTCCCGCCCTCTGCCCACCCCGGCCTCGGCCGTCATCGGGCCAACCGGATGGGCACGTTCACCGACCACCCGAAGAGGACGTCCGCGGCGCCTCCCGTGGGAGCCGGCTTTCGCGCGTCGGCGATGAGGCGCACGGCGTCCACGGACGTCAACGAGGCCGCGGACACGGTGTCGACATACCCTCCGCCCACCGTTCGATACTGGAACTGGGCCGTAGTATCGACGCCGGTGGCGAATTCCACGAGCGAGTCCCCATACGCCGCCCGGAAGATGCCGAGGGTGGTGGGATCCATCACCGAGGTCTGGATCTTGAACGTCGTCTCGCGGAACAACATGACGGCCTCGCCCTCATCGGGGCGCGAGGACAGGAGACCGCCATCGAAGTGAAGCCAGTGGAACCAATCGCGAATTCCTACGGTGTCGGCTCCATTGTCGAAGCACTCATCGGCTGCATCTGAGCCGGAGTCGTCAATGTCGCCCCATACGGCGTTCGCGGCTTCCCAACTGCCCAACACGGTGTCCCAACGTGCCACGCCCGCCACCTCGTCCGTATCGAGGGCGGCCTCACCACCGTCATGGAACACGTCCCGGTCCCCACCACCCCGACGGGCGCATACGACCGCAACCGCGATAGGGGACCGCACCGTAAGCGTGCGAGCTCCCGCCACCACGATCCCCCCGGGCATGGCGGTGCGGATCTCGCGGGCCATGAGCTCGGTGCTGGCGCGGACATTGTCCTGGGCCGCGGTGCGGAGCGTCTGGGTGGAGTAGAAGCGGTTCTGAACGAGGAAGGCGTGGCTCACCAGAACGATGACGAACGACGAGAGAACCAGGGCAATGAGGGTCTCGACGAGGGTAAAGCCCTGTCGCCCTACCAGACCGCCGAGGTGTAGGACGTCACCGAGTGCGATGGGCCGAGGCTGTCCACCCGCACCAGTTCCACTTCCACTCTGGCCAGCACGGGGGTCAGCGTGGTTACCGAGACCAGCCGGCGGTACGCCCACCCCTGCACTGTCACGGTGTCCTCCGCGGATCCCGCGGTGAGGGAGTCGAACGGTGTGGATTCGATGGAGTCCACCTGCTCGTTGGCCAACGCCACGATCTGCGAGCGGACGCCGGCGTAGCGCATCTGCGTCGTCAACGCTCCGCTCACCTGCATGATCATGAGGATCCCTGCAGCGAAGATTACGAGCGCACCGATCACCTCGATCAAGGTGAATCCCGTGCGTAAGCCGACACCCGGGCATGAGTCGGCGCTCCTCGATAGCAGGTGGAGAGGTGCGATGGGCCGCGCCCCGAGCTCTCTCACGATGGTCGACCCGTCATCAGGTCTGATCGATCTTCGAAGCGCCCATACCGTTGAACGATACAGTGTACGTCGTCTCGCCGGAAGAAAATCGAGCGGTGCCCAGGGCGCCGCCCAGACCGCTGAGATCCGCCATTCCACGGGAGTCGAAGACCAGCGAATCCCCGCTCATGTCCAGGGCTACGCCACTCAACTCGATGTCACCGGCTGGGCCGAAGCGACGACGCGTGATCTCGGTGGACGAGCCGGGCGCCACCACCTCGTACCAAAGCGTGGATTCGTAGAAGCGGAGCACCACCGTCTCCTGCGATCGGACGGCGTAGGCCCGAGCCGACACGAGGTCCTGAGCGAAGACCTGCGCCGCCCGTCGTGCCGAATCCCTCTGGAAATAGCCGCTGAACGTGAGGGTACCCAAGGTGATGACCACGGCGCTGATGGTGATGACCACCACCACCTCGAGGAGGGTGAAGCCTCGGCATGCTGGCGCCCCGGTCGGGGGGCCGGCCACGGGTAAGACCCTAGGAGCCCGGCGCACGTCCCACCCGGTCTGCGACCTCGGCGAGCTCCCGTGCCGCCACGGACACCGCCGCCAAGCCCACCGACTCCTCGGCCTTCAACTCCTCCATGACCCGCTGGAAGCGGTCGGCGTCGCGAGCGCGGATGAGCGATGCGAAGTCGATGGGCCCCTCCGCCGTCGGACTCACCCGCTCCAGGAGCCCCACCACGACTTTCCGGTGGGCGCGTGACAGGTCGTCGGACAGCGCCTGTGCGGCTCGCACCTCCCACGTGTCGTCGCCGGCGGCGGCGAACGCCCGACGTCGGAGCAACGGCACCTCGAAGATGTCCGAGGCCTGATAGTACGCGTGGGCGGTATCCACCGGCGCCCGGTTGATCTCCCGAGCAATCTCCAAGACCTCGAGGAGCTGATCGAGGAAACGGAGGGTGATGAGCCTGCGGGAGAACGCCTCGTCGGCTCCCAGCTCCTGGATCTCGCGCACCCTGGCTTCGAAGAGCGTCCGCTCCTCTCCACGCACCACGTCACCGAAGGCTTCCCGCAGATCGGCGAGCCCCTCCAGGTTCTGCTCGACGATGTCCGCGGACGACTCCGCCAGGTTCACGTTCTGGAGCACCCAACGTGTGGTTCGCTCCAGGACCCTCGCCAGCCCCAGGAGCCACCGGTAGGAGAGGCGGGCGCTGAGGGGGGTGGCCTGCTGGGCCATCTGACCGAGGAGCGCTCGATGGTCGGCCAGTCGCGATGCCACGAGCCACGCCCGAACCACCACGTCTGCTTCCACTCCCGTGTCGCGCATGGCACGTACGACGAAGCCGGCGCCCATGAGGTCCACCATGTCGTTGGTGATCTCGGCCGTGATGATCTCGCGGCGAAGTCGGTGGGACGCCAGGTTGTCCTGACCGGCCGCCAAGGTGGCCTGGGGTGGAAAGTACCCTAGCAGGTAGCTCTCGGAGACCGGGTCGTCGGGCAGCCCACTGGCGAGAAGCCGCGTCTTGAGAGAAAGCTTGGCGTACGCCAGGAGAACGCAAAGCTCGGGCCGTGCCATGGCCTGGCCGCGCTCTCTGCGCTCGATGAGGACGTCGGTGGACGGAAGCTCCTCGGCCACCCGGTTCAGCTCGCCCACCTTCTCCAGCGCCACCATGAGGTCGCGGAACTCGTCGAGAGATTCCTTCGCCCTGCGCTCGTCCAACGAGATGGCCAGGCTCTGCGTCCTGTTGTTCTCCAGGACGAGGTCGGCCACGGCCTCGGTAAGCTCCTCCAGAAGCTCGTTGCGGCGGTCCATCTCCAGGGCGCCGGAAGCCACCGCGGGGGCGAGGAGGATCTTCAGGTTGACCTCGTGGTCGGACATGTCGACGCCGCCCGAATTGTCCAACGCGTCGGTGTTGATCCGCCCGCCCAGCAGGGCGTATTCGATGCGTGCCCGCTGAGTGAAGCCCAGGTTGCCGCCCTCGCCGACGACGTCACACCGGAGTTCGTGGGCGTCGACGCGCACGGCGTCGTTGGACGGATCACCGGCGTCGGCATGGGTCTCGGTGGGCGACTTCACGTACGTCCCGATGCCGCCGTTCCATAGGAGCTCCACCGGAGCCATGAGCACCGCCCGGATGAGCGCCTCACCCGTCTGGGGAGCCTCGTCGTCGTCTCCGATGCCGAGGGCCCGGCGGGCCTGCGGCGTGAGGTCCACTTCCTTCGCGCCCCGGGGGATGATCATCCCTCCTTCGCTGAGCAGACTCTGGTCGTAGTCCTCCCAGCTGGAGCGACCCAGTTCGAACATCCGCTTCCGCTCGGCGAAGGTGGGTGCCGGATCCGGATCCGGATCGATGAAGATGTGCCGGTGGTCGAAGGCGGCGATGAGGCGTATCTGCTCCGAGAGGAGCATTCCGTTTCCGAAGACGTCGCCGCTCATGTCGCCGATGCCCGCTACGGTGAAGGGCTCGGACTGGATGTCCTTGCCCTTCTCGCGGAAGTGGCGCTTCACACACTCCCACCCGCCGCGAGCCGTGATCCCCACCGCCTTGTGGTCGTATCCGTTGGATCCACCCGAGGCGAACGCATCGTCGAGCCAGAAGCCGTACTCGCGGGACACCGCGTTCGCCACGTCGGAGAACGTGGCGGTTCCCTTGTCCGCCGCCACGACGAGGTAAGGGTCGGGCGGGTCGTAGCAGACCACGCCCTCCGGCGGGACGTTGTCGCCCTGCACCAGGTTGTCGGTGATGTCCAGCAACCCCCGGATGAGCGTCCGGTACTGGCGTTTGCCCTCCTCGAAGCGCTCCTCCGGATCGACGGGGATGTGCCGCGCGATGAACCCACCCTTCGAGCCACCGGGCACGATGACCGCGTTCTTCACCATCTGGGTGTCGACGAGACCGAGGATCTCCGTGCGGAAGTCGTCGGGCCGGTCGCTCCACCGGATGCCACCGCGGGCCACCGTGGACCCGCGCAGATGCACGCCTTCCATCCGGGCCGAGTGGACCCAGACCTCGAAAAGGACCTCCGTGGGGCGGGAATGCTTCAGGTCTCCCACGAGGAACTTGAAGGAGATGTACGGCACTCCGCCCGACCTGCGGTCCGGGGCGCGTCCCCCGTTCCGGTAGTAGTTCGTTCGGACCGTGGTCCCGATGAGGCCCTGGAGCACCCGAAGCGCCCGATCGTCGGCGAGGAGGTTCACCCCGTGGAGGGACGCCTGGAAGGCGACGCCGATGTCGGCCGTGGCGCTGGCTCGCGCCTCGGCGGATGCACCCGTCGACGGGTCGAACTTCACGCGGAAGAGATCGAAGAGCTCCTTGGCGATGCCCGGGTACTGGACGAGCGCGTGGGGGAGCGCTTTTCGGCTGGGCACGGCCCCTACCTGGAAGGCATAGCCGGCATACCCGCGGAGGACGTCGACCTCCCGCCAATGCAGGCCGGCGCCCATGACGAGCGCGTTCAGCTCGTCGCTGACCGCGTCGCCGGCCCGTGCCGCGAGGATCGCCTCCGACAGGAGCGCGCCCCGGTCGTCCACGTCGAGCTGTTCTTCTTCCTGCGTCTGGACGGCGAAGACGTAGATGGACGCCTCCGGAGAGCCGTTGCCCCCCACCTCGTAGGGCTTCATGGCCAGGACCCGGAGTCCGGCATCCTCCAGGATGGGCATGAAGGTCGAGAGGATCAGGCGCTCACCCCTCAGAAAGAGCTTGAGCTCGGTGACCTGAGTGGCCCCGGCCACCACCTCGCTGGACTCGGGGTTGGTGAGGCGCACCGAGACCGCCCTCTCCTCGTCGGACATGGACTCGATTTCGAGGATGTCCTGGACTGCGACCTCGGGAGATACCGCGGCCTGGTACTCCCGGCTGAGGGCATCGCCGTAGTGAAGGGCCAGGCGCTGTGCCTCGTCGGCGGGGTGGTAGCTCTCGAGACCCTCTCGAACCCGGTCGGTCCACGTCCGGATGAGCTGGGCGACGACCTCTTCCAGATCGTCGGCGGTCACCACCGAGACGGACTCGGCCCCGGCACCGAGGTAGAAGTGAAGGCGTGCCTGATTACCCTCACCGAGGGCCAGGTGGTAGTTCAGGACGTCGGCGTCGTACGCCTCCACAAGGGCGGCCTCGATGCCCTTGCGCACGGCTCCACTGAATCGGTCCCTGGGAAGGATGACCATGACCGAAAGACCACGGTGCAGCACGTCTTCGCGGAGGGTGACCCGAACGTCGGAGACGCCGTACGAGTCCAGCACCGCGCGTACGTCGTCGCCCACCTCGTCAGCCGACGAGAGGAAGAGTTCCTCCTTCGGCAGCGAGTTGAAGATCGTGATGATCTCCTTGTAGTCGTGGGATCCCTTCCGCACGCCCTCCGACTCGAGGATCGACTGCAGTTTGTGACGCAGGATGGGAATGGAGCCGGCGGACTCGGCGTACGCCTTGGACGTGAAGAGTCCGATGAAGCGATGCTCGCCGCAGACCTCTCCGGCGGCATCCAGCTTCTTGACCCCGACGTAGTCCATCCGGGCCCGACGATGCACCGTGGACTCGGCGTTGGTCTTGTTGATGATGAGGAGGGGGCCGTGGAGGGCCAGCTCCCTCATGCCCGGGTCGAGCTTCGAGAGGGGAATGGGTTCGGCGAAGCGGGAGGCCGCCTCGTTACGGAGAAGTCCCAGGCCCGAACCCGGCTCAACGGCGCTGCTCGGTTCGTCCTCGCCCTGCACGAAGACGTAGCCGCGATACCCGAGGAAGACGAAGCCACCGTCCTGGAGCCAACGGAGAAAGTGCTCGATCTCCTCCAACTCGTCCCGTCGATCCGGCAGTGCGGATGCGTTCCGCTTGACGTCTTCGACCACCCCGTCGACGGCCTCGAGCATGGGCTTGAAATCGTCCGTGGCCCGAACGACGTCCTGCAGCCGATCGCGAAGGTCTTCCTCGATTTCCGCCAACCGGTCGGGATCCGTGACCTCGGCGATCTCGCAGTGGACCACCGACTCCTTGGAGCCGCCATCGGTGGGCCGGCTCACCGCTACGACCTGTCCCGATTCGTCGCGTTCGACATCGAGAATCGGGTAGATCATCCGCTCGATGGAGACGCCCTGCAGACTCAGATACTCGCGGATGGAGTCGATGATGAACGGGCGCTCCGACACATTGGTGCGGATCAGGGTCACCGGCGCGACCCATCCGTCGCCGTCGGCGCCGGGTGACGTGACCTGGACGTCCACCCTGTAGGGACGCGAGCCCTCGAGGAAGCGGAACGTGCCCAGTGTCATCGCCGCCAGCTCCCTGGCGGGACGCTGCCGGAGCAGTTCCTCCGGGGCTCGCGAGAGGAACAGCCGACCGAAATCCAGGAGCAGGTCGGACGACCCGTCGGTCTTGGCGAGGAGGTCGCAGACCTCGGAGATGATGGGGGATTCCTGGCGGAGCGTGCGCTTGGCCGCTTCCGTTGTGTCGCTCATTGAGTCTGTTGGGCGGGGGCGCCCGTCATGCCAGGCGCGGATGAGAGTCGGACACGAGGGTACCCACTACGTTACCGGAGAAGCGGAACGTGGGAAACCGCGATGTGTCGGCCGTCTGCGAAATTCCACCACCCCACGCTTTCACCTACCTTCCGTCATGCGATTCCTGCACATCGCCGACGCCCACCTCGACACCTCGTTCACGGGCCGGACCGAGGCCGTCCGCAAGCGGCTCCGCGAGGCAGCCCGGGAGGCCTTCCGACGCGCCGTGGACGTCGCCATTCGCGAGGACGTCCACGCCCTTCTCGTGGCGGGGGACCTCTTCGACGGAGACCGTCTGTCCTTCCAGACCGAGCGCTTCCTTCTCGAGGAGGTCGGGCGCCTCGCGGACCACCAGATCACCGTCGTGTACGCCACGGGAAACCACGATCCCGGATCGTTGGAGCGTGGACCCCGCCGACTTCCCTGGCCGTCCAACGTGAAGGTCGCCGCCGACGCCACGCCGCAGCGATTCCTCGTCACCGATCGGACGGGCTCGCCGGTGGGCTACGTGAGCGCCATCGGTCACGCGACGGACGAGGTCACGGACGATCTGTCCCGGAGGCTGCCCCGTCCCGAGGGGGACCTCCCCGAGGTGGCCGTTCTCCATACCCAGGTCCGAACGTCGCTGGGGGCGTCCGACCACCGGCCCTACGCGCCCTCCGATCTCACCTATCTCCGACACGCCGGCTTCGACTACTGGGCGCTCGGACACGTCCATGTTCGCCAGCAACTGTGCGACGATCCTCCCATCTGGTATCCGGGTAGCCCTCAAGGGAAGACCCACGCCGACACAGGGGAGCGCGGCGCACTCCTCGTCGACCTCACCGACCGTCGGGCGCCCTCTGTGACCTTCCGTCCCCTCGCCGCCGTTCGATGGGACACCCTCGAGGTGGACCGCCTCGATACCGTCGAAACCCTCGACGACCTGGAGCGGGGCGTCCAGTTGGCATGGGAGGCCCGAAGAGGGGACGACCCCGGATCGGGCACGGAGTGGATGGTGCGCGTGGTCCTCACGGGGCCATGCCCGCTCTGGTCCGAACTCAGACGCGGCGAGGACGTCGAGATGCTGGGGCGCGAGCTTCAGGAGATGCTCGGCGCGCTCGACGTGACCGTGGTCGCCGATACGGTCCATCCCGTCTTCCCCATCGAAGAGCACCGGGCGCGCACGGACGTCCTGGGACAGGCCCTACGGATGGTCGACGGTCTGGGCCGTGGCGAATCGCCCATGAACGTGGACGCCAGCGAGCTCGCCGGCGCACCTTCCGAGGATCCCACAGCCCTCGAGAGCTACGTGCGCCGGCTCCTTGCCGATGCCGAGGGCGAAGTCGCCGCCCGCCTGCTCCAGGACGGTGACACGTGACGGCGGACGTCCACCGATGAAGATCGAACAGATCCGCATCGACGGCTTCGGTCGACTCGCCGACTTCGACACCGGCCCGAAGCGACTCGGCTCTCTGGTCGTGGTTCTCGGTCCCAACGAGGCCGGGAAGTCGACGCTCTTCCACTTCCTCACCACGGCCCTGTACGGATTCCATCCCGCGTCCAGGGACGGAAGTCCGCACATCCCCTGGGGAGCCGAAGAAGCCGGCGGCGAGATCTCCGTCCGGTTGGCCTCTGGAGAGTGCGCCACGGTTCGACGCCGACTCCGGTCTTCGCCCGCCGGCTCGCTGGAATCCCCGTCGGGGAGCCGGGAGCTCCGCAACCGGCCGGTCCACTGGGCGGAGCATGTGCCCCGCACCGTCTTCCGTCAGGTCTTCGCCATCACCCTTCAGGAGCTCGCCGGTCTGGACGAAGAGACGTGGGGACGTATCCAGGATCGGGTCCTCGGATCCATGGGCGCTTCGGACCTTCGCTCCGCCCGTGAGGTCGCCGACACCCTCGAGCGCGAGGCCGGGGAAATCTGGAGACCGAGCCGCCGCGGAAATCAGCGGCTCCGGGATCTGCAGGCGGAGATCCGTGACCTGCGATCGCGCCGCGCGTCGGCCGTGGAACGAGACCGCGACATCCGGAATCTCGTGGAGGAGCGCGAAGGGGTGGCCCGCCGCCTGCAGGAGGCCCGGGCCGAGCGACACAAGGAGAAGCTCGTGGTGGAGCGGGTCCAGGAGCTTCTGCCCCTCAAGCGGCAGTTGGAGCGCATCGAGAGCCTGCGCCGGGCCGGGGGGCCGCGGTCCGATCTCGTGGACCTGCCCGACGACCTGGTGGGCCACCGCACGTCGCTCGTCGAGCGGCGCGCGCAGCTGGACCGGGAGATGAGCGCCCTGAACGAGGACCTCCGGGCGCCGCGAGCCGTCATCGACGCCTTCGACGGGGACAAGCAACGCCTGCTCGAACTGCGCGACCCCATCAGCGCCTTCGCCTCACGAGCGGCAGGGGCCCAGGAAGACCGGGTCCGGCTGGTCGATCTGGACGCGGAGGCGCGGGCGCTGGGGGAGCGGCGCGCCGCAGAGGCGGATCGAGTTCTCGCCGAGCCCATGGACGGCGTGGTGGCAGACGCCGTCCGTGCCGCTTCGGTGGAGGTCCTCCGCGATCGGGTGGCGAGACTCGAGGCGCGAGGCGGAGGAGCCGTGAAGGGCGGCCCCCGTACGCGTGGACCCTCGTCTCCGATGGCCCTCGCCGCAGCGGGCGTCGGGGCGGGCCTGCTGGCGTGGGGCCTCGTCGATGGGATCACGCTCGCTGTCGTGGTCGGAGCGGCCGTGGCCGCCGTGGCCTTGGCCGCCGCCCTGCAGGGTCGCGCCTCCGAGGATGGTCCATCGGCGGAGCCCGAGCCGGGGGGGTCTCGCCGTGACGTCGACGAGCTGTTGACCGGCATCCCTGTGAGGTCGGAATACATGGATCCCCCGGGAAGACCCCTGGTGCAGGCCCTCGAGGAGCTCCAGGCCACGCTACGCGAGGGGGCGGAGGTGGAGGGCCGCGCCACGGTCCTCCGATCCCGGCTGCAGAAGCTGGCGGCGGAGGGGGAGGCCGTGGCCGCCTCGGCCGGGCGCTCCGACCACGGAGATCCCGTAGCCCTCGCCGAGACCCTCGAGCGTGAGCTCCGCGAAGCCGAACGGGCGTCGGACGCGGCAGCCGCGGCGGAGCGGGAGCTGGCCAGGGTCGAGCGTGCGCGCTCGTCTCTCGCGTCCGAATTGGCGGAGGTGGACGACGGCCTGGCGGAGGTCGACCAGCGGATCTGGCAACTGGCCGCCGGTGCCGAAGGTGGTCGACCCATCGACGTGCTCCAGCGTCGCCTCGATGCCCACCGTCGGGCGGATCGCCTGCAGGAGGAACTGGAGACCGCCCACCCCGATCTCGAGGCACGAATCGAGGACATCCGCAGGGCCGACGACGCCGGCGTGTCATGGGCCGTGGACGACGACGACCTGGCCAGTCGCAAGCTGCGCATCGACGAATTGGACGAAGCCATCGAGGAGCTTCGGGGGCGGGGCGACGCCCTGGAGCGGGACATCGTGCACCTGCGGGACCAGGAGACCGTCGACACCGTCGACAGTGAGATCGACAGCCTCAAGGAGGAGGCCCGACGGCTGACGACCGAGCGAGACCGGAAGTGGCTCCTGGCCCGGCTCATCAGAGAGGCGGACAGGCGCTTTCGCGAAGAGCATCAGCCCGACCTCCTCCGACGCGCGTCGGCCTATCTCGAACGCCTCACCGACGGTCGGTACCACCGCCTCATGGTGCAGGAGGAGGGGGACGGCGACCTGTTCCAGCTCCTGGGGCCGCGACTTCCTGCGCCGGTGCCCCTGGCCCGCCCCATCTCCACGGGCACCCTCGAGCAGGCGTACCTGGCACTCCGATTGGCCATCGTGGACCATCTCGACCAGGGCGAGGAGCGACTCCCTCTCTTCCTCGACGAGGCGTTCGTGAATTGGGACGCGGCACGTCGCGAGAAGGGCCTCGAAGTGGTGGCGGAGGTGGCGCGGACACGACAGGTATTCGCCTTCACCTGCCACCCCGAGATGGCGGAGGATCTGGGGCGCCGGGGCGCGTGCGTCCTGAGACTCTCGCGGTGACGTGACGCCCACCGTCCTCACGACGCGCGCCCCCTTGCACGTGGTCGACGCGGGGGGCGGCGGGGACCCATCCGACACCTTCCTCTTCCTTCACGGCTACGGGTCGTCGTCGTACATGTGGCGACATTGGGTCGGCGACTTCACCGCGAGGGGACGGGTCCTGCTGGTCGACCTCAAGGGGTTCGGTGATGCGCCCAAGCCCGACGACGACCGGTACTCGCCCTACGACTTCGCCGACGCCGTCACCGACTTCATCATGGAGCACGACCTCCGGCGCCTCACCCTCGTGGGGCAGTCCCTGGGAGGCGGGATCGCGCTCCTCACGGCCCTCCGCCTGCTGGACGAAAAGGGAGGAGACGGGCCATCCCGTCTCCATCGCATGGTCCTCCTCGCGCCCGCGGCATACCGTCAACGTCCTCCGCCTTTCGTATGGCTCTCCCACCGTCCCCGGCTGGCCACGGCCCTCATCCACCTCGTGGGGGCACGACGGATCCTCCGCTGGAGCATGCGCTCGGTCGTGTACGACGGCGCGTCGGTGACGGAGGACCAGGTGGAGGCCTACGCCCGCCCCTGGGGGAGCAGAGACGGCCTTCGGGCCGCGCTCACGGCCGGTCGCCAGATCATTCCGCCCGACATCGAAACGCGCACGCACCGGTACGGAGAACTGGACGTGCCGACGCTCCTCCTCTGGGGTGACAACGACCGCGTCGTCCCCCTTCGAGTGGGCCACCGCCTGGAACGCCAGCTTCCCGACGCCTGCCTCGTCGTCCTCCACCGGTGCGGGCACATGGCCCCCGACGAGCGCCCCGAGGAGTCCCTGAGCGCCACCATGCGCTTCCTCGACGAGCACCCCATCAGCGAGACGTCGTCGGCGCCGACGATCTAGGCGCCTTTCCGGCCACACCCCTCAGCGGAGTCGCTCCCGAGCGAGCGTCCAGAACATCTTGGCCCCGACACGGACGGACATGGTGAGGGATCCGGAGATCTTCGAGACGCCCTCCGCCCGTCGCCGATGCGCCACCTCGATCTCCTCGATCCGGAGGCCGCGGCGCACCGCGCGGATCTGCATCTGAAGGGTCCACCCCCACGTGCGGTCGTCCATCGCCAACTCCAGGAGCGAGGCGAAGCGAATGGCCCGGAACGGCGGCAGGTCCTCGAAGGCTTTTCCGAAAAGAAGGCGCGCCCCCGTCAGGACGACCCGGTTGCCCAGCCGGGCATGGGGGAGGATCGTTCCCACATCGCCCCCCTCGCCCCTGCGGACGCCCAGCACCAGGTCGGCCCGCCCGGCTCGGACGGGCTCCACAAGGCGCTGGATCTCGGTGGGGTCATCGCTACCGTCGGCGTCCATGAAGACGAGTACATCCGGAGGATCGCTCCCATGCGCCAGGTGATGGATACCCGCCAGGCAGGCGGCGCCGTACCCCCGTTCTTCCTCGTGGACGACCTCGGCCCCGCCCGCCCTCGCCACCTCGATCGTGCCGTCCGTCGACCCGTTGTCCGCGACCACCACACGGGCCACCACCCCCTCCGGTATGGACGAGAGGATGGCGGGCAGAGCCTCCTCCTCGTTCAAGGCGGGCATGAGGAGCGCCACCTTCATATGGCCACTCCTTCTGCCGAGGGTCCCGCACGGTGAGGGGCGGCTCGGCGGCGACCCTTCTCGCTCTGGGACTCGCTGAGCTCGTCTTCCTTGCCGGGCTCGGCTGGATTCCGGCCGCGCACCGTTTCCCTCTGCCCGGTCTCGCGGTCTTCGGGGCCGCGTTCGTGGCCTACGCGCTCGCGGGCTGGCTCATGAGCGCGCGAGGCGTCGAGGCGCCCGGCACCCTCGCCCACACCGCCATCATCTGGTCCGTGGCGGTGGCTCTTCGGCTCGCCCTGTTGCCCCTGACGCCCGAGCTCTCCGACGACGTGTACCGGTACCTGTGGGACGGGCACGTACAGCTCGCCGGAGTCAATCCCTACCTCCATCCGCCGGCGGCTCCCGAGGTGGAGGCCATCCGTACCGCGTGGCACCGCCTCGTCAACAATCCGGACGTACCGACCATCTATCCACCCCTGGCGCAGATCGCGTTCGTTCTGATCGGCCTCCTGGGCTCTTCGATTCTGACGGCGAAGATCGCGTGGGTGGCGTGCGACCTGGCCACGGCCGCCGTCCTCGCCGGCGTCGCCCGGGACACCGGACGCGACCCACGCCCCGTCCTTCTCCTCTACCTGTGGGCGCCGCTGCTGGTCGTCGAGGTGGCCTGGAGCGGTCACCTGGAGCCCTTGGGCCTCCTCGCCATGGCTCTCGCCCTTCGCTGGGCCTCGGCGTCGCGGCCCCAGGCCGCCGGAATGGCACTGGGTCTTGCGACCCTCACCAAGTTCGCCCCGGCAGCGGCCCTCCCGGCCCTGGTCCGGCGTCACGGGTGGCGTTCCCTGGTGGCGTTCTCACTCACCGTCGGAGCCTTGTATCTGCCGTACTCCGCCGCGGGTGGGGCGCTCTTCACGGGGCTGCGCACGTACGGAGAGCATTGGTGGTTCATGAAGGGGCCCTTCGTTGTTCTCGAGTCCATGGCCGGCGATCCCGACACTGCCCGACGGTTGGCCGCCCTCCTGGTGGTGGCGGTGGTGGCGTGGACCGTCATCTGTGCGTTCGACCTGGAACGAGCGCTCCTGTGGACCCTCGGCGCGGGCATGATCCTCACGCCGACGCTCCACCCGTGGTACGTCCTCTGGATGCTGCCCATGGCCGCCCTCCGAGGCTCGCGCGCCTGGCTCCTGCTAGGCGGCCTCGCATTCATCGGCTACTTCGGCCTGACCGGGTATCAGGAGACCGGCGAATGGGCGCAGCCGGCGCTGGCGCGGGCGGCCCTTTGGGTCCCCTTCCTCATCGTGCTCGGTCTCGAGGCCCGGCACCGTCCGTCCGGAGAGCCGATCTCGGAGGGCGGGTAGACCCAGCGCCAGATAGCCGCAAAGGAAGAGCACGATGAACGGAATCTGCCCCCAATACCCTCCGGCCACCGCCATGACCAGATAGGTGGCCATGAGTGCGCCCATTCCCAGCTTGGCGGCAGTATCCCACGGCATGGTCTTCGCCCGGTACATCGACGTCCCGCCGCCCCGTTTCGGGGTGCGCACGAAGGGATCCGCGACGTTGGTAAGGCCCCGCGTCACGGCTCGGGAGACCGGTACCGACAGGCCGATGCCCAGCGCCAGCGTGCGCAGGACGTCCCGAACACGCCCTCGGCGGGGATGCCCCCGCTTCTCGGCCGCCAACCAGTAGAAGACGGCGAAGGGTATGGTCGCCGCGGTGAAGAGAAGGACATCGAGCCCCAGAAGGGACTCGAGTCCCAACGACCGCCGCGCCACGGCAGAGGGGAAGAGGAGGACGGCGAGGGCCAGCGTGAAGGGGTGCGCCATGTGACCGAGGAGATGCACCACGGCCTCGACCTTCACCCCGAGGGGGAAGTCGCCCCGAAGCAACACAGGCAGAATCTTGCGACCCGTCTGGACGCCACCCTGTGCCCACCGCCGCTGCTGGACCTCCAGCGCCGTCACCGTCTCGGGTATCTCCGCAGGGACACGGACGTCGTCGAGGTAGGCGAAGCGCCACCCACGCATTTGAGCGCGGTAGCTCAGGTCCAGATCTTCGGTGAGGGTGTCACTCTGCCATCCGCCGGCATCCTCGAGACACCGCCGACGCCAGAGCCCCGCGGTACCGTTGAAGTTGAAGAAACGCCCTCCCGCATAGCGCCCCCCCTGCTCGAAGAGGAAGTGCCCGTCGAGGAGGTACGCCTGCGCTGTGGTGAGCCAGCTCGCTTCGCGGTTCAGGTGTGCCCACGCGCCCTGGACCATGCCTACGCCCTCGTCCCTCATGGGAGGGAGCAGATCGCGGACGAGCGTCGGGGGCGGCACGAAATCGGCGTCGAGGATGAGGATGAACTCTCCCTGAGCCACCTCCGTGCCGAGGGCCAGCGCACCGGCCTTGAAGCCCGACCGGTCGGCTCGGCGGAGGTGACGGATGTCCACACCCTGGGCCCGCCAATGCGCGACTCGCTCCTCGACGATGTCCGAGGTGCCATCGGTGGAGTCGTCGAGGACCTGGATCTCCAGACGATCGAACGGATAGTCCAGTCGGCACGTGGCATCCACCACCCTGGCCGCTACCGATCGCTCGTTGAACATGGGGAGCTGAACCGTGACCACCGGGAGCTCCGTGTCGGAGAAAGGCCGGCGAATCTCGTTCCTCCGGCGATGGGACTGGACCAGGAGGAACGTCCGATGGGACGCGAACGGAATGAGCACCGCGAAGACACATGCGGTGAGCGCGAGGACGAGGACGGCGAGCGGTTCGATCATTACGCTCAGCGAATCCTGGTCGAGAGACGGGGGTTCCGCAGAATCGACATTGCGGTGACGTAGTCGCGTGCGCCCGCCCGAGTCAAACCGTCGCTCTCTCCGACGGAGTTGCGAGGGCGCCGAAGGCTGGTCGCAGCACGGTCTTTTCGCCAGCTTTCACTGGCTTTCGAATGACGTGACCAGCTTCTTCCCGAGGTGTACCGTGGCAGGTGTTCTCGAGCAGCTCAATGCGATCCGTTCAAAGGCCGGCGAACGGCGCACCCTCGGGCTGGACGACACCACCGTGTGTCAGTTCGCCACCCGCGATCCCGAGCTCGTGGAAGCCGTCGACGCGGCCACACAGGAGTTCGAGGCGCTGGAGCGGGACTTCCCCGAGCTCATCCGCCTTCCCGAGCCGGAGCAGGTCGAGGCCATCGAACGCCACCTGGTGAACTTCTACCCCGACGACACCGTCAATCCGTACGTCTCGCTGGCGGCGCGGGGGCCGTGGATCGTCACCACCAAGGGAGCCGTCGTCCACGACAATGGCGGGTACGGGATGCTGGGCTTCGGGCACCTACCGGACCCCATCATCGCCGCCATGACCAAGCCGCAGGTCATGGCCAACGTGATGACGCCCAGCTTCTCGCAGCTGCGGTTGGCGAACGCGTTGGAGCGGGAGATCGGTCAACGACGGGAGGGCGGATGTCCTTTCAGCCACTTCCTCGCCATGAACTCGGGCTCCGAGTCGGTCTCCGTCGCCACGCGGATCACCGATGTGAACGCCAAGATCCTGACCGACGATGGAGGACGCCACGCCGGCAAACCCATCCAGAAGATGTCTCTCGCCGGAGGCTTCCACGGCCGGACAGGACGTGCGGCCCAGTTCTCCGACTCCTCCCTGAAGGGGTATAGGACCCACCTGGCGACGTTCCGCAACGAGCGCCTCATCACGGTGAAGCCCAACGACGTCGAAGGACTCCGGGCGGCCTTCGCCCACGCCGACACCGAGGGATACTTCATCGAGGCGTTCTTCATGGAGCCCGTCATGGGCGAGGGGAACCCCGGCGCCGCCATCACGCCGCAGTTCTACGCTGCGGCCCGTGAGCTCACCAAGGCCCACGGCGCCCTCCTTCTGGTGGACTCCATCCAGGCAGGACTCCGCTCCACCGGATACCTCTCCATCGTGGACTACCCGGGTTTCGAGGTCCTCGAGGCGCCCGACATGGAGACGTACTCCAAGGCTCTGAATGCCGGCCAGTACCCCCTCTCCATCCTGGCTCTCACCGAGCGGGCCGCTGGTCTGTACCGCAAGGGGATCTACGGCAACACCATGACCGCGAACCCGCGGGCCATGGACGTGGGCACCGCGGTGCTGGAGATGGTCACCCCCGAGGTCCGGAAGAACATCGTGGAGCGCGGGAAGGAGTTCGTCGAGAAGCTCCAGGCCCTCGCCGACGAACTCGATGGACCCATCACCAAGGTGGTGGGCTCCGGGCTCCTCTTCTCGTGCGAGCTCGACCCTGCGTTCAAGGCGTACGGAACGGGGAGCAGCGAAGAGTTCATGCGCTTCAACGGCATCGGTGTCATTCACGGGGGCGAGAACTCGCTCCGCTTCACCCCGCACTTCAACGTGACGTCGGAGGAGGTGGACCTCATCGTCGACCACGTCCGCAACGCCGTCTTGAACGGGCCGAAGAGGGCCTGAGCGGACGGCAGCCCCGGCGCCCTGCGCTACCCCCGCCGGGCTACCCACCACGTTGATCGGACGGGTCTCCGAGGTCGGATCAGGCCTCGGAGACGTCCGCGGTCCACCCGATCTCCACCGAGTCGCGGATGCTCCGCGCCGTGGGACACTTGTCGACGTGGCTCGCCAGAGCCCGGTCGACCTTGTCCCGGTCGGCGCCCGCCGGTAGCCGGATGGTGTAGTGGACGTCGATACGAGTGAGCACGATGATCCGATCGACGACCTCGTTGGTGCCCTCTGCGGAGCAGCGGATATCGCCGTCGGCTACCTGAATCCCGCGCACTTCCAGTGCGCCATTGAGCGTACCGAGTAGTCAGCCGGCGGCGGCCGCCACCAGGTAGTCCACGGGGAGGGGCAGGTTGGGTTGGGAGTCCAGACCGTAGTGGGCCTTCACGGGGCCGTGAACTCCGAACTCGAGCGTCGTACCGTCTTCCAACGTCCCGCGACGATGCAAGACGCCGACCTTCTCGACCTCGGCTTTCGCCACGTAGAACGGGTCCGTCATCGTGTGCTCCCCACGGCAAGAACGTGAATCGTTATGCGACGCCCGCCGACGACGTGGACCGTCGGTCGGGCCGACGTACTCTCTACGATGAGGCTGCGAAGCGCCAGCGGGCTCGATCAGACGCCGGTATCTCCGCCGTCCGGCCAGGCGTCCGCTTCCTTCCGCTCGAAGCCACGGCATCGACGCACCGGGAGTGGCGGATACCGGGAGAAGCGGGGGTCAGAGGCCGCGCGCTCGCAGAGGTAGAAGCGCGAGCCACGACGGTTCCCCGTGACCCGGCTGTGTACGCACACGCTGCACAGGCCCGCTGGGTGCTCGGGTACCGCAGGAGGGGGATCATTCCCGGCGGGTGGCGGCCCCCGCCTCACGACCGGATGCCCAGGAAGCCCGCCTGTCGTTGCGGATCACCACCACGGTGGGAGAACAGGCCCGCGTCACCACACAGCGTGCAGTGTCCGGAAGCGGTAAGACGATCAGGACGGACGCCCGCGGCCCCGGCCCGACAGGCGAGCGCCGCCTTGAGGTCGACGGGCTCGGGCCCGTCGGGAGTCGGTTGGCCCAGAGCCGCATGTACCTCCGGTCCCACTTCGTAGCAGACGCCGCAGATGGACGGCCCGAGATGCACCCAGACGTCCTCGGGGCGGGTACCGAAGTGGTGGTGCATGGTCTCCAGGGCCGTCTCGAGGATGCCCGCAGCGGCCCCCCGCCAGCCGGCGTGGACCATCGACACCGCCGGTGCGCTTTCATCCACCAGAAAGACCGGGACGCAATCGGCGACGGTCACCGCAAGGACGACCCCAGGGAGCCGGGTGGCGTGACCGTCGCACGGCGCGACGAGGCATGGGACCGCGGGACGGCCGTCCGACCCTGAAGCCCGCGACCAGAGCCTGACCTCCGACCCGTGGGGTTGGGACGCATGCACGAGCGTGTCCACGCCGACGGTCTCCGCCAGCGCTCGCCAACTGTCCCGCACCGCGGCCTCCGGACTTCCCCCGGAGAAGAGCCCGAGGTCGAACGGCGGCCCTCGGCGAGACGACGCGGTAAGGCCCGACGTGGTCGTCCCCTGGAGGAGCCACGGCCACCGACTGACCCATTCGTCATGGACCAGCACCGGCACGGGTCCCGTCGGGGATTCGTAGACCACCGTCGGGGAAGCGGGTCGGGCGTTCATGGAGGGGCGTGGCTGCGTGAGGCTCATGGCGGGGATGCGCGGTTCTACCCTCGACGGGTACCCGCGTACAACGCGGACGTGCACGAGTCACCCGATCCCTGATAAACCCTCCTGCGGCCAGGGCAAATGAGGTAGGTTATCGCCCACGAGGAATGTTGACTCCTCAGCAGAGCGGACCGTGAAGGACGACACCCTTTTCGACAGTCAGAACGTCGCCTACGCACAGGCGATGTTCGAAGAATACGCCCGTAACCCCGAAGCCGTCTCCGCCGAGTGGCGCAGGCTTTTCGACAACGGGGCCGAACTCGCCATTGCCGAGGGTCTCCTGGTCCCGGACCAGCTCCGGGATCCGCGCGTCGGGTCCCGTCCTGACGCGACACCCCGGCCTCACGAGGCGGCCGGCCCCGAGTCGGGGTCCGACGGCCACGAAGCGCCACCTCCGCCGCGCACCTCGCCCGCCCCGCCAGTCCCGGCGGTCCCGTCGGTGTCCGTCCGGGGCGGGAACGGAGCGGAGCCGTCGCCGGCCGACAGGCTTCTGGAACTCCTACCCGCGGTGTCTCGCGCCACGGCGCTCGTGCAGGCGTTCCGCGACCACGGCCACCAATTGGCGCGTATCGACCCCCTCGGCAGCGAGCCGCCGGGGCACCCCCAGCTCTCGCCGGCCTTCCATGGCACGTCGACCGACGAGCTCAAGGAGCTTCCGGCCTCGCTCATCCTCGTGGAGAACGGCAAGAGCCTCGACGATCGCTCGGTGGCCGACGCTCTGGCCGATCTCAGCGAGATCTACGCCGACACCATCGGATACGAGTTCGAGCACCTCGATGACCATGTGAAGGTCGACTGGCTCTGGACGCAGGTGGAGGAGGGTGCCCACCGACCCACGCTGTCCGACGATCGTCGAAAGGATCTCCTCAAGCGCATCGGCGAGGCGGAGGGCCTCGAGCAGTTCCTGCACCGGACCTATCTCGGGCAGAAGCGCTTCTCGCTGGAAGGCAACGACATGCTCGTGCCCATGCTCGATCTCGTCATCGAGGAAACGGCCCGAGCCGGAGGAACCGACGTCGTGCTCGGGATGGCCCATCGCGGTCGACTGAACGTGCTGACGCACACCGTGGGCGTGGCCTACGGAGACCTCCTGGCCGAGTTCGAGGGCCCTTCCCGGAAGGGTGGCGCACTCGACATCGAAGGCACCGGCGACGTGAAGTACCACCACGGCGCCAGGGGTGTGCGCGACACCGGCGCAGCCGGGAAGGTGCATATCACCCTCGCGCCCAACCCCAGCCACCTCGAGTTCGTGAATCCGGTGGTCATGGGCATGGCCCGCGCCAAGCTGTGGTCGGAACTCGACGATGGAGGAGAGCCGGACTACGACCGGGTGGTTCCGGTCCTCATGCACGGAGATGCCGCGTTCGCCGCCGAGGGGGTGGTGGCCGAGACGCTGAACATGGCCCGCCTCGAGGGCTACGACGTCGGCGGAACGCTCCACATCATCGTCAACAACCAGATCGGCTTCACCACCGACCCCGGCGACGGGCGGTCCACGACGTACGCCAGCGACCTGGCCAAGGGGTACGGAATCCCCATCGTGCACGTGAATGCCGACGACCCTGAAGCGTGTCTCGCCGTAGTCCGACTCGCCATGGCGTACCGCCGGACCTTCCATGACGACTTCGTCATCGACCTGGTCGGGTACCGGCGACACGGCCATAACGAAGGCGACGAACCGGCGTACACGCAGCCCAAGAAGTATCAGGTGATCAGCGATCACCCGACGGTGGTGGACGTCTACGCCGACCGCCTCATCAAAGAAGGCGTCATCAAGGACTCGTTCGTCGTGTCCGTCCGCGACGAGATCGCCCAGACGTTGCGGGACTGTCAGGACCACATCCGGGAATACCAACCCGTGGAGGACGATCAGCCGGACGAGGAGCGGGAGATCCCGGTGATCCCCGAAACGACGGGGGTCGACCTCGAGACTCTGGAGAAGGCGAACCACGCTCTCATCGACGTGCCCGAGGGCTTCACGCCCCACCCGAAGCTGTGGCGTCAGATCGGGAGGAAGGCCAGCGAGTTCGGCCCCAACAAGATCCTGGATTGGGGACATGCCGAGACCCTCGCTTTCGGGAGCCTCCTCATGGAGGGCATTCCCGTCCGGATGACCGGGCAGGACGCAGAGCGGGGTACCTTCAGCCACCGGCACGCGGTGCTCCTCGACGCGGAGACAGGAGAGAATTTCGTCCCCCTCTCATCCGTCGCGAACGCGACCGTCGCGATCGACTACTCACCGCTCACCGAGACGGCGGTCATCGGCTTCGAGTACGGCTATTCGGTATCGTGCGACTCCGACGCCGTCCTGTGGGAGGCCCAGTTCGGCGACTTCGTCAACGTCGCCCAGGTCATGATCGACCAGTTCCTCTCGTCGGGTCACCAGAAGTGGGGGCAGTACTCGCGCCTCGTACTGCTGCTCCCCCACGGCTACGAGGGTCAGGGTCCGGAGCACTCCAGCGCCAGGCTCGAGCGGTTCCTTCAGCTGTGCGCGGAAGACAACATGCGGGTCACGTATCCGACCACGCCGGCCCAGTACTTCCACATGCTCCGAAGACAGGCGCTCCGCAGACCCGAGCGTCCCATGATCGTCATGACGCCGAAGAGTCTCCTCCGGCATCCGCAGGCGACGTCCACGGTGGCCGAGCTCACGACGGGCGACTTCCGCCACGTGTTGGAGGATCCGACGGTCGAAGATCCCGACACCATCGAACGACTCGTGCTGTGTTCGGGGAAGGTCTACTACGACATGCAGGGGCATGACCGTCGCGACGAGGCTTCCACGACTGCCATCGCCCGGCTGGAGCTCCTGTACCCGTTCCCCGAGGCGGCCATCCAGAAGCTGGTGGAGCACTACCCCAAGGTCCGTGAAGTGGTGTGGGCTCAGGAGGAGCCCCGCAACATGGGTGGACTCACCTTCGTCGGGCCGCGCCTTCGCGCCGTCGTGCCACGCACCATCCCCCTCTCGTACGCCGCGCGCCCGGAGCGCGCCAGCCCGGCCGAGGGGAAGGCATCGGAGCACGCCAAGGGGCAGGAGCGGCTGGTCCTCGAAGCCCTCGGACTCGAACCGGCGAGCGAACGCTGACGGGCGCTTCCGCCGTGGTACCGGCTCCGTGAAGCTCCCCTTCGACCTCGAGCGCCCCCTCGTCTTCTTCGATCTCGAGACCACCGGTCTCGATCTGAAGAACGATCGCATCGTGGAGCTCGCCTTCATCAAGGTGACACCCCACGGAGACGTGCTGGAGCGGGAGCGACGGTTCAACCCGGGGATTCCCATTCCCCCGGAGGCGACCGCCGTCCACGGCATCACCGATGCCGACGTCGCCGACGCGGTGTCGTTCGCCCGGACTGCGCGCAGTCTCGCCGACATGCTCGACGACTCGGACCTGGCAGGCTTCAACGTCCGGCGTTTCGACATCCCCATGCTCCTCGCCGAGTTCGCCCGCGCCGGCGTGGACTTCGACATGGAGGGGCGCCTCGTGGTGGACATGCAGAACATCTTCCACCGCGAAGAGCCGAGGGACCTCTCCGCCGCCGCCCGCTTCTACCTCGAGCGGGAGCACGAAGAGGCGCACACGGCTCTGGGCGACATCCGGACGTCTGCGGGCGTCCTCGGCGCCCAGCTCCAGCGGTACCCGCACCTGCCGCGAGACCTTGCAGGACTCCACGCCTACTGCGAAGAGTACGCACCGACCCGTTCGGAAGTGGACCGCTGGTTCGGTCCTCCGGAGGAGGGTCGGGTGTTCCGAAGAGGGAAGCATCGAGGTCGTCCCCTGGCGGAAATCGCCCAGGAGGCCCCCGATTACCTCCAATGGATGATGGGGGCCGACGACATGGATGAAGACGTCGTGGCCATCGTTCGCGAGGCCCTGACGGCAGGAGCGCCGTCGGAGGACGCACCCGGCACAGCGTAGACACAGACCGACCCACCATAGGAGCCCGTTTCATGAAGGCCCGCACCTCGTTCACCGCCCCCTGCCTCACGTCGGCTCCTCCCTCCTTCCTCGGCGCGGTCCAACGGTGCCTTGGCCTGGCAGCGTGCCTGGGGGCAGCGGCATTGGCCCTGGCGGCGGCGCCCGGCCAGGGAGCGGCCCAACGCGCCATCACCACGGCGGACATGGAGGCCCTCTACGCCCGACCCATCGGGCCGGCCACGACGGGAGGACGGATCCACGACGTCGAGGTCGTCCCCGGCGACCCCTCGACCATTCTCGTGGGAACGGCGTCCGGCGGCCTTTGGAAGACCACCAACCGCGGGACCACCTGGACCAACGTCTTCTTCGGCATGCCGGTGAGCACCTTCGGTGACATCGCCATCGCACCGTCCAACCCCAGGGTGGTCTACGCAGGCACGGGTGAGCAGCAGAACCGGCAGTCGAGTTCGTACGGCAACGGGGTGTACCGCTCCGACGACGGTGGGGACACCTGGCGACACATGGGTCTCGACGAGACGCGCCACACCGGCAAGATCGTCGTGCACCCGACGAATCCGGACGTGGTCTGGGTGGGCGGTCTCGGCAACCTCTGGGCCCCCTCCGAGGACCGGGGAGTCTTCAAGAGCGTCGACGGCGGCGAGAGCTGGAGCAAGGTCCTGTACGTCGACACGCTCACCGGCGTTATCGACCTCGAGATCGACACGCCCAATCCCAACGTCCTCTACGCTCCCACGTACCAGCGCCTCAGGCGCGACTGGGGCTTCACTGGAGGAGGGCCGGGGCGCGGCATCTACAAGAGCACCGACGGTGGAGAGACGTGGCAGGAGCTCACCGGAGGCATCCCCGACAGCGACAAGGGGCGCATCGGGATCGCCCTCTCCGAGTCGAATCCCAACGTCCTCATGGCGCTCATCGAGACCGCCGACAGCGAGACCACGGGCGTATACCGCTCGGAGAACGCGGGGGCCACATGGGAGATGGTCAACGACCAGAACATCCGCCCCATGTACTACTCCCACATCTACATCGACCCCAACGACGACGAGCGGGTCTACAC
>ERZ869936.644-NODE-644-length-30716-cov-4.692247_pt1 | contig 30716 bp, 27 predicted proteins | sample MGYA00520876_ERZ869936 | MGnify/ENA primary metagenome ERZ869936 (study PRJEB32218, sample SAMN09650985) | biofilter metagenome | isolation source: enrty point of leading RO module | place: Saudi Arabia: Thuwal, RO plant located on Red Sea | collected 2016-02-17 ... | reverse complement strand
AGATTATCCACAAAATTAATAATTAAAAAAAAAAAAAATAAAAATAAAATAAAAAAAAAAAAATAAAAAAAAAAAAATATAAAAAAAAAATAAAAAAAAATATAAAAAAAATATATAAAAAAAATATAAAAAAAATATAAAAAAAAAATATAAAAAAAATATAAAAATATGTCGAACAATATAGAAGAACTAAATATAATTTTGAGATCAGACCCTAATCTAGAATACTGGACTGGAATCCTTCCAGATCGTTATAAAGTGTTTATTATAGAAAATATGAATTTAATTAGATCACTATTTAAATTTGGATCAACGATAGATATTAATTATATTGAAGCCGAAGATGATGAATACAAAATTTCTTTCATTATAAAACAAAATCAAGAGTACGATAATACAAAAAAATATATTACAATATCTCTACCATATCAAAATATATTTGGTAATAAAAAGATTGATGCTAGCTGTATGGATCAATTAACATTACATGGACAATATACGGACGTTCTTAATAGTACATATTGGAATATGGAGCCAGTTAATCGTTCAATTGATTTAGCAAAGTTAGATAATTATTTACATCGTAATCCAAATTTTGCGGATCTTGATAAGTTGGTAATTCAAACCTTAGTAAAGTATACTATGTATATAACATTTGATACATTAATAGAAAATATGAAATCATGTATTAATGTTTTACCTGAAAAAATTAATTTATTTTTTGATACTTCGGATAAGCTTGGATCCGAACATTGGCTTACTGTACTTATGTGGCCTTATTTAAAACAAAAAACTATTAAAATAATTAATACTTATGAGGACATTGATAATGATTATCCCATTGTTATATTAGACGATTGTATATATTCAGGTCAACATATGCTCAAGATGATTGCGAAAATTAGTGCTGAATATAATTCTAGTAAAGATTTACAGTATAGACGTAATCCTGATAATTATGTTAGTCCACTTAATGCATTACAATATTTTCTTAAAAATAAATATTTACCTAATAAGTTTATAATAACGGTTCCATATATTAGTATTTCTGCAAAAAATTATTATATTCCGACGTTTGAACAATCATTAAATATAAATATAGATATAGTTTTCATGTATGAAATAGTACCATTTATAAATATTTTAAAAATTCTTCCAGAATTTGAACATGTTTTTGATTCAGATGAAATTCTTATCGATTATATGAGAGATCGTTTTAAAGCGATGTATAATAATATACCAATATATTTTGATCATAAAATTGCTGGTATTTATAGTAGTTTTCCGGAAATTTATCATGAAATTGTTAAAGAACAACCATCAAGATATAAAATAGATGAATTATCTCAATATATTCAACAACTTTAACTTTATAACCAAAAATCATGAGAAATTCAATATGGATCTAAATAAAAAAATGATAAAAAAATGTATAAATATAACATCTTTACAAACATGCTCTTTACAGTGATTGTAACGGACAAAAACGATAAAACTGATAATATTAGAAGTGAGGTCTATTATCAGGTTAGTAATAAAATAAAATGTATAGATATATTAAAAACATACAGATCATCTAGATATAATCCAGCTGTTTTTGAATATGAAGGATATTCATTATTTAATTTGTTAAATCTGCAAGTACATCTTTTAGCTAGAGATAATATAATTAGATTGGATGTTCAATAATTAAAAAATACATTTTATGTACAATTACATATATAAAGAAAGATGTAAAAAAAATAACATATTTCACATTATATTGGATTATCAGCATATCATTAAATAAAAAAATAAAAAAAAATAATTAAAAAAATAAAAAAAATATGGAAAAAGAATATCATGATAATATTTTACGAAATGTTCCTGATATATATCTAGGAACATTAATTGATCTTATATTGGTTAAATATAAACTAAAGTTAGTTGTTCATTTTTATAGTGAGGAATATAAATTAATTGAAATGATTAAAAATGATTCCGATTTATTATTATATTATCTAGACAACCAATATGATGATTATACAGATGTATATGCTTATCATATACAAAATATCCCATTTGTTGAACCATTACTAAATGAATTAAAATATGTTTTTAATAATAAAGATTATACTAAAAAACATTACATGAATATTCCTAGCAGAATAGATGGAGTTTTATATGAATATCCTTTTATGGCAGTGGAAAAATTTATTGGATATAATGAATTAAATAAAAAATCATTAGCATATATGGAACTATTAATATTATCGGATTATGGCGAAATATCATTAACAACATTTGTATATCATAAAAATGACTATGAATATTGTTTATATCATATGAATCAAAAAATGTTATTATATCAACCCATATTAAGTTTATTAGGTTATAAAATAGAAATAAAATAACATATTTGTTACGTATCTGTACTTTTTTGTTTTATTTTTTCTGACATCAATTGTAAATGCATATAAATATGACTATTATCAGCATCTTTTCTATATTTTAATTCTTGTAATCTAGCTACCCGTTCTTCTTCACTACCATCGTGTGGGGGTATTTTTTCTCTTATTGTTTTATATTCATCTAAATGTTTTTCACACCACCAAGATCTACCATACCAAGACATATTTTTTTGTTTTAAACAATTAATTTTGTTACAAACAATACCAGAAATAGTAGGTTTATGTTGATCACATGCAAACCCGCTATCTAATTCATAAATTCCTAAACTTCTATTTTTAGGGCAAAAACTACATTGATTTAATGATTTCATTAATTTAGCTCTTTTTTAGAAGTTTCGGTCCCATATTCATCCTTAAATATTTTTTCATTCGTACAAAAAGACATATTATTAATTTCTTGTTCAGTATATATGTTCAATTCTCTAATATGTTTTTCACATAAATATTCATCATCTACTCTATATAAAGCTAAACAATCTTTAATATATCGTATATCATAGTTATCTTTACATTTATCACATAATTTATTTTCTGATTCTAAATGTTTCTGACAATACTTAATATTATTTTTTTCATATTTTCCCATTTTGTTACAAAAGTAATCACTACATTTTGGATTTTTGTTGTTTTTATTTATTTTTTTTATTATATGTGATTTATCATTTCCATATATGCAATAATAATGAAAAACACAATAGTATTTATTTTCTTTTGTTACGATATAAATATTTTTATTTTGTGCGCAATTTTGAAAATTACACAAATTATTCATGGTAAGATTGTTACTTACATATATAATAATATTTTTTTTAATCATTTTTTTGTAAAAAATGATTAAAAAAAATAAAAAATAATATATATTTATAAAATGGAGAAAGAAACAAAACCTGAAGATGTGTTAAAAGACAAATTATTAGGTATGTTTATAGGAGGATTCATAGGTGATGCTTTAGGTGCCCCATATGAATTTAAAATATCAAAACCATTAAGTGATTACAGAGGATTGATTGAATACGAAATAAAAATTCCTAGAATGTATCATGAACCTGCAGTATTTGCAATAGGTTCATTCACTGATGATAGTCAGATGACATTACATATGATATGGAGTATTGTAACAAAACAATCATATGATAGAAATGACGTTATTATGCAATATCTTAATTTTGCGAATACATCATCAATGTTAGGTAGAAATACACGTGCTTTATTAAAAGGAATTAAAACATTAGGAGGTTACGAACGTCGTGTACAAAATAAAATGAATCCAGAAAATCAATCCAATGGTCCATTAATGAGAGCATCCCCATTAGCTATATTTAGAGATTATAATATTTGGATATCTGATACTACAATAACAAATATAAGTGATGTAAATAAAATATGTACAATAATATATGTATATGCATTGAGATATGCTATTATGGGATATAAAAAAGAAGATATATTAACAATGGCAGAAAAATTAGCAAATCAATATAATAATGAAGATATAATCTTAGCTGTATATCAAGCAAAAAATAATGTTATAAGAAATGTAGATGAAAAAATACCGGGGTCTAGAAGATCTAATAAAGGATGGGTTGTGCATGCTTTGTATTCAGCTTTTTGGGCTTTGTATAATTTCGAAGATTATAGAATTGCTATAGACGCTGTAATATTATTAGGAGGTGATACAGATACTAATGCAAAAATAGCTGGTGATTTAATAGGAGCTTATTATAGTTATTCTAAGATAATAAATGATGATATAACTAAATATAATGGTAATTATGTATTTGCTACAAATGCAAATTATTTACAAAAATTTACTTATTATGTTGATGTATTAACTAAATTATTTGAATACTAACATTTCATAATTTGTTCGTTTATTATTAAAATAAATCTACTGTACATTTATTTAATATCAGGCTACAATAGTGAACATAATAAAATAATTGTAATTTCTAAAAAAATGATGAAAAAAATATTTTTTTTCAAAAAATCAACCTAACCATAATTATGGATACATTAACCGCGGACATAGTATCAAATTGTATTTCTAAATATTTGAATTTAAAAGAATATATTACATTACTTTGTACTGATAAAAAACATAATTTACTAAACAAAATTGAGTATTGGAAAAATGTGTTAAATAGTAGATATCCAGAATATTTTAAAATTTTTTATAAAAATAACTATAGTGTTTTATCAATTAAAGAATTAATCTATTGTATTAAATTATATGAACAAAAAGAAAAGAAAGCAATTAAGAAAAAGGAAAAAGAAAGTTTTGGATTTAAGCATAAAGGAAATATCAAAATATCAATTTCAAATATTTTTTCGATTTCATGTCGATTTTTATCTAATCAATTATCATTAACTATGTTAAAAAATTTCACTAAAGATGAGTTATTTATACCATATGAGAAATTTACTGAGGATGAAGAACCTATTGAAATATATAAAAGTTTAAACACATCTTGTAGATATAATAATATTAATATGGTGAGAAAAATTTTAGATATCAGCAATGGAAAATTATGGGAAAAGAATAAACTTCAATTAAATTGTTCTTTTTATTATTCTTGCTTGCATGGTCGATATGAAATATTTATGATTTTATTAAATGATTTATCAAAATATACCAAAATATTTGATGGTGAGTATATTAAATTTTTATTCCCTAAACAAGTAGTTAAAGCACTATCAGGTAGATTTAATTTACCTCCTAAGTATATGCAAATAACCGAATTATATTTGATAGCATGTAAAGGAGGTAATATACATATAGTTAAATGGTTTCATAACATTCTAAATACAAATAAAATAAATTTTGATAATAATATGCGCGGAATAAAAAAAGCAATTGAAAGTGGTGATTTGGATGTAGTTATATATATAATAAATAAAATTATTACTTACTGCAAAGAAGATAATCCTGGGGATATAGCGAATAGAATTAAATATATGCTACATGAATCTTTTATCAAAGCATGCAAATTAGGTAAAACGAAAATAGTTACATATTTTGTGAATACTTTTATTGATAGTTTTTTTAATATTGATGTAGCTTATAATGATAATTTTGCAATTCAGGTTGCTTGCAATAAAGGTCATACTGACGTGGTTAAATTTTTACTGGACGATAAATTTAAAGATAAGATTAAATTAGATAAATGTTTAGCATATGCTTTTAGAAATGGTCATATTGAAACAGGAAAAATATTATTGAAAGATCCACGTATAAATTCTGTTGAAAATGAAAATTATGCCTTAATTGAATCTATTTCAAATAATCGTGATGAAAGCGTAGAAATATTATTAAATGAACCTAAAATAATTGAATACATAAATAATCCTGATAATAATCATAATGCGATTTATCTTTTGAATATTGCATTGGATTTTAACAAGCCTCTTATTGTTAATCTATTATTGAATAATAAAAATATTAAATATGAAAATGTTAATTTGCAATATATAATTGGCGGGGGATATGGGCGTGGCGGGGGTGGTATTGATTTATCAATTATACTTGATCCTAGAATTAATACATCGAATAAGTACATTAATCATGTACTAACACGATTATCTTATTATATATACAGCGGCGTAGATTATAAAACAATTATTAATGAGCTACTCGAATACTTAGATCCTAATTTTAAATTTACGAAAATAGATGAACTGTTTGAACGTATGTGTAGAGAAGGTGATTTCAAAAATAGTGCAATGTTACTTGATAAATTTGGATACATTCCAACTAATAAAAAGAAGTCACTTAGAACTTGTATTGACGGTTGTATTAGAACAGATAATTTAGAAATGTTTAAATGTTTCACTACCAAAATTAAACCAAATAATGATTATTTAATGAAAGCATGTGGTGATAATTCTATAAATATTGTAAAATATTTGGTAGAATTGCCATATATAGACATAAATGTTAATAACAATCAAATCTTATTTCATTCTGTATATCATAAACATTTCGAAGTATGTAGATTACTTCTTAACTCAAAAAGGTTTAAAAAAGCCAGTGAAGTTGATGAAATGATAAAAGATGAAGAATGGGATTGTAACGCTAAAGAGAGATTAGAATATATAGCTAAAAAATTTAGAAAGCTTGGATCAGAATATTATGCCAAGTGGACGGAATCATATATTGATTATTAAATTGTATGTAACGTCTTATACAATAACATAATATAAAAATAATTTTCATTCAGGAAAAATGAAAATTTTAATATAATAAAAAGTTATATTAAAAAAAATACATTATGTGTGGTATCTGGGCATTATTATCATCTCTTAAAATTAAAGACTTTGGTAAACATTATAATGATTTTATGAAAATAAAACATAGAGGCCCTGAGTACAGTTCATTTGATTTAGTAAATGACCATCTCTTAATTGGGTTTCATAGATTAAAAATTATGGATTTAACAGCTCAAGGAAATCAACCGTTTCATCATGTTAGAGACGATGGATCTTGTATTTACTGCATATGTAACGGCGAAATATACAACTCAGATGAACTTAAGAAAAAGTATGATATTGTAACTGAATCTCATTCTGATTGCGAAGTTATTATTCCTTTATATGAAAAAATAGGTTATTATGAATTATGTAAGGTGTTAGGCAGCGAATTTGCATTTATGATTTTTGATGTATCTTTAGATAATAATGTACATATTTATGCTGGTAGAGATCCAATTGGAAATAGACCTCTTTTTTATGGTACTGATGAAAACACGATATGTTTATCCTCCGAATTAAAAGGAATAAATCAATCTTACAATAATTATAATGTGTTTGAACCTGGAACTTGTTTTCATTATCATAATGGTAAATATGAAATAAAAAGATATTATGAGTATATTTATCCTGAACAAAAACATTATAATATTGAATCTGAAATAAGAAATAAATTGATTTATTGCGTAGAAAAACGTTTAAGATCGGATAAACCTATCGGTGCGTTATTATCGGGTGGGTTAGATAGTAGTTTGATAAATGGAGTAATTAAATATATAAATCCAGAAATAGAATATCCATTATTTACGATTGTAATGAAAGAAGGAGGAGATGATCTAAAATATGCAAAAATGGTAGCTAAACATTTAAATTTAGAACATCATGTAATTAAAATTGATAAAGAAGAATTATTAAAAAATATTGATAGAACAATATATGCGATAGAATCTTGGGATATAACGACCGTAAGAGCATCTACGTTACAATATGTTATTTCTAAAAAAATAAAAAAATATAACATTCCTGTATTATTCGTCGGAGAATTAGCAGATGAGGTAGCAGGTGGTTATTTATATGAATATTATGCTCCTACTAATAATGATTTTCATAATGATTGTGTTCGTTTAGTAAAAGATGTACATAGATTTGATGGACTTAGAACAGATAGATCATGTGCAGCACATGGAATAGAGGTTAGGACACCATTTTCAGATCCAGAATTTATAGATTTTTACATGTCACTCGATGTTAATTTAAGAAAACCAAATAAAGATAGGATGGAAAAATGTGCATTAAGAGAGGCATTTGACGAACTTAACATTATACCTCAGGAAGTATTATGGAGACAGAAAAATGCATTTTCTGACAGTGTATCCAAGGAAGAAGATTCATGGTATTTAACAGTACAAAAATATATAGACACGATTGTATCAGATGATGAATTTGAAAATAATAAGAAACATTACACATTTTGTGAACCTAAAACTAAAGAGGCTTATTATTATAGAAAGAAATTTAGAGAATATTTTGGTGAAAGAGATGTTGTTATACCGTATTATTGGATGCCAAAATGGACTGAAGAAACTAATGATCCGAGTGCCAGAACATTAAAAATATATAAAAATGATTAAAAAATATATATGAAATAAAAAATGATTAAAAAATGATTAAAAAATAAAAAATGATTAAAAAATATATATAAATAAATATATATAAATATAATACACAATGAAATTCAAATACCAACGAAATAAAAAAATATGCAGATCGTACCAATTAACCGGAAAATGTAATAAACAAAGATGTAATAAAAAACATCCAGATGAAATATATAATCAATTATATTTAGCTGATATGTTTATACCAGAAGATGTATTAGATACTATATATGAATATAGTGATATAGATACAAGATATAATTTATCAATGATTAATAAAAAATTTAACAAAAAATATTATAGCGAACGAATAGATATAATTAAACATTATGAACTTATAGACGAATCATTAAAACGGTTATCAGATGAGTTAAATAAAACAATAACAACTGATTATAACAGGGTGAAATCATTTTATGATATGAAAGATAGTTATGGTCGTTGGAAAGGTGGTATTTGGGAAGTGTTTGATCAATTTGAATGTCCTTATCATGGTACTCATGATGTAAGAATGAATTTCATTTTAAATCCTAGAGATGTAGATTTACAATCATGGTCAATCGATAATAATTATTCAGAATATTGTATCTTGTAAAAAATGATCATGTAATTATTTTGATACTAAAAATATGGATGATATTAAAGAATTTATATTTTATTCCCGTATAAAAAGAAGTAAATATAAATAAAAAAACAATGAATCTATACATACATATATTTAATTCTCCTAATATTTTCAATATTAGAATATAAAAAGATCATATATTTATAAAAATGATTAAAAAAGTAAAAACATTTTTAAATTAAAAGAATTATTAAACATATGAATATTGTAAGAGAGTTTATATTTTATTCTCGTATAAACAAAGTAAATATAGACAATGAAACATTAAATCTTTACATCCATATATATAATTCACCTAATATTTTCACTATTAAAATAGAAGAAGATGATATTTATACAAAATTACATGAATTAAATATATGTAAAAATGAAAAACATCAAATGATATGGAGATTTAGAATGGGAGATCAAGAACATAGAAAGACTATTAATGATCCTATAATTCTTGCTAGCTTTCCTACACATAGAGATTTAGTACCTTGGACGTCACGGTGTAATCATGATAAAAGTATCAATTGTAAAAAATGTAATGAAAAAACTAGTAAATTTAGATGGTGTGATACATGTTCAAAACATACATATTTATTATGTGATCATTGTATTACTCCTATATGTTATGAATGTATGAAAACACACAATGAATGTATATATAAAAAAAATCAATAATTAAAATTCTATATAAAAATACTAATATACTTATTTATATATAAAAAATATAAAAAATATAAAAAATTGATGATTTATTAAGTTTTTTTCTGTAATTTACAACTTCCGCATAATAATCAATATGTCGACCGAGCCTGACTATGAATTCATTGTGTCCAGATCTGACATCGCACGGATATTTTTAGATGAGGTGGATAATGAGTGGGTAAATGATAAAAATTATGAAAAGTATGAATTGAGAATTGTCTGTCGCCAAGTAAGCACCGGAGGGTGTAAGTGGACATATGAGCCCTGGGCATATTCGGCTGATACTAGTAAGGAGTTCGCAGTTACTAAGACTGAGGGAGTCACTGTGTTTAAATTACTTCATTCTGTGTCGAATATAGGAGGTGATATTTCCAATGGATTCTACAATCTAGTGTAATTAATCAAAAATAATAATTAAAAAAGCAATAATCATTTATATCTATAGATAGTTAGATATAACTAAATTAAGGAATCATAATACCTTTCAACATATTGTTTGGATTATCGCTAATTTCTATTATTTTACCATTAATAGTTTGCTGAACATTTATTTCTTGATCGTTAGCATGTAATTTAGTATGACAGGATTCACATAGATCAATTAAATTGGATTTATTATTTTTATGTATATGATCAATATATCCGTTTTCGTTAGCTAGATGTTGTTCTTTTATGTGATGTGTATGTATATTGTCATAAGACCCACATTGAACACATTTACCTTTCCATACTTCATTATTATATTTTGTTTGTTTCATTTTTAGAGTATTTTTCATATCATCTGCTTCGTTTGGATATATTCTATCTCTAATACTTAACACTCTATTAATAAAATTATTGTTAAGATGTAATGATTTAGCTACATCGATACCATAATTAGAGTTACCTGACCCATCTTTCAATTTTCTATCATATATAGATACATCGTTTTCACTGTCATAATGAAAAGATAAATGAGCTATTCTTAATTGATTATCATTAAATTTATTTATATCATCGTAATTGACCAGATCATGTAAATGGGTAGAAAATATAAATGTAGTTTTACGATCGACCAATTCTTGAATAGTGCCTATAGTTAATGACATGGCTGATCTAACCTCAGTACCTCTGCATAGTTCATCTCCTATTACTAATGAATATTCATCAGCATTGTTTAAAATAGTATTTAGTTCCATCATTTCGATTACAAAAGAAGACATACCTTTGAATATATTATCGTTGCCACTTAATCTAGTAATAATCTTTTTGTATGGAGAAAAAGTTAAATTGCATGGTACATAACATCCAGCTTGCGCTAATATAATTACACATCCTATAGCTTTGGCTAAAGTTGTTTTACCGGATGCATTGATACCATAAAGCAGAAGACCATATGGACTATTATGATCATATTCATTAAAAGATACATTAGAACCTAATCCTAAACTGACATCATTAGTTATATATTCATTTGATATAAGTCTTTCAGCTATAGGATGGCGTAAATCTTTGATAATAAAAGAACTTTTACCACCATTTATTTCAGGTTTAAAATAATTATATTTTAGTGCTATAATAGCATTACTTATGATAAAATCTAGTTTAGATATAAATTCAATTAGATAATCATAATAAGTATAATTTAATAAATTAGATGTTAACAAACTGAATACGTTCCATATTTTTTTATAGTATTCTTCTATACATAAAGATAAATTATTGATATGAGAATCTATTATATCTGAACATATTTGCATCTTAGCACCAGATTTAGCAAAATAAATATTTCCACATAGATTAATATCTATATATCCGCCATCATATATTTGTTTTAATTTATTTGATTGTGCTTTTGTCGTAATTAATGATATTTCTTCATTATAACCCTTAACACTTTTCAATGAGTGCTTTTTTAATTCAACACTTTTGCTATTAAGAAGGATATTGCAGTGTTCTATTATCTTTTTTAGTTCGTTATAATAGTATGCTATGTATTGTTCATACATTTTTAATGGATAATAATGTTCATCTTTTTCATTACTTAAACATAATATATACCCTGGTTCCCAGTCTAATTCAATACATTTTATATTGGTTTTAACAAAAGATAATTTTGCCTTAATCAGAACGTCTATATTTATATTTGAATATACATATGATTTACATCTAATCATTTCCAATAATTTATCCCTATCAATAAGGGATGATATATGTTTCATGGAGGATTTATCAATAGATTCATATATTCGTTCTATGTTTCCATATGATTTCATTAATAAAGAAAATTCTTTTGGTGTTATAACGCCTAATTTCATTTTTCTATGAAGTACTTGAATATCCATAATACCGCCTAAATATTTAGAAAAATCCGGGATTAATTCTTTATTTTTGATAAAATCTTCTATCATGTTATAATTATTTTTTAACTCATTTATATCTAATATCGGATTACATATTCTATTATGTAGAAATCTCATCCCTAAAGGTGTATTTGTTTTATTCATTAAAGCATATAATGAATTTATTTTTATTTTATCATTCTTTTCTATCTGTCCCTCGTTAGGGAGTATATCTAGCTGTTTAATAGAATTATGTGTCAGAATCAAATGTTTATCTTCATCTAACCATTGAATAGTTGGTTTTTCTATATAAGAAACGATTAATTTATTATGTTCATAGCATGTTTGAATCATCAGAATAAAACTAATCCTACCATAATACATTCTATCTAAGCCTAGTTCGTTTATAATAAAATTATTTCTTGATATATATAAACGATTGAAATATTCGTGATGATATGCAGGTTTCATATATTCTGCTGGTATATTATCTTCATATATAACATGTGGTACATTATCTAAATCTAAAGCTGATAATAATTCATTCTTATAATTATTTATTTCTTCTTTTTTAGTGAAAGGATATTTACCAATATTAATTATTACTTCTTTTGGTTTAATAGAATTTATAGCTCTATATATTTCATGAAGTGCATTAGCTTTATTTTTATCTGAGCTATATACTTCACTTATACCAGTTTCACCGGTCTTGAAATCTATATATGAAAGGCCAGATATTATGCTTATATCTTCGAATTTTTTGTTTGATTTATGATTTTCAATATATACTGATACAATTTTATTTGAAGGATTATTTGATTCAAAACTAATATGTTTACTTTCAACTTCTGTGATAGCACGTTTTGTTCTCTTAGTTGATTTATCTATTTCTGTGCTAATTTGATCATATTTAATAATTATATATCCATGTCTTATTAATATCTCACGTTTTTCATCATATGCTACCATAGGAAATCCGATAGAATAAGGATTTTCGAATGAATAAGGTTTTGATTTTGCATATATATGTGTTTCACAATTAAATTCATTTATGTTTCCTATTTCATAGGCATTTCCTATATTTTCAGTAAAATACTGATTTGGATTTGGATCATGAGCAGGAATATATTCGAATATATTATAAAAATTACCTAGTTGCATTAATAGTGCAACTTTATCTCCATATTTATCTCTATATTTTTTGTATAATGTAAAATATTCTGTTGATATAGAAGTCATAAATAAATTTTTTCTTATATATTTATTTTTATTTTTTCATTCAAATTTTCTTTAATTTCTTAAATAATCTGCAACATTTGAATAGTGCTATGTGCAAACGATCTTGCTGCACCACTATTTGATTTACATTTATCTATTATTTGTTGTTCATTATGGCAATTAAATATACCATTTATAATCGGTTTTTTCAATTTAATCTGTAATTCTATCAAACCTTGCATAACCCCCTTAGACGTATATTTATAATGGTCTGTTTCACCATTTAATAACGCACCACAACATATTATAATATCATATTTATTATGTTTATTATTTATGGTTGAAATCATGTCAAAACATCCTGGTACCTCTATATTTTTTATTTTTTCTATTTTATATTCTTCCAGATACATGGTTATGTCTTTTACTATTTTATTTATATTTTCCTTGTGCCATGATGTAGACAATATCAAAATTCTATCTTTTGACATATCTCTATCTATATATATTTTTGTTTCATTATATTCCTCTATTTTCTTTTTATTCTTATATTTATTTCTTTTTTCTTTAATATAATTTTCATTCACATCATTATGATCTATCACAAGTGAATTTACACTATTTATATATTCCTTTAATCCTTCTATTTTCCCCGGATTTTCGCTCAGTAATTTTATCTTTTTAATATTCAATGATTTCAATATATATTTTACCTCTTTATATGATCTATGATCATCCTCAAATCCTAATTTTCTATTTGCTTCAAATGTATTATAATTATATGTATTCTGTAATCTATATGATAATATTTTATTTACAAATCCTATTGATCTACCCTCATGATTAGACGGGAATATTATTAATCCATTTCTTTTATCATTAATTATTTTTAACGATTTATGTAATTGTTCTCCACAATCACACTGTTTGGATCCTAATACATCTCCAGTAAAACATTCTGAATGAATCCTAGTATACACTTCATCTACATCATATACATTTCCTTTCATAAGTACTATATGTGGAGAAAAATCATCGTATGTGTTAGAATGATATGTTAATACCTTCCATTTTCCATATTTATCTAATTCTATATCTGCGCTTGATTCTATACCAAATATTCTTGGTTTCATTATATTTATATATTCTTCTATATTTTCAATTGTAATTACCTCATAACCGTTCATCTTTCCATATTTTTTACAATCATCATAATTCATCATCTTTCCATCTTTATTCATTAATTCTACAATACATCCTACTTGCTTAATTCCTGCTAATTTGCATAATACTACACTCGCTTCAGTATGTCCCTTTCTTAATCTTAAATTACCATACTCTGCCACCAATCCTTGCATATGACCTGGTTTTGCTAAATCTTTTCTTTTACATTCTGTACTTGCAATTTTATTTATAGTATTTGATCTTTCTAATGCTGATACTCCGGTTTTTGATTCTTTCAAATCAAAGGTTACCGTAAAATTAGTATGATTATTATCTTCATTATTTGTTACCATTAATGGTAGATCTAACTGTAATGATTTCATTTCTGTCATAGATACACATAATATTCCAGTTCCATCTTGTATAAATTTATTAGTCATTTCCTCGTTCATAAAATCCGCCCCTACAAATAAATCGCCCTCATTCTCTCTATCTTCCGAATCCATAATTATAACTGGCTTTCCATTCCTTACATCATTTAATATTTTCTGTATTTTTTCAACCACAGGTTTCTTTTTGACTGTATATTTTTCATATACATCTGTTCTATCCATATTTTTTCTTTTAATAAGTTTCAGTTCATATCCTGACAAATTAACATACTCATACCAATTTATTCCATCTAAATAATTCGATGATCTATATATATGTAATTCCTGTATTAGTCCAGCTTCAAAGAACGATGCATGTATTATAGCACCTCCATATATAGAGCATTGCAATATATCTATTTTTTTTAGTTCATCTAATATTTCAAATAAATTTAGTTTACCGTCTATGCTTGATTTAACATATTTTATATTTTTACTATTTGTTTTTTTGTTATCATCACTTTGAAAGACTAAAATGTTATCTACACCTTTATATTTATCTGGATCCCCATACGCATCTAAAATAACTCTTAGTGGTTTATTATTTTCATCCTCCAGGAAATTATTTTTCAATTTATCATAATCGTTATTAAATGTTGTAGCACCTACAATAATAGCTTGACTTTTATATAATAATTTATTGCTATGTTTTCTAGATATCTCATTTGTAATCCAATATTGTTCCTTACTCTTAATACTATAACATCCATTTATACTAATTCCTATCTTAGCAACACAATATGGTAATCCATTTTTTCTATGATATATATATGATCTTAATGATTTTTTTATTTTTTTATTACAAATTCCAACTTTTACAATTATATTATGCCTTTTTAATATATCTACACTTCTCCCTGATACTTTTTCATCCGGATCCAGCATACCAATTACTATCCTTTTAATGCCATGTTCTATTATAGAATTGATACATGGTGGCGTTTTTCCTGTATGACAACAGGGTTCTAATGTAACATACATTGTTGAATTTACTAATTCAGATTTATCTTTGATTTTGTTTAAAACATTAATTTCTGCATGATCATACCCGGCTCTTTCATGATATCCAGTTCCTAAAATAATATTATCTTTAACTATAACACAACCTACCCATGGATTTGGATATGTTGTACTTCTACCTTTTTTTGATTCTTTAATTGCAATATTCATATAATATTCATCATCTTTATTAATTATTTCATTATTATATTCTATATTAACTGCATCTCCTTCACTATAATACTGTATTATAGTATTTTTATATGTATGAGGTATGACAGATACTCTAAACATATTATCTTTCAATTCTGCTACAGTTAAACTTGTACCATCTATAGCTATACTGTCTTTATATTTTATATTATTTGATTCATCTTTTGGTTTAATCCATATATCTGTAGACTTATCATTGTTACTTATTATTTTTTCTATAACACCTACAGTTGAAACATGACCAGATACATAATGACCATCAATTGATGAATCATTTTTTAGTGATAATTCTACATTTGCTTTTTTACGTTCATTTGTATTTTCAAATTTAGTAATTTTTAATGTCTCCTCCATAACAAAAAATTTAATATATTCATCGCATATTTCAGTGATTGTTAAACATACTCCATTTACTGCTATAGATTGACCTACATCTATTTTATCCAATTTTATATATAATACTAATACTGAATCTATCAATGTATACTCACACACATATTTTATGATTCCTGTAAACATTTTCTTTTTCTTACCAGATATATACTAGGAGCTATTTTCTGTCATCTTATATATTTCGCGTTTTTAAGCTATTTTACGTCAAAATTTTTGTATATTTTTAATCTAACTCCCGACAAAAATTTCGTGATATTAATATATATATATCACCAAATTTTTATTCATAATTTTTATATTTTATTTATATATCATATTCCTGAGCAAGAAGTTCAGCTCCATGAGCCGCAACAAGAATAGTAGTACCAGCAGCTGAATGAGTAGTCGTAGATTTAGGAATAACTGATGAATCCATAATACGAACACCATCAACAACATTACCACTATCATCTAATAGACGAAGATGCTCATCTACAACCTCAAATATTTTACAGGTTCCTGCGGCATGCTCAACAGATAGTGTAGTACGTAGGTATTGGTCTATTTCAGCATCAGTAGCATTCTGTGCTAGGGTAGCATATCCTGGACTAATTTCAATCGAACCAACTGCTTGGAATGTAGCACGAGTCTTTTTGAAAATATCAACCATAGCTTCTGATTCACCGGGAGCAGTGTAAATGTTAAATTGGAAGTTTGAAACTGCCTGAGTATTATCAGCATATAAAGTCATGTTACCACGAGTTGTAAGTCCATGTTGACTGTACGCAGCAAGACACGCAGTAGCACCAGGAATAGTTACACTTGGTAAGCAGAAAGTATCAAGCTCCATGTTGTTCTTAACTCCACGAGCATCAACATAATCATAAAAAACTCCAGTAATGTGTCCGGGCGAAAAATCAGTTGGAATAAAAGCTGCATGCAGCTGTGAGTCAAGTGCCTTATAGAAAAAGTTCTTTCCAACCTTACTGTTTTCGACCTGAGTATCAATTCCAAAACTGGCTAATTCCGCTGAGTTACCAATTCCATTAAGAAGAAGGAGACGAGGAGTATTAAAAACTCCTGCCGCGAAAATAACCTCCTTCTTAGCAGTCACTGTTTTATACTCATCTTCACCAGCGTTGAAATAACTAACCTTATGCTTTCCATTATCACGGATTTCTATCTTCTTAAACTCCGCATCAAGAATAACCTCCAAATTGGGACGTCCCGTTGCTGGTCTAAGAACCTCATAATAAGGATCCGATCTAACTGGAACCGTCTGATTATTTACAGATATCTCATCTATATTACGTGGAATACTACCAATACCATATTGGACTTCGTCGGACAAATCATTATCAAACGGCAATCCAAATATACCAGCCATAGTTCCTTGAAGGATTGTATCTAGACTATCCGGCGGAAACGCATTAATTTTAATCGGTCCTGTTAATCCATGACCACTAGTATCAGGTCCAGAGTAGGATTCTAAGGAATTGCGAACACTCAATGTGCTGTTATAGGTCCATACACTCGACCCCCAATTAGCAAAATTTTCTTCAGATGGCCATTGAAGAACGTTTCCGTTTATAGCCGTAGCACCTCCAATAACTCTAGGTTCACACCATTCGTACTGGGGAAGTTCTAATGAATACGTAATCTCGCACCATGGAACAAATTTACCAAAAGGGAAGATATTGTTATAGAATCCGGGTGTATAACGAAGGGGAAATGGACCAGATTCGTGAGCATTATATCCTTGTTCCAAAACCAATACTTCAACAGAAGGGTCACGGCTCAATCTTTCAGCAACGATTGATCCAGCTGTTCCGCCACCAATAATTACGAAATCGTATGTTTTGGCAGATGAAAGAGCCAACACGCAGGCAATCAGAAAAATAATAAATTTCATGCCAAATTTGTATTAATTTATTTTTTTAATAAAAAAAAAATTTTTTTTTTTTCTCTCGTTTTCTGGAAAATTTTTTCTGAAAACTAAAAAAAAATATGTCAATTTCAATTAGCGGGTATAAAAATATTCTTGTTCAAACCCCAACGGACGGGTCATGGCTCAATCTTTCAGTAAGGATTGATCCTGCGCCGTAAAATTTGACATAATATTTTTATTAAAAAACACTATAATTTAATGACAGTTATGTATAGAAAAATGCGTAAATACTTCGATATATATAAAACCCATATCATGTGATAGCTTTAAAAAATATATGAAAAAAAGAATTGAAAATACAAAATAATTTAATAAATATTATACTAGCAACAAATATATCATATATAATCTTACATAAAAGAAATATTTTTTTGCTTGTTTTTTTACCAAAAAATAATAAAAAGAAAATTCTTTTATCATATCACCATTAAAATTATTCAATATATCTAATCTAATTTTCTTTTTATTATTTTTACATTTTGTGGTATATATAAAATATTATATAATTTTATTTGTTTAACTCCACATGGGAATGTATAATAATTTATATAAAAGTAACGTTCTCCATATTTTACATAAAAATTATTAAGTTCATCCATGTATAATATATCATTTATGTTTTTTTTATATTTTTTCATACTATATCTTTTTAAATAATCTAATTTTAAAAATATACATTGAATTAATAATTCTATATTATCAAACATATCTGGATATATATCAATACTAGCTATATTCATGGTATGGTCAAATTGGATAAATCTATATTAGAAACGTTTATATTTTTAGATAAATTAATATTTGATAAATCAATTTCTTCGGAAATATTGAAAAATTGCGGTTGTCCTTCGTATACATTAACACCACCTGTATATTTTGGCATTTCATTATATAATTGTCTATTTTCAGCTATTATATATGCAATTTTATTATCTTTAAAATCTGTCGATGGTAACTGGAATGATTTATATATAAATTTAATCGAATCAATTATTTTTGGTTGGCCATATTTATTTAAAGTTTCATGCATTGTATTAATGGCATTCAAATCTAATAATAATTTGTAATCAGGATTTACGCATAATGATTCATATGTTTTATTTCCGGGATAGAATATATTATAACAATCTATATAATTTAACTCTGTTTTATCATACTTATCAGGTAGATATGGAATTCTTCTATATTGAGATATTAATTTGTATGTATTTTCCGGTCCTACACCTCGAAGTTTTTTGTTATAATCACACCCTAGTAATATACATAAATCAACAAATTCTTCATATGTAATATTTAATGATTGTAATATTTCGCTTACCATTGATATAGTTGCTTTAACGTCTTTATTTTTATAGTCTGTATCTAGATTAGTTATCAGATAAGGACAAGCATGGACATAATTATCTGTATCTTTCGAATATACAGCATTTACGTAATTATTTCTGCATAAATATGAACATAATTCCTCTGCTTCGCCTGTTGCTTGTAGGCATGGGATACCTAATGATGAGAATATTTCTCTCATTTTTGCATAGTCCTCTTTGGGGTTAGGAAATGAAACTTTTGCATATAATTTGTACATATCTTTATTCATTTCCTTAGTTCGATACAATGGGTCTATTTGTGATATTTCATATTTTTTCCTAGCTAGTTCATTTTGTGCTTTTATTCTATCTTCTTTTCGCTTCTTTCTTGCATGATCTTCTTTCTTTTGTGGTGGTTTACCATCAAAAACAAGTACTGGTATTATACCTTTAGAAAGCATCTTATTTATCATAAAATTAACTACCATGTCGATCCAATTTTCGATAATAAGATCTCTGTCAGGTTCTTCGTCTGCTAAATTTGTTTTATCTAGAACCATTTTAAGTGATGGAGACCAGTATGCTATAAATAAGATAGAAACATCTATAGCTATTCTGCATCCAGATAATTGGCTCAAATAAATATTACGAAATATATGAGGACACAACTGTTTTAATAATGGATTTATTTTTGTAATGCCCATAGAAATTGATTAATAAAATTTAATTAAATTTAAATAGAAAAATCTTGGAAAAAATAAGAATAGAACAAAAATGGAGAATGAAGATGATTTTTCTAATCATATGAAAAAGTTAATTAATCAATCACGTTTTTCCATTTCTTCTAACAATAACAATTATTCTGATTCATCATCTACATCAAAGTATTGCAAACCTTATAGGTTAAAATATATTAATTCAAAAGGTAAAATAAAAATTAATGAAGCTAATGTATGTGAAGATAATTTATTTTCAAACAAATCTTCATCGCTATCTTTTGAAAAATTACCCAATACACAACCAACTATGTACAATATTTCAAAAAAAAATAAAAAGAAAAATAAATATATCCCATCAAATGATATAAGTGAATCTATCGATCATATACCAATTAAAAAAAATAAAATTGTTGAACACGATGAAGACAAAACTGAAGAAAAATATCAAATCGTTGTAGATGAAGAAAATAAAGTTAAGGTTAAAGATAATGTAGATAAAATTGAGGTAAAAGATCAAATTGAGGAAAAAGATCAAATTGAGGAAGATAAAATCGAGGAAAAAGATCAAATAGAGGAAAAAGATCAAATTGAGGAAAAAGATCAAATTGAGGAAAAAGATAAAATTGAAGAAGAATATTTATATCCGATAGTCTGAATAAAAAAGATAGAAAAATATTAAAAAAAAATTTTTTTTAATAAAATGGGATTATTACCTTCAAAGGAAGGAAATCCTTTTAGGGATTGTATATTGAATGGTTTAAGGGCATCTGGATTAAATTTTACAAACAAAAAATTACCTAATCAAGATGATTTAGCTTTAGTATTGAGGAGATTTGTTATGCCAACGGATTTTTCATATGCAATTAGATCAATGTATAACGGCTATCCATATCATGTAGGTGTATTATATGAAGGTAATGTATATAATTATATGCCAGAATTGAATGATGCCTTGGATTGTGATATGAAGAATAGTATAAATATTGATACATTGAGATGTTTCAAAAAAGTAGCTGATACAGAAATATATTATATAACTAATGATGGTATTGAAAGAAGTCAAATTAAATCACGATTAATTCATTTTGCCAGAATAAAAGCAGGACAGTTGACAGTTAGACAATTTAACAGTATTTATGGAACTGGGTTAGGTGAGTATTATAATTTATTCTTGAACAATTGTGAGCATGTAGCTAATTCAATATTAACTGGAAAAAATTTTAGTTGTCAGGAAGAATTAATAGATAATGACATAAAATATTACTGGCCCATGGTACAGGAATATAAATGTCAAATGCCTTTATTTGCTCAAGTATGGATCAATGAATATGAGGAAGTTATGATGAAAAAATAGTCTAAAAGAATAAAAAAGAATAAAAAAAATAGTTTGTAAATTTTTAGTTAAAAAAATGTGGATAAAAAAAATATCGTTGACATTAATATTAATATTGGGAAATGTTTTGTATTATGGAACGATGCCATTGTTGTATGGAGAAATACATCCATATATATATGCCGTAGGGACAAAGATTATGTTTTTTATAGTAATATCGTTAATATATGGGTATTTAGAATTTTTTAAATATGTCATAAACAAACCGTCGATAAAGAAATATTGGAAAGATATAATTAAGATATCATTAATGAATTTTCTATATTCGATTTTATTTTTTAATAATATAAATTTAAATAAAACTCCATTATATTTATTATTGATAATGTACGGATTTCAGGTTATATATGGGATTATGATTAAAAAGATAACAAAATTATATAAAAGAAAAGAAAAAAATATAATAGGAATTGAATCATTAGGATCATTGTTTTTAATATTGATAAGTTTTTTATTTTTGTCTATACCTTTATTTGATTATGGAATAAATAATTATGTGTCATATGATCCCTGGTTAATATTATTGAGTATATTATTTTCCGTAGTAGGAAATTGTTGTTATGCATATTTAAATATTACACAACAAATGTTTGTACATAGAAGAAAAATAGATTCGTGGAATTCAAATAGATCTGACCCAAATTTTTGTTATGATATATTCTATGTTATGTTTTATAGCACAATATTAGAAATTATTTTATTACTGTTAGGATTATGTTTGAATATGATACCATATTTTGGTACAGTTAAAAATATAGGAGATCTACATAAAGAAATTAATCATAATATATTATGTTTTTTAAATATGGATTGTAATAGTAAATATATATATATTTATAGTATAATTAATTGCATAGGTTATATGATTTCATATATTTCACATATATTTTTAAATAAATCTTCTGTATATTATTCTCTTTTGTTGAACTCTACATCAATACCTATGATAATCTTAGTTATAAAAAATATACCATTAATTGTTATAAAAGAAATATCTATAATAAGTTATTTTTCAATCACAGTTTCATTAATCATTTGTATTATTAGTATATTATTATGGAAATACGCAGAAGAAAAAATTAAAGTTACTACTATAAATGATTATGGTTCATTATAACATATTATTTTTTTTAATCTATAAAAGCATTTGAACCTTTTGATTAAATTGTTCATCCGTTGGATTAGTTATGCCTTCCCTGTATAAAATATCTTTTACTAACAATCCTATTAACCATGTAGGCATGTCTGCAATTTGTGGTATATTATTTTCGTATCCATCAATTATTTGATAGTAATTACCAGTCATATATGATATAGAGCCAGGGGCCACAATCACACCACCGTTTGTTCTGTAATCCAAAGGCATATCAAGAATAGCATTTCTATTTGGTATATTTCTCAAATTATAATTATATCTAAAGTAATAATGATAACCATTTTCACCAGTTTTAACTAAAAATGTTTTAGGTAAACCACCATTAGCTTCTACTAATTGATTCCATTTATTAATACCATCATCCTTGGAATCTACATCAAATACTACAACACCTGAAGGTTCACCTGTTAATATACTAACGTTATTTATAATACCAGCATCATATAAATGGCCTATTTGTCTAACTCTTGTAGGATATTTACCCTCAGCTATATCTCTAGCATCTTTAACAGGATCATTTCTTAGGTTTTGCCAGTTTTTTCCGACTGGTATTTTATCTTTCGCAGAAATAGGTACCCATCCATATGAATACAGGGCATATGCTAATTTTTGTAAATAATCCTTGGATAATTTCATTATATTTACAATTTAATTGTAATATTTTTTTTCATCTTTTTTTTATTTTTTTTATTTTTTTAATAGTATCACCTAAGTTTAAAAGTATTGCAAAAATTAAGAAAAAATGACGAAAAAATAAAAAAAAAATAAAAATATATAACAATATTACTAAAATGAATAAAGTGAACGAAAGATTTGTTAATTATACTTTTAATTTGGCAGTTAGCGACAAAGAAAATAATACAACAAAAAAGCATTCTTATCATGCTGCTATAATGGTTAAAAATGGAAAAATTATAGGTGAGGGTATCAATAATACTGCTGAAATGAAATTGTTGGGTAATTTCAACGAAAAACCAATTTTTACCCATGCTGAAATGGAAGCAATAAAGAATTATTTGAAGAAAAATACTAAGAAAAGATTAAAATATGAATCTAATTTGCCATACGTTCGACGTTCTTTCCAGCATTACTATAATTCATCATCTATTTTATCGGGGAAACAATCAGAAAAACAATCACGGAAACGAAGATTATACAAATTACAAATTGTTAAATAATGTAGATATATATGTAGTACGAATATATTCATATAAATATAGAAAGAAAATTATGTATAAAACAAAAAATTCAAAACCGTGTAAACATTGCATTAGTTTTATGAAAAGTATAGGGATTAGGAACATATTTTATAGTACAAATAATGGTTGGAAAAAAGAAAGTGTAAATACCATAAATACCGACCATGTTAGTGTTGCTAACAGGCATTTTAAATAAATGAAAGAAATTATATTGAAATTAGAAACTAATGTATTGGATTAATAAAATTGTATGGATCTCCAGATATAAAAATGATTTAACTTGGTGTAAAATAATTAACATGTGACTACGTAACACTACGCTTTAAATAAGAATATTGATAATCTATAAAATAAATGCATTTCCATTTTCTGAAATTATTATTTTTAATACTGGTAATTTCCATTCGCATTTTGATGATTTAAGTTCTACAGCACATGTAGTATTGTCAATCTTACCTCGTTTATTTATTATTTTAACCTTATTACACGTATTATCAGTACGTTTATATGTTATTACTCTACCTTTCCAACATAATCCATCATTACATATTTCTTTAGGTATTATTACTTTTACCGGACCTTTAGAAGCATCAATAAGAAATATTTCTCCATCTAATCTATTATGAACATATACCGTTTTATTGTCACGTGACGATTCAATACATCTATATCTAACAAATTGTGATCCTCTATTTATATTAGCACCTTCACGTTCACTTGTATTAATTATTGGATACATACTTACCTCACTCATAATATCTGGATTATCAGGCAATATAACACCCGATGTATTTGATCCATCAACCATATAATCAATTATGTTGTTAGTCAATATTTTTTCATTTCTAGTTGTAATATTACAATCTATAAATGCAATTGTAGGGAGTATATCATCTGATGAAGATAATCTATTTCCTGCAGCATTTTGTGCATTCTCTAATTGTGTTAATACAGACTCCTTAATAGCTTCAGATATTGGATTTGGTGCTACAATATTTTTTTCATTAACTAAACTAGAAGATCTAAATAATTTTTCAACATATCTTCCAGTAGTTAAAGTCTGAGATTGATCAAATATTTGCATAACTACTCCAAGTAATGAATAATCCGTAAATTTTGCTTGCATAGATCTTACAGGCTCCTCTTCATCCTCAATATATGCTAATACAAAATCTGAATAATCACTTATTGTAGAACTCGATTCATTATTTGTAAATAATATAGTTTTACCCCCTCTTACAATACTTCCAACTATAAGTTCACCGCTCATATTAGGTGGAACCGATACCGTATCACCAAGTATACTATTAATATATCCCACTGCTTGATCATCATGTCCTAAAAATATCAATGGTTCTATAAAAACATTTCCTCTACATTCAAATTCACTTTCATTAATTATTAAATAATTTACTTTATTTGGGTCAATTTGTTTAGGTTCATTAATCTCTTTTTTATTTTCGTTAGATTTAACCCTAATATCATCGAATTGATCACATAAAGAAAGTATATCTATATTTCCCTGAATATCAAAATTTTGTAATATTATATTTGAAGTCTGTGTAAATTCTGATGCTCCTATAATTTTTAACGATGGTCTGAAACTTTTTCCAGTATTTTGTATAAAGAATACATCAGAATCTGCAACAGAAACACCATTAAAACTTATTTCTATTTCAGGCACCACTATTACTGGATTTAAAGAATCTATTCCATTTGTAGTTATAATATTAATATTTTTATAAGCATTTAAATCTAACAAATAAACACCTGATGATAAACTTATTGTATATGGAGGTCTATCAGGTCCTAATCCCTCTATGGTATTATATGCAGCCGTAAAAGTTTGAAATTTAAAATTTAAGCTCTCTAATCTCCCTGTATTATCATCACCGAAAAATGTATCAACAAAAACGGTCAATGATTCATTAACAGACATTTTTTTATTTTTTAAAAAATTAAAAATTTATTTTTTTTAATTTTTTCATCTAAATTTATTTTTTTAATCTTCTGATTAATTCTTTCGAAATTACCGATGTTTCAGTACTCATAATTACACTTTTATCAGATTTATTTCCTCCACTCGTTAATATAATACCATTTGATATATTGTCATCTAAATCCATAGTATTATATACGGACGAAGATCCAGGCTCTATATTAGCATCTATAACATTATACCCTTCATATCCGCTCGATGACGAATCACTCGAATTATTTTTTTTACTATGACTAGTACTCTTGTGACGTGGACATTTTCTTGATGAACTACTTCTTGATGTGTTATACTTTGACGAACTACTAGACGTTGATGAACTCCTTGGGCAGAAACTACTTGATGAACTTTCTTCTTCATCTACACATCTGTTTTTATAACAATAAGATCCAGATACACATTGATTGTCTTTCATACATGGTATATTAGAATCATTAGCTATTTTACATGTTCCATCATCACATGAAAATCCTGGATCACATCTTATTGATTCTGAACATGGTTTTCCAAATCCGCGCTTTCTCTTTATACATCTTCCATTATAACAACGTGATCCTTCCACACAATCACTGCTACTAGTACACATTCCCATATCAGGAACTACACAAATACCATCTTGTACAACTAATCCTGGTAAACATGGAGGGTCGCCACCAGGTCCTGATAGAACTGCATTTGTACATATACCCTGGAAACATGCAGTTGATTCAGGGACACAATCATTTATATTTGAACATGGCCCCCCTATGGGGCTAAGACACTGACCATCTGTACATGTTAGACCAGGAGCACATTGATTTGTCGAAGTACATGGTGACCGTACCGGTCTATTATTGTTATTAGTTTTATTTGTTCCAATAAAGAAGAAGAAGATCAATACAATTATAATAATAAGTATAATGAAAAAAATTATACCAGCCACATAACCAGGATTCATTTTTTTTATATTTTTATTTTTTTTTTTTAATATTTTTTTTCTCGAAATATTTTTTGTGATTTTTTTATTTATGAGGTAAGATTATTTTTTCATCATCTTTATGTATTTTTATTTTTTTGTCATTATCTTGTTTTATGATTATTTCTTCTGCAGAAATATCATTTGGGGTAATAATGTATGGGATACCAGGTTGCTGTGTTATATTTTCATAATAATAATTATCAGTACCGTCTAATACTTCAATACCATCTATATTTTTGTTATATTTAAATTTTGCCATTACTTTATAACGTTTTAAATTTCTAGTGTAATTGTATGGAAGTCTTAAAGTATAATCTTTTCCTTCAAAATTGTAATTTAACGTAGCTATATTATTATTGACAATTAAAGATGATTTAGATTTTTTAGGATATAAAATATCAATAAAATTGTATAAAGTATTGATGGTATTAAATATTTTAGATTTATAATAATATATATATGTGTAACAAGAAAATATGAAAGAACATATAATAGAAAATATACTAATAGGACTTAATATGGAGACAAAAAGGCCAAAAATAAAACCTAAAAATACACAAAAAAATCCAAATCCTAAAATTAAAAATAAATATTTAGTTAATATTTTGATCATTATTTTAACAATAAATTTATTTTTTTAGGCTAAAATTGACGAAAAAATAAAAAAGGATAAAAATAATTGAAAAAGTAGATATGCAGGTTATAAACGATTTAAAATCTGATTTTTACAAAAAATGTATAAAATATGCAGATGTAGAATTTGTATGTAGAGATGGTGAGAGAGTATTAGGAAATAAATGTATATTAGCGAGTAGATCTGTTTTTTTTGATATTATGTTTCAGGGCAGATTTGAGTCTAACAAACAAAAAACGATTGAAATGGGATGTGATTCGCGTGTGTTAAATATCATAATTCCTTTATTATATCGAAGTGAAAAAAAATCATTAAATACAATAATTGTTATATACAATAGTATAATTACAAATGAAGTATTGAATGAACAATATGAAGATTTTTCTTTAGAATTGATAAATTATACAAAAATGGTAGGCCTAAACCAAACAACCAAATATATATTAGGACAGTATCTTAAATACACATCTAATTTAACTAATGCACTATTACTTAAAAATTATGAATATGAAGATTGGATAAAATATATTAAAAAAATAATCAATAAAAATCCATATTATGATATAGATGAATTCACAGAGGATATGTTTGTATATCTGATTAATAAATTAGGATTACAAATCTTTTTGAATATTCATTATAAATCACTAATATTTAAATTTTCAGATATAGTCATGAAACATTTGGATAAAATAATAATCAGAAATAATTGGAAAATATTGACACAAATGTATGATAAAAAATTATTATTTGAAATAGTCATACATGATACAGTAAAATTAGCTACGTTGATAAATAATAAAATAGTAGTATATATCAGTATTTGTATTAATACAAATAGAAAAAAGAATATTTATCAAATAAAAATTCCATTAATTAAGGGTATGAAAATATATAAAACAGAAGATAATGAAATAAAATCTTATGTTATCGAACATATACAAAAAAATTTTGAGGTAATGAATACATGTAATAAATATCATGATTATGATAATAATATATATACCGACATACATATAATTACAGAAGAAGGTAAAAAGGTTAGAATAGACGAAAATTGTATGTATATACCTAGCAACCTTACATTAAGTGAATACAATAAATAAAAATTAAGAGAAAATATATTATATTTGTTTATATATAATATATTTTTTATTTAATTTGCATAAATTTTCTTTTGCAAGGTAATGTAATAACACCACTCATCTCAACATATTTGTGTTTTTCATAATCTTCATCTTTAACTGATCCACCTAACGAACATTTAACAACAGGATTTGATATTTTTTTTGTGAATTTTTCGCCGGGATACATTAAATTAAACATTACCCTTGTATTATGATCTATATTACTATCGTTTATGTTTATATATTTATATTTAACCCATGATCTTTTCATAATTTCAGTATACATATGCTCAAAACAGCAATAATTTCCCTGTACATGAAAAATCACAAAACTATTATCATCGCTTATTTCGAGTTTTAAAGGTATACCTAAAGATTTATTTCCTTCAATTTTTGTTTTACAAAAATCACATTCAACAGTTATATTTTCATTATTTCTGTCAAATAAAATATTATTGCTATTCTTTTGTACTACAAGACAATTATTAAAATTTTTTACATTATCTGTAAATATTCTTTTTTTATTGTTATATGAATCATTAATCTCATATACATTTTTATCTGTATCATCGCCAATTTCATAATCTAATTCTAATCCATCTAACAAAACTATCTTGTTATCATTATTAAACCGAAGATTTTTGGTGTATCCACCGATGTATTCTTTGTATGTTTGAATGGGATCGATTCCTCTCAGCAAAATTGTTCGTTTAATTTCCATTAATCTTTTATAACAAAAAAGTGTTGATACAGTTATATTTTTTTATCCATATATCAATAACAATATATTTTTCATTTTTTCTCATGAAATCTCAATATTTTGAATATGGCAGTTGTGAACTTATTTTAGGTCCTATGTTCAGTGGAAAAACTACTAAATTAACATCAGAATTAACAGAATGTGCGGATATCGGATTGAAATGCCTATATATCAATCATGCTACAGACACTCGCACAACAACAGAATATCACTCTGATGTTGCTACCTCTCATAGTAGTCAATTCAAAGGATTATCTAATAAAATTAATTTTTGTTCAGCATATGTACTCAAAGGTATTGATGTTGATGGATACGATGTAATAGGTATTGATGAAGGTCAATTTTATGATGATTTAGTCGAATATGTAAGATTATGGGTTTTAGAAAAAAATAAACGTGTGATTATTGCTAGTTTAGATGGAACGTTTGAAATGAAACCTTTTGGACATGCACATGAACTTATTTGTATTTGTGATCCAGGAAATGTAGTAAAATTAGGCGCTAGATGTAAACGTTGTATGGTTGAAGAAAAACCAATGAGACATTTTAGATTGGTAGATGCAGGATTTACTGCTAAGAAAAAAGTTGGAAACACTGATAAAACTATAGAAGTAGGAGGATCCGAATTATATGAAGCTGTATGTATGAAATGTCATAAAGACTATTATTCTCATTAAAAAATCATAGTTATAGTTATAATAATTTTATATTCTTGTATATCAATAATTAGATTTTTGAAATCTATATTAATATTAAGAGCATTTTTAACTAAATCAAATAGTTTAATAATATTGTTAGAAAAATCAGTTGATGATGATTTTAGCATCTTAAACAACGTTTTTTGATTAAAATTAATCACTGGACTATTTTGTGTTATCTCGTATCGAACAGTATAATTATTTCTTACATATTCTTTTTGTATTTCCTGACCATATAAATTTATTTCTGAAGCTATATATCTCGATGATGTGGAAGATGTACCAGTCAATTTAATATTAAAATCTGATTCAATATCTAAACTATCTTTAATAGTATTTATGTAATTCAATATTTGTGAAGCAAAATATTCCGTATATGCTTCCATTTTTTTAGGTCGAAAAATATTTTTTTTAGGTCGAAAAATATTTTTTTTA